>Ga0302198_10003277_pt1 | contig 16384 bp, 15 predicted proteins | sample II_Bog_N2_2_FD_193521 | JGI IMG/M metagenome (GOLD analysis project Ga0302198, IMG submission 193521) | Peat permafrost microbial communities from Stordalen Mire near Abisko, Sweden - II_Bog_N2_2 | ecosystem: Environmental > Terrestrial > Soil > Wetlands > Peat | place: Sweden: Abisko... | reverse complement strand
CCAGCGCGACCAAACCAGATAGCGCACGGTCTTCAGTGTTTCGACGGTTTCGAGCACCGGTCCGTAAGCCGCCGGCTGGGGAGAAAGCGGCGGGGCCGCGTGGGTGCGCCACTCCAGACCCAGCCGGCTGAAGATCATGGCCGCCCTGGGCAGGTGCTGGGGGCTGGAAACGACCTCCGCCGAGCGCCAACCGTGCTGCTTCAGGATGCGGGCCGAGAAACAGGCGTTTTGCATGGTGTCGCGAGCGGCCGGCTCCAGAAGGATCGCCGAGGACGGTATGCCCTGCGCCTGGGCGGTACGCGCCATCACCCGCGCTTCTTCAAAGCGGTTGGCAACCGCTCCGCCGGTTAGAATCAGCCGCGGCGCCACCCCCAGCTCGTACTCGCGCACCGCCTCCGTCACGCGTGCCAACTGCGTGGGGGTTGGATTGCCGTCGGAATCCGCCTTGTAGCCCAGCACAACAATGGCGTCAAAGCGATTGAGGGAGGTGTTGGAGGCGGGCGCAAAATGGCGCGCCAGGATGGCCCAGATGAGGAGGGCCGCGCATGCTGCCAAGCTCCAGAGGATCAGCCGCCGGCGCCAGACAGGCCGGCGTCTGCGGGACGACCCTCTGCTGTGCCGCGAGCGGCGAACGGGCCTTTGCCGGATGGACCGCACGTTGGTCAAGGAACTCCTCCCGCCTCCACTGTAGAGCGAAACCAGAGTATACGAGCTTCAGCAGAGTTTCTTGAAGGGGGCTTTTGGTTCTGCCCGCGGCGAACCGGGCGAATGGTACACTCCGGCCACAGGAGCGGTTCATGCGAGGTACGGCAATTGAATTTCGTCTGCGCGTTGTCTTCATGGTGGCGGGCATCGCGCTGGGCTTCTGGGCGCCGTGGATCGAGGTATGGGGCGTGGGGCGGCGGATTCCGCTGTTGATGTGGCTGGCTCTGAAATTGAGCAGGCCGGGCGGGATGGAGCTAGCCACTGCGATTCCTATTGTCATCATCGCAGGCGCGCTGCTGGCCGCCCTGGGCGCGGCTCTGCGCATCTGGGGTACGGCCTGGCTGGGCACGGCCACGGTGAACCACATGGAGATGAAGGCGGGCGCGGTGATGGCCGACGGACCGTATCGCTACATGCGCAACCCGCTCTACCTGGGTTCGTGGTGCATGTTCGCCGCCATGTCTCTGCTGATGCCGGTGACGGGCGCGGTGTTTACGATGGCGGTGCTAACGGTGTTTCTGCTGCGGCTGATTCTGGGCGAAGAGGCTTTTCTCAGCAGCCAGCTTGGCGAACCGTACCGGGCTTATCTCTGCGCCGTGCCGCGTCTGTTTCCCCGCCTGCGCCCCAGTCTGTCCTCAACCGGCGCCAGGCCGCGCTGGCTGATTGGAGTGCTGGCGGAGATCACCCCCATCGGCGTCTTTGTGACGCTGGCTTTTCTCTCCTGGAGCTACGACAACCTGCTCATGGAGAGGGCGATTCTGGTGAGCTTTGGCGTCTCGCTGGTGGTGCGGGCGCTGCTGCCGGCAGATCGAGGCGCGCGCCGCTTGGTTGCGTAGCACGCGAGGGTCTGAACAGAAAAAGGGGGAGAAGCGGCTGGCTCCTTCCCCTTTGGTCTGCGGTCCGGAAGCTACTTCTTGGTCGGGGCGATGACGTCCTTGGCAGCCTTGGCCACGCGGAACTTCACCACGGTCTTGGCCTTGATCTTGATGGCCGCGCCGGTCTGGGGGTTGCGGCCGATGCGGGCCTTGCGATCAGCCTTGACGAGACGTCCGATGCCGGGAATTACGAAGACGCCGTTTTTCTTGGTTTCCTTGACGGCGGTTTCCGCGAGCAGGTCAAGAAAAGCCGCGGCTTGCTTGTTGGTCATTTCCATCTTCTCGGCCATGTGCCGCGTCAGGGCGGTCTTGGTCATTCCAGTTGCCATGTGATGTTCTCCTTCTGGGCGTGCCCTTGGGCGCGCCGGTGTTGCCTGGGCTTCATTTTGCGAGGCGCGTACCGCATGGAGAGAGGGCGCCCTCGCAACGCTGGCACCAAACCCCTGTATTCATGCGGGTTCCACAGAACCCCGTCGTTGGTTACAATGCGACTTTCGGGTGGGCAAAGTCAATGGAAAATCCTGGATTTCCACAATTATCTTAGGGTTTTATGCTATTTTTCCCGATATTTGCCGTTTTTTGCCCGAAAATGGCCCTTTTGGAGGGCATCGGCTGGCCGGGAACCGCTTGAAATGTCCTCCGCGCGCAAGGCCTCAATGCAGGCCGAAGAGCACTTTTTCCTTGGGGAGCGAGGCGGCAATGGGGGTGTTGAGCGCATCGACAACCGGCGCTGCCAGGCGGAAATGGCGAATGACGGTGGCCACAATGGCAGGATCGAGGGCCGCTTCGGCCGGCAGAGTGGCGCTCAGGCCCCACTGGCGGCAGCGGATCAGATCCATGGCCGGATGCTCCTTGGGGAAGCCCTTGGGGGGGCGAGTGAGGGCGTTGCCTTCAAACTCCGCGAAAACTTTGCGGATCGCCGCCGTCTGCAAGACCTTGCGGAATTCGGCGTGGTGGTCGAGCAGCCAGTGGCGGATGGCGGCCAACTGGTCCTTCTCCGGCATATAGGCGCCAGCGGCGATGATGACTTCTTTGGCGCTGATGTGGAAGTAGTAGCCCGCGCCGGAGGTCTTCTCCATGCCCTGGTGCACCCACCAGGCCGCGACATGGGTCTTGTAGGGCAGTTTGTCGGCGCTGAAGCGGGTGTCGCGATAGATGCGGAAGATGCACTTCTCCGCGGGGCGCACGAACTGGGGCGCAAAGTCGAGCATGGCCTCGGTGACCTTGCGAATGACGGCGAGCATGGGCTCTTTGAGTTCGGCATCGAAGGTGGCCTTGCGCGGCTGGAACCATGCGCGGTCGTTGTGGCGGGCCAGGCTGCGGAGGAACTTGAGGGCCTCGGGACGGAAATAGGGGGCAGAGGCGGGAGCAACAGGTTTTTCGGCACGAGCCATGATGGACCCAGTTTATCGGATCACCTTCAGAGCGCCGCGGAAGAGGCCGTCGAAGTCACCGGCCAGGGTCTTGTCTTTGGCAAGCGCCTGCTCGATGGCTTTTTCAGAGGACGCACGCTGATAGCCGAGGTTGACCAGTGCGGAGAGCACGTCGTCGACCGCTGGGCCCTGGACGGCGGACTGCACGGGCGCGACGGCAAAGTCGTCGAGCTTGTCTTTGAGTTCGAGAACCAGGCGCTCGGCCAGCTTTTTGCCCACGCCGGGAATGCGGGTCAGTTGCGCGTGGTCCTGGCCGCGAATGGCCTGCACCGCTCGATCGACGGGAAGGCCGCTCAGCATCTTGATGGCCAGCTTGGGGCCTACGCCGCTGACCGTGATCAGCCGCTCGAAGAGGCGCTTCTCTTCGCGCTCCAGAAAACCGAACAGCGCAATCTGATCCTCGCTGACCTGGGTGTGAATGTGCAGCGAGGCCTCGACGCCCACCGAGGGCAGGGCCGTGAAGGTGGGCACCGAGATAACAACGTCGTAGCCAACCCCGCCGGCCTCGAGAATGGCCTGGCCGGGTTGCTTGTAAATGAGCTTTCCGCGCAGGTGAGCGATCATTGTGCCCTATTGTAGAATCCCCATCCGCTTCGCCGCCCGCTTAAACGTTCTCCGGAGGCTGGTCCAACCGGGTTTTAATTGGTCACCGGGACGCGGATTCAGGCCTTGATAACAAAACTCCAGCCACGAGAGCCTTGCGCAGCCTACGCTACAGTTGATCGTCCTACGAATCAGTAACGCCGACCTCCCGGTCCACGCTGTTGAAATCCTATAAAGATCAGAGGATTGAGCGTTTCATCGAGAATCGGACCGATTAGACTGGAGGCGCGCACCTTCCATCTGCAAATGCGGGATATGGCCTGAGACGATATGATTTCCTGGCGCCAGATTGCCCTCGATGGCTGCCGCCTGCAGAGAGCATGCGCAAAGGGAGCTTTTCACGATGACCTCGAACGCCGGCGGTTTCGCCTCCACGCCCACCTCTGCCGATCCGCGCACCAAGCGCGGCTATAACATGTTTCTTCTTGTGGTCGCCGGACTGGGCGGCTTGCTCTACGGGATGGACATCGGCATTGTGGGCGGCGCGCTGCCTTACCTGGCGGCCACCTCGCAACTGACCACCGCGGAGCTTTCCGTGATTGTGGCGGCCATGATGCTGGGCGGCGTCTTCTCTACGCTCTTTGCCGGCATGCTGGCTGACTGGATGGGCCGCAAGCCGCTGATGAACCTGTGCGGCGCCACCTTTGTCGTGGCCATCCCGATGATCGCCCTCTCGCACGGCTATACGTCCTTGTTTTTTGGGCGATTGCTCGAAGGCATAAGCGCGGGGTTGATTGGCGTAGTGATTCCGCTCTACCTGGCTGAGTGCCTGGCGGCCTCGGAACGCGGCAAGGGAACGGCGGTCTTCCAGTGGATCCCGGTTTGCTCCATGGTCTTCGCGGCCCTGGCCGGCATTTACTTCAGCTATCACGTCATGGCGGTGGCTCAAACCGGCGACGCAGCGGCCCTGTTTGCCTACAAGGATCATGCGTGGCGGAATCTTTTCTGGGTGGCGCTGCCTCCGGGAATCCTGTTTCTGCTGGGCAGCCTGATGGTCTCCGAGTCGCCACGCTGGCTCTACAAACGCGGCAAAAAGGAGCAGGCCTATGCGGCCCTGTTGCGCTCGCGCACAGAGCAGCAGGCCAAGGTTGAATTGCAGGAGATGGAAGAGTCGGCGCGCAAGGCTTCGACCGTCAGCTCGACCGGCAAGCAGGTGAAGGAGTCGCTGCTACGCCGCAAGTACGTGGTGCCATTTGTGCTGGCCTGCCTGGTGCTCACCTGCACCCAGACCACCGGCATCAACTCCATCATTGCGTACAACACCAGCATCCTGCTGCAGAGCGGGCTCTCCGATCTCTACGCGCACTGGGCCTATGTGATCTTCATGTCCATGAACTTCCTGCTGACGATGGTGGGCATGTTCCTGGTGGATCGCCGGGGGCGCAAGTTCCTGCTCACCGTGGGCACCAGCGGCATTATTCTTTCGCTGATCGGCGTGGGGATTCTCTTCCATCGAACGGAGACGGTCAGTCTGGACGCGGTTGCGCAGGTGCAGACCCTGGTGACCTCGAACCAGGAACTGACGCTGCGCTTTGACCGGGACCAGGCCGCGCAACTGCTGGCCGCGCAGGGCGACGCCGGCAAGCAGATTGGGGCGGAACGCGCCTCGATGGCGATCATTTACTCCTATGGCGATTACACGGCCGCGACCAGCTTTGTTCGCTCTGATGTCCCCACCGACCGGCCCAACATCGAGATCACGCGAGCCAGTTGCGTGCCGGCGAACAAGGTGGTGGCTTTCTTCAAGAATCCCATTGGCAACCTGGACGCCGCGCAAACCGCTCCTCTGAAGATCGAAAAGGCTCTCATTGGCAAGGTTCCCAGCGCACATCACGGCTGGCTGGTGGCCATCGGCCTCTTCCTCTTCATGGCCTTCTACGCCGTGGGACCGGGCGTGTGCGTGTGGCTGGCGCTGACCGAGCTGATGCCCACCCGGATCCGGTCAAACGGCATGAGCATCGCGCTGGTGCTGAACCAGTTGACCTCGACGGTGCTGGCCGGTATCTTCCTGCCCTATGTCAGCAAGCACGGCTACGCGTCGATCTTCTTCCTGTTTGCCGCTTTTACGGTGGTCTACTTCATCGTTGCGGTCTTCTTCCTGCCGGAGACCAAGGGCAAGACGCTGGAAGAGATCGAAGCTCATTTCGAAGGCAAAGCTACCAGCTAACAACAGCCAGTCCAACTACGCGCTCTCCGGGCCCTGCAAGAACGGGTCCGGAGAGCGTTTCTGTTTTTGGTTTGCCCGTCACTCCCCGAATTCAGTGCTTTTCCAGGAAATGCGCGCAGTTCGCCTCTTTTTCTGAGCCAACTTGCTCCCGATCAAACCGAACAGCTACGCTTCGATTTCTCTTTATTGAGCGCCGGTTGCAGAGTACGATGGCGCTGAAGTCCGGCCTTTGAGCAAATGTGAGGTCATTCGATGACAGAGTCTGAGAACGGGACGACGCCCGAATCCGTGGGTGAGGCCGCTGCGCCGGTTGCTCCTGAGCAGGATGCGCACTCGGCAGCGCAGGTTTATGCAGAGTCGCCGGCCTATTTCGCCGATATGCTGGAGGATGCCGAGCGACTGCTCAAGTACGCGGCTGAATTCGGCCTCGAGATTGACCAAGCCACGCGCGATCACGTGCTGCAAGCAAGAACGGCAGCCAGCAGCGGAGCCTGGAGCGAACAGACTGCTGCGAATCTGATCACCGCGTTGACCATGCTTGCCGCTCGCGTGAAGCCGGTGACCGCTGCCAGCCTGAAAGCATGTTGCGATGAAACCAGACCCACGGTCAGAAACTACCTGACGGTGGCCATTTGGCTGGCTGCATTTATCGTGCCTTTCTCCGTGGCCAGCTTCCTGGCCGTGGCCATCTCGGGCAATATTCGCACCGACCTTGCCACCGCGAACGACCTGGCGGTAAAACTCCAGGGACAGCTTGGCTATCCGCAGCAGGAAACTCAGCCGGGGAAGGCCCCGACCTTCCCGTGCACCCCGTTTCCCCCGGGTATGCCGGAGGAGCCACCGGCGTCGGTCGACAAGAACGAGATCATCACCGAACTCCAGCTCTATGCCTCCACGATTCGGTCCATCGATGCGCGCGCCCGGCAATTGAAATTGCTGGTGCCGAACAGCGAATCCGACCCTTGCAACTCCATCCGGAGAGAGCCGGCAAAGTTGCACGCGGTATTCCAACTGCCTGCGGGTCTGCCGAATCTGGCCCAGGCCGCGCAAGACCGGACCACGCTTTACCAGGACATACGGTACTTTGCCCAGAACCTGCTGGACGACGAGTCGTTTTTCTATGGCGCGATCACGACCTGCATTCTTCCGGTTTTGTATGCGCTGCTGGGAACCTGCGCCTACCTGCTGCGCACCTTCGAAGAGCAGATGAACAGCCGGACCTTCCTGCCTTCGGAGGCGAATTCCGCACGGTTTCTGATTGCGGCCATTGGAGGCGCCGTGGTCGGCCTGTTCAACAACTTCAACATTTCGCAGGGAGCCTCTCTGTCACCGCTGGCTCTCGCCTTCCTGGTGGGCTATGCGGTGGATGTGTTCTTTGCTTTTCTTGAGGGCCTGTTGCAGATGTTCACCCGCAACACACACGCGGCGCCAGCGACTGCGAAGAACAAGCCGCCTTCGACTTAGTACTACAGTTGTAGATCCTTGATTGGCTGGGATTCCTGAACGGCCCGGGCCTGAACAGGCTGCGGAAAAAGGTCGACTTTTGCGGAAGAGCCGCGATAAACATCCCTCCGCGGCTAAAGCCGCGCTGATTCTGCTAGTTTTATGCGGGGGTTAAAACCCCCGCCTCCCTCCGGATCGAGTTTTTCCGCAGCCTGTGAAGGCCCCCGTCAGGAAGCGGCGGTTTCAGTGGACTTAAGTCCCCTGCTCCCTCCGTGTTTTCCGAAGTACAACTGTAGTGCTCTTCAGTCCCTTACTCCCTCCGTGTTTATCGAAGTACAAATGTTGTACCAGGGAAGCGCGGCTGGAGTTGTTGGGTAACTCGGGTACAGATGGAAAGAGGTGCCCCTGGATTCGGGCACCTCGCTGTTTGTTCATCAACTCGCTCGTCGCCGGAATTGGTCACGGAGTTATCTGGATTCCGATGGCTGCTACGGTTCCACGACCGCCTTGGAGAGGTTTCTGGGCCGGTCCACGTCCACACCGTGCTCCAGCGCCATGAAGTAAGCGAAGAGTTGCAGCGGAATCACTTCAGAGATGGGCAGCAGGTACTCGTTGGCCGGCGCAACCTCAACGCAGTCGCTGACCAGCGCCGCCACTTCGCGGTCTCCGGCGTTGGCGATGGCGATCACCCTGGCTCCCTGTTCCTTCATGTCGACCAGCAGTTGCACGGTCTTTTCGTAGCGCATCACCGAGTCTTTGTTCGCGCGGTCCACGGTGGCCACCACAACCAGCGGCACGCTGTCAGAGACCAGCGCATTCGGCCCATGCTTCAACTCGCCGGCCGGGTAGCCCTCGGCGTGCACATAGGAGGCTTCCTTCAGCTTCAGCGCGCCTTCGCGGGCGATGGCATAGTGGATGCCACGGCCGAGGTAAAGGAAGGTGTGCGCCGAACTGTACTTCTTTGCCAGCGCAGCCATGGTGATGCGCCAGCCGTCGAGTTGCGCTTCAATGCTGGCGGGGAGCGCCGTGAGCCGCTCGATATTCGCCTTCAATTCGGCGTCGTCCATGCGCCCCAGGCGCCGGGCTTCATACAGTCCCAGAAGGTAGATGACGGCCAACTGGCAGGTAAAACTCTTGGTGGCCGGAATCGCCTTTTCCACGCCCGCGGCCAGCGGCATGGAAACATCGGCCTCCACTGCCATGGTCGACTCGGTTACGTTGGTGATGGCCAGCGTCCGGTTGCCGTGCTGCTTGACTTCATCGAGGACCGCCAGCGTGTCCGAGGTTTCGCCGGACTGCGAGATCACGATGACCGCGGGACGGCGCGGGTCAGAACCACCGCGGCAGCTCAACTCGCTGGAGTACTCCACATCCACCGCAAAACCGCACATGTCTTCGAGCAGGATTTCCGCGGCCAGACCGCAATGGCGGCTGGAGCCCGATGCCGCAATCAGCACTTCGCCGGCCGGATTGGCCCAGCCCGCCAGGCGTTCCGCGACTTCCCGCTTCAGGTTCTTGCCATCCAGATAAAGCGCCAATGTACGGCTGAGGGCTGCCGGCTGCTCATAGATTTCGCGCAACATTTCATGCGGAAAGGTCTTGAAATCGCTCATTTTGGCGCAAATCCTTCTGGGCTCTTTTTGGCCCTAAAACGATCATATACCAGCCACTTGTTCAATTAGTTGACTGTATTTGCGAAAAAGTGCACGCTTTCCGCAAGGAATTGCACTGAATCTCGTTCATTCTTGCTTGAAAGAGATAGAATCTCAGCGGTATGTCCGACGCACTCAATCGCCGATCTGAGCTGATCATCAAATTCCTTCTGAGAACCGGAACGGCCACGATCGAGGAGATTCTCGATGTAGCCGGCTCATCGGCGCCCAGCATCCGCCGCGATCTGGCACGACTTGAAAGCCGCGGGCTCATCCGCCGCACCCATGGCGGAGCAACCCTGGTGGAGCCGCTTCTTTACGAGCCCTTCCGCTACGACAGCTCTTTTCTGGCGCGCGAGCAGCGTTTTGCCCAGGAAAAGCGGCGCATCGGCCTGGCCGCGGCAGAACTGGTGCTGGCCAACGAAACCATTGGGTTGACAGCAGGCACCACTACCACCCACATTGGCCGCAGCCTGCGCCATCGCGACAAGATTCAGGTGGTCACCAACGCCATCAACATCGGCATGGAACTGTGCAACCAGCCCGGCATCCGCACCTATCTGACCGGCGGCGTGGTTCCCTGGGCGTGGTCGTTCTCGCTGACCGGCAATGCGGCGCTGGACTTTCTCGACGATGTCTATATGGACAAGGTGTTTCTTTCGGTGACAGGGCTGGATGCCGAGCGCGGCGCCACTACTCTGGAGCCGGACGAAGCCCTGGTCTACCGCAAAATGCTCAAACAGGCCAAGGAAACCATCGTGGTGGTCGACTCAAGCAAGCTGGGCAAGGTCAGTCCGGCCTTCATCTGCCCGGCCAGCGAAATTCACCTGCTGATTACCGATACCGGGGCTACGAACGAAGCGCTGGCCCCTTTCGAGCGCCAGGGCATCCGCATCATTCGGGCTTGAGCTGGCAGCTCAGCAACCCGACCACCGTGCGCACATCGGCCTCCAGAATTGCCGCATCGTCTCCGTAGACGTTCTCGCGCTCGGATCCCCGCTCGGTCAACGACCCGTGCAGGCAGGGAACGCTGCTCCGGTCCAGAACCTCAACCAGATTCGTCAGCCGCAACCCGCCCCCGGCCATGATTTGAATGCGTTCTCCGGCCTGGCGCACCAGTTTGCCCAGCACTTCCGCGCCTGTGAGTACATCTGGCGCGCCGCCCGAGGTCAGCAGGCAATCCGCACCTGTCTCGATGACCGCCTCCAGGGCTTCCGCCTTGTCGGAGGTCTCGTCGAAGGCACGATGGAAGGTCACTTTCATGGGGCGGGCCAACGCAACCAGCTCGCGGCTGCGGGCCACGTCCACACGGCCGTCGGCCAGCAGTACGCCCAGGACCACTCCGGCCGCGCCTGCCTTTTTCACCCAATCGATCTGCTGCCGAATCTGCTCGAACTCCGCGGGTGAGTAGACAAAATCCCCACCACGCGGGCGGATCAGCACATGCACTGGAATCCGGAGCGACTGGATGGTAGTTGCCGTCAACTCCTCGGTGGGCGTAACTCCGCCAATCTCCAGCGACGTGCACAACTCCACGCGATCCGCGCCGCCTCGCTCGGCGGCCTGTGCGGACGAGAGGCTTTCCACGCACAATTCAAACAGAACTTTCTTCAATATTTCGACCGGCAAAATCCGAACTCCCCTGGCTGCCGGCGGTTGCCGGGCTTTCTGAGCATAGGCGCAGGCTGGCGCGAATTGTCAAGGAAATGATTATTTCTGGCAGAATCGCTCAGAACACAAAATCAGGACGCAGCGTCGCGAATGGCCATGAGGCCGCGCAGGTCCTTGACCACAATCTCCCGCGCATCCACCTCGAGGAGCCCTTCGGCCTGCAGCCGCATCAGGTTGCGGGAGACCAGTTCGCGCACCGTTCCCAGCCGGTTGGCCAGTTCCTGGTGGCTCGACGGCAGCAGAAATTCGATGCCGCGCGCCGTCTTCTTTCCGTCTGTTTCGGCGATCTTCAGGAGGGCCGAGACCAGCCGCTGGCGAATGGTGGTGAACGACAGCTCCTCGATGATTCCCACCAGTTGGCGGAGCCGCGCGCCCACCACGGAGAGCACCTTCAGCGCCACTTCGGGATGCTGGATGCAGAATGCCTGGAAATTGTGCCGCGAGATGAAGGCCATTTCGGTGTCTTCAATGGCCACGACCGATGCCGGATAGGGACCGCCGTCGAAGACCGGCAACTCCGCCACCGAGCCGCCCGGCCCTTCGACGGTCAACACCTGTTCGCGGCCGCTCGCCGAGGTTTTGAAGATGCGGACCTTGCCGCTGGCTACGATGAGCAACCCGACGCAGGGCTCGCCTTCGCTGAACAGCAGTTCGCCGGCGCTGAAGTGCTTGCGCGTGGTCAAGGCGGCCAGCGACTGCAACTCCGCTTGGGACAAGTCGGCCAGCAGGGCCGTCTTCCCGAGAATTTCTCGCAGGTCGGTGCGCGCAGCGTTCACGCAGACGATTCTACGGTATTCTTCTCTACTCGATGGCGAAGACGGCATAGACGGTGGCTTCTTCGCGGATGGTCTGGGGACGGATCGCCAGGCGAGGGAGCGGAATCGAGTTGCTTATTCCCAGGCCGCCGCCCATGCCGAAACCTTGCGCCTGACGCAATGGAAACAGATTTGTATTCGGGGTTTCGTTGCTGGCATAGATCAGTGCGCCCAGCTTGACGTGCAGGCCTTCGGCCATGCGGTCGGCCACGCCATGCGCCTTCACCAGGGCATTTTCCGCGGCCTTGGCCTGAAGCGCTTTTCGGTCGGCGAGCCGCCAGTCGATGACGCCGCTCTTGTTGGCGCCCGCGGCGACCGCGACACGAATCACCTCGGCGGCGATTTGCGGAGGAACCGAGACGGTCCACGACTGGGAGAAGAGAAACTGCCGTTTTGCGCGCTGCTCGGGCGTCTCTTTCTCGTCGAAACTCCGGTTGCGCTGGAGGTTTTGCTGGGCGCTCTCGATGCTCTCGTCTTTCACGCCTGCCTTGTGCAGAGCATCCATGACGGCTTGTGAGAGATTGCCGCCGTCCGCATAGGTGGTCTGCGAGTCCGGCCCGAAGATCTCGAATCCCACAGTGATGGCGGCGATGTCGGCCGTGGCCGTCGCCTCATCCGTGGCGCTGATGGCGATGGTCTTGTTGTCGCGATTGATCTGAATGGTCTGCTCTGCGGCAACGCCTGCCGCCGCCATGCCCAGCACTGTCCAAACCGTTATTTTCGCAATGCGCATCATCGATTTTCCCTCCGCCGGATCTCGCAGCGAACAGTAACACAACCCTGTCCACCGCGGGATTGCCGTGCCTCTCCATGAACAGACGGATTGAAGGCTAAAGTTTCCCACCCTTGCGACAGAAAAAAGTCGCAAGGATGGGGCACCCGGCTAAAGCCCCGTTGATTTTGCGGCATTTGCGGCACGACTGAAGTCGTGCCCTGTTACAAAGCGAACAAATACTACAGTTGTACTTCGCCAGAATGCTCGAATAGGACAAGGCCCGGGCCTGAAGGCCCCCTCTGTTTTACGGCTGTTTCAGGGGCCTGAAGGCCCCTGCTCCCTCCGTAAAGGTCGATCTACAACTGTAGTACTAATGCAGAGCTTCCCTATTGCTTCTTTCCGTATTTTTCGCCGAAGCGGCGCAGTTTGGCCAGGGTGGCCGCAGCTTCTCCGGAGTCGATGGCTTCGGCGCCCATTGTCACACCCTGCTTTAGATCCACGGCCAGTCCGGCAGCCACCAGGGCCGCGGCTGCATTCAGCAGCACAATCTCGCGCCGTGCCCCGGGAATCCCGGTCAGCACATCGTAGAGCAGGGCGCGGTTGGTCTCCACGTCACCGCCGATGAATTCCTCCAGCTTGACGCGGGTGAGTCCGGCCATCTCCGGCGTCACGCGGGCGGCTTTCAGGACGGATTCGCCGGTTTCCGAGCGCTCCACGCGCGCCACCACGGACTCGCCGGTGGTGGTCAGCTCGTCAATGCCGTCGGTCCCGTGGACCACGAAGGCCCGCCGCGCGCCCAGGGCCGCCAGGGTGCGGCCCACCAGCAGCACCTTGCTCGGCGCCAGCACGCCGATCACCTGGGCTTCAGCCCCCGCCGGGTTGGTCAGCGGCCCCACCAAGTTGAAGATCGTTCGGAAGCCCAACGCGCGCCGCAGCGGCCCAATCTGCTTCATCGCCGGATGATAGAGCGGCGCGTAGAGGAACATGAATCCGGTCTCGCGCAGGCACTCCACGGCCAGCTCCGGGCTCAGATCGATGGGCACGCCCAGCGCCTCAAGCACGTCGGCCGCTCCGCAGCGGGAAGTGACCGCGCGGTTGCCGTGCTTGGCCACCTTGGCTCCCGCCGCCGCCGCCACCAAGGCCGCGCCAGAGGAGATGTTGAAGGTCAACGGGCCGCCGCCGCCGGTGCCCACCACGTCCACCAGCGCCTCCCGCTCTTCGTCAGTCAAAGGAACCGGCGTCACGCGCTGGCGCATCACATCCACAAAGCCGGCCAGCTCCGGCGCCAGCTCGCCGCGGGTCGCCAACACCGTGAGCAGCGCGGCCGTTTCCACCTCCGGCACCTCGCCGGTCAAAATCGTTTCCAGGGCGTGGGCCGCCTGTTCACGGGTCAATGCGGCGCCGTCTTCGGCCAGCGGTTTCAAGTATTCCTTTATAGAGGCCATAGCCTTTATGGTAACGGTCCGCTGCCGCGCCGCGCCCGAGAAAAGCGGACTCGGAAGGTCCGGTTTGCCCCTCCCGCTTGCGCAAGATAGTATTTGTGTACCGCTGGCAGGGTCTTGCTGAACGGGTCGCAACTTCCCCCGGTGCAGCGGCTTGGACGGTATTTACCGAAAATGAAAATTCACGAGTATCAGGCGAAGGAAATCCTGGCAAAATACGGCGTAGCCGTGCCCAGGGGCGAAGTGGCCAACACACTCGAGGATGCCTCGACAGTGGCCCGCAAACTATTTGCCGAAGGCGCCACGGGCGTCGTCGTCAAGGCGCAGATTCACGCCGGAGGCCGCGGCAAGGGCGGCGGCGTCAAGGTGGCCCGCACCCGCGAGGAAGCCGAGGAATACGCCAAAAATATCCTGGGCATGACGCTGGTAACGCACCAGACCGGCCCTCAGGGCCAGAAGGTGCAGCGGCTGCTGATCGAGGAGACGGCGGCCATCGACCGCGAGCTTTACCTGGGCATTGTGCTCGACCGCGCCACCGGCAGGCTGGTCTTTATGGCCTCGCAGGCCGGCGGCATGGAGATTGAAGAAGTGGCCGCGAAAAATCCCGAGGCCATCTTCAAGGAGACCATCGACCCGGCGATTGGCTTTGGCGGGTGGCAGGCGCGCAAGCTGGCCTTCGCCCTCGGCCTGAAGCCAACGCAGATCAACGCGGCCGTCACCTTCCTGCAGAGCCTCTACAAGGCCTTCATTGAGACCGACGCCTCGCTGCTCGAGATCAATCCCTTCATCACCACCAAGGACGACAAGCTCTTCGCCCTCGACGCCAAGGTCACCTTCGACGACAACGCGCTCTTCCGCCATCCCGAGATCAAGGCCCTCCGCGACACCGCCGAGGAAGATCCGCTGGAAGTGGAAGCCAGCAAATACGCGCTGAACTACATCAAGCTGGACGGCTCGATTGCCTGCATGGTGAACGGCGCGGGCCTGGCCATGGCGACGATGGACATTATTCAATATGCCGGGGGCAGCCCCGCCAACTTCCTGGACGTGGGTGGCGGCGCAACCCAGGAACAGATCGAACACGCCTTTGAAATCCTGCTCTCCGACGCGCATGTGAAGGCCATCTTCATCAACATCTTTGGCGGCATCCTGCGCGTGGATCGGCTGGCCACGGGGGTCGTCGCCGCCGCGCAAAATCTGCACGTCAAAGTACCCATTGTTCTTCGGCTGGAAGGCACCAACGTCGAGGAGGGCCGCAGAATCCTCAAGGCGTCGGGTCTCAACTTCCAGGTGGGCGCAACCATGAAAGAAGCGGCGGAAATGGTGGTAAAGGCAGCTGCGAGCGTGGGGGAATAAGATGGCCGTTTTGGTAAGTAAAGAGACACGACTCATCGTTCAAGGCATTACCGGCAAAGAAGGCACCTTCCACGCCATGGGCTGCGCGGAATACGGCACCAAAGTCGTCGGCGGCGTCACCCCCGGCAAGGGTGGAACGATGCACGAGGGCTGGCCGGTCTTCAACACGGTGGCCGACGCGGTGGAAAAGACCGGCGCCAATGCAACCATGATTTTCGTGCCGCCGCCGTTTGCGGCTGACGCCATTCTGGAAGCCGAGGACGCGGGCCTTCCGCTGATCGTCTGCATCACCGAAGGCATTCCCACGCTGGACATGGTGAAGGTGTGGGCCAAGCTGAAAACTTCGAATTCGCGGCTGATCGGCCCTAATTGCCCCGGCGTCATTTCGCCCGGCAAAGCCAAGATCGGCATCATGCCGGGGATGATTCACATGGCGGGTTCAGTGGGCATCGTGTCGCGCTCCGGCACGTTGACCTATGAAGCCGTGCACCAGCTCACCCAGCGCGGCATTGGCCAGTCCACCGCCATTGGGATCGGCGGCGACCCGATCATCGGCACTACGCACATCGACGCTTTGCGCCTGTTGAACGACGATCCCGAAACGGAAGCCATCGTGATGATCGGCGAGATCGGCGGGTCTGCGGAAGAAGCTGCGGCCGAGTTCGTCAAGCAATATGTGAAGAAGCCGGTGGTGGGCTTCATCGCCGGACAGACGGCGCCTCCCGGGCGGCGCATGGGTCACGCCGGCGCCATCATCAGCGGTGGCCAGGGCACCGCCGCCGACAAGATGAAGGCCATGACTGCCGCGGGAATCCACGTGGTGGTTTCACCGGCGGAGATCGGCGCTACGCTGGCGCGTGTGATTGGCAAAGGATAGGTTGAGAACTTCCTGATTTTTCGCGATGGCGGATTGGATTTTCCTGGAGGCATAGAACGATGATTCACGACGTGCTTCATCAACTGTTTCAGGCGCATTACATCCACGAAGTTCTCCATCTGCTCAGCGGGTGTGTGGGCGCGTTCTTTGGGACGTTTGCCTACTTCCGGATATTTCAAAAACGCAATTAGTATGGTGAATCCAAAGTTTGTTGAAGATCAACCGCAGGTCCTTCGATTGCGATTGGCGCACAACCACCCCAGCGACGAAGACCTGTCGCCGGGGACCCCGGTCACGCGCCAATCTCCGCTCAGGATGAACAAAAACGTTGAATAAGGAGTTTTATAAACAAAATTAGCAAGTTAGCTTCCGCTCCGCGGAAATCGCGAGTTAGCGAGTTGGCGGCAGTTCATCCCAGCCGTAACTCGTCGTTGCGAGTTGGGATGCTCAGGATGACAGCAGTGATTTCTCAGAAGGACAGCGGCAGTTTTGTGGTGGGTCGAACAGCGTGGACCGGGAGGTCCACGCTACAGCCGACCGGGAGGTTGATTACATGACAGCGCCGGCTCCTTCGAGCCCGAGTAGACTGGTTGCTGCTAGACGCCCAGGAGCTCGGGAGAAGGAGCCTGG
>Ga0302198_10003270_pt1 | contig 16400 bp, 14 predicted proteins | sample II_Bog_N2_2_FD_193521 | JGI IMG/M metagenome (GOLD analysis project Ga0302198, IMG submission 193521) | Peat permafrost microbial communities from Stordalen Mire near Abisko, Sweden - II_Bog_N2_2 | ecosystem: Environmental > Terrestrial > Soil > Wetlands > Peat | place: Sweden: Abisko... | reverse complement strand
ACCACATCGCGGTGGCGCATGAAAAGGAAAACGCCTACCTGCCGCTGATGGCGCAGGTCGAGCCGATTCATGCCGTGGTGGAAATTGCCAAGGCCAATTTTGGAAAAATCCCGCTGGCGGTCGCGTCCGGCGGCACGCAGCCCATCATCTGCGACGTGCTGGAACACTTGAAAATTCGGCATCTTTTCAAGGCCGTCGTGACGAGCGAGATGGTGAAAAACCAGAAGCCCGCGCCGGATATTTTTCTGGAAGCCGCGCGGCGCATCGGCGTGGAGCCGCAATTTTGTCGCGGTTACGAGGACACCGATTTGGGGTTGCAGGCCATCCGTTCCGCCGGGATGGATGCGGTGGATGTGCGCAAACTGCGCGGATAATTTAGCTTACCAAAACTGCCACGCGCCACGCGTGACGACCCAGATTCCCAGCAGAAAATTGGTGATGGCGTGCGCGGTCATGGCGTCGCCGAGCTGATTTTTACGCAGCACCAGCCATTGATACGCCGCGCCGCAAAAGATGCCGGCCAGCCATTCGTTGTGGGAAAATCCGAAGACGAACGCCGTGGCAAAAAATGGAATCGGCAAAAACTTGTTCAGCGGCACGGATAAAAAATTCTGGCTGGCGAGGTAGCGATACAAAAACGAGCGGTAAAAAACTTCTTCCAGCGGCGGGACGATAAAAGTTGATCCAAAAATTCGCACGGCAATGAACAGCCACGCGAGCGCGGAGCCGTTGCCAAATTGGGCGTTGGGGTTCCAGGCGGCGGCAAATTTTTCCGGCGGATGCGAAAAACCGAGTTTCACCCACAGCGAATTTTGCGTGGTCCATTCGCCGCTGACACCAATCCACAGAAAAAAAATTCCACCGCCGACCAGCACCGCCTCCCATGAAATGGCCCAGCGCATTTCTGTGACGAATGGCCGTATTTCCCAAATCAGCCACGCGCCGACCAAAGTTTTGGCAAGGTAAAACCAGTAGGCCGAGGCCGCGCCAAACTTTCCCTGGGCGGCCGTGAGCAGGACGAAAATGACGAACGGCGCAACGCGGACGGCGGTGGGTTGGCCGTGAATTTTTTCGCGGAGCCCCATGGGTCAGTCACTCATGCCGAGCTTGATGGCCTTCCCGTCGGGGTCCACCAGCGTGACGGTGTATTTGGTGATTTCGGTCACGCGGTATTGAAGATAATGGCTGCCGACCGAAACCGTCTTGCCGTCCACGATGGCGGCGGGCGCGGTGGGTGAGTAAAAAATCCCCTGCAACCGGGGCGCGTCCGGCGGGTTGAGCGGCGCGGGCGGCGGCGGTGGGACGACCGGCAGCACCGCTTCGGCGGCCTGCTGCCGGGCCACCACCGGGTCGGGCGGCGCGGTGACGATGGCCTGGACCGAATGATGCGCCACGGCCCAGGCGATGAAAAAAATCGCGGCGACAATCAGGAAAATCACGAGCGCCGGGGCCAGCCATACGCCGACCGGCGTGGGTTCCTTGGCGGGCGGCAGCGGCGGCAGCGGGGTTTGCGGGCGGCGCGGCGTGTGATCCTGCCGGGCGCGCTTCAGGGCGTCGTTGATGAGGCTCATGAGTGGATGTGTCCTTCCAGTTCCCGGATGGCGCGGCCGACCATCCGAAAATTAATGCGGTTGCTGCGCTCGACAAAGCCGGCCAGCAGCGCCTTGTCGCAGACGGCGTTGACCAGCCGGGGAATGCCGCCGCTGTAACGGAACACCCGCCACACCGCCGGCGTGGTGAATCCCGGCATCCCGCGCGAACCGGCCAGCGCGAGCCGGTGATGAATATATTGCCCGACCTCCGCGCACGTCAATGCGTTCAGATGGTAGCGGACCGTGATGCGCTGGCGCAGCTGCTTCAGACGCGGGCTGTTCAGGCGGTCGCGCAGTTCCGGCTGGCCCATCAGGACGATTTGCAGCAGCTTACGGTCGTCGGTTTCGATGTTGGAAATCAGCCTCACCTGTTCCAGCAAATCTTCCGTCAAATTCTGCGCCTCGTCCACGATTAAAACGGTTTCTTTGCCCGCCAAGGTCTGTTTCAAAAGGAAATCGCTGATGGTGGCGATGGTTTCCAGCCGGTCGCGCCCCTTGACCTCCAGGCCGAATTCCGTCGCGATGGCCTTCATCATTTCGTCACCGCTCAACACCGGGTTCAGAATCAGCGCCGTGGAATAGCGCCCGTCGAGGTGTTCCAGCAGTGCGCGGCAGAGCGTCGTCTTGCCCGCGCCGACCTCGCCGGTGAGCTGCACGAAGCCCTTGCGTTCGCGGATGCCGTAGAGCAGATGGTTGAACGCCTCGCGGTGCTTGTTGCTGTGGAAAAGAAAGCGCGGGTTCGGCGTGATGTCGAACGGCGCCAGCTTCAATCCATAAAACTCCAAATACACGCGTGCTTTCTAGCAAAAAGCCCCGGCGCGCGCAAAGCAAAGGTTTTGCCGAGGATGCGGCGACCTTATCCTGCCGGATCGCATCCGCCAGCGCGCGCGGAAAAATCTTCCTTCGCCGCGCGCATTCGCGCAAATTTTGCGGCACGCATGAAGCTGCTCGTCTTTGCCCACACGCCGCCGCCGCACCACGGCCAGAGCTACATGGTGCAACTCATGCTCGAAGGCTTCGGTGGCGACGCGCGCAAAAAAAAGCCCGGCGCGGTCAATCCGCACAGCATCGAGTGCTACCACGTCAACGCCCGCTTCTCGCGCGGCCTGTCGGACATTGGCGAATTTCAGGGGACAAAGATTTTCCTGATCTTCTGGTTCTGCCTGCAGGCGCTCTGGCTCCGCTGCCGCTACGGCGTGAAGAATTTTTATTACGTCCCCGCGCCCGGCAAGCGCGTCGCGCTCTACCGCGACTGGCTGGTGATGTTTTTGTGCCGGCCGTTTTTCAAGAACGTGATTTTGCACTGGCACGCCGCCGGCCTCGCCAAGTGGCTCGAGACCGAGGCGATCATTAGTTTCCGCGCCGCGACCTACCGGTTGTTCAAGCCGGTGGACCTGAGCCTCGTCCTCTCGCGCTACAATTTTGCCGACGCGGAAAAGCTCCTCTCTCGCCGCGTCTGCATCGTCAACAACGGCATTCCCGACCCGTGCCCGGATTTTGAGACCGCCATCCGCCCGCACCGCCGCGAACGGTTCGCGCGGCGGCAACAAATTTTCGGGCGCGAATATTCCGGGACGCCGGTCACGGTGAACGTCCTCTTCCTCGCGCACTGCACGCGGGAAAAAGGCCTGTTCGTCGCGATTGACGGTGTGCTGGCCGCCAACCGGGAACTCGCGCGGCGCAAGCTGCCCATGCAGTTGAAACTCACCGCCGCCGGCAATTTTGTCACCGACGACGAGCAGGCCGCATTTAACGAACTGTTGAAAAATCCCGCCGTCGCCGCCGTGATCAGTCACGCGGGTTTCGTCTCCGGCGAACGCAAGGAGCAGCTTTACCGCGAGGCCGACCTGTTCCTGTTTCCGACGCAATACCTTGGTGAAAACCAGCCGGTAAATTTGATTGAGGCGATGGCGTTCGGCCTGCCCCTCGTGACCACGCGCTGGCGGTCGCTGCCCGAAATGCTGCCGCCAAATTATCCCGGCCTCGTCAGCGGCCAGAACGCGGACGAGATTGCCGCCGCGCTCCTGAACGTGCTCGCCGTCAAAAGCGGCGAGCTGGCGCGTGGACATTTCACCGCCAACTTCACCATCGAGCGCCACCTCGCCCGCCTCGCCGAGGCGCTGCACGGCGGGGAATAGATTTACGATTTATGATTTACGATTTACGATGGTCGCGTGGCTTTGAATTCGGCAATCGAAAATCATAAATCATAAATGCGCCTCGGCCTGCTCCAACTTAATCCGACCATCGGCGCGTTCGCGGCTAACCGCGAAAAGCTTCTGGCCGCCTACGTGCGGGCCGTTTCGCGCGGCGCGGAATTTGTCCTCGCGCCGGAACTTTTTCTGTGCGGCTACCCGCCGCGCGATTTGCTGCTGCGCGAGGATTTTATCGCGGCGAACCTCGCCGCGCTGCACGAAACCGCCGCCAACATTGGCGAAATCCCGCTGTGCGTCGGCTACGTCGAAAAAAATTCCGAGCGCCCCGGCCGCGCTCTCAAAAATGCCGCCGCTGTCTTGCAGCATGGAAGAATCATCTGGCGCACGGCCAAAAGTTTGCTGCCCACTTACGACGTGTTTGACGAGGACCGCTATTTTGAGCCGGCCAAAAAAGTGGAGCCGTTTGTTTTCAACGGCAAAAAACTTGGCATCACCATTTGCGAGGACATCTGGAACGACGAGGATTTCTGGCCGGAGCGGCTGTATCGCCGTGACCCGGTGCGCGAACTGATTGCGCAGGGCGCGGAAATGATTTTGAACATCTCCGCGTCGCCGTGGCACGACGGCAAGGAAAAGACGCGGCTAGAAATGTTGCGCCGCGTGGCGCGCGACGAAAAGATTCCGCTGGCGCAAGTTAACGCCGTCGGCGCGAACGACGAGCTGATTTTTGACGGCCACAGCGTGGCGCTCGACGCGCGCGGTGAAGTCATCGCGCTCGGCAAAGGGTTTGCGGAAGATGTTTTGGTCGTGGATTTGGCGAAAACATTCAACAATCAACATTCAACACCCAACATTCAATTCCCGCCGCGTGAGGAACTTTTATTTTCCGCGCTTTCGCTGGGCATCCGCGATTACGTCCACAAGTGCGGATTCAAGTCGGTCATCCTCGGCCTGTCCGGCGGGATTGATTCGGCGCTCATCGCGGTCATCGCCGCCGATGCGCTCGGCGCGGAGAATGTCTGGGGCGTCTCGCTGCCGGCTCGATATTCGAGCAGTGGCAGTTTGACCGACGCGGAAAAGCTCGCGAAAAATCTTGGCATCCGCTACGACGTATTGCCGATTGAGCCGGTGTTCAACCTGGTGGAGGCGCAGTTGAAAAATGTTTTTGCCGGCACCCAGCCGAACGAGGCGGAGGAAAATATCCAGTCGCGGCTGCGCGGCGTGACGCTGATGGCGCTCTCAAACAAATTCGGCGCGCTGGTGCTGACCACCGGCAATAAGTCGGAGATGGCCGTGGGCTATTGCACGCTTTATGGCGACATGAACGGCGCGCTGGCGCCCATCGCGGATGTGCTGAAAACGGACGTTTACAAAATCGCGCGCTGGGTGAACCGCGAGCGCGAAATTATCCCGACGGATTCCATCGCGAAGCCGCCGAGCGCGGAATTGCGGCCGGGGCAGACGGATCAGGATTCGCTGCCGCCGTATGAGATTCTGGACGCGATTTTGGATTTATATGTCGTCAAGAATTTGAGCAAGGCGGAAATTATCACGCGCGGCCTGGACGCGGCGGTGGTGAACGACGTGGTGAACAAAATCAATTTCAGCGAATACAAACGGCGGCAGGCCGCGCCGGGGCTGAAGGTGTCGCCGCGCGCGTTCGGGATGGGCCGACGGATTCCGGTGGCGCAGAAATTTCGGACGCCGGCTTAAATGGCGAAATCGTTCAAGTGAGTTTTCGCCGCCTGCAGGATGGCCTGATAGCAGTCGTCCACGTTTTGCACCGCCGTGTCAATGAAGTTGCCAGACTCCTGCGGCCGCGGCGGCTCGAAGGGATAGTCAATCAGCAGTTTGATTTGCCCTTCCTGCGCGCGGCGGTAGATGCCCTTGGGGTCGCGCTCGATGCAGACGGCCAGCGGCGCGTGGATGTAAAACCACACGAGCTTGCGCCCCAAAATCTGGCCGACGAGGTCGCGGTGGTTGTGTTCGGGCGCCATGGTGGAGACGACGACGTTCAGCCCCTGCTCGGCCAGCAGCCGGGCGATCTCGGCGATGCGCCGGTGGTTTTCCAACCGCGCCTCGGACTTGAAGCCGAGGTCGGAGCAGAGCGCCGCGCGCAGTTCGTCGCCGTCGAGATAGATTACGGGAATATTTCGGTCGGCGAGACCGTTACGGAGGCGCTGCGCGAGCGTGGTCTTGCCCGCGCCGGAGCGGCCGAAAAGCCAGAAGACTTTGGTGACGGTTTTCATGGGAAAATCATGGGGAATTAAGCTGCCAGCCTAGAGGCTGGATTTCCGCTGGCAAGAAATTTTTATTCCGTGAACCCGCGCCGGAAACGCGGGTTCCGGGGGGACGCGGCCATTTCGCGTGACGCGTTGAAGCGGCCTGGCTTTCGGAGAAATTTCTCCGGCGTGAAATCAGCCGCGGCTGGCCGGCGGCCGGCGGTGGTTGCGGGAGGAAAACAGGATGTTTCCCCTGCGGATGCGGTCGAGCAGCAAAACGACGAACAGGTAAATGGCAAAGTGCATCAGCAAGTTCCACCCGAAGACTTGCGGCGCCTTGTAATTGAGGTTGGTGAAATATTGCACCAGCGTGGTGGAGACCGCCGCGACCAGCGCCGCCGCAATGCCCCAGCGGAGATTGAACACCAGTGTGAGAACCATGCAAGGCAGCAGATACAGCGGCAGAAAGGACATCTGCGGCGGGGTGACATAGTCCAGCGCCGCCACGATGGTGAACAGCAGTCCGCTCGCCAGCACCACCGCCCAGTTCTCGGTGAATTTTCCGGGCTGGTGGTCCGGCAAGGCACCGTGCAATGGCCGGTTTTTGTGCCTGTGAATTTGTTCCACGAACAGGACGCACAATTGCAGGGTGAGAAAGCGCATGACCATGTTCCACATCATCACGTCCAATTTGAGGTATCCGGGCTGCTTCAGGTTTGCAATCAGCGGTCCGGCCACCGCCGCCGCGATGGCGGCCAGCATGGCCCAGCGCCGGCCAATTTTCCAGGCCAGCAGCGAGCAGGGAACCAGATAGAGCGGCAGAAACGTCAGATGGGGCCGGGAGCAATACTGCGCCGCGACCACGCCGGCCAAAATCAGGCCGGCCAGCAGGACGACCGGCCGATGGCTGGAAAATTGTGCGCGCAGCGAAGTCGGGGATTTGGCCGCCAGGCTCGGTTCCCAAAACAGGTTGCCCAACTGGGACGCCGCCGATTTCAGTTGCTGCGCGACTCCGGCCAGCAGGCCGGGGCTGGCCGATTCCTCCGGCGCAGCCGCAGAAGCGCCTGCGGATGGCGGCGGCATCACCTGCCAGCGGACGGAAAGCAGTTTGAACAATTCCTCCGTTTTCTTCCCGCCTTCGAGCGGTTTGACGACCCATTTATGATGGAGCAAATACGCCAGCAACAGCGGCCGGGCGAGGTCGCTGATGCCGGCGGCGGCGGCGAAGTTTTTGAAGCGGTCCGAATACAGCAGTTGTTCCACCTCGGCGGCGGCGCGCTCCACGGAATGCCGTCGGGCGAGGATGGCGGTCTGCACGACGAAATGGAACCAGTCCCAGCCGGGTATGCCCGCGAGGCCGCCGCGTTCCCAGTCGAAGGCCTGCAGGTTGCGCGAGTTGACGACGCGGACGTTCCACGGCGCAAAATCGCCGTGGTAGAGCGTGCTGCGGATTTTTTTGCCGGCGAGCGCGGATTGGATCTGCGGCCACGCGGCCATCCCGGTTCCGGTCATGGCGGCGGCGAGGTCGCGCCAGGCCGGCAGGGATTCGAGCGGGACGGTTTCATCCCGGTTGAGCCAGTCGTGGAATAAATGTTCCAGGCCGGCGTCGTCGTAGGGGCTGGTGCCGGGAAAATAATCCGTGGCAAAAGCCGAAACCGCCGGCGTGGACAGCCGTCCCGTCATACGGATGCAGCCGAGCTTGTTGGCCGGCAGTTGCTCGAGAAAATCGGCCTCCTGGTCGGTGGCGCGCCGGCCGGCCTCGTTCAGTCCCGCCTTGATGACGCGGGCGGGACGGCCGCCCTCGTCGCAGAGCAGCAGCACCAGCCGGGAGCGGGCGCCGACGTCGCTCAACTTGATGGCGGGGGCATGGATCCGTTCCGCCGGGATGCCGGCCTGCTGCGCCATGAACTGCAAAATTTCCGCCGAGGCGTCCGCCTGAAAATGGATGCGCTCAAAAAACCGGGACAGCGGCGACTGCAACAGCGCCGGCAAAATTTTGCGCCAGATTTTTGCGCGCCGGCGCTGGGCCGAATAGAGCGCCAGGCCGGTGCGCGTCGCCGCCAGGCCGCACGGCAGCAGCAGGAACGGCCGGCCGTGCCGGGAAATCAGCCGCCACTCGAATGCCACCGGCTGCGACCGGCCCGGCCCGGTGAAGAGCGCGGCGATGATGGGGGGAATGCGCATGCTCATGTCTTAAACAGCCAGACTTGCTCCAATGAGAGTCGTGGCAGGTTCATGGCGGGTTACAATTTTCAGCGCGGGCGGCATACAAACAATAGGTCAATGGACCAGTTTCGCAAAAAGTCTTCACCGGCAAACGTCCGGTCCACGGCGGCGGCCACGCGCCGCAACGGCGTGCGGTAAAGCGTGGGCGGCAGAATGCCAAAACCAAACTGGCGCACAACTTCAAAACCGCTTTCCGCCAGCAGCCGCCGGGCTGCGGCGGGTGACATTTCGTTCAGCATCGTGTCGGTTTTGCCGCCACGCTCGCGCCAGCGCCGCCAGGCAATCGCCGGATGCCGCAGCGAATGCGAGTTCCCATGCACGTTCACCAGCAGCATTCCGTCCGGCGTCCGCAGCGCCTGCCGCAGCCGCCGCAGCACGCGCCCGCGCAGCTCCGGTTCCGCGTTCAGCACGAAACGGAAACAACTGATCAAATCGTATTCGGGTTGGAGCAAATCCGGCTCGGCCAGCACATCGCCGACGAGCAGCCGCGCTTTGCCGCATTTGCCGCGCGCGACCGCGACCATGTTTTCGGAGATGTCCACGCCGTCGGCGGCGGCCACGAGCGGTTCCAGCGCGGACAGCACGCGGCCCGTGCCGCAGGCGAAATCCAGCAGCCGCACCGGGCCGGCCTGCGCCGCGCAAAAATCTTTCACCAAATTTTCCAGCACCGGCCGCTGCCACTGCCAGATGCGGGCGGAGTAGCTTTCCGCGCCATATTCGGCGGCGTCGTAAAAGGCCACCGCATCCTTTTGCTGGAACCGGTCGGCGTAGCGGGTGGTCATGGGTGGCGGTTCAATGGAAACCAATGGCCGGGTGCGGGGACATTCGTTTCAATAACAATTAATAGAAGCCCGCCAGCGGCGAGTCAAACCTTTGTCGGCATTAAACCGATAACTTTTATTGCCAGCGCCGCGGCCAGCGGTTAAAAATTCGCACCGTGAAATTTTCCATCATCACGCCGAGCTTCCGCAATTCCGCGTGGCTCAAGCTGTGCATCGCCTCGGTGGCCGACCAGACCGGCGTCGAGCTGGAGCACATCGTGCAGGATTCCTGCTCCGACGACGGCACGCAGGACTGGCTCCCGCACGACCCGCGCGTCAAGGCGTTCATCGAAAAGGACGCCGGGATGTATGACGCCGTGAACCGCGGCTACCGCCGCGCCACCGGCGACATCCTCGCGTATCTCAACTGCGACGAGCAATACCTGCCCGGCGCGCTGGCGTCGGTGAAGGTTTTTTTCACCGAGAACCCGGCGGTGGAAGTGCTGCTCGCCGGCAGCATCGTGACCGACGGCGACGGCAAATACGTCTGCCACCGGCACGGCATGGTGCCCAGCCCGCGCCACATCTGGTATCGCTTTCCCGCGCTGACCAGCTCCATTTTCATCCGCCGGAGCGTCATCCAGACGCGCGGCATTTTCTTTGACACGAAATGGCGCGACCTCGGCGATTTTCACTGGGTGCTGGAAATGCTGAAACAGCGCGTGCCGATGGCGGACGACCCGGTGTTCACCTCCGTCTTCGCCGACACCGGCGACAACATGAACCTCAAGCCGAACGCCGTCCGCGAAAAGGCCGAGACCAACGCGATGATTCCCGCCCGGGTGCGGCTGGGCAGGCCGCTGTGGATTTTGAACCACCGCCTGCGCCGGCTGGCGCACGGCCATTTTTCGCTGGCGAAAACCAGCTACGCCATCTACACCAAGGCCAGCCCCGAACGCCGCGCGATCATTGACGTGCCGCATCCGACGCCCATCTGGTGGAGCCGGCTGTGACGCGGAGCGGGAGAACGCCGGCAACGACGAACGAACAGCGGATTAAAATCTGCCGCAACCGCTCTGAAATGCTAGTTGCCACGAATCACCGGAGCTTTCAAAGAATCCTCTTTTAAAATCACAATTCTCCCGGCGTAGGGCGGCAGCCAATGATAATAGGCATATTCCTTGATGACCGTGTAGCCGGGCATGTTTCCGAAGCCGATCCGATAGGTGTCATTCTGCACCCACCACCAACTTTTGGGTGGGCTTGGCTGGTATTGTGAGTCATATAAATACATTCCGTTGAATTCAAAGCCGCCGTCAATGTCCTTGGGTTGGATCTTTTGGCTGTCCATCAGATAATGCAATGCCTCCCATCGGCTTCGGTTCCACGTCAAAAAATCCCGGGTGCCGCAAACCGCATAAATGCCATAAGCCAACAGGAGGGTTATGACCGCGAAGCGGCAGGCCTTGGGAGTGGCACGGAGTTGGGGGGAAATGCCGACCAGGCCGACCGCCAGCAGCGGGATGGGGGGCACCAGGTAACGGTCATAAAAACCGCTCACCAAAAACGGCAGCAGATAAATAAGTGACGCCAGCACAAGAAACGCACCGGCCACCTCGGTGTTGTTCAGCCCGGCCGAACGCGCTTTCGGGATAATTCTGCCCGCGCCTAACCCGATGGCGGCGATTAGCAATATGGCACCCACCATGCTGAAGGCGGTCACCATGAGCCAAAAACTTGGCGGGAGCGGGATTTTATTGAGGTTGCAGGCGGCATCATGCAAAAGGTTCGGGAAGATCACCTCCCGGGTGATGACGTTGACACCGTTGGGCATGAGCAGGAAATGCCAGCCATACATCCGGGCATTAAAAAGCGCGGCGATGGCCAGCGCCACCGTCGAACAAATAAGCAGTGCGGCGGTTTGCTCTCGTTGGAATTTCCACCAGTCCCATAAGACACAAATCAGGACAGGCAGCAAAAACCAGCCCAGATAAAGCGCCATCACATACGAATTCCTGGCAACGGCAAAGACGGTCCACAAGTTCGTCAACGCGTGGCGCAAAACGACGTTTTTCATGAAATAAAGCGCCGGGATCCGGCCGGTGGTTGCCAGCCAGCGTTGAAAAACCACCAAGATCACTGCGCACAGCACCAGCGGAAGAACGGCCCGGAAAAGGTTCCTCACCGCCAACCCGTTTTTCAGGATAAAAGCGACCGCAAAAGCTAGGGAAATACAAAGTGCCGTCTGCCGGGTGAGCGTCGCGGCCACCGCGCAGAGACTGCCGATGAGATAGGCCGGGTTGGATCCAGTTCGCAAGTGCCGGACCCAGCAAACCACTGTGACCATGGTAATCGCCGTGTAAGTCACGTCCGTCATGAAAGTAAAAGACAGCAGATTAAAGATGGGTGAAAAGGCCAGAGTGAGAGCCACCACAATCCCCAACCACCTTGGCTGGCGCAGTTCGCGCATCAGGAAATAGGTTGCTAGGATGCCCAGCAATGCCATGGTCAGCGTAGATAACCGGAGGGCATTGAATGAAAATCCCACCGGCAGGCAAAAGAGGGCTCCCCAAAACGTCTGGGTGATCAGCGTCATGCCCGTCCAGCCCGTCGGACGGAAGTCGCCTGTGGCGAGCAGGCGCTGGACGGCTTGGGCAAAAGACCAGTCATCATTGATGGGAAAATTCCCGAGCGGATTTATCACCACCACGCAGAGGCAGCAAATCAAGGCGATACCTAAGGCATCCCCAGCCGCCGTCCTCAAGGAAATATGATGTTCGGATTGTGGTTCCATCGCCATGTTTTCGGGTCGGGCCAATGTCCTTCCTACAAGTCAAGCCGGTGGTCGGCCGGGTTGATTTCAATCTTGCTGAATTTCGACAATCCTGTTGCAAGGTTTCCGGCCAGTCAAGAAATGTTCGGGCAAGCCGTCCGGCCAGGGCCAAAAACCAATGACAACCCGATTAACTTGACTGCGCGCCGGCGAACTCTAGTTTGTGCGCTACCAGCCAAAAATCCGGCATGAAAATCCTGCTCTCCACCTACTCGTGTTTTCCGTGCCAGACCTCGGAGCCGGGCAACGCCTGGCGCGCCATCAACGAGGCTTTGCGCGAGCACGAGGTCTGGGCCGTCATCGCCGACGCCCACCAATACCGCGAACTCACCGAGCCGGTGCTGGCCCAGAATCCGCTGCCGAATTTTCATCCCATTTTTTTCAAGCTGCCATTCACGCATCAATGGATGAGCCGGCACAAGGCCACCGGCGCGATTTATTACCACCTCTGGCAGGAAAATCTACGCGGCCTCGTCCATGACCTGCACGCAAAAATAAAATTCGACCTCGTCCACCACGTCACCTACGGCCGCTACTGGTCGCCGAGCGGACTGCGTGAATTAAATCTGCCGTTCATCTGGGGGCCGGTCGGCGCGGCGGAAACGCCCCCGCGAGAATTTGTCCGCGAACTGCCCTTCAAGTATCGCCTGATCGAGGCCGCGCGCGACGGCGCGAGAAATTTCTGCGAGCAGACTTCCGCCCTGCGCGACACCGCGCGCGCCGCGACCATCGCCATCGGCGTCACGCGCGAAACCTGCGCCGCGCTCACGCGCCTCGGCGCCGCGCGTGTGGAACGGCTGCCGCAGCTCGCGCTGACGGACGCGGATCTCGCGCAGTTCGCCGCGCTGCCCGCGCCGCCGCCGGGGCCGCTGCGCGCCATCTGCATCGGGCGGCACGTCCACTGGAAAGGTTTTCACCTCGCCATCCGCGCCTTTGCTCAGTTCGCCAAAAAAAATGCGGACGCGGAGCTGTGGCTGGTGAACGACGGCCCGTTCCGCCGCGAGCTGGAAAAGACCGCCGCGCAGGCGGGCGTGGCCGCGCGCGTGAAATTTCTCGGCACGTTGCCGAAATACTCCGACGTGCTGGAGCGGCTCGGCCGGTCGCACGTCCTGCTGCACCCGGCGCTGCACGAGGGTTTTGGCAATGTCTGCATGGAGGCGATGGCGGCCGGCCGGCCGGTCGCGTGCCTGGACATCGGCGGGCCGGCGTCGCAGATCACGCCGGAGACCGGCTTCGCCGCGCCAGCAACCAACCCGGCGGACGCCGTGGCCGCGCTCGCAAATTTTCTGGAAAAAATTGAGGCTGACCGCACGCTGCTGGCCGCGATGTCCGCCGCCGCGCGGACACATGTGCAAAAAAACTTCACCATGCACGGGGTCAACGAGCGGATGCGGCGGTTTTATGCGGAGGCGGTGGAGGAACACCGGGGAAAATCTAAAAAGCTGAAAACAGAAAGTTGAAATGGCCCGGCACGACGCCAAGGCAACCAAGAAAAGGAAGCCTGAAACTTGAAAAGCTGAAATTCCAAAATTAGAAATTGGAAAATAAAACCGGTCGCTTTCTGGTCGGTTTCCGGTCCCGGCGGCGGACCGACTTTCAATTGAGGGTTCAAGCGCCATAATTTTCACGAAACCATTGGCGATGGACTTTCATTTGTTCAGGCGGAAGGTCATAGCGTTCTGACCAGACCGACGGCGGTGGTGGGGCGCCGGACGGATCGGGACCGTAAATTTTGTCCAGGGCGGCAGCCACCACCTTTTGCTGGTCGGCCAGCCTGAGGGTGTCGCGATAGTAAGCGCCGGCGTGCGGGCCGAAGAGATGGGGTTCGGCCTTGGCCGATTTCCGGCGCAGGCGGATATATTTTCCCAGCAGCGCGCAGGCCTCGGCTAAATAATTGGTCCGGCGGACGGAGCGGCCATCCAGCCGGCGGTCGAGGAACCGAGCCACCGGGCGGAACAGCGGACGGTTCAATGAGCGGGTGAGGGGCATAACAAATCAAAAACCAGAAAATTGAAATGCTGAAAAGCCGAAATCGGAGACTGGAGGCCGGAGACCTGGAAAGCAAAAAACTGAAATTCTAAAAAACTTAAAATCTGAAATCTGAAAGCTGAAAACGGAAACCGGAATAAAAATCCGGCCGGTAAAAGGGCAACCAAAAGAAGACCGGATTGACGGCCACAGATGCCCACAGATGAAACACAGATTTTCCGCATAAGAAAATGGCGGCAGGCGGAAAAGGGAACTCAAGGTTTCCATTCCTGGACCTGCTCGATGTATTCCGCATCGGGGATGTCCTTGATGGGCACCGCGAAGCCGGCGTCGCCCAGGTTTTTTTCCAGTTCGCGGCGCAGGGCGAGCGACAGGTCGAACAGGCTGCGGGTGGAGACGCCGGTGAGATCGCGCTTACGCAGCTCCTCCTCGACACGGCCGAGCCTTTCGGCGAGCACCGCAGCCCGCGACTGGGAGGTGCCCAGCAGGCGGTTGCGGAGATCGTCCAGCTCGATGGCGCGCTGGTTCTGGATCTCGAAGCGGAGCTGGCGGCTCCACTCGATGAGGGTGCTGCGGGCGACGCCCAGTTCGCTGGCGAGGCGGACGAGGCTCCAGCCCTGCGCCCGGCGCTCGACGAATTTCTGACGGGTTTCCGGGGTGTGCATATCAATTGTTTCCAAGGTTCAACGAGAGGAAGGCGAAACCTCACCCTCGCTCCCTCGCCCCGACCGAGGCGGAGAGGGAAGTCTATTTTGGCAACGCGCCGCCCGATTCCGGGCGGTGACACGCGTGGCGGTCAGGAATAGTTATAGCACAGGTTTTGGCTGCGGAGCCGGGCGGTAAATACGACACATGCATTTACCTGACAGGAGATGTCGTTTAGATGACAGGAGCTGCCAGCAGACGATAAAAAAAATCTTAAAATAAATTTGACAGCAGTGGCGCCAGGCGAGCAAGGGAGAAAAGCGGGCCGTTTTCTGGCCACAGATTCACACAGATGAAACACGGATTGGGGAGAGCAGACGTCAAAAGCAGAAAGCAGAAACTGAAGAGAAAAGCTGAAATTCAAAAACGATTAAAAACCAAAATATAAAAAAGCGGAAATGAATCCTCGCGGTTCAAACCTCCCGGAACCTGGCGCGCAAGGCCAGCAGCGGCTTTTCCAAAAGATAATACGAGGCGTGCGCCGCCAGCAGGGCGGTTAGGATCCAGACCGGAAAGTTGGTCCACCAGGCGTCCTTGACGCCGAAGATGGCTTCGCCCGTGCCAAAAAACATCTGCTGCCAGATGTAGATGGAATAGGACAGGACGCCGACATGGCTCACCCATTTCCAGTTCAGCAACCGATAGAATCCCCGTCCGGGATAAAGCACGCTTTGCAACAGCAGCAGGCTGAAACCAATGGCCCAACAAGAACCCGTCGTCATGATCTTAATTCTGGCCGGCGCATGTGCCAGTTGAAAAACGGCCGGTATCAGGATCAGGCCAGCCCCCAAAACCGCCGTGGCCATAAAACTTTCACCGAGGAAACGCTGCAACCGCTCCCGCCAATGAAAAAACAAAACGGCCGCCAGGCACCCATAGGCCAGCGCGTCACAATCCAGCAGAAATGAGGCGCTGTTGAACAGGTGATACCAGGCAGGCGGATACCAGCCCTTGCAGCCCAACAGCCTTGCCACCGGCGCCAAAACCAGCGGCACCATCAAAACGCCCAGCAGGGCGGTTCTTTTTATTCCCCGATGCAATACCAGCACCAGAATCCCCGGCCACAGCAGGTAAAACTGCTCTTCCACGCCCAGCGACCAGAAATGCTCGGTGGCTCCGGGAACCGCAAAAAAATTGGTGGTGAAGGTCGCATTGGCCAGTCAGGCGGAGGCGGGCTGGGAATACCGGGTCAAACAACCAAGGATTAACAGATAGAGAAAATAGACCGGCAAAATCCTCAGGGCGCGGCGCACATAGAAATGTTTCAGGCTGATGGCGTCATGCTTCACCTGTTCTTGCAGCAGCAGCCAAGTGATGAGAAATCCGCTGATGACAAAGAAAAAAGCACGCCCAGGGGGCCGGTGCCAAACCAGCCATGCACCAGCGGTTCCAGCGCCATTGGAAAACCCGAGGTGTAACCAGAGTGATCCAGCAACACCAGCGCGATACTGACGGCCCGCCAGCCGTCCAAGGATGGCAGTTTTTGTGAGCGCTTTTCTTTGATCATGCGTCCGCGTTGGTTTCTCAAACACCTGGAAAACCGACCTGCTATTATTGGTTTGTTTTGCCCGCGTCAAGCGCGCAGACTTTCAGGCCAAATCATACCATGAAGCGCGCGCTCATCGCCACCCTGTTCAACGAGGCCAACAACATCGCAAAGTGGTGGGGTTGTATCGGCAGCCAAACTGTTTTGCCGGATGAGCTGGTCATCGTGGACGGCGGCTCGACCGACGGCACCTGGGAAAAATTGTCGGAGCTGGCGCGGCAGTCGCCGGTGCCGGTGAAGCTGGAACAGCGGCGCTGCAACATCGCCGCCGGCCGCAACCGCGCCATCCAGTTGACGGACGCGGAAATCATCGCCGCCACGGACGCGGGCAGTTTTCCCGAAACCAACTGGTTCAGCGAAATCACCCAGC
>Ga0302198_10003261_pt1 | contig 16413 bp, 13 predicted proteins | sample II_Bog_N2_2_FD_193521 | JGI IMG/M metagenome (GOLD analysis project Ga0302198, IMG submission 193521) | Peat permafrost microbial communities from Stordalen Mire near Abisko, Sweden - II_Bog_N2_2 | ecosystem: Environmental > Terrestrial > Soil > Wetlands > Peat | place: Sweden: Abisko... | reverse complement strand
TCATGGCTGGCGCAAGGAATCAATCGGGCCGTTCCAACTGCGTGAACCATTCTTCATTCATTTCGACGTGCTTGATGGAGTAGCGGCGGAAGGTATAGATGAGATGGATGGTTCCATCGGGCGCTTCGAAGATGGACGGATACGAGTATTCGCCCGGGTTGGTCTCTACGATCAAAGGCTTGCTCCACGTGCGTCCCTCGTCCGTTGAACGCGCGATGTGCAGAGGCGAGCGCGAGTCGTCCTCGTCGTTCAATACGAGCAGGAGATGGCCGTTCTTTAAACGGCACATGGAGATTCCCGCGTCAGGGTTCTTCCATTGCGTGGGAGCGGGCGTTGTCCATGTCTTGCCTTCATCGCGGGACTCGGCCGCTTTAATATTCGGACGCACGCGCAGATAGGCAAGCAGAGAGCCGTCCGCACGCTGAATGATGGTGGGCTGCTCGCCGCCGCGCATGATGGCGCTGCGCGTCCATGTGACGCCGTTGTCTTTGGTGGCAAGAAAGAAGGAAAGGTCGACGCCATGGCCGTTGCGCTCATCGCTCAACGGCAGCACCAGCGTTCCGTCCGCGAGCTTGACGGTCAGGTTGCGCGGTAGCCAGCCAAGCGTGTCGTCAAAGAGGGGCTTGTCCTCTGTCCACGTGACGCCATTGTCGTCTGAAGTGCGGAAGAACAGGCTGCATGCGTCCCAACCGGTTCCGCGCAGCATGGGCTGCTTGCCTTCCATGCGCCCCCACACCAGCCAGATGCGCCCATCGGCGGTAGTGAACAGCACTGCGTTGCCCGGCGGTTTGCCCGGGTTGCGCACCAGGATCTCCGGAGTCGACCAGACGTGCGTTCCATTCTTCAGGCGCGCGAGGAAGAGCACCTGATCGTCGGACGACTCGTAGCTGCCGCCATACCAGGAGACCAGCAGATCGCCGTTGGGCGCAAGCGTCATCGATGAGCAGTGGTGCACAGGATAGCCATCAATCTTGCTGAAGATGAGCTCTGAAGAGAAGTGGATTCCTCCGTAGGGATCGGACATCGCGCGCGGCGAAAGGCTGGCATCGACGGGCGTACCCGCAACGCCCGTCTCAGAGGCGGGAATTGATTTGCTTTCGTCGAAGGCAGCTACTGCCCGGGCAAAACCATCGATGGAGCCCGAGTAGACAAGCTTGCTGCCTCGATCGAGGAGGAAAGCTGAAGGCGTTACGCGAGCGTCGAATTTGTTCGCGATACTGCGCTCGGGATCGAGGTAAGCAGGAAAGTTGATGCCGTGGAACTGACAATATCGCCGAACTTCGGAACCACTTACGCCAGCGCCTTCGAAGACGGCGATCGTCAGGATTCCGCGATCCCTCATGCGGTCATTGAGAGCCAAGATCTGCTCGGCTGCGGCTGCGGTTCCGTCGTCCCGCGAAGAAAGAAACAGGACAGCAGTCGCGCGATGATCCGCGTAGTTGTCCATAGCGACGCGCAGTCCCTCGGGCGAAGTCAGATCGACCGTGCCTGCCCGCGCCCCAAGCACAAGGCCGTTCTGCGCGTGCAGGCTTGCGGTTCGCAGCAAGGAAATGAGCAGCACGGTTGAAAGCAGACGAAGCATCATTTCCTCCTGAGATCAAACGGACAAGGGAAGGTCATTGGATGCGATGGCGTGCAGCATGCGATCGCTATCTCGCCTAGCGAAGCCGAAGGCGGCGATCGAGAGCAGAATGCTTGCGCCAATGTAGGACAGCGAGGTCGCGGCGATGGCGTTGCTGAGGCCAATGCGATTGGCCAGGTAGCCAACCGCCAGAGGCGCGGTGCCGCCGCCAAAGAGCCAGCCCATCAGGTTCATGGCGCCGACTGTCGCGCCGCGCGCTTCGGGCCGCACTACATCGAAGACCGATGCGAAGATGTTGGCTTCATACCACCCTTTGAAGATGCCCCACAGCAGCAGTCCGGCGATGAGCCATGCCATGGAGTGAGTGAGCGCCGAGAGCATCACGAAGGGCGCCTCAAGAAAAATTCCAATCGCTTGCACCAGGATGCGTCCGCCGGGCATGCGCATGCGCAACGCATCCGCCATCCATCCACCGATGGGGGAGCCCAGCATGCTGGTGGACTGGACGTAGAGCGTGGCGGTCAGCCCGGCCATGGCCAGGCTCAGATGAAACTTGCTGTAGAGCAGCATGGGCAACCAGGTGAACAGGACCATGGTGGTGAAGTTTTCGCACATGAATGCGGCCATGCACAGGAGCATGGTGGGCGTGCCGACGATGATTCGAATGGACTCGCGCGCTGAAATATGATGCGCGGCGGCGTCAACCGTCGCGCCCACATCGGCAAGGTCGGCGGCTCCGCGAATCGGCTCCTGCAACAGCGTGCTGAGCACGAAGCTGAGCAGAAGCCCGCAGCCGCCGAAAACCACAAACGACAACCGCCAGCCGTAGTGCTGGCCGATCAGTCCCGCGAAAAAGCCGCCCGCGATGGTGCCCACGTAGACGCTGGTCTGGTGCGTGCCCATGGCGCGGGAGCGGGTTTGTCTTCCGTGATAGTCGCTGAGCAGCGACATGGACGCGGGGAAGTAAGCGGTCTCGCCCAGTCCCTCCGCTGCGCGAAAGAAAAGAAGATAACCGAATGTCCGTGACAGCGCGGTGGCCATGCAGATGATGCTCCACACGCGCAGGCCTCCGAGAATCGCGGTCTTGCGGTGCACGCGATCGACGATGTAACCCGCCACGGGAGCGGAGATGCCGTAGACCCAGGCGAACGAAGAGCCCAAAAGTCCCAGCTGCACATTGCCCAAATGAAAATCCGCGGAGAGCAGCGGAAACAACGAGAAGATGGCCTGGCGATCAGCGTAGTTGAAGAATGCGATCCACCACAGCATGCCTACAACAAACCATTTGTAGTGTCTCTTGAACATGCTCATGGCAATCTCGCGTTTCAGTGTAATTGTGAAGGTAATTGTGAAGCTGAAGTAACGGAAGGAATCGGCGCAAGCATGCGCCGCGCCTCGGCAAACATTTGATCGCGGTTGACATAGGAAACTACATCGGCAATCCACGTGCGCATCTGCTTGCCTTCGTCCAACTCCTGCGGAGCGGAGATGAAGTCGAGACTCACGCCGAGGCGCTCTTCAAGAGCGCAGACGAGCACGGGCCACGCAACGCCAATGTCCGCGGTAATTGGAATGCTGCCTTCAAGCCGCGCAAAACCCGACATCTCCATGCGAAAGGGAATGCCGGTCATCTTGGTCTTGGGCAAGCCGCGATTGATTGCGTCCTGTACCTCGGAGTCCTGACGCTCCCGCTCCCAGGCGCGCTCTAGGTTCGGATCAAGGTCGATGCGAATGAGCACCTTGTCTTTCAAGCTGTAGGTCTTCATCTGATCCCATGCAGCCCAGATGCCATGACCAGTATAAGTTTCAAAAGGGCCGTCGTGAATTTCCTGCGTGAGTGCGATCGCCGATTCGATGATGACGTCAGCCCCGGCGAGCATCTCTGCAATGGCGCGCGAGCGGCGGGCAACGGAAATGGAATCGCCGATTGCGATCCCGACCCCGCCCCCGCCAACCATCTGCGGAATGGAGACTAGAACGGGCACGCCCTTGCGGGCTCCGGCGCCGATCATCGTGAGTGAGCTTGCGCCCAGCCCTGCAATGAGTTCGAAGGGCACGCCGCACCGGCGGGCCGCGTCCCGGATCTCCTGCGCGAGCCGCTCGGTGCGAAGCCCCATCGGCCAGGCCATGTTTCCTGCCGCCTTGATCACGACATTGCCTGGCCGCGATGCCAGGCGATCGTACAAATCCCAACCAAAGGGAAGTTCAATCTCTATGGCAGCGCGCTGCGCGGGTTGAAGCTCGGTGATCTCGAAGATGCCACCGCGTGGCAGATGCTCCGCCGCGATCGCGGATTCCGTTCCCGGCTCAATGCGCACGCGCTTCACACGATCGAGAGTCCCCGCCATCTCGTGGGCAATGACCGCGGAGCTGGTGATCACGCCATCCACGAGTCCGTGACGGATCAGTTCTGCAATTTGCGTGGTGACGCCCTCGTGCAGATTGGGCCCGCTGCCGGTGACAACGACGACGCGGCCGCCGCGCTGCTTGGCGGTCACAATGCTGGCGACAGCTTTGTCCAGATGACTTCGCGTGGATGCGGGCATCGATGCGCGCAGTCGAGCGATGGTTGCAGGCGGCGGCCTCATGGTTTGACACCTGCCGCAAGGATGCGACGGACCTCTTCCAGGTCCTGCTGCGTGTCAACCGATACAAGCTCGCCCCTGCATTGCGTGATTACCGTTTGAATGCCGATGCCGTTCTCCAAGGCGCGCAGCTGTTCCAGGCATTCGATCTGCTCCAGCCGGCTCGGCGGAAGCTTGGAAAGCCGGAGCAATGCATCCTGCGTGTACGCATAGAGGCCGATGTGCTCGAATACCTCAAACGCATCTGTGCGCTGGCGCGGATAAGGGATCAGCGACCGGGAAAAGTAGAGAGCCCGTCCGCGCGCGTCCGTAACCACCTTCACGACATTGGGGTCGTGGTGCGCAGCTTCACCGACTCTCTTGATGACCGTCGACATTTGAACGCTGTCACCACGCTGCAATGCATCCTTGAGCGCCATCACACACTCGTCGATCATCGTGGGGTCCAGCAAGGGCTCGTCTCCCTGCACATTGACCACGAGCTCTGCGTCGGTGGCTGAGGCAACCTCGGCAACGCGGTCCGTGCCAGATCGATGATCCGGACGGGTGACCTGCACATCGCCTCCAAATGCGCGAACCGCGGCAGCGATGCGTTCGTCGTCGGTGGCGACCACCACGCTTACCAGGCACTGCGCCTTGCGCGCAGCCTCATAGACATGCTGGATGAGCGGCTTGCCGTGAATATCCGCGAGTGGCTTTCCCGGCAGGCGGGTGGAACTGTAGCGCGCAGGAATCACGCCGATCACTCTCATTGCTCTACTCCGAAAAACAGGGTCGCTTCGCTAAGTGGGAATGGTATCCCAAACCTGGTCCAGATGCAGCGCCCGCGCGGACGCCCAGTTGCGCAGCCATTCTTGTAGAGTTTCAATCTGCTGCATCCGAGTCTTCGAGAGCGGCAGATGCATGGGGCCTGATGGGATTCCGCGCGCTTCCAATCCTATGCGAACGCCCCAGGGGATGGGCAGACGGACGATCTCCTTGATGAGCGCGTTGAGCGTGCCGTGCAGGGCCGCGGCTCGCTCAAGCTCACCGGCGCGAAAGCTTCGGTAGACGGCTACGATCAGCTCCGGAGCAAAGCAGCCAATCCCGGATACGGTCCCATGCCAGCCGGCCTCGAGAGCATCCAGCAGCAGGCAGTCGTCTCCTACGAGAATGCTGCGGCTAGGCTCTTCGCTCGCCTTTCCGAAAAGCTTCAGGTTCTGGCGCTTGCCGCTGCTGTCCTTGATGCCAATCAGATTTGGAATTGTTCGCATCAACCGAATTGCCTTGGAAGGTGTGATCGCGCCGGTGAAGGAGGGAAGATTGTAGAGCAGAAACGGCATTGGCACCGCGCGGCAAACGGTCTGCGTATAGGCCACCAGATCGTCCTGGCTGTAGTGGAAGAAGTGCGGCATGGGGAGAAGCAGGATGTCGCTGCCTGCGTCGGTGGCTCTGCGGGCGAGAGCGAGAGTCGAGAAGACAGAAGAGGTTCCGACGCAAGTGACGACCCGGCCCCGGCCAGCCACACGCTTCACTGCCCGCCGCGCAATCGATGCTCTCGCCTGCACATCGAAGTGCGGGTACTCGGCCGTCCCTCCGCCAATCACCACCCCGTCTACTCCGCGCTGGAGTACGAAATCGATCAGGCGGTCGAAGGTGGGCAGGTCGGGGCGGCCCAAGGCGTCAATGGGCGTGGCCAGCGCGGAAAAAACGCCGGAGATGGAAGTTCTCATCGCGCCTGGCTCCTCCAAGAGGAATGGTCCAACGGTAACAAGAAAATAAATAGCATGTCAAATTTATGCAATTCGTTTTATATTTGAAACACAGGACATGAGTTCAAGCCGGTCTGCGCGGGGGCGCGCCGTCAAACGAATCCTCGTTCCTGCAATTTGAATTGAGGCTCGGCATGAAGACAGAAGCGAAGAAAGCGACGAAGCCGGCATCCGGCGTGCAGCGCTACTACTCGCGCGCGATTGGGAATGCTCTCTCGATAATCGAGATGCTGCAGATGAGCGAAAGGCCGCTCGCACTGGCTGAAATTGCGCGGCAGATGAGCCTGCCCAAGAGCTCCGTCTTTCGCACCCTGTGCACGCTGGAGATTGACGGCTACATCCATCGCCAAGAGGACGATCGCTTTTCCGTGACGCCTGGCGCCGGTTCGTCTCCGCAACGCATGGTGCGGCGCGTGGTTGAAGCGTCCGAGGCTGCGATGAAGACGCTCAGCCAGCAGTTCCGTGAAACCGTCAGTCTTGCATTTCTCTTCGATAATCGCATTGAAGTTGTGGCCGTCATCGACAGTCCACATCGCGTGAGCATGGGCAACGTGGTGGGAGACATGATTCCGCCGCACGCCAGCTCTCTCGGCAAGTGCATCACCGCCCTGCAAAGGGAGCACCTGCAGACCCGCTTGTTGCGTGGGTTCAGCATGGTTCGGTACACGCCGCACACGACTACCGAGGAATCCGCACTTTACAAGGAGTTCGAACAGGTGCGTGCAAAAGGCTACGCAACCGACATCGAGGAGAGTGTGGTCGGGGGCTGTTGCCTGAGCGCTCCCGTGTTTGCGCCGCACGGCCGCGCGGTTGCGGCCATGAGCATCTCCATGCCGAAGATGAGATTTGCCCACCGGAAGCGGATGGTTGCTGCGTTGAAGGATGCTGCTGCGACCGTCACCAAGGAGCTTGCCAGATCGGTCTGACCGCAATTGTGAGCAACGTCGCCTTGATCGCGCGTATGCTTCAGTCGAAGTGTTGCGCTAGACTAACCATCTCCCCTGCACAAGTAGTTGGGAAAGCCGTAATACGAAGAGAGCGCAAGGTGGATTGAAGCATGAGGGAAACCCGAGCCAACATGATTCGGCATCTACAAAACCCGCACCCCATTCTGGTTGCAAGATTCGCCGCTCTCGGGCTGCGCAGGCTCGCCGCAACGCTCATTCTTCCCGTCGTGCTGTTTGTCCTTCCCATCGCGGTCCGCGCGCAGCAGGCTCTTTCTCTCGCGGATGCGGACCAGCGCGGGGCGAACTTCTTTACGCAGTCGGCCGTGACGGGCATGGTGCTGGTGGTTGTGCGCAATCACGAAGTGATGATCGGGGGTTATGGGGAGACGTTTCCAGGGAGCGGAACGAAGCCGGATGCAAATTCGCTGCTTCGCCTTTGTTCCATCTCGAAGGTGTTTACGGGCGATCTGTTAATCGGGCTTTCAGCGGAGGGCAAGGTGGGACTCAGCGATCCTTTGCAGCACTATGCGCCGCGAGGGAAGCTAGTTCCTGTGGGTCCCGGCGGTCAGCCCATGATGCTGCGCGATCTGGCTACGCACACCAGCGGTCTGGCACGCGAAGTGGGAACGTATTCTGCGAAGACGCCGCACTTCACGTTTCCTGATCAGGCCTACCGGTGGACGTGGCTTCCCAGGCAGATGCTGACCAGGGCGCCTGGAACCGCTGCGTTGTATTCCAATGCCGGATTCGATCTGCTTGGAGATGCGCTTGCATCCGCCGCCGGAAAGCCGTATGCACAGCTTCTGAACGAGCGCATTGCGCGGCCGCTTGGACTGCGCGATACCACGTTGACGCCCAGCAAGGACGAGTGCGCGCGCCTGTTGCGCGGAAGCGGAGACGAGGGCCCGTGCACCGATACACAGGCATCGGGGGCCAGCGGCGGCGTGTATTCAACAGGCGCGGACATGGCGCGCGTGCTGGCCTATCTGCTGCACATTCCAGGAGTTCCAGCGCAGCCGGCGGCGGCGCTAGCTGTTTACCTGAGGCCCGATCAGCTCAGGTCCATGCAGGGGCTGAGCCATGCGGGCGATCCGACCGGCATCGGCCTGGGATGGATTCAATTGGGCGATCCGAATTCACCTTCCGCGCTGATGGAAAAGACCGGCGGGGGCGCGGGCTTCTCTACTTACATTGCGTTGAGCCCCAAGCAGCAGACCGGCATTTTTCTCGCGGTCACCGAAGGAAAAGGGGATGCACAGGTCGACTTTTATCAAGAGGCCAACAATCTTCTTGCAGCCCTGGCGAATGTGCCGCCGGTTCCGCCCAAAGCGCATGTAGCGCGCACGGCAAGAAAACGGCATCCGCGCCGTAAAACGCATACGTCTTCCGCAGAACAGCAGACACATGGTTCATCGGTTCATCGCTAACGTTTCTGCGCTGCGCCGTGAGCCGGTGCGGCGGAGCTCTGCGGCAGCGCCCAGGCAAACAGGACGCCTCCGCTGCCGGTCAGCACATATTGCCGTCCGTCCAGCTCATAGGTGATGGGAGCGTTTTCCATCGACGCACCAGCGCCTGCATGCCACAGGGTCTTGCCGTTGGCGGTGTCCAGTGCGAGCACGTTGCCAAAGGCATCGCCGGTGAAGGTCAAGCCCGAGTCTGTGGTGAGCACACCGGCGCCCGAGCCATCGGGACCGACGAAGTGGCTCCAGCGGATCTTGCCGGTCTGGTAGTCGATGGCCTCGATCACGCCCTTGCCCCATAATCCGTAATCGGCGCCCGCCCAGCCATACGTGCCATCGGCGGGCTTGGAAAAGTAGAGGCTGTAACTGGGATGCGCGTCGACGATGAACAGGCCTGTCTTCGGGTCGAAGCTGGGAGAGCGGAAATTGGTCAAGCCCCCTTCATCGGGTGCAATGAGGCGGCCATCGGGCGCGGGCTCCTTGGCGGGATCGGGAATGGGGCGCCCTTGCTTGTCGAGGCCCAGCGCCCAGTTTACCGGCCCAAACGGCGTGGTCAGCAGGCTCTTTCCCGTGGTGCGATCGAGGACGAAGAAATAGCCGTTGCGCGAAGCCTGCATCAGCATCTTGCGCGGCTTGCCGTGAAAGTCTGCATCCACCAGGACGACGGGCTCCACCGCATCCCAGTCGTGCGTGTCGTGCGGGGAGGCCACAAAGCCCCACACCAGCGCGCCGGTGTCGGGGTTGAGTGCGACAATGCTGCAGGTGTATTCGTCATCGCCGGGACGCGAGGCGCCATTCAGCACCGGCGTCGGGTTTCCGGTGCCCCAATACATCAGGTTGAGCTCAGGGTCGTAGGTGCCCGTGATCCAGGGCATTCCCCCGGTTGTGGCATTCGGAGTGCCGGCCGGCGGCGTGCTGTTCCACTGCCATTGCACGGCTCCGGTTTGCGGGTCGAAAGAGCGAAGATAACCCACCAGGTTGTCGGTGTCGCCCGCCACGCCCGCGATCACGTGATTACCCACAACCAGTGGCGCCATGGTGACCCAGTAGCCCTGGTTGGCATCGGCATATACCTGGTCCCAGAGCACAGTACCATCCTTGGCATTCAATGCAATCAGGTGACAATCCGGAGTGGTGAAGTAGAGCCAGCTCTTGTACATCGCCAATCCGCGATGACCGATATGTTCTCCCTTCGCCGGCCTGCTGTAATGCCAGATCAGGTGCCCCGATCGAGCATCCACCGCCCAAACGTTGTCCGGGACGGTGAAATAAACTACGCCGTCTATCAGCAGCGGCGACGATTTGATTTCAGCTTCCTGCCGGGTTTGAAAAGCCCATGCCAGACCGAGATTGGCCACGTTCTGCGGCGTAATCTGACGCAGGGCGCTGTGGCGGCGGCCGGAGTAGTCGCCGTGATAGGTGGGCCAACTGTCGGCGCGCGGCCTCAACAAATCTGCGGAGTCGAGATTCTGCGCCAGGGTTGCGGTGGGAACTGCGAGCAACGCTGTGCAGAGAATAGAAATCAAGGAATCATTCCTAAGCTTCATATGCTGAAATATCCTCTTTAGCGCAACGTTTGCAGATAGGCCATCAAGTTATGGATGTCTGCGTCGGTGTATTTGCCGAATAGGTCGACATGCGCTTCGACCGGCGAGTCGACGCCGTACTTGACGCGGCTTGTCGGCCACGAGCGGTACATGCCGTTGCTGTCGCGCAGAGCGACGGTGAACTCATCCAGATAAGCCAGCGTGCCGGGCACCTTTTGTCCCGAGCGAAGCGTTACGGTTACCTTGCTTTTTGCGCCCTCGGGATAGAGCATGCGTCTCTCCAGCGCCAGTCCCTGGAAGCGGCCCGCCACGCCCGCCAGATCGCCGGATGCCGAGTGGCAATGCGAGCAGGTCCCTGGGCCGTCGAAATATTGCTTGCCTGCTGCCGCATCGCCGGTCTGCAAGTCGGCAACCGCCACGCCGCGGCGGTTGCCCTTGCGGATGCGGGCAGCCTCCTCCTGCACATGGATAAAGGCCGCCAGGCCTTCAATCTCCGGGTTGGAGAAGTTGAAGGCCGGCATCTTTTTCGCTGGGCGTCCCGAGCGCACGACTTCGCCAATTCCATCGCCATTCACGTCGGCCTGCACAATTGTTGACTGGGTGAGGTCGGGCCCGGATTCGCCGCCCATGGTATCGCGCCCATGACAGAAGGCGCAGTTCTGCTGAAACAAGGCACCGCCTCGCTCGGCCAGATCGGAAGGCGGTGCGGACGCGGCAGGCCTGGCAAACGTCTCATCCGAGGTGGAAAGAAAGTGCAGCAGGGCAACCAGCTCGTCGCCCTTCAAATCCGGATTTCCGGGCATCACGCCCTTGCCGCCCTGAATGATCGCGGTGATCTGCCGATCGTCGAGGTGATGTCCAATGCCGGTGAGCGGCGGGATTGCGGGCAGGTTGCCCTCGCGCTGGTCGCCGTGACAGATGGCGCAGTTGTCCGTATAGGACTTGGCCCCGGGGACGTTCTCTGTCGATGCCTGAGCCGTTGGCGCCCGGCCAGTTCCTGCGCGAGCAGCCGCATGAATCGGCGCCTGGCGGCTTGAGATTACCAGGCACACGGTCAAGGCTCCGAGCATCGCTACGTTGCGAAATCTTCTCATGAGAATTTCAATCCAGATATTCGAGATGAAGGTCGCAGCCGCTCGATGGAGGCAACAAACCACGGAGCCAAGGGTACGGGGTGATTATCCGGTACAAGTGCGTGGATGGTCCAGCAAGACCCGGACGCGATGCGCAGGCCGATGGTTGTGATCGGACCGCAGGCAAGCAAGACGCTACACGCCGTCGTCATCGTCGTCGGGTGAAGGGTCGGCGCCGTCGGGCAGTTTTCTTGGATCGGGTTTGACGGTGACGGGCTGAGTCAATGTGACGCCGTTCACGGTGAGACGAACCGTGTACGAGCCAGGCTGCAAGCCCGGTGCGCCGTGGACTGGCTGAGCTGGGGCCGCAGCTGCGGCCGGTGCGGGTGTTCCCGCCGGATGGCAGGCATCTGCGGGAAGCGGTGGCTGGGGACGCCCACCAGATCCGCGCGCCGGCGGCGTTACGTTAAGCGCGATGCGGTGCATGCCCGGCGCTGCCGATGGCGGCGGCGCGGGCTCAACCCAATAGGCCTGCACGTTGATCGCTTCGGTGTCCACTGGTTTCACCGGCGTATCGCTGGCCAGGCACGCTGCCACTTTGCCATCGTCGTCCACCAGCTCGATTTTCACTGGGCCGGCGGGTGCGGACTTGAGCCAGTAGTAAACCACTACACCGGCGGGCGGATTGAGCTGCTGCGGCTCCTCGTGGGGCAGGGGCGTGCCGTTCTGGCTGCCCTGGTGGATGGCGAATGACGCGCCGGGGGCGAACAGGTAGGCGTTGCTGTCGGCGATGTCATGCCCGTGGGCGGCGATCTGGCGCAGGGCGGTCATCTGGTCGAGCACCCAGAAGCCGCGGCCGAAGGTGGCGACAGCCAGGTCGTCGCCGTGGACGATGAGGTCGCGCACCGAGGTGACGGGCATGTTGAGCGCGAGCGGCTGCCAGTGGTCGCCGTCGTCAAAGGAGACGTAGACGCGCAGCTCGGTTGCCGCGTAGAGCAGGCCCTGCTGCACGGGGTCTTCTTTGATCGAGTTCACGAATGCGCCTTCGGGGATGCCGTCGCTCGCGTTCTTCCAGGTTTGGCCGCCGTCGTGGGTGCGGTAGATGTAGGCGTGGTCGTCGGCGAGGCGATGGCGATCGACGGAGGCGTAGGCGGTCTGGGCGTCGAAGTGGCCGGCCTCGATCTGCGAGACCTTGCTCCAGGCGGTCATGGCGGGCGGGGTGACGTCGGCCCAGTGCGCGCCGTCGTCGCGGGTGACGTGGATGAGGCCGTCGTCGGTGCCGGCCCAGACGGTCTTGGCATCGAGAGGCGAGGGGCCGATGGTGTAAACGACGCCGAAGCGGCCGGTCATCTGCTGGTCAATGTCCTTGGCGGTGACGGGATCGAGAGTCGGTGGAACCTCTGGATGAAGGCGGGCGAGGTCGGGGCTAATTTTGGTCCAGGTTTTGCCGCGGTCGCGGGTGCGGAAGACGAATTGATTGGAGTAGTAGAGGGCGTCGTCGGCGAGGGAGAAGACCTGGGGCAGGGTCCAGGTTCGGCGGTCGGGATCGGAGGGGTCGGCGTCAGGCAGCTTGCCGCCGGCGGGCGCGGGCAGATTGGCGGCGCGGTTGCAGCGCTGATCGCCGCTGCCGTAGAGCAGGTCGCCGTTTTCAGGATCGGGCACGACAGTGGCGCTCTCGCCGGCCTGGCAGAGGGGCTCCCAGTCGCGGAAGCTGAGGGCGCCGAAGCGCGACCAGGTGCTGACGCCGACGGCGCCCGAGTCCTGCTGCGCGCCGACGATGCGCCAGGGGAAGCTGTTGTCTGCGGCGAGGTGGTAGATCTGCGCGGTGGGCTGGTTGTACCAGGTGCTCCAGGTCTTTGCGCCATCGACGGAGACGACGGTGCCCTGGTCGCTCGAAAGCACCATGCGGTTGCCGTCGCGGGGGTTGATCCAGAGCTGGTGATAGTCGTCGCCGCCGGGCGCGCCCTTGACGGGAGTCCAGGAGTTGCCGGCGTCGAGCGTCATGTAGGTCGCGGTGTTGATGTCGTAGGCGCGATCGGGATTGGCGGGGTCGACGGTGATCTGGCCGAAGTACCAGCCGCGGCCCCAGAGGCGCTGCTCGTGGTTGACGTACTTCCAGGTTGCGCCGGCATTGTCGGAGACGTAAATGCCGCCGCTGGGCTGGGACGCTGGAGCGGTGGAGGGCGCGCCGGGGCGGAAGCCGCGGGCGATGGGCGCGCCGAGGTCGTCGACGACGGCGTAGAGGCGCTGGGGATTGCTGGGGGCGATGGCGATGCCGATTTTGCCGACGAAATCGTCATCGGGCAGGCCGCCGTGGAGCTGATGCCAGGTGTCGCCGCCGTCGGTTGATTTGTAGAGGCCGCTGCCGGGCATGTTGGAGGGCGCGTAGACGGCCCACGGCGGGCGGCGCGTGGCCCAGAGCGAGGCGTAGAGGGTGCGGGGATGGGCTCGGTCGAGGGCGAGATCGACGGTGCCGACGTCGTCAGGGTGGGTGGCGTGGGCGAGGATCTTCTTCCAGTGCGCGCCGCCGTCGGTGGAGCGATAGACGCCGCGCTCGGGGTTGGCTTTGTAGGGATGGCCGAGAGCGGCGACGTAGACGCGATTGGGATCTGCGGGATCGACAACGATTTTGCCGATCTGGCGTGAGGCGGCGAGACCGATGGAGCGCCAGGTCTTGCCGGCGTCGGTCGATTTGAAGAGGCCGATGCCGTAGGAGTGCTGGCTGCGAATGTCGGGCTCGCCGGTGCCGACGTAGACGATGTTGGGATCAGAGGGAGCGACGGCGATGGCGCCGATGGAGCCGATGGGGATGCCGGTGGCGGGATCGTCGGCGATGGGAAACCAGGTGCGGCCGGAGTTTTGAGTCTTCCACAGGCCGCCGCCGACCGAGCCCATGTAGAAGGTGTCGGGCTGGGCGGCGTTGCCGGAGACGGCGTAGGTGCGTCCGCCGCGCATGGGGCCTACGTCGCGCCACTGGAGGCCGGCGAGGAGGGCGGCGGGATATTGCTGGGCGGCAACGGGAAGCATGAGGGCGGCAAGCGCGGAGAAGGCAAGACAGCGGCGGGCGGCGGACATGGAGAGGCTCCGATGCGTGCGGGTTTCTGGTTCTGGGTCGGGGGAAGCGGTGCGTGCGCGCTTGAAGAGGATTGTAAAGGATGGGGAGTGTCGATGGAGGTTGTTGCGGCGGCTTGCATGCGCGGATTGGATTGCACGGGCGGCGCGTTTGACTCTAGACTTGAAAGCAGCGGGCCGGAGCCACCCGGCGTGCGGTGTGCGGAAGTGGTGAAATGGCAAACACACTAGCCTTAGGAGCTAGCGCCGAAAGGCTTAGGGGTTCAAGTCCCCTCTTCCGCACCAATTTTTGAACTGCGGCGCGGTGCGCTCGTGGATTTTGTGCGGGGCGCTGGGCGCTGGTTTGGCGTCCCGCAGGATGCCGGCATCGCAAAGCAACCGCAGATCCTTCACTTTGTTCAGGATGACAGCTTCGATCATGGATAGGGGCTAGCCACGGGCATACGAGTCGCTCGTGATTAGCGGTCGAGGAGGGCTTTCATCTGGGGGGCGTAGCGGTCGCCGGCGGCGGCGTCGGGCGGGAAGATGGCGGTCAGCTCGGCGACGAGCTCGGGCGCGAGTGTGAGGTCAACGGCAGCGGCGTTCTCTTCAAGATATTTGCGGCGCTTGGTGCCGGGGATGGGGAGGATGTCATCGCCCTGCGCGAGGACCCAGGCGAGGGCGAGCTGGCTGGGGGTTGCGCCGGCCTGGGCGGCGAGCTGGCGGACCTTCTCCACGAGTTCGAGATTGCGCTTGAAGTTTTCGCCCTGGAAGCGGGGATGATGGCGGCGGGTGTCGTCGGGGTCGAAGTCGTCGGGGCTCTTGATGGCGCCGGTGAGAAAGCCGCGGCCGAGCGGGCTGTAGGCGACGAAGGCGACGCCGAGGCTGCGGCAGGCGGGCAGGACTTCAGGCTCCGGATCGCGGGTCCAGAGGGAGTACTCGGTTTGCAGGGCGGCGATGGGGTGCACGGCGCAGGCGCGCTCGAGGGTGCGGGGCGAAGCTTCAGAGAGGCCGAGGAAGCGGACCTTGCCCTCTTCGACGAGGCGGGCCATGGCGCCGACGGTTTCTTCGATGGGTGTTTTGGGGTCGACGCGATGCTGGTAGTAGAGATCGATGGTCTCGATGCCGAGGCGGCGCAGGCTGGCTTCAGCGCATTTGCGGACGTAGGCGGGGCTGCCGTCGACGCCGCGCTTGGAGGGATCGGCGGGGTCGCGGACGATGCCGAACTTGGTGGCGATGAAGAACTGGTTGCGGCGGCCTTTGACGGCATTGCCGACCAGGACCTCGTTGGTGTGCGGGCCATAGGCGTCTGAGGTGTCGAGGAAGTTGATGCCGAGATCGAGGGCGCGGCCGATGGTGGCGAGGGACTCGCGCTCATCGCGGACGCCGTAGAAATCGCTCATGCCCATGCAGCCGAGGCCGATCGAGGAAACCTTGGGCCCGAGCTTTCCCAGTGTGCGTGTCTTCATGGTTTGTCACCTCATCCGCTGCTGTCACCCTACAGCTTTGTGTGGCCCTCCCGTCAAGAGGACGGCGGGGGAATTCATCAATCGCACGAGGTGTTCAAAATTGCACAGTCTTTGATTTGAGACGGAATTGAGTTTGGCAAAGCAACACCATGCGCGGTTCCCCAGATCCGCTGCAGGCTTGCCGCCCGCCCGGGCGGCAAGCATTTTTCCCCCTCTTCCAGAATTTGCATCCACCTCGCGGCGCGGGTTGCGCCCTCTTCTCCTGAGACTGTGCGCTCCGTGCTCCGCTCCTACGGTCGCGGCTGGTTGTCCCGTGACTTATGCTTGACTCAAGAGGGGTCGAGTGACGGACAGGGATTTGTACGAACGGATGCTGGCGGTGGCGCTCGAAGAGGCGCGGATTGGGTTTGACGAGGGCGGGATTCCGATTGGGGCAGCGCTGTTCCGGCGCGATGGGGAGCTCGTGAGCCGGGGGCGGAACCGGCGGGTGCAGCAGGGCGACCCCAGCGTTCACGGGGAGACAGATGCCTTTCGGCGCGCGGGACGGCAGACAAGCTACCGCGACCTGGTGATGGTGACTACGCTGGCTCCGTGCTGGTATTGCAGCGGACTGGTGCGGCAGTTCAGGATTGGCACGCTGGTGGTGGGCGAGAGCAGAACGTTTCAAGGCGGCGTTGCGTGGTTGCGCGAGAACGGCGTGAAGGTGATCGACCTGGACAGCGGTGATTGCCGGGAGCTGCTGGAGCGGTATATCGCGGCGCATGCGGAGGTGTGGAATGAGGACATTGGGGAAGAGCAGGGACCAAGGGACCAGGGGACCAGGGGACCAAGGGACTAGGGACCGAGGGACCAGAGAAGCGCAGATGACTTGTGCGGCTCTTGTAAAGAAAAACGGGCGCTCGCATCATCTGCGAGCGCCCATCTGTTTGGAGCGGCAATGCGTCCTTG
>Ga0302198_10003242_pt1 | contig 16470 bp, 8 predicted proteins | sample II_Bog_N2_2_FD_193521 | JGI IMG/M metagenome (GOLD analysis project Ga0302198, IMG submission 193521) | Peat permafrost microbial communities from Stordalen Mire near Abisko, Sweden - II_Bog_N2_2 | ecosystem: Environmental > Terrestrial > Soil > Wetlands > Peat | place: Sweden: Abisko, Stordalen... | reverse complement strand
CGGCTACGCAGTTTTCGAGCGGCCTGAGGGATATGACACCAGTGTCGACAATATCGTACGGGTGAATGCCACCGAATTGAGGAAACGGCTTGAACACTTCTTCGCCGACGAAGGCCGAAGTGAAGACCTTATCCTCGAGATACAACGAGGAACCTACACTCCGACCTTCCACAGACGCGTCACCACGAAGAGCCCAATTCAGCCCGTACCCGAAATAAAGGGCCCGGAGAGCGTCGATACTGCCCCGGCGGCACCGGCTTGGGAAGCCGTGACCGCAGCTTCTGCCGCAAACGCACCCCATGCCTTACACGGAAAGTTCGAAATATCGGAAGTGCCGCACGCCGAAAGCTCCAAGCGGGTTCGCATTTGGCAGGGATTGTGCGTGCTGCTGCTTGTTTGCTGCGGAGTCCTGGCTTGGCAGGTCCATTCGCTCGAGACTAAGGAGCAGTTACTACCCGGTGACCCTGCGGTACAAGCCTTCTGGGGTGCGTTTCTGGGTGCCGGCCCCGACACCGATATTTTGCTCGCCGACACGTCTCTTGCGCTCGCAGAAGATATGATGCACCGCCAGATCGCATTGCCCGACTATCTCAACTACAACTACAAACATATGGCAGAAGACCCAGCACTCCCCGAGGTCCAGCGGTACGATCTCGCGCGGGTACTGGAGCGGAACAACGGGAGCATTGCCGACTTTCAGGTAGCTGCACAGATTCTCGCACTGGACAAAAACCATCACCGGTTTACCCTCGAATCCTCCCGCTCCTACTCGCCAGAGGCGGCGAAGCATCATAGCCTGATTCTGGTTGGCAGCCGCGAGTCGAATCCGTGGGTCTCGTTGTTTGCCGACAAGATGAACTTCGATCTTGAGTACGATTCGGCTACGCGTCGACCATACGTGGTAAACCATGCGCCGCAGTCTGGGGAAGCGTCACAATACCCAGCCGCCCCAGGCGGGGATGCCGACGGTCGAGGGTATGCAGTGATTGGGTTTATGCCAGACTTAAGCGGCAAGGGCAGAACGCTGATCATCGAAGGTACGGACTCCCAGGCGACGGGAGCCGCGGGAGACTTCATTACAAGCCCGGATTCATTGGCGCAACTGGAGAAGAGGTTTCCCGCAGGAACAATCCCTTATTTCGAAATCCTACTGCGTACCGTGCAGTTGAGCGGAACCCCGCTGCATGGAGAGGTAATCGCTTTCCGTATTTATCCCGCAGGCAGCCATAGATAAACGTTCCGAATTAGCGATCAGTTCAGGCGTGGACGGTACCTGATGCCTGACTGCAGCGATACCGGTTCGATCCCGGCTGAGGCGCACTAAGGATTCGATTTAGAATCAGTATTTTGCAAGAGATGCGCAAGCAAATAGTAAGCTCGAACGAAGGCACGATAAGGGCACGCAGCAACAGTAGCTTTGGCCATCGCCTGACGTCAATGGCACCCTCAACACTCCTTACCCCGCGACCGCTGCAGGCCTGACCAACCTCCCCGCTGGCGAGGCCTCAAGCAAGCCTGTCTTCCAGGGAGCCTACGGCATCAACTGGACTCGCCAGGCCGCCGAGGGAGGCCGCAATTCTGGCCCCCGCGAACGCGGCGAGGGAGCTGAAGGCGAATGGTCTGCGAGAGTTAGTCATGGGAACGACACAAACCTCGCCAACACCTCATTGATTGGGCTAATGGCGGGGATGTCACTCCGTCTGAGTGTGTTGCTGTCGGACGGTGGTCAACATGGCTCACGGATTCGGCAAGGTAAACAGCCGATCATAGTCGCGCCAGTGCGCGTTCATGATATCGATCTTGTGTTTGATTTGGCTGGCCAAATTGGGGCCAAGCCGCATGATCGTTTCCTCTTCGGGCGTTGGCGCGAGGTCGAGAATCGGTTCCTTCGTGCTTTCAAGCAGGCGATTGAGGTTAACCATGGTGTCGATCTCTTTGCGCGCTGTCTCCATCAAGTCAGTGCGGTCCCAGCTTGATTGAACGCCCAGCACAGGATTCACTTCGGGCTTCGCCCCCAGGCTCTTCACGCGATCAAGTTGAGCTTGGTAGGCCACCATGTTATCGGCCGACTCGAGCAGATAAATGACCGCCTGTAGTCGTTTGCCCATTAGGTTCCACTGCTTTCGTGCTGTCTCGTCTTTCGTGGCGCCGTCTATGCCCTCCACCAGGCTCAAGGCTCGGCGCGCTCGCGGCACCGTCAGCTCGATCGTGCGCTGGAAGAGCATCTTTGCGCCCCAGCCCTCATACATGCGCATAGCCTGGATATCGATAAGATTGCCGGCCTGCTCTTCACCTCTGGCCTGGAAGAGAAATGCGCGGTAATCCTTCTTCTCTGTCGCGGCCAGTTCCTGTGGAAACGGAACCATGGGGCGAGTAATCCAGCGGTTCAGTACGTGGCCCATCATCAACACGTCACCGAAGTTCAGGACCTGCAGATTGTGTTGCACGTCATTCAGCGCGGTCCACATCTCCATCAGGTTGTCTGCCTGCGCCTCACCCACCTCGCTCACCGCAAACGCGCGGAGAGCCGTCACCCGTTCCACCAATGTTCGCATCGGCATACCGTGGGTGAACTTCAACAGACGATAGTTGAAGTCGATGGTTGTCGCGTCCCCGAGGTTGATCGCGACTCGCGGACTCTCCGCCGCCGCATCACTGCCGCCTCCCCCTCCACCGTTCATCGAGGGCACGACGATGCCGACAACAGGGTAGAATGCTTCGCCGCTCCCGCCTCCGGCCACACCGGCGAAGCGCCGCCCATCGGGACCCTCACGGCCCTCGACGGCCAGGCCTCGCGGAAGTTTACGCACGATGTTCTGAAGTACGTCAGGCGAGAACGTTGGCAACATCCACTGGCGGGCAGCGATCGGATTCAGGTTGATCTCAATGTCGTGGCCCGCGTCCTTCGCGGCCAGCTGTGCATTGATCAGAAAGCCAGAAACCCGATCCGACATTGGGCGGTCTTGGTAATTACTGTTGCCGTTGATGCCGGGGTAGAGCGACGGTGCCCAGTCGAAGCCCGATCCGGCATCTGTGGTGACCCAGTTGAATTGCTCAACCTCGGGACAGGTCGTCAGCAGGAGTTGCATAGAGTCGCGGTACATGCGCAATGTCTCGGGCGCATCCACGTTAGGGGCAAAGTACACCCTGCGTGAGCGGTTGGGCTGGTCGATGCGCGGACCGCGTAGCTCGGGGTGCGCCGCGAAGAACGCCTCCGGTAGCACCGCCGGCTCGTTCGCGCTCCAGACTCCCTTGAGGCCGTACTTTCCAAGGATTGCGCAGCGCTGTCGCAATACTCCCGAGACATTGGCAGAGTACTTTAGATCTACATAAGGCTGGACGTCTTTCGGCGGAAAGATCGTCAGCAATCCTGCGTGGTGGGCAAACCACATTGGGTAAGGGTCGTCCGGAACCATCTCCCAGGTTGCGAGAGGAAGTCCCTCAGTCACCGACATGTGTGTCGCTCCGAGTTCCTTCGAGAGCGCTGCCTTATGTTCGTACTGGGCCATATCTTCCTGCATGCCAAACTGCGCGTGCAAGGAGAACGCGAGGAGTACGTTCACAAGAACCGGAGCCATCAGAAGTGACCAGGCGGACTTGATGGTGGTCGACACTACTCGCCGCCTTCCGGAGAGGGACTCGCTCCGCGCGGTGCGACGTCACCGGCGGGCACAGCGGTGGGGAGTGCATCGGCGCACAACTCGAGCACCACAATCGCATTCAGGCTGTTCTGCGAGGAGCCGTTGGTGTCGGTGCCGTCTTCCATGGGGGCAAGGGCATTGGGTGGATCCGCGCGACCAACGCGACCGCGGCCGGCGCGCAGCGAGGCCACTGCGGTCTGTGCGAGCGCCGGATCCCGATTCGCGGCATAGGCGTACGCCTGCATCTTGCCCAGGCTGATGACCTCTCCCGAGTCCGTGCAGAAGTCCGTCCAGACCTTCTTCCAGCCGGCATCGTCGATGCTCATATTCAACTCAGCCATCAACTCGGCGCCGCCCATGATGGTGGAAAGGTTATATTTGCCTAGCGTGTTGTCTCGCGCGGTAAGCACGCCAGTCGCGGGATCGAAGCCCATTAGCAAGTTTCTTCCCGTGCGGAAGCCATGGGGCATCGCCTCTATAGACTTCATGCCTGCGAGAATCTTGTCGCGCCACTTAATGTCTCCAGTGCGCTCCCACTCGGTCATCCAGTTGCCGGCAATGGCGAGCCAGTCAGGCCCGGATCGAATGCGTGCTACAAACTTCTCGTCGCCGGCACGCGGCGGGTCAGCCTCCCGCATGGGATCGTAGGCAATGATGGATTTCTCCGCCTGCATTGCCTCCCGCATTACGTCGCCGGTGCGCTCGTCGCTCGTCAGGTAATAGTAAAACCGCCTGAACCCGGCCTGTCCGATGCGCGCCTCTTTTGCGCCGTCGCCCCAGTGCGAGACCCCATGCCGCGTACCGAGTCCGGCCATCGGCCCGAAGTGGTAGCTGTCGACTTCACCAGTGTGGCGGGTCATCGCCTCGGCCATGCGGAAGATGTCCGCGCGCCCGGTGCGCAGGAAGGAGTACCAGAGCCACGTGTCCGTCCCTAGTTCGGAGTTGTCCCAGGCCATGCCGCCGAGGTCGTAACGCCAGACGTGCCGCTCACGGTCGAACGAGTGGACCACGTCGCCGTAGTTCCAGAACCCGTACCAGTCGCGCTCGTCCACCTGCGCAACATACTGGTTGAGTATCGTGTCGAGCCCGTCCTCGATCGCTGCTCTGAATGGCGTTGAGGCGTTGCGCACGCTCCACATCCCAAAGGCGCGCACGTCGTGGTAGTACTGCGAGGAAGCGACCAGCATCGGCGGGTTGGCGCCGGTCCTCGCCATTGCCGCGCTGGCGGCTTTCGGAGGCACGCTGCTCGCAGGCCACAGGGTCAACTCGCTCGTCCGGGCGATGCCAAACGGAGTGCTGTCGCCGGGCTGCACGTCTTCATAGGAAGCCTCGAGGCCGTGCGCGCGGGTGTCGTAGTGACGGAGGTCCATCGGCGCTGCTTCGGGCGACCACATCCAGGCGGTGAGCTGCGCATCCGAGGTAGAGGCGTTTTGTACCTGCAACTCCGCCGGATAGGACTGCCAGAAATTCTTGATGCTCACACCCAGGCCGCCAGTGACGTCGCCGACGAACGCAAGGCCAGAAGCACGCTTGCCCGCCGCCGAAAACAGCCAGGTGCTCCGTGGGTTGGTGCGTTTGTGGATGGTGAAGCCGTCGGGGTTGAGTTGCACCAACTTGAAGTCGTTCCACACGGCCCAGTTGTTCACCATGTTTAGACCTTGTCGGCTCATCTGCGCGCGGTTCGGCACGCGCAGTCCCGCCAGTTGAGCAGGGTAGGCATCGCTGCCATTGGCGTCGGTGACGATGCGTGTCGGGCCCGAGCGGCCGATCAGCGGCTGGATCGGCTCGGACCACAGGCCTTCCCCTTCGCCGGAGAAACGCACATGGCGATTCTGAACCTCTTCACGCAGCGGTACGGCGAACGTGACGCCAAGTCCGCGGATGAAGTCCTTCTCCTGGTCGCCATCGAAGAAGATCGTGTGGACCATCCGCACCGACGTTTCGCCCGCATAGAAGTAGAGCCGTACGTGGAAGGTCAACCATTCGCGGCCCGACACTATCCCCTTATGAACCCCCTCGAACTTCATCACTGCGCGCACCGGGCCGGACTGCTCAACGGTGACTTTCCGAACCAGGCTGACAAACTTCTCGCGCGGGCGCACCTCCTCCGCAACCCCTTCGGGGCCGGCCTGCAAGATGCAGACGAGTTCACCCGCGCCGACGACCGTGCGGCCATCGATCGTCATCGACTCTATGAGGTTCCTGCTACCGGCCAGGGGAATGGTACATTGCAGCGCGCCCGTATCGACGACCACCGACATGCTGTTGCTCTTGACTTTCAACGCGGGGGATGTCGTTGACGAACCTGCGGACAGGGTGATAGGCGCTGCCATCCCGGCGGGCACAACCGTGGAAAAGCCACTCCATTTGATTGAGCCATCCGGCCAGTACCCCAGTGGCCAGGTCTGCAATGGCAGCTCCTTGCCTGGAGCGCTAAGGCGGAAGCTCGAACTTCGCCTTACGGCGCCTTTGGGCCAGGGCACACCCCAACTGACGCCCGCGGTAACTAGCGGAGGCTGCTCCCCGAGCCATGAAAGCGTAACGGGGTGCGGGCCGACCGCGTCCGGCCCACGAGTCTGCACTGCGGCCGCAATCAAGTTTCCTTCGGCGAGCCCGCAGGTGGAGATTGCCGCGCCGGTGAGAGCGGCTTCCTTCAAGAATTTCCGGCGGCTTGTTTCGCTCAAAGGTAATCTCCTTGCGGTGTCGTGATGTTCCATGAAGACAGACGGCGAGTGTCAGGATTGCCCAGTCAAACTTCCACCGGAGAGGAGCGGCTGCTTAGCATTGACAAAATCATTCGCCGTCCTTGTCGAAGTTAATGCAGACTGGTCCGGGCTTCTCGCGCCGCGGAGCCTGATTGTCATTCCCGAAGCACGCGCACCACCAGTTCTTCTGTTTGTCCTCCAAGAAGTTGGTGCGAGGCGTCTTCTTCTGGGAAAGACTCTATGCGTTAGCGCCAAATATGGTCAAGCGGTCGGGGTTTATGCCAAGGAGCCGCTATTTACGGCGGGATGATGCTCGCACGATGACCGTTGGCTCAAAAAGAACCTGCCGTGTGAGCCTTTTTTCCTTTGACCAGATCAGATCCAACGCAAGAAGCGCAGCCCACTTGCCAATCTGGTGACTTTGTTGGTCGATACTCGATAGAGGCACTCGAAAGGAGTCATCGTAGTGAATATTGCCGCAGCCAATTAGTGCTACGTCTTCCGGAATTCTTATTCTTCGCTCAAGGAGCATCTGGAGCGCTCCCACTGCAAGCGGATCGTTAAAGCAGAATATTCCGTCAGGTTTGCGCCTCAGTGTGAGGAGGGCTTTCGTGGCGGCCGCGCCACTGTGCTGACCGTCAACATCAGCCGCCTTCCCCTCGACAACATATTCTTCATCGAAGCTCATCCCATTCTGCAAGAGCGCCGTTTTATAGCCTTTGAGACGACCATTGCCTGTACTGTTCTTCGGCCCCCTGATGTGCGCGATCCGTTTGCAGCCCATCTTTATCAGATGTTCCGCGGCGAGGAACCCAATCTGCGTGTCATCGCAGCCGACGAAGTATCCAGAGTCGCCAGGAAACTTGCGATCGATCAAAATATAAGGAATACCCAGTGCCGTAATCCGCTGGTAGGCTTTCGCAGTTGATCGAACGGATGCAATCACTAGGGCATCCAATCGGCGCGACAGAAGCTGCTCGATCTCTCTATCTTCGAGATCAGGATCTTCCTCCGAAGAGGTCACAATCAGAAAATAGCCTTCCTGTCGTAACGCCATGGACAGGCCACGCGCAACATCGGCGAAGAATGGATGCAGCAGATCGGGCACGACCAGGCCCACGAGGCAGCTTTTTCCCGTGGCCAGGCTCCGAGCGTTGACGTTAGGGAGATAGTTCAGTTCCCTGGCCCGTTTGAGGACCCGCTGACGCGTGGCTTCTCCTATGTCCGGCTCGTTGCGAAGGCCCTTCGAAACCGTCATCAAGGAAACACCGAGGTCCGCCGCGATGTCTTTCATTCGGACAGGCATATCAAATCCTCATGCGCAGAAAGCTTCAAGCTTTATGGGGGAGTCACGCGCATCTCGCCATTAAGCAACTTCACTCGTACTTGCTGGCCCAGCCTCAGTCGAATGGCCTGGATGTTTGATCCATAGCGCACCTTCCCCATGGATCCGCCAACACTGCGAATCACTGCCGAGCTCAGTAGTCCATCCTTCCAGTCCAGATTCACCTGAAATCCGCCGCGCGCCCTGAGGCCTTGTATCGAGCCGGTCGGCCAAGCGGAAGGCAGCGCAGGAAGCAGATCAATGACATAGAGATCGTCGTTTGGGGTCGAAGGATCGGTGTAGCGCTCCGAGCTTTGCAACAGCATCTCATCGATGCCCGACGTGCTGCCGAAGTTCCCGTCGATCTGGAACGGAGGGTGTGCGTCGAGCATATCGGCGTAGGTGCCGCCGCCTTCCCCGTGGTAGTCGGTGGTCTGCGCGCCGGCCAAGCGGAGTTGCTCGCTCAGAATTTTGAATGCGTGATCTCCATCGCGCAGGTGTGCCCAGAGATTGATCTTCCATGCGTTGCTCCAGCCGGTTGCCTCGTCGCCGCGCAACTCCAGCGATTTCTTCGCTGCGGCGGCGAGTGCTGGCGTCTCCTGCGGCGATATCTCATGTCCAGGAAACAAGGCAAACAGGTGCGACACATGGCGATGGTTCATCTCCGGACCATTCAGATCCCAGTCGTGGCCCCACTCCTCCAACTGACCCGCCTTGCCAATCTGTAATGGCTCCATTTTGTCCTTTGCCACCTGCAGCTTGGAGCGGAACAATCGGTCCGTGCCGAGCACTTTGCTCGCGGCAATCGTATTGGTGAAGAGGTCCCAGATGATCTCGCGCTCCACTGCGGAGCCGTCGACGACTGAGCCCGAGACGCCGGCGTCGGTCTTGAACCGGTTCTCCGGCGATACCGAAGGCGAAGTGATCAGCTTGCCGTTTGCGTCCGGGACCAGGATGGAAAGATAAAACTCAGCCGCCCCGCGCAGCATGGGGTAATACACCTTCAGGTACTCGCGGTCGCGGCTAAACGCATAGTGCTCCCAGATATCCTGCGCGATCCATGCACCCCCTTCGAAGAAGGGTCCCCAGGGAAGGCCGGCACCGGGCGAGGTCCATCCCCAGGCGTTCGTCGTATAGGCAACTGCCCAGCCCGGCGCCTTGTAGTAAGCTCTTGCTGTCTTGTGGCCCGGCTCCATCAAGCTGTGGTCGAAACGGATCGCGGGAAGATGTAGTTCACTCAGATTCGCCGATTCCGAGGGCCAATAGTTCATCTCGTAATTGATATTGGATTTGTAGTCGCACTTCCACGGCAGGTCCAGCCCGTCGCCCCAGATTCCCTGCGAGTTCGATGGCAGCGGATTGTCCTCGCGACTCGACGAGATCAGCAAATAGCGCCCCATCTGGTAGTAGAGGACCGCCAGCGATGGATCGTCCTTGCCCTCGTGATATTCGCGTAGCCTCACATCCGTAGGTTGATTCGCCGCGGCACTCGCGGGTAGCGAGAAGCTCACGCGATCGAACAAGCGCTTGTAGTCCGCAACGCTCCCCATCTTCAGATCGTCATAGGACTTGTTCGAAGCGGCATCCAACTGACGCACCACCAGAGCATGCGGGTCAGGGCCGCGATAGTTCTTGTCGTAATCCAGGATATAGGTGGTGCCCGCCGCGAGAATTACGGTCGCTTCGTTCGCGCCGCTCACAATCAGTGAATCGCCCTCGCTGAGTACCGATCCGCCCACGGTCTTCACACGGACTCGGACCTCATAGTCGAGATTGCCTTTGAGTGCGACGCGTCTTGCAGTAGCGGCCACGTCGGTGTTCCCACGCATCACCAGCGTTGCATTCCCATCGCTGATCGTAGTTGCGCTCGCCACTCGCGAGAGCTTCAGCGTGAAGCTGATCTGACCGGGATGATCGCAGGTCAAGTGTGTTACTAGGACGTGGTCGGGTGCACTCGAAAACGTCTCTCGCCGGTACGTCTGGCCGTCCGTAGTGAACTCAACGCCCGACACCGCGGTCGCGATATCCAGCCAGCGCCGATAGTTAGAGACCGGCCCGGAGCCAAGGCTGCTCTCCAGCGTAAGATCGCCGAGCGTCTCATAGGATGCGTCGTAGGCGCTGTCTCCCTTTCCCGTAGTGGTCATGTTCGCCGCAACCAGCCTTTGCGCTGTCACGTAGTCGCCCTTTGCCAGCGCCGCTCGAATATCCGGCAGTGCGAGGTAAGCGTTCGGACGATTGGCATCCGGCTGCGGGCCGCCCGACCACACCGTAATGTCATTCAGTTGCAGCGTCTCATGCTGTGGCCTGCCGAAGATCATCGCCCCCAGCCGGCCGTTGCCTACGGCGAGTGCATCGGTCCACTTCTCCGCCGGTGCCGCATACCACAGCATCAATGGCTTGCTCTCCGGATTCAGGCGCGGACCCGTCGCATCATTCTGCGCGGACACTTGGACCCCACCGAACAGGCAGACGCCGAGCCACAGAGCAATCACGGCATAGCGCAGATGATTTGACGTGAATTGATTTGCCGAAGATCTCGAACGGCTTTGCATCACACCTCCAAGGAACCTGATTCCGCTTATCCTCTGTTTCTCGCTCCGGCCCATTCCAGGCCATGAGCCAAATGGCGCTTACGCGCTCACGGGGCAGACGCCACATGGAGGTCAACAGGGCGGCTTCGTGATAAGTTCACTTTAGCGCTATCGCCACTTTCCTTGAGTGCCCCACTCTAATGCGAATTCAGGCGGTTGACAAGTCTTCGATCAGCAAACGCCCATCGTCTGGGCCGCCGGGAAACGCTGGCACATGGGAGCAAGTTGCGAAGCCGACGAACTCCCGAATCGACCAAACTATAATCTTCGAGTCCGCAGAAAGAGCTGGTGATTGGATGACCACGCGAAGAGATTTCATGTACGCTGGAGCGCTAATCGCGCCGGGGTTGATGTTGACGGATACGGTCCTTCACGCTTTCATCCGCCCCGGAGACACGTCGGCAACACCGCCCGAAGACCAGCAAGAGTGGCCACGCGAGCCAATCGCAAGGTTGAATTTCAACTTCAACCAGGGCTGGCGATTCTATCGCGAGGATGCCGGGCTTCCAAGAGTGGCTGTTCCTCCGGACAACCAGCTCAGCGTCGTGAAGGACGGCGAATGGGAGAGGGTCAATCTGCCTCATACGGTCCGCCTGGAGCCGCGGAACGCCAGCGGAGGGCGCAACTTTCAAGGCACCTGCTGGTACTCGAAGCACTTCCCTGCAGACCCTGCGTGGAAGGAACGGGTCGTCTATCTCACATTTCAAGGTGCGATGCAGGTGGCCGACGTATGGCTGAACGGGCAGCATCTCCATACCAACTACTGCGGCTATATTCCGTTCACCCTGGACGCCACAAAGGCGCTTCGGCACGGCCAGACGAACGTCCTCACCCTACGCCTGAATAACGCGGACAACCCCCAGGTGCCTCCGGGCAAACCGCAGGACAAGCTGGATTTCACCTATTTTGGCGGACTCTACCGCAGCGTCGATCTCATCGTCGCGGATCCCCTGCACATCACCGACCCCATCCAGCGCGATCAACCGGCGGGTGGCGGAATCTTCATCACCATCCCCTCAATCGAGACTGGCCATGCAACCGTATCGATTAAGACCGAGCTTGCGAATCGTTCGAACGCAGGCCGCTCCTGTTCGCTCCGCCACCAGCTTTATGGGCCAGATGGAACCCTGGCCGCGACGAACGAGACGCCTGTGTCGGTGGCAGCAGGCGGCTATCAAACGGTGGCTCAGCAGATCGACCTGTCGAACCCCAAGCTCTGGCATCCAGAACACCCGCATCTCTACCTCCTCCATACCTCTGTACTGCGGGATGGAAAAACGGTGGACGATCAGTACACGCGCATCGGCATCAAGCGAATCGCTTTCGACCGCGAGAAGGGGCTGTCGATCAACGGCAAGCACTACTTTTCCATCGGGGCCAATCGCCATCAGGACCACCCCTACGTCGGCTATGCGTTGCCGGCCTCGGCCCACTATAAGGATGTGAAGAAGCTGCGGGATGCCGGGTTTACCTCGTACCGAAGCCATTATCCGCAGGACTCTGCATTCATGGACGCGTGCGATGAACTTGGAGTCCTGGCGATCGTATCCAATCCCGGCTGGCAGTTCATGGGCGATCAAGTATTCCACGAGCGGGCTTACCAGAATGCGCGAACCATGATTCGGCGCGATCGCAACCACGCCTCCGTGCTGCTGTGGGAGGCCGAGATGAATGAGAGCGACAACTCATCCACCGCATCGGAACTGTATCGCATTGTTCACGAGGAGTATCCGGGAGACCAGGCGTACGCCGCGGGCAACAGGGTAAAGAAAGCTGTTCCCGGCTTCAACGGCTGGGACGTTCAGTACAGCGACAACCGTGGCGAGAAGCCGGAGTGGAATCGCGAATGGGGCGACCTCGTAGACAACTGGACTGATCAGCAAGGTCCAAATCGAGTGGCGCGCGGCTGGGGTGAGACCGCGATGCTGACGCAGGTCGACACCCATTTTCGGATGTTGGACAGGATATATGCTGGGCAGCAACAGCCGGTAACGGCCGATCGAGCACGTATTAGCGGCGCAGGTTTGTGGGCAGGGATCGATGCCTACCGCGGCTATCATCATCAGCCGTTTCTGGGTGGGCCGCTGGACTTGTTCAGGCTGCCGAAGTTCGACTACTTCATGTTTCAAAGCCAGCGTGCGCCAGTGCTCTCTGCCGATCTCTCGAACGTCGAGACCGGGCCGATGGTCTTTATCGCCAGCTACGCGACGTTTCAGTCACCTAATTCAGTCCTCGTCTTCAGCAACTGTGAGCAAGTCAGGCTGACTCAAAACGGCAAGGAGATCGCGACCAATGGGCCGGAGGCAGGTCACGCGCTGCCGCATCCCTGGTTCCATTTCGACGTGTCACGGTTCTCGCAGGGACGGTCGATGCTGTTCGGCAGCAACGCTGCAACACCGGACACGGAGTATGGCGAGTTGCGCGCGGAAGGGCTGATTGGGGGCAAGGTGGCGGCGAGCTACGTCCAGCTCGCGCCCGGCACTCCGACCCAGATCCAACTCACGCTCGATCTCTGCGGCCGCGAGTTGGTCGCCGATGGGAGTGACTGGATTCGCGTGTATGCACGGGTATGCGACGCCCGGGGAGCCACCCATCCTTATGCCGACGATATGATCACCTTTGCCGTCTTGGGAGAGGGATCCGTGATCGGAGATGCCAGCATCGGAGCGAATCCCGTGCGAGCCGAGGCAGGCATCGCCACCGCGCTGATCCGAGCTACCAAGAGACCCGGAACGATCACCGTGCGAGTTTCGGGGTTCGGACTAAGCCCGGCTGTGCAGGAGATAAAATCCGTCGCTACGCAGCGCCTTGTCTGGCCGTCGTAACTCATCCCGATTTGATTTGCATATGTGCTGGGGCTGGACGGGTTCGCGCGTTGGTGAGAGCCATAGTCGATATGACCCAAACGGGCCAGCAATAACCCCTTCCAGCCGTCGCGCCAACGTCGTAGGATAGTGCTGTAGCCGTGATCACAGGACGCTCCACCTTTCGCTCTCGCCTCGCTCTGACTCCGCTGTTGCTAGCAGCTGTGGCGTCGGTGTGCCCACCGCTCTTTGCCGCCGAACATATCACGCTGCGCAACGGCGCCGAGTTCGATTGCGTCCGCCAGGAACCCGCAGGCGATCGCATCCGCCTCTACCTCATACCCGCCGCGCGCACCGGTGCTTCCGCCCAGACCGCACCCGACGAAGCCAACTACATCGAAGTTTCCGCCAACTCCGTCCTGCGAGTGGAAACCCTCCCCGACCCGCCCCCGCCTCAAACTTCCTCGCTGCTCGTCTCCCCTGCTCCCGCGCACACACCAGCCTTCCAGCCCAATCCCGCCGAGATGCACCAGATGCTCGCCCGCGCCGGATCCCTCCACAACATCGACGTTGACCTGCTAGCCTCGGTCGTCCAGGCTGAAAGCAATGGCAATGTCCGCGCAGTCTCCCGCACAGGAGCTCAGGGCCTCATGCAACTCATGCCGGCTACCGCGTCCGTCCTCGGTGTTCAAAACTCCTTCGTGCCCGAGCAGAACATCGGCGGCGGCACCACCTACCTCGACCAGCTCCTCACCCGCTACGATCCCAACAACGACGTCTACGGCCTGGAGCTCGCGGTCGCCGCCTATAACGCCGGCCCCGCCGCAGTCGACCGCTACCACGGCATCCCGCCCTACGCCGAGACCCGTGCCTACGTCGCCCGCGTCGTCCGCGAATTCAATCGCCGCAAGCGCGCCGCCGCCGCAACCCTTACCGCTACCGCCCGCTAATCCCGTATAGGAGACCAGCCCCATGAAAAGCCGCAAGGGCATCGCCGGGCTTGGCCTCCTCATCGTTCTCGCGGTCGTCGTCTTCCTCAATCGCGGCCGCATCCACTTCGACTGGGCCATGTTCTGGCAGCAACTCCGCCACATCGTCTGGATTCATATCGTCGCCGGCATCGCCCTCATCTACTCCACCTATTGGCTCCGCGCCGCGCGCTGGTCCGTCTTCCTCTCCGCAACAAAAAAAGTCTCGCCGTTCTCCCTCGTCGGCCCGCAGTTCATCGGCTTCACTGCTGTCGCCCTCTTCGGCCGCCTCGCCGACGTGATCCGCCCGGCACTCGTAGCCAAACGTGTCCAACTCTCAGTCAGTTCGCAAGTCGCCGTCTACACCATCGAGCGCATGTTCGACCTCGGCGCCGCCGCCATCATCTTTTCCTCAGCGCTCCTATTCGCCCCCAGCGACCTTCCCCACCACGAAATCTTCGTCCGCACTGGCCTCATCTCACTCGCCGGGACCGCCTTCATCGCCATTTTCGCCGTCGTCATCCGCGTTGCCGGAGGAGCCGTCGCATCCGCCCTCCATGCCACCCTCCGTCCGCTCTCGCCTCCCCTCGCCGACAGCGTGACGGATAAAGTTCACGGCTTCCGCGACGGCCTCAACGCCATTTCCTCCGCGCGAGACTTCCTCGTCGTCACCCTCATCTCCCTCGCCATGTGGGCTCTCATCGGCTTCGCCTACGTCCAGACGCTCCACGCCTTCGTCTCGACGCCCGAACTCGCTACCATCTCCTTTTCCCGCGCCATGCTGCTCATGGGAGCCAGCATCGGCGGCTCACTCCTCCAACTTCCCATCATCGGCTGGTTCACCCAGATCGCCGTCACCGCCGCCGCTATGCACGAGTTCTACGGCGCGCCTATCGAAGCCGCCACCGCCTGCGGAGCGCTCCTTCTCGTCGTAACCTTCCTCTCCATCATCCCTGCCGGCCTGATCGCCGCCCGCCTCAATCACGTCAGCCTAAAATCCGCCGCCGCCGAAGCCACGAGCGAAGCCCCCGCCGAGCAATCCCTCCATTAACAAGAAGTCGTCATCCTGAGCGCAGCGAAGGACCCCTGTATTGCCTCCCCGTCACCTTGAATCACGGGTGCCCCATCCATAGCAGCTTTATCGCGATGAGTGGGATGTACACGGCACGATGCGACAGCCTCACGTTCTCGCTTACACTTGTAACCGTCGCTTCTTCACCTCAAAGGACCACTCGTGCCCGCCACACCCCGCCCCCTCGATCTAGTCCCCCATCGCCGCTACAATCCCCTCCTCCGCCAGTGGATCCTCGTCTCCCCCCAGCGCACCCAACGCCCATGGCAAGGTGAGACGACCAAGCAAATCACCTCACCCGGCCTAACCTACGACCCGACCTGCTACCTCTGTCCCGGCAACGCTCGCTCAGGCGGCGCGCACAATCCCAACTACAAAAGCGTCTTCGCCTTCGACAACGACTTCCCCGCCCTGCTCCCCGACATCCAGGCACCCGACGAGTCTCCGAATCCATCTCCACTGTTAATTGCCGAGCCCGAACGCGGCCTCTGCCGCGTAGTCTGCTTCCACCCCAACCACTCGCTCACCCTCGCACGAATGTCGGTACTCGAGATCGCCGCCGTCGTCGATGCCTGGGCCTTCGAGACCGCTACCCTCGGCGATCTACCCTGGATCAACCACGTCCAAATCTTCGAAAACCGCGGCGCCATGATGGGCGCATCCAACCCGCACCCGCACTGCCAGATCTGGGCCACCGAGCACATCCCCGACGAGTCCCTCCGAGAGCTCGCCGCCCAGCAGACCTACCATGACGAGCACCACTCCTGCCTCCTCTGTGACTACGTAGCCACCGAACTCGCACACCCCGACGCACGCATCGTCGTAGAAAACGATCTCTTCGTCGCCGTCGTCCCCTACTGGGCCACCTGGCCGTTCGAGACCCTCGTCCTACCCCGCCGCCATCTCGGCAGCATGACAGACCTCAACCCCGCCGAGCGCACCGCCCTCGCGGCTATCCTCAAGGCCGTCACCACCCGCTACGACAATCTCTTCCAGGTTCCCTTCCCTTACTGCCTCGGCTTCCACCAGCGCCCCACCCACGGCCTGTCTCACGACTACATGCACTTCCACGCACACTTCTACCCGCCGCTCCTCCGCTCCGCCGAGATAAGGAAATTCATGGTCGGCTTCGAGATGTTCGGCTCGCCTCAGCGCGACCTCACTCCCGAAACCGCCGCCGCCCGCCTCCGCGCTCTCCCCGCCACCCACTACGCCGATTAGGATTTTGCTCGTCCGGACTTTGCTCCTCACAATTTTGTTCGTCTGGACGTTTGTTCGTCATTCTAGACCCAGTCCAGAATCTCAGTGGTCGCCTTAGCCTCTGCCTCTGCCTTTGCTTCTAGGTGCCCCAAGGCCTTAGCCTTG
>Ga0302198_10003231_pt1 | contig 16523 bp, 16 predicted proteins | sample II_Bog_N2_2_FD_193521 | JGI IMG/M metagenome (GOLD analysis project Ga0302198, IMG submission 193521) | Peat permafrost microbial communities from Stordalen Mire near Abisko, Sweden - II_Bog_N2_2 | ecosystem: Environmental > Terrestrial > Soil > Wetlands > Peat | place: Sweden: Abisko... | reverse complement strand
TGTTTCTTTGCTTCCACCGAAGCAGCAGAAGCAGCAGCAATAGGTAAAAATGGCGAATTCCAATAGTTGACATTCCATAGGATTCGATCAAGAGCTGATCGTATCTCTGCATCAGTTGGAGGACAGAATGACTTAGGGCATTTAAGAGCACCGCGATACGTTGTCCAATTCACAGTCTTGGTGGTTTTGATATCTGGTTCTCCAGCTTTTCGTTTCTTTGTTTTATCATCATCATCATCTAGTGGTTCTCTGTACACGAGTGGTTCATTGTTGAGATATCTACTATACGCAATACACAACAGAGAATCCAAACAGTACCGATTATCGATTGGGTGGTTCGTTTCATCACCGAATGTCCTCCACTGCTTCGCGGTTGACTGGACATACTGAATGATTGATTTGATCCCAAAGTGATGCAGTATACGTTTCTTCTTGTAGAAGTCGGTGCCACCCAATATGCACAGAGCAATGAATGCTCGCAGTGGTATATTCAGGAATTTGAGCGTTTCTCTTATCAGACACTTGGCATCTACGGTGTTGTCTTTGTCATAGACCCAGTAGAACTTCTTATCTCGTTGCTCTGGTGTGAATTCTTCGGTAGTCATCAACCTGTAATAAGCAGCAAAGATAGGCATGAAATCGGTGTCGGTTGTTTGTAAGATAACATCAAAGTCTTTGTAGAATCGAGCCCAGTAAAACATACCGATATCTGCTTCGCCCAATGCATGCTGCACGGTTGCTCCAGCTGGTATGTTACTACCGATAATAATAGGGCGTTGAGCTGCTTTGTAGTCGAATATCAATGTACAGTGGTCGTCTACGTGCTCGTTCTCTTTCATGATATCTGCTAAGAACTGAAACAACAGAGGTCGAATATGACGACTTCGCATCAATCTCCGTATATCTACTTGTTCCGAATCAGCGCCATCGATACTCATACCACGTGCATCGAATGTGTATTTACTTTCAGATGGATACGGCACAATAGGACTCGATGCAGTTCTGGTGTCTTGTGTCTCCTTTTTTTCAGGTGGTACATTCACCGGATCATCGGCCACAATGATATAAACAAGACCACCGCTTGCGAAGTGAGCACGAGAACCCTTGATGAATTCAGTGTATAGTTGAGCACCACTGAACATATAAGGTCTATCCTGCCCAACGTTGGGGCCTACTGCATGGTACATCGAAGTCAGTATATCATGTATCCTCACAAATCCAGTAACATCAGGCTTTTGACCCTTCTTCAACTTCAGCCATGCTATATGACATGGTCCTCCTCTCAGATGGTCACGCAGCGTAGTATCGATTCCCATTTTATTTATTTATTCTGGTGTTATGAACACACACAATGGTATATACCAACTACCACGATTGTTTTTCTAAACACAGCAGCTAGGCTTCATAGTGCGATGAAGTATGCTTGTCGTTTCTGTCGAGACGGGTTGGATCATCCTAAGTACGTGTATCTAGCGCGTGACAAACGAATACCAGACTCTAAGTTATCCGATGCGTATTGTTATCTGGGTTTAACAAGACATCCATTCCATCGACTCGAATTCAACCAAAACCGTAAAAAGGGATGGAAGATAGGCTCTAAAGCTACGCGACCGATTGCACCACACTGGAAGCTGGAGTTAATACTTGGTCCGTTCAACAACGGCCAAGGCGAAGCATTCAAGCAGGCGTGGCGTCGTGGGGCACGTAGGTTTCGACGCAGAGTGAAATTCGGTGTAGAACACGCAAGTGCACACGGACTCACTATATACTGCAGAGAGAAACAACTCATACGCAAAATTATCGGTTCTGCTAATACAACAACAACAACAACAAACCAGAATGTCATCAGCGAAAATAGCAGCAGCAGCAACAACAACCGAGATAAAAATGAATGAAGCAGATGCGATAGTTGGTGTAGATGGATTCGAGAAATTCACTATAAACGGATTGACGCCATACTGGGTCAGACGAGCAATGGATAAATTCATATCAACCAACTGCAGAATGAGAGAAATAATCTACACATACCAAGGGTATTCAGATGAATCGGGCTTCTTTTACGGGTGGGTGTTTATCGAAGGTAAAGGTAGAACAATAGCACTGTAAATTTTTTTTTTAAATCGAATATAAAATCAAATATACATTTTCAAATGCCAGTACAATCAATAAGTGATATCACAGAGGTGAAGATAGCCGAATACACAGTACTCCCAGTTATCGATGGATATGAATCGTATGTGGTGAATGCGGCAACCGAGCAAATGGTGAGACAATCAATAGATGCAATTATCATCAACGAATGCAGTGCCGGCGATACGGTTTACACTTCTGAATATCTATCGCTGACATCACGTCTGTTCAGAGGCCGCGTGTGGATCAAAATGAAATAAGTTTTTTTATCAGTAAATCAGTAAATCAATCAATTATCTAAGCCGCTTAGTGATGATGCAAGTTCCGATGCCAGTGATGTATCAGCAGACGGTGAAGACTGTAGTTGTTTGAGTTGTTGTCTGTGTTGTCTCTGTGCTTTCACGATACATGGGTGTCCCATGCTGCTGTTCCAGTCATTTTTGGCACAATCGGCACAGCAGAAGGAGCATTGAGCTAATGGCATACCAGCATTGACACACTCGACACAGCATGTTTTGGCTTTGCCTGATTCACATTCTCCGTTGGTGCATTTAGAGAACTTACAATTACGACATTCTGGTGTTTGTTTCACGGTGAGTGTATCATTCTGAGTGTATTGCTTACGAAGACTGGTTTCAGATGGATGCCAGCCCACTTGTTTATTGTTATAAGCATCAAGGAACGAGTAAGCAGATGATGATTCATCGCCTTCTCCGTGTGATTGATGAGTTCTAGTAGATGTATGAACATGAGGAGTTTGCACTGTAGGGTGTTTTGTTGTTGTTGTTGTTGCATGAGAAGGAGGAACAGCAGCAGCAGACGAAGATTCTTGATGTTGTTTATTGTGATGATGTTGTTGTTTGTGTTGTGGTTGTGTTGGTTTTTGTTCTAATAGATCTTTGTTGGTAAACGGTGTTTTCAGTTCTCTGTTCATAGCAGTGGTTGGTACAGTGATGTCGACACTTGCATCTCCTAGTTTATCAAGATCATCTAATCCGATTTTAGTGGTGTAGGTAGCATGAGTTCTCGGGTCGTAACCAGTGTAAACGGTCTTCACGACAGGTCCGTACTTGTCAACGGCATCTCGATAATCAGTAGTTACTTCAGTTAGTCTCTCGGATCTAGCTAATGGAACAGAACCGACTAAACTCTCACCAACGAACGGGTTGGATTCTTTACGACTGTGATGGCCACCACTCTTCTTTTTGTGGTGCTGTGATGTATTGACAGCAGCTGGATGGGTTGTAGCAGATGATTGGTCAGCCATCTATGCGTATGGTTAATACAATCGAATTGAAAACATTCCTATTATATTTAAGGCTTTTTCAAATACGCATACACTCTGATAGACAAAAAAATGCCGGTGAGTAAGAATGCTACGGTGTCGAGTGTCGCAGACATAGCGAAAGACGGCGATGTGAAACACCTAACGAGTGGTGGTATGTCATTGGATCTAATGCATACTGCTACGGATCTACTGACGCTAGATGAATTGACTGTGGTGCGCAAGATGCATCAGGATATCGGATCCATGGTCGAAGGCTTGTTTATAGAGCATATCACGATACCCAGGATTTATGTAGGTCGTCAGATTCATACGATTATCAGTGGTAAACGCATTTACATGTATGTGTTCAATGATCCCAATGCTAAATCTGGTGATTTGCATCATAAATGGACAGAGCAGCGAATCAATAAGAATCATGTGATCTCATCACAGTCTGTTGATTTCATTGCATCGAATGCTACACCAGTGTGGAGATCCGCTGAAATGTCGTTTGTTTCCATGGAGCTAGTAGAAGCGAAGATGGGTCAGATTTTGATGGATGGTGATTTCGATGCGATCAAAGAAACACCCAAACCACAAATCATGGACAACTTCAAGAATCAGTGTGATAGTATACTGGCTAGGTTCAAACAAACGAAAACACTCGCGATTGCATTCGAGTATATGATGACTAGACCGTGTTACAATCAAGCAGAAACAGATCCTATCTTACACGACCGGATCAAACAAGCATGGGAAGCTGCTCGTGTATACGATCAAGCTGTGCCTTCGATGGGTGAAGCTGCAATCTTACTACGGAAAGACATATTCCCGTTCTTGTTTGACCCCACTGTCAACAGATACTTAGCAGATGACGGAGAAGATGATCGCACCAATGGAGTTCGTATGTTTCGATTAGCAGATGTCATCAAGACATTGAGGCGATTTGAACGATTCAGAGACAAACCAAAGTTGCTAAAGAAAATAAAGGCGGATTTAACCGAAGATCAAAAGAAGCAGGTGTTTGTGTCTGGTAATCGTGCATTCGCTGCTCTAACACTTCGGTTTCCTTCGTTGTTCAAACACAAGAAATGACGATATCCAACTCCATGTTCGTATTGATGCTATCTATGTTATTCGCATTTGCGTTAATCTTAGTATCAACATCTACAAACAAACAGACAATACAAACAATAGATCCATTAGCATGTTGTACCAGACTCCAGGAAAAGACATGCAAGAAAGCATTGATGGCGGAAACAATGAGAGAAGTGCGTAAAGCAGAATTGCTGACAGCGGATCTAGCAAGCTTAACCGATGTTATCCAGCAAGATGTCGATTAAAAAACACAATTCATATATAAATTCACAACGGTCCTCTTTTTACTTTTGTTTTAACCCCAAATCTAAAGTAACGAAATGGATGCTCCTGGAAGTGAACGCAAAATACGTCGATCGCATCGTGCAAATGCTGCGAGAGGTCGCGGTCAGCCGTGTACACAGCAAGGCATCATAGCTGGTGATGTTGACTTCCCTCGAACCGAATACGACGAACGTAAAGCAATGCAGCCAACTCGTGCAGCTCTGGCCACTGCTAATCCTCGCAAGCGCCCTATCACAGACACTGCGTCATGGCAAGATGCTAATTTAGTGTATGCTCCGCTGGGTACACCCGATTGTTTCCAAGCGATGCAAGGTGAGATAGCTATAACAGCAGTCGATGAATTTGGGATGATTGAACGTAACCCAGTAAGTCAAGATAACTCTCTGGCAGTAACAACCACGGTAAATGGATGGCCTATTGGTAAAGACGCTCAATTCGCCGGTGTTGTTCGTAATGCTCGTCCTCTACGAAGTCAAGATGCCAAAGGTACACTCGTGTATACTGGAACACAGACTGTTGTAAACACAGGACCGTACGAGATAATGACTGGTAACGATGTTTACTTCAGTCTGTCTCCTCATTCCGTAGTAGAAAATGGCCACATGAGCAATGCTATTGAAATAGATGAAGCGGGTCAACCTGGTCATCATGGTGCCACCAACGAAGCTGGTGAACACAACGCCAAATTCAAAGTGGCTACGTATCCACTCACGGATGTAAGTATCTACACATACTTGCGAAAGGGATGCAAGATAGCAGATAACTTCTTCGCTGCAGAAGAGAAGAAAACCAAACCGGATGCATTCAATAAAATATGGCTCGAGAAATGCTTGGCTGCTATCACAAATGAATACTCCGAGCATGAAAAAGAGATGCCATCCAAGTACTACTTCATCATGCATATCGCAGGTAACGCTGCTAGATACATTTCCACATTTGGGAAAGATGCAAAACTAGCACTCGCTGCATGGGAGAGCGTGGAAGAATTTGCTGGTTCGTATTACTCTAGATGTACAGACAACCGAAAGAAATACCAACAAGCGCTTGGACTCAATGAAAAAGAAGATCAAGATTACAGACCAGCTAAGAAGTTTAGAACAAGCAGTGGCAGTGCAGTCATCACAGCAGAAGATATGGGTCGGTTGTTCTGTAAATTAGGTCGTCAGATAGATCAAGCTAAGCTAGAGCTAGAATGCGAGCAACAGAATTGGATGCGTCGTCATTTGATTGGTAAGTGTATCAGAGGAAATACACCTGGATCAGGCATTGATATTGCATTGGGTTATGGTCATCGGTGATTTATTTTTTTGTTGTATCAAAATAAAAAAATTTATGTTGAATTTGCCTTAGGCTTCAGCTTCAATGTAATAAGTGCAGCGATGCAGTATCTACTGAATAAAGTTCTGTCTTCGCCTTCTGTGAATGTTCCATAATCCGTGATCTTTGCCACTTTCGTGCGTTTAGCAGTCTCTACATTCTGTTTGATGAGATCCGCAAATTTAGCAACGCATCGTTGTTTCTGGATCCATGCTTCTACTGCATCAGCATTTCTCATTTTCTTATTGTATAACTTATCGATCAAGGTCATTCGCTTGAATTCACTAAACAGAGATGGATCAACCAGTGATGTGAATGCAGCAAATGCTCCTACGATATTAGGACCCATCAATCGCTTTCCATCGCCTTCTAGTCTTCGGTTCTTACCCTCTCTGATAACAAACTGAGTCATGATTCTTTCAGTTAGAGCACGTGCTTCTTCTTTGAAGTCGGATTGCATACGAACACCAGCGTCTTTGCCAAACACCATATGATTCGTGAATCGGATCATTCTAGAAAAGGTTCCAGTTCGAGTACCATGACAATCCACCAACTTCTGAGCTGGTGCTCGCTGCTTTTTCTGTTTTTCAGTCTCGATGATGATGCCCTTTGTTGATTTCACTTTGCTCGGTTTGGTCTTTGGCTTCTTCTTCTTGGCTGCTGCTGCTACGGATGATGACGAAGAAGGCTTCATTGCTCTCTGTATACGAGGTAAACCAAGGCACCACACGCGCCAATATATACTAAGAAATACTAGTTATACACATTAAACGACCTAGATGGAGAGCCACAGTTTGAATACTTTAAGTTTTTTCATAAACAAACAATACACAATCCATATACATAATTTGTTTTTGTCGCATCTTTTACACTTACTTACTAACTATCAGTCTATGCAGAACTTATTCAGTCGACTAACTGCTGTCGCGGGTGATCCATGGGCTGTTGCTGAAGTCAAAGAAAAACAACCGCCTCTTATCGCCGATGTAATCACAGAAATATTAGGACCAGAAGAAGAAGAAGAAGAGATAGCTGCTCTTGCACCACCAGAAATAGATCCACTACCACCACCAATTATAGAAACAGAAGATGAATCTGGTGAGATAACAGTACCAGAGCCATTAGCAGCAGCAGCAATACAACCAACGGGATCAGAGGAGGAGGAGAAGAAGAAGAAGAAGAAGAACAAAAAGCGTAAATCAGTTGAGCCACAGACACCAAAGCCTAAAACAAAGAAGGTTAAAGTGAAACAGTCTACTGTTGCGATGCTATACAAACGAACGCCTGTTGAATGTACGAATGCAATACTCGAGAGTTTGAAAGTCGAAGACATCGATGTATCCGATCCAACCAACCCCGGGATTATCAGTCGTGCTTATTCGAATTACATCAAAGGTGTGATAGGAGATGCTACGATCAACAGAATGTGCACAGAGGCAGGTCTGCGAGAATCAAAGAATGTCATGGATGTCTCGGCGAACTCCAAACAACAGATGAGATTGATCTACCAATCCATATTAAACTGGGTGTTGGTCAAAACACACAATGAATGTAAATTACAGAAACGAAACATGATAAGAAAAGAATTCTTGGATGCAGCAATGGACAAAATCAAATTTAATATCTAAAGCCGCTTGTTTTCTTTTCTGCATCCCCGAATATATTTTCATAAGTTGGTGCGACATTCATATTTTCGATGTGTTCGTCTTCGACGTCGTTGTTCGGGTCTTCTCTCCCTGACAATCTATCGTAGTGATTCTTGGTTGGTGCTCTCCGCATATCATTGCTGTATTCACGATCCATTCCTCCTCCTCTTCCGCTGTATGATGATGACGAAGAACTTGATGATGCAGATGATGACATATACGCCGATGATGAATGGTTTGTTTGTGGGGCTGCAGATGTAATGTCTTTTATTGATCGTTTGACATCTGGATCTATGCATATACCGCATTCGTGGTATGAGTGTGATGCTCGATACATGACGATATCACCAACGCATCCATGTACGAAACAGTAGATCTTACCAGACTGTCTCTTATCACGGAATGAACCAGATGCCCTAGCTAGACTGCGTTCTGTTGTATCATCGATATACTTAGTCAGATGCTCTGATTTGGCTGTTATTGGTTTTGGTGTAGCTGTAGAAGCTATATCGATTGTTAGTTGTTTACGACGCTGCACACTCAGATTCCATGCTGCTAAAGTATACGCGATCCATGCTTTGATTTCGTTGCGCTCAAATGATGCTAGCTGTGTAGATGCATGTCTGTATGGTTTATTGTTTTTTTCGTAGTAATCCAGATCGTGTTCTTTCCTGGCTTTCTTCGCATCGTTTATTTTAGACCATTCATCTCGTGCTGCCACCAAGTTAGAACTCTTGTGTTCTGCTTCTTGTATCACTGAGTTTCGTACGCATACGCTACACACGGGATTGTATGGATTATGATCAGACTCCACCTTCGCTGTTTCTACTACGATTCTGTGTACGTTGCACACAGTTAAATCAAACACATATTGATTGAAGCTGCTTGGATCGGTCTGAATCCATTGAATCAACACATCAAACAATGAATCAGGGTTGTACTGAGGCGCTGCATATTTCTCATATTCACTGCTGCTTCTACTACCATAAGCGGATTGCTTTGATTTCTTGTAGTGTGCTTTAGGAGCTTGAACATCCATTTTTCTTCTTCTTCTTGTTATAACACAGACATCAAAACAATTGTATATATACAACAAAACAAAACAAAACAAACAAACAAACAAAATGACTGCGTGTGTAGCAGATGCAATCCATCTGTTTCAGGTGTTATTTGTGTTCGATCTGATAGCGTATGGTATTGTGATGCTGGATGACTATGCATTATTCACACAGACTTACCTGAATGTCAATCTAGCAATGACTGGTCTGATGCTACTGCAGGTATTTCTTCCTGGTGTGACATACTTGCGGAATGCATATATGTCTGGGATCCTCGGCATACTGATATTCACTCTATTCGTATTTGGCAGTTTGGCTGCTGCCTACACCGCATTGATATCCACGGTTGCTATTATGTTGGTGTTTGGCTTTACGCTACATTATGCTCAAGAATTCGCGATTGATTGGTTTGGTTCATCATGGGGTGCTGATTTGGATACACAGACTAAACTATACGTATTAGCGTCGATACTAGCTGCGCTAATAATAGTAATAGCACTGTTGTATGTGTTTGTCGGCGTCAGCAGATTCTTTATCAGATCATTGATATACTCGTTGCTTGCGATAGTTGCCACGAAAGCAATGTGGTTCAACGGGATATCGCCAGACGAGATATGCTGCAACACAAGCGACCCTGAAACTTGTCCGATATACATAGGCCCCATCGACTTGGGGCTGACACTGGTATTGTTCTGGATAAGGATGGTGAGTTACACCATATACAGGTACTACTATGGCACAGCAGAGGAGCTGAAGAAAGCAAAGGCTCTACTCATACAAAACAAAAAGAAATCCGAGATAGGAGAACGCCAACGTTTACTACTCCAAGACGACGACGATTGAAAAAAAAAATAAACAAATGCATTTCTTGATCGTATTGACTGGTATTAATTTGATGGTTGCATTAGTGTCGTGCATCATCGCAAGTATCTCGATTAGCAGTGGTGTTACATGTGGAGTTGGTGGTATAGTAATAAGTCTACAGGAGATGTTAGTGGTTTACGCGTGTGTGTATTCTTGGTGTATTGGATCGATGACTATTCTGTATCTAGAGAGAAATAGAACCCGCAACGAGATGCACGCAAAGATAGCATGGCTTTTAGGAAGCACGCTACAATTAGTGTGGGCTATCACATTCGTGATGTTGTTGATGCAGACTTATGGTGCATGCGACGACACAGGAGTGCAAGTAATGTCGTTGATTCTGTTGAGTGTATCGCTTGTATCGAGTATTATAGTCACGATACACCGAGTAATCGTATATGAACTTTGCATACTGTTCACTGTCACAATAGGAGACGAAACAGACCCAAGTTCTGTAGAGATAACAATACACAGAACGTAAAAACCATACTTTATATACTCCATCGAAACGTGATATTATGCACAGTGTTTTTTTTCCACTATTAAAATTAAAAAAAAAATGGTAGAATCCAAAACAAAGTGGTATCTATTGTTTGCGATAATTGCAGCATTAGCCGCTTATTGTGTTGCTGATGTATGCTCAAATCAACCACAAGGCAATCTTGCAGCATGTTATACAAATCGCGCATCGTGTCATTACAGTTTGGCCACGAATGCGTGTACAAACCCAGCACCAATAAACTGCGTTCAGTTCTTATCCGATCAAACAGGATGCACTGCATCAACATTTAACTGCACATTCAACACATCCAATCAACAATGTATCGCTAAACCAGGATCATGTGGTTTGATAAACACTACGCTAGCGTGTAGTCAACGTTCAGACTGCCAGTGGTTCAACAATACATGCAAACCTGGTACTACGATATGTGGTAATACTACCAGCTTTGCTATATGCAGTGCGTCTAGTTGTTTATGGGATCCATACTTATCACAATGCTTTGACGATCTGTCAGAAGTCACTGTTATCAATCCTTGCTCTAGTTGGTCGTCGTACCCACAACCAAACACAGCATGTGCTTTCCATGGCTGCCAACTAGACGTTACAGGGTACATATGCATGAATGCAGGCTCATTCACTGGAAATATTACAGCGGTGACAGATACGTTTTCTCCGCTGTTCGTCAACCCTATCGTCATACAAGCCAGTTATACGTTCGAGGTTCAAGTATGGATCCCCAATCAGATTCGCTTATACCCAGCATACTGGGTGTATATATCGATTGGTGGTGGTATAGCAGGTTATTCAAACGACGGTGCTTTCAAACCATCTATATGTAACGACGTGAAGTCATACAATCAAACAATAGGACCGCCACAATACACAGCGGTTGCGGATCCTGTGGGTTTACAGAACTACTTTAACAGCTGGGTGACAACATATGGATCTCTGAACTTCTCTGCTGCTTCGAACGCTACGTTCGGATCTGTATTGGCTTCAGTGATAGGTCCTCTGAATACAGGTCCTGGCCTTTTCGTGAGAAACGTAGCTATTGATCCAACCGGTAATTACTACATCAATACGGTTTCAGGTTACATACCAACATTACTACAGAACTGTTCTGCTTACGGTGCCACGGCTCTATACACAACAACCGGAATCTACATATCCTTTCCGCTGGTCGTAGCACAGCGAAGTTATCTAAACTCGTACATTGAAAGCGATACCAACTTTTATATCATCATACCAACAACCGGTGTCATAACAACCGGTGCATCCAGTTCATACCAGCCATCGATATCAAGAACCGAGGTGTTGTCTGTTACAAGCAATTGCCCAGCTGGTCAAGCACGTGAAGTTTACACATATCTGCTATCAGAAGGTGCTGTATACGATGGCTATTACGTGGGTCCTCGTAACATATCGGATATCCTGTGGACTTCTCCAATATACAATAACACACTAGAGAATTGCTACAATGAGACAGTGACATCGCTCACTCCACTAGGTCTATTCAACTCGGCGTATCTGATCAAATTCACATCACAAACCGCATGTAGGCCTATCGCGGCAGATGGTCTTGCATTCAACCTATGCTCGAGAGCACTCGACACAGACAGAATAGCACTGATGGGTGGAAATTTTTCGTTTCCTTCTTCGTTAAACGGAAAACACTCTGTTTATATCAACAATTATAGGTGTCCTGGTACGGCCAATTTCCTCAACGGGTATGCTGGCTGCACGCTGGCCGTCCAAACCCCAACGGGGGCACCAGATGAATACCCAATCTTCTTGAGTCTGTTGATCTATCCTCAAACCACCGTCAATGTGCAGTATTCTGTTACATTTGGGTTACTACCAACACCAACCGATCTGAACATCGGGGACTTGGAAATACTCAGTATATCCACGAGTACAGGCACGAATATAACAGCAACTGATACCTATAATGCCGCGATGAGATGGAATGGAGTCATCACACCAGTGATAGAAATGCTCGCGTCGCTTACAAACATCGCCACCCTGATAATCGATATAACCCAGTTTAGTATCACTCCGACAGATCCATATGGAGTACCAATACCAGGAGGTAGAATCCTATACTGGGGAGATGTTGCTCCTTATATGCTATACGTTCCATCGATTGCCAAAATTGATTTATACTGTACTACTTGTACGATACTGCCTATCACGGTAAACATAACCAGTACCGATGGATTCGCTATCCCGGTGCTGTCACTCAGAAGTTTATCTCCTGGTAACGGCTATCTGTTCAATTTCAATTACTACTTTACGATGCCTCAACCAACACAGACTGCTAACTCTGGGTTGCTCAGTGTTGTCGAACGAGACAAAACATCACGAAGACGATTGCTTGATACAACGACGACGACAACAACAACCACCACCACCAGAACTACCGGATCAACAACCATATTTATATCAATCGACGAAACGAACAACCCAAATCCACTGCCGAGTTTCGTCAACGTCACTCTGCCAAACACAACAAACACCATAGTGCAGTCGCTGCAGGTTCAGATGCATATAGTGCTGGATACATCCACTGGAATCAACACGGCGGATGTAAATGCGGTTAAAGCGTACATGCTCCAATATCTACCTGGTGTAGTGGCGCAATCATACAACATACAACCAACACAAGTGGTAGATATCGATGTGATTACAGACACAAGTCAAGTAGTGCTATCCAAACCCAACACCAGATCCAAGATCAGTGTTAAAAAGAAGAAGACGAAGAAAACCACGAGATACGACGTGATGTCTCTTACGATGAGTGCCTATTATGTATCGTTTGTGATTCTGCCGTCAGCTAATGGCACGCTAATAAGTCTCAATCAATTCAACTCCAATTCATCGCTTACTTTATTCACTGTGGACTTACTCAACGTGGGGTTAGCTCTGGATACAACTCAACTCGTGAAAGTCATCACTGTGTATGTTTCACCGACAGGATGGAATACAACAGTGACGGTTACGCAAAGCGGCGGCGGTGGTAGTGGAAACACGGTAACAACAGAAGAGGCTGGCATTTCGTTTTTAATATGGTTCGTAGTTCCTCTGATAATAGTAATAGTTGTAGTGTATGTTTGCGTGAAGAGATCACACGACGAACGTAGAAATTACCAAATAGTATTAGACTCCGTCACGGACGTCAAAGATGCACTTGCTTTAAAACTCGAATCTTCATGATCGATCGATCGATCGATAAATTGTAAATTTTTTTTATTTCAAACTGAAAAAAAAAAAATCAAGAACGAACAGCAATAACACTGTTGTTGATTGCATACTCGTAAAACGAAGTGATGACCGAAGCCATTAATTTTGAACAGCCTTCTGTTTCAAACGAACTCATACGCATCAAGAAGTGGTATGGCATGTTTTCGCTGTTCGAGATAGGATCGTTACCGAACTCAAAATACGTAACGAAGAAATTATCTAAGTCTAGATTTCGGAACTTCTGTTTCGCTGACTCTAAATCTGTTTTAGCAGGGTTCTTTTTCCACCGAAAGAAATAACGATTTACTTCTTCTAGTACGACTTGGTGATTTTTCTTGGTGGTTGCTTCATTCATACGTTCTTGCTTCGATGTCAGTTCTTTGTCTGGTAATCGCTGTATCAACGGCTTAAGCATACGACTGCCTTGTTTCTGTAGTTTGTGTATCAGTGAATGCACTTCGTTTCCACCAACTGTTGTGAGCCTGGTTTTCAGTGACTCTACAACAGCGACCGACGCATACGGAGCAATTACATGAATCACTGTATCATCATTACGACCAGCAGCAGGCGATTTAGACTGTTCTATCAATTTCGAGTATGCACTAGTATCGTACATGATACCAGTAACATGAACCCACAGCATGTGAGTGTATGCTGGTTCACGCTTCAACCGCTCTTTACTGACTTTAAGCTCCGCATACCATTCTTCATTCGGCTTCAGCAGGAAAGCAGGCAATGCTAGATTGCTTATCTTGATATGATGCATGAACATCAACACAAATAAAAAGTTATCCGGTGTTACCAATAACGAATATGGTTGATTTGGGTGTTTGTCGATGAATGCATCCACGCACATTTTCATACCACGAAACATGGAATCATAGGATATACGCTCGATCGTACTCAGTAGTGTATCTGCTGCTAACAACGAATCAAACTTCTCTTTCGCTTGCATCACATTGTCTTTGGTTGTCTCTGATTCGAGCTTCGCTTTCGCTGCTGTTATCTGAGCTGTTTCGTGTGGTATCACGTTGTTGTTGTGATGCAAGTTGAAGAGATTGAGATCGAATACATTTTCTTGGTATAATCGATCGATACGCGAAGCCATTTTCTGACACAAAGGGAAATAAATGAATGACTGGAATTTAATTATATACACTTAATTAATTTTGGTTGGCATGCGGTTTAGGGTTTGTTTAGTTTAGCAAGTTCTTCTGCGATGATCTCTGCTTGTGTTTTTGCGATTCGCATAGAACGTGCGACTTTACTTGTTACCAAATCAGTAAACGTCACAAGCACAAACAAGTTAGACTCTGATACTTTGTCCAGGGCGCTCAGCGCCAATTCTCTTTCTACTGCTTGCTTCCAATGAGGACCAATCGTGTCATTCATGTCTATCGATGGATCCACTGAAAAACAACTAACGTGAATCGAATCGTCTTTGTTTCGGGTGATATTGATTTTAGTATGTGTTGTAATCTCTGCGTCAAACAACACATCCAAGTGGTAGTCTTCTAGATGACCCACAAACTGCTGTAGCATTTCATGTGTTAAACCACCAGAAGCCGTTGGGACACGAACTATATCGATACATGTAACACAACAGAAGTCGAGAGTTCGAACAGAAGAATCATGAAGTAATTGGTATGCATCAGACATCTATTTTTTTAAAAAAAAAAAAACAACAACAACAAACAAAAAACAAAAAGGTTTAGTTTACATTAATACAAGCAATATCACCAGCAAGCGTCTTTGTTGTTTCAAGGTATTTCAGAACTTTGCTTTCTGTAGTTCTGTTGTGGTCTTCTACTTTCACAAACAAATACATCGTGTCTGTGTTTGCTCTGCCACCGCGAGCGACTTCATTGAACCAAAACAACCCCATGGAGTGTTCTATGTTGATGGATGGATCAATTGATTTAAGCGAAACATGTGTTTTATCACGTCGTCTCACGACATGCAATGCCATATGATGAGCCACCGAATTCGGATCAATCAGACCGATAAACAAATGGTTGAACAGACGATAGATAAATGTATGCATGCCAATACGCTCTCGAACGTCTGTATTCATATAATCGAACTCGTTCAATTCGAATGTAAATTCATATGTACGAGGAGTGAATGTATCTGTCTTAGAATGAGTTGGAGAAGGAGAAGGCGACGGAGTCATCATTACGGTAGATGCATCACTCATTTTTTTTTTCAAAATATCTATATATAAAAAAAAGAACATACAAAAAAGTGTTAGTTTACTATTTTCAACTAAGCTGTTGTATCAACATCAGCGACTGGTTTCGGGATTTGAAACGGTGCAATTGTCCATCGTGCTGTTTGTTTCTTCTTGTCTCCTATCAGGATAGCAAGAACACAGCAATTCTCTTTCTTGCATACAGCCTCGAACTTTTCTGCGTCAATCTCTTTGCCATCAGCATTCTTGAGTATCAGCATAGGTTTGATGTCTTCAATGGTACACGGAGTTAACACGCAATCTAAACGTCTAGCATCTACCTTCTCGATATGAAGACGATGATGCGTTGTGAGTTCTTGAGGGATCTTGTTGATTTTCTTCAAGTGTTTGAGAACATGCTCGGCGTACAACAGGATCTGATTCTTGATGTCCTTATCAATCGTCAACAACGGAAACGACACAAAGCCTTTTGTATTCAGTAAAACAGTCGCTTTGTATTCTGTTGCTGTTGTTGTTGTTGGTTGGGAAGATGACGATGAACTCATAGTTTGAAGTATGCTTTAAACCAAAAAAAAAAAGCATATACAAGAGTCACGGCTTTTTTTCATCTGTGTTATTCACTGCCATAGTTGTCTATCACTTACAAGCCAGCTCCTTTTTTCACGACTCACGAGTCACGGCAAATTAATCATCCGTGACTGGCTACAGTCATATTTTGCCGTACTTGCAGGGCAGCTGCCTTGCAAATCGAGAAAGTTCCACCCCTTGAAAAAAAATCCAGGTCAGGGTAAAAATATTTTTCAAAAAGGTCAAAATTTTAGTGCCGTAACAAGGCTGGGTTGCATTTTGTCGAAGTTGCCTTACAAGTTTTTTTTTTTTTTTTTTTTTTTTTTTTTTTTTTTTTTTTTTTTTTGTTTAGGTTTTG
>Ga0302198_10003224_pt1 | contig 16538 bp, 17 predicted proteins | sample II_Bog_N2_2_FD_193521 | JGI IMG/M metagenome (GOLD analysis project Ga0302198, IMG submission 193521) | Peat permafrost microbial communities from Stordalen Mire near Abisko, Sweden - II_Bog_N2_2 | ecosystem: Environmental > Terrestrial > Soil > Wetlands > Peat | place: Sweden: Abisko... | reverse complement strand
TCCCCTGGCATCACGGCAATGGCGCACAGATGTGTGCTGTCGGAGATGGCGTTGTTCCATGCGGTCCAGACGGAGTCTCCGAGGGATCATTGATTTCGTTCGCCGATCCTCCACCGTATGGGCACGTCATGGTCGTCGAGTCGGTGCGGGCCGGCCCTCCCCTCGTCTTTACCTGTAGCGAGCTGAACGTACGAGGCGATGCGGCCAATAATTACGATGGGTATGGAAAGTCCGGGGACTTCCTGACGAACACTACGATAACGGCCATACCTACTGGTCAGGATTCGTATAGATACGTCCAAACTCGCCAAGGTTATGGATCCACTCAGGTGTCTGGATTGAGCTTCTGCACTGGGGTGGATGGCGGCTAGTCGAGGCATTCAAAGGTCGCCTCCGCGGAGAGGCACCATATCGCCGAGAAGATCTGGATTGGCCTGTTGGCAAGCAACCGATCGGTCCTGAGCCCGCAACTGCACGGTTGAGGGAAAGGCGCCGGGTCTTCAGTCACTGCACGACGGTGCTACCGACCCGTTGCTGTCGCTGTCGACCCAGGAGTCCGGTACCCAGCCGGACACGGGCGTGCTCACCTGGTCCCACTGGGCATTACTTCCTGCTCCTGCGATGCGGGAAGGGGCCGGTACCGTGACGCCGGTGTCCTCCGAGCACACGAGTGTCACGAATGCCCCCTCCGGCACCGCGTCTACGACGCCAGCGTCAAGCGAGTCTCCGGAGTAGATGTCGACGGTTGACCCATCGCTCATGAGCGGGAAGGGGCCCCCGGTGGCGGAAAGCGGGATCCCGCTCGACCCTGGGCTGCTGACCGATCCCTTGCAGGAATCCCCTGCGGGCGACGTCGTCCCAGTATTCACGTAGACGTCGGCGATCCAGCCTGTACTGGTGTAGTCCCACACGTTCGACGTTGCGCCATCTGCTGACTCGCTATCGCCGTAGGAGGCGCATTCGATCTGGACCTCCTGGCCAGGCTGCACCGAGGCTGCAGGTGGCGGACCGAACGGGGCGGAGGACGTCGTGGGACCGGCCTCGACACTGGCGCCGTCCAACAGGGGAAACGATGGCCCGGTAGTCGGAGTCGATGGCGACAGTGACGTGGACGTGGACGTCGTGGAACTGGTCGACGGCGGCAGGTCGATTGCTGGGGATCGAGGCGCCGACCGGGCGGGTGGCTCGAGCGTCGCCGCTCGCGTGGGTGAACGCGTACCGAGCGCGAGGCCCACGATCGCCGCTGCCACCAGACCGACCGCAGCCACGACCGCAATGATGCGGACCCGAGGTCGTGCGTGGAGCGGACGAGCGGGCGTTGTCGGGACCGGGTGGTCAGGAGCGATCGCAACGTTTCTCGTGGTCGGCTGGTTGTCATCCGTGAACGTGGACGGTGCGTCACCTTCACGTGGAACGGCTGCGCCGCAGGTGGTGCAGAAGTCGTTCAGTCCCTCGTTCGCATGCCCTCGGGCGCAGAAGATCTGAGCCACCGGATCAGGGCGTTCGAGTCAGTGGGGACATCGGAGCGAAGGGCTTCATCGGCGGGAGGCGTCGGACCTCAGTTGTACGGATAGGTGTTCTGGTGTGCGAGAAACACGTAGATCGAAACGGTGAAGGCGATCGACAGAACGATCCAGATGAATCCCAGGATGATTCCGGCCAGCGCCATGCCGTCGCCCTTCTGACGGCCCATCGACTGACGGATCTGCGAGCGTGCGACGAAGCCGAAGGCCACCCCCAGGACCGATGCACCGAGGATGCCGCAGATGAGCGCTGCGATTGCGAATCCGTTGTTCGACGGATAGCCGTTCCATTGGGGATACCCGCCGGCATAGGGGGACGGTGGAGGGACGTTCACCCCGGTCGACATCCAGGGAGCGGCAGGCGCTGCCGGAACAGCCTGCACCGCCTGTCCGCATTCACTGCAGAAGGTGTCGCCGCCCGGCACCAGGTGACCGTTGGGACAACGGGGCGCCCCCACGGCGGGAGCGGGCTGGGGCGGGGCTCCACAGAACGGGCAGAACTGGGCGCTCGGGGACATCGAGTGCCCGTTGCTGCAGGGGATCGGCGCGCCGAAGGCAAGGCTGCTCGCTCGGGTCGGAGTCGATGCGAGTTTCGAGATCCCGATCACTGCGAACACTCCGGTAAACGCAATCGCCGGATAATTGAGGAAGGACTTCCAGTCGTAGTGGAATTCTGACAGTGGGTCCGAGGTGAATCCGTCTGTCAGATCCGAGACAGTGATGAACGTCACAGTCCCCAGCCATGCCGCGGTGGCGCCAATGGCCGGGCGGCGGGTGCAGAGCACGACTGCCAGGACGATGAAGGGCCCGACGAAGGCGACGATCCCGAGTAGATCGAGGAAGTTGCCGAACGGGCTGAACTCCCGGAAGGCGAACTGCTCCGGATAGAAGTCGATCAGCAGGACGGTGGCCAGTGCACCTCCCGCCGCGATGATGAGGAAAATCCGGGCCGGCGACGCATCGCGGTCGGGGAGCAGGTCGACGCGCGGGAGCCGAGCGATACCGATCGCCGAGACGGCACAGAGGGCGACGGAAATGGCCAAGCAGATGAGGGCGGTCGTGACCTCGGTTCCGCTGAAGCGGCTCCCGTACCCGTAGTCGAAGGGCGATGAATAGGAGTTGATCGACAGTCCAGTCCACTCGAAGGTGAGGACACCCCCGACCGCCATGAGGATGCCCAGCCCCGTCGTCCGAGAGGTCGGGATGAGCGTGACGATCGCCCCGGCGAGCAGCACCAGGCTCAGGACGATCACATCGACCGTCAGACTCGGGAAGATCTCGGTCACGACGTCGGAGAGCTGATTGATCGAATGCGACAGCACGAGGATCAGTGCGGTCGTGATGGCCAGCAGGGCCGACACCACGGCAACGGCCGTGCCTTGACGGTCGCCTCCCAGAGGCGCCTGATCGGTCGCCGGGTCAGGTCTGGACCATGAGTCAGTTACGGCCACCTCGTACCTCCCGTCAGATCAGGTAGCAGCCGCCCGCAGTTCGGCTGGAACGAAAACCTACAGCACGGTGCACGCTCGGGCACGAGTTGCCGATCAGGCGAGCCTCGGCGGTGATCCCATCTGATCAGGTCACTTCCTAGTGGGACTGGGCGACGTAGGCCGCGATCGCCTGCTCGAGCGCGGAAGCTGCCTGCTGCTGGAAGGCCGTCGTGACGAGCAGGGCGGCATCGGTCGCATTGCGCATGTTCCCGCATTCGATCAGGACGTAGGGGACGGTGGTGAGGTTCTCGCCGGCGAGATCGTCCCTCGGTTGGACGCCGTCGACACCGTCGTAGGTGCTCGTGGGCATGCCGGTGACGGCGGCGAACGTGTTCCGGACATCGGTTGCGAACGCAGCTGATGGTCCGATCACCGAGTTGTTCGTTCCGTCGGCAACGGGTTCGAGCACGGCGAACCCTCGTCCTGTCGGCGGCCCCCCGTCGGCGTGGATGGCGATGCCGAGGTCCGTCGTGTTCAGAATCTGGGCGCGGACGTTGACGCACGGACCGACGCCGTCGTTGGAGCTCCTGGTCAGCACGACCTTGGCTCCTGCCGCCTGCAGATCCGTTGTCAGGTACTGGCCGACGTTCCAGTTGAACTGGGCCTCGGTGAACCCGGAGTCGGTCTCGGTGCCCGTCGTATTGCAGTCCTCATACTCGCGGCCGTTCCATACCTGGGCACCGATGATCTGCGGGTTCTCGTAGTTCAGCCCGTTGTGACCCGGATCGACGCCGATCGTCATCCCGGCCAGTGGAAGGGTCGAGGTCGTTGACGACGGGGGCGGGGGGCTGGTGGTCGTGGTGCTGGCGATCGTCGACCTCGACGTCCCACCCGCACGGGCGTTGGCGTGCACGGACACCCTGGTGGCGGACGCGGTGCCGCCACAAGCTGCCGCGCTCAGCACGAGGAGGGCGATGACCGAACCCAATGACGCGGGTCGCAGCCAGGTTGCCGACCGGCTTCGCCCAGCAGCCGTCACCGGGTCCGGCGCTCGGTTCTGCCGGTGCTCGCTACGTCGACCAGGGACTGCACGACCGCCAACATCAACTGCCACTGCCAACCCGCACCGGTGAAGCGTAGCTCTGGGCATGGTGCCGCATCCATTGGGGTGGATGTGAAGCAGGATCCTGTCCTGACGAGCGGGGTCCGTGGGCCGGATGGTCATTCCGGCCTACCGTTGCGAGACATCACGTGGAAGAGAACACATGAGCCCGACGCATCACGGATCCCCCCGCCCCCTCGGCCGACAGCGGATCTGGGCGTCGTGAGGGCCTACGCCGGAGTCCGAGGGAGGTCCGGGATGGCGATGATCGTGCTCCTCCTGGGCATTACGGCTCCCGGGCTCGCCGGGTGTGGGTCCACTGCGGCGGCACCCCGGACGGGACTTTCGCAGGACAAGGTCCGCCATCAGGTATCGCCAACCTCCTCGGCGCCGACGACGACGACGTCGTGCACGAACCCGTCGCAGATCGCGGCGTGGTCACTGACGGACAGGCTCGCACGACTGGTCGTCGTGCCGGCCCTGAACTTCGACGTGCCGCAACTCTCCGGCGTGATCGGCCAGGGCGTCGGTGGGGTGTTGTTCCTCGGTTCGAGCCCGGCACCGACATCCCTCGCCGGCGAGATCTCCGCAATGCAGTCCGATCCCGTGCGGGGTGTGCCGGTCCTCACGATGGCGGACGAGGAAGGAGGTGGCATCCAGCGCCTGACGGGGGTGGTCGACCCGTTCGGGTGGCCGCGTGACATGGCAGCCTCGGAGTCGGTCGCTCAGGTGGCCGCAACGGCCGTCCGTGTCGGCCGCCAGATGCGAGCAAACGGCGTGGACGTGGACCTGGCGCCGGTGCTGGACGTCGACGGAGGTCAGGGACCGAACGCTGCGGACCCCGACGGCTCCCGTTCGTTCAGTGCCGATCCGTCGGCGGTGACCTCCTACGGCGTCGCCTTCATGCGTGGACTCGAAGCCGGCGGAGTGATCCCCGTTGTCAAGCACTTTCCGGGTCTCGGTGGATCATCCGGCAACTCGGACGTCGGGCCCGCCGAAAGCATTGCCCTCGGGAGCGAGCAGAAGGTCGGTCTGCCACCCTTCGCCGCGGCCATCGCCGGCGGCGCACCGGCGGTCATGGTCGCCAACGACACGGTGCCGGGCCTGACGACGGGACCGGCGTCGCTCTCCTCGGCCGCGATCTCGGGCCTTCTCCGGACCACCATGGGATTTACCGGGGCCGTCCTGACGGACAGCCTGTCGGCCGGTGCGGTCGCCTCTGCGGGCTACACGGTCCCCGAGGCGGCCGTCGCCGCCATCGAGGCCGGTGCTGATCTCGTGCTCTTCGGGTCCACCCTGACGCCCCAGCTCGAAGCGCAACTGGAACCGCAAGCAGTGGCGGCGACCGTGGACGCCATCGTGTCAGCGCTGACGGCTGCCGTCCGGACCGGTGCGCTCACCACGTCCCAGGTCAATGCCGCCGTCGGACGCGTCGTGGCACTCCAGGGTGTGAACCTCTGCGGCTGAACGGAGTCGACGGCGGTGCGTTCAGCAGGCCGTCGCATTGGCCGATGCCACTTTGGAGATGAGCCACGGGGTCGAACCACCCGGCTCGGCCATCGAGTAGACCATCGACCAGTTGTCGCATGTGCTCGCCCCGTCGGGGCTCTCGGCGGCTGCCTGATGGCTCGTGAACGTCAGGTCAACGGAATCTGAGCCGTCGTCCGCGAGCGTCATGTTCGTGATCACGACGTCCGAATCCTGAGTAGTCGCCAGGTCGGCGGCGAAGACCTGCTCCGAGTCGTTGTGGGTGATGGCCTGCTCGGCGGGCGTCAGTTGGTCCCAGGCGGTCTGGTACTGCTCTGAATCGATGGCGCTGAAGTAGGTGTCCAGCGATTGCTGTACCGACGCGGCATTCACATCGGTGACTCCGGGTGCGATGGTGACGGTCACCGGATTGGCCGTGCTGTCGATTGGGGTCGTGTCGCCCACCGGGGGAGCGGTGTCCCCCGCGGGGGTGTCGGTCGTGCCCCCGGTGCCGCCGGCGGAACCTGTATCGGGCACCGTCGGAACGATGATGGGGGGCGCCGCATGCGAGTGCAGTCCTGCGGCGATGGCCGTGCCCGCTCCACCGAGAACGACCAGGAAGCCGACGACGCCGAGGACGATGGCCCAGGTGTGGCTACGAGGCGCTGGGAGCTGGACGGGCGGCAGCGGTGGCACGGTGGCAACCTGTCGGGTCTGGTCGATCGAAGGATTGCAGAACGGACAGGAGGTCACGCCTCGATCGATCTCGTTTCCGCATGTCTGGCAGTAGTTCACCGGTAGCCGCCTGGTCGCAGGGTGTTCGCCCGACCCTAGTGCGGGCCATTCTTGCGATAGTTCGCAGGTGCCCTGGCGTCATCTGTCCGGGGCAACGGTGGGCCGGAGTCGACCCAGAATGACGGGCGTCAACATTGACGACAAAAATGCTACAAATTAAGCTCGTATCAGCAGATCGGAAGTGGCGGCGTCCGGTGATTGCGGGCGATGGCAGCTCCTTGACGGAGGGGGATGAAATTGCGCTCGCAGGGATGCCGGGGATCCGCGCACTACCTCAGGTGGGGCGTGGTGCAGGTGACGGGCGGATCATCAGAGTTCATGGGCCCAGGGCAGCGGTCCCGTGTCCACGCGGCGGACCCGTGTACGAGCGATGAACTGTCGTGCGTTGTGGCGGCGCACGTGGAGCGATCCGAACTGGACGAACCCGCATATCGAGCAGGAGCGACGAGTGGCCATTGACCAGTGGGATGCGGAAGGGGAGGACACTTCCTTGGAGGTGGTAGCCCGGCGATTCAAATCCGGTGAGGCGGTCTCGGAAGAGTTGACGTTGTCATTCGCCATTGCCTCGTTGTACTGCCGAAGGGATGAATCCCCAGGCTTTCTGGCCGTGGGAGCGCCCGGAAAGGGTCTCGTGCCGATGTACTCTTCGAGGGAGAAGCTGTTCGCCTCGGAGGGGGAGTGCCTGTATTTCCGTGGGCACGGGTATTACCTCGCTGGTCTGATCCCAACGGGATACGGGATCCTCCTCGATCTGGGGTGTGATTCCGAACTGGTGCTCGAATCCTGGGCCCTGAAGGACGTTGGGAACGTCGTTTCGATGGGCGACGTCGGGGTGAGGCCATGAGCCACTTCTCGGTGAGTGCGGCGGAGCTTCTGCAGACATCGAACCAATTGTCTTCGGCCGTGCAGAATGTCGATGACATTGCTCAGTCGAGAGCAGGTCTCGACTCGCTCGCGGAATCCGTGGGAAGTCCAATTGTCGTGGAGGCTGTGCAGTCGTTCTTGGGTGAGTGGAGCTATGGGCTGAGCTGCCTGAAGGCAGATGCCGCGTCGATCGCCGATCAGCTGGGATCAGCCGGACATGCGTATGCGACCGTTGACGACGCGATCTCCAGGGCCGCGGGCGACATCCGTCGGGTCGTGTGATGGTGAGCATCTATTCCGGAGCCGAGCCGTCGAGCCTGATTCCCGGTAATCCGCTCGAGGTCGAGGAGCTGGCCGGGCGCCTGGACGCGATCGCTTACGGACTCGGCTCTGCCACGGCCGAGATCGATGCGATCTCGGCCGGCCAATGGACGGGACTCGCCAGCGATGCCTTCGTGCGAATCGTCCGCTTCCAGCCAGAGCGGTTCGATGCGGCCCGGTCGGCGTTCGCTTCGGCGAGTGCGGCGTTGCGTGAGTTCGCCGAGGCCCTCACGCAGGCACAGAGCCGTGCGGCAGATGCGATTGCCGTCTGGAACCAGGCGCAGGCAACGTCGCATCAGTGGGCACAGAATGAACAGCAAGGCCTCACCCCGGCTGTCCCGCACGATCCAGGTGCCGCCGGCCGGGGTGCCGCCAATGCGATGCTGCACGGAACTGTCAGTTCGCTCGAGAGTCAGGCCAGCCGTACCCGAGCGATTCTGGAAGATGCGTATTCGGGTGCGCCGAAGCGCCCGGGGTTCTTCTCCCGGGCACTCGATGACATCGAATCGGTCGCCGGCACCATCCTGAAGTGGGATCTGAAGGCCGACTGGAACATCGTGACGTTGAATCCCCACTTCTACGACCAGCTGGCGAAGGGGTTCTGGCACGGAACGGTCGGGGTGGTCGTGGTGGTGGCAAAGGGTGCCGACACGCTCGAGAACATGGGGAACCCCGAGATCTATGCGACGAGATTGTTCTTCGCAGACCCCGCCGGATGGCGGAACATTCCTCGTGAAGTACTCGACCACGACTATCTCCATCCTGCCCACACGGCCTACGTCACTGCTGATTGGATCGTGCACCACAAGGCGGCATTCGCGAAGGAGGTGGTCGATTGGAAGAACCTCGAGCACGATCCGGGCTACTGGATCGGTGAGATGCTCCCCACGGTTCTTCTCACGGCCGCAACCGCCGGCGGGGGAGCGGTAGCGAAGGGTGCAGACGCCGTGGATGTCGCCGGTGACGCGTCAAAGGTCGCCGAGGGGAGTGCTGACGCAGTCAAGGGGGCGGACGCAGCCTCCGATGCCGCAGATGTGTCGAGGAACTTCGAGTCCGCGATGCGAGCACTCGGGAACGGCGACACCGCGGCGTTCGAGCATTCGATGGGGGACGTGGCCCAGTCGACGAAGGACGCACTGGGGGATGTGTCGAACCAGGTCCTCACCGATGTCAAGAGCTCGCCGGCCGCGGCAGAGGCCTTTGCGAAGAACCCTGCGGGGTTCATCCAGAAGTACGTCGTGGAGCACTACACAGCGCCCATCGGCAAATCGGTCGATATCGTGAAGAGTCTCCCACTCGACGACCTGTCACCCCAGTTGCGCGAAGTGCAGTTGTATGACGCGGGCCAGACGCTGTGGAAGGCGATGAGCGGAATGACACCCGCGCAGGTGCAGTCCCTGTTGAAAGGTGTCAATGCCGCGTATAGTCCAGCCAGCACGGTGCAGACACTCTCAAATGTCGGCCCGGGATGACCCGAAAGGAACGGCAGTATGGCGTGCACCGGCAGTCCGTTCGTGAGCACCCGCACGTGATGAGGGAGATGGTGACGGGTGCGGTCGGACGTGCCGATGCCTAACGGCCTTCCTTGGGTGAGGCCATCGGTGAGGACGTTCAAGGACATTCCGCTTCCCTGTCCGAAATGCAGCCGCCAACCGGTCGCATTCCTGATCGACGGGCCCGCTCTCGTGTGGCTCGGTATTCCACTTCGACACCTCCAGCGCAGCTACTCACTGAAGTGTCAGGCCTGTGGCGCATTGAGCGAGATCGACGTCACCACCGGCGAAGAGATCGTAGAGAAGCTCCATCTGCGGTGAACGACCTTCGCCCGCTCCACCAGGTCGGTTCCGGTAGGTTTCGTCAGCCGTCCGTTCCTCCGCCCGTCGACGGGCGCATCGGGAGGAACGGAGGTGTCGGGAGATGAATCCCGACGGACGGAGCGCGGTGATGCGCCCGACGCCAACGCTCGAGGACCGTCTTCCTATCGAGTTACACGCTGGCGCCCGGAGTGGTCGTCCAGGAATTTCGGGGCTGGCGATGGTCGTCATCGCACTGATGCTCTGCGGCTGCTCGCAAGCAGCGTCGCCGACCAGATCGTCCTCGCCGGTCGTGATGTTCTCTGCGTCCACGGCGAAAAAGATTGCTTCAGCGATCTCCAGTGCTGATCCGACCGTCCGCTTGGAGGTCCTGAGCCCGGAGCTGGCCAGCCAAGTGGGGACGCAGGCCATCCTTCCTGCCGGAACCACGCTCCGGATCGACTCGGGAACGTTCCGTGTCAAGGGCCCGGACTCAGGGACCGTGACCGCGGTGACGACGGGGCAGGAGCCCGGGCACTGGGTGCTCTATCTCCAACGCGACTCCGGTCAGTGGAAAATCGTAGACACGGTGCAGCAGACATGAGGTCGAGGCTCCTGATGGTCCTGATCTTGCTCTGCACCTTCGGCGCCAGTGTCGCAGCATCTCCACCGGCCCAGGCCGAGCCGGTGGCGTCGGTGGACTGCCCCGATCCGGGGGCGAACGTGCCGGTCCTCCTCGTGCACGGTCTGCTTGGCAGTCCAGCCGATTTCACTCAGCATGCGGACGGTCGAGAATCACTGGCGACGCGGATCGGAGCCATTCCCGGGGCCGTGGTCGACGCAGGCTTCTCCTATCAGGCGGTGGCATCGCGCTGGATCACGAACCCCGGCATCGGGCAGGCGCTGGCAGATCGGATCGGCTGCCTGGCTGCGAAGTCCCGCGCAGCTGGCGGAGCCGGCAAGGTGGTCGTGGTGGCCCACTCGATGGGCGGCCTCGCCTTACGCGAGGCTGCATCGCTGGATCCTGCTGGCTCATCCGAGCCGGCGAGTGCGGACATCGGTCTGATCGTCACCATCGCGACACCGAACACGGGATCGTGGGACGACGGACTGTTCCACGTCGTTCGGGGCGTACCGAGCCCGCTCCCGAATCCGGCATGGATCGTGCAGGGGGTCTGTGGCCTGACCGCTCCGTTCAGTCAGTACAAGCGACCGGGATTGTGCAGTGTCGTGCAGGGAACCACGTCGGAGGCCGGCTCGGCGATGGTTCCCGGGTCGAAGCAGCTTGCCGCCCTCCCGGAGCCACCAGCCGGTGTGCCGCTCGACGCAGTGGCGGGCCAATTGACGGTTACGGCGCGCCTGTTCGGCCTCGGGCCCTATGTCATCGCTCCGGCGGGTTCGCTCGGTGACCTGCTGGTGAAGCCGGATTCCGCCCTCGCTTACGTATCCGGCACGTCAGCTCTCGAAGACTCCTGCACCCTCCGGGTGTCCGACCTGATGTCCACGGATCCAGGGTGGGTGGGATGCACGCACGGGGGGCTGCTCTACGACCCACTTGTCGGAATGCAGGTGACGCAGTGGATCGATCAGTGGATCCATCCGAGCATCGGTGATGTCACCACCTCGCTGGACACCCTCGCGCCAGGCCAGGGGAACTCGGTCGTCGCGGTGCCGGGCGGCTATGAAGCCGCGACCTACGACCAGGCCGGTCACGTCACCTTCTGGCGATTCGCCCAGCTGAACTGGTCGACCATCGGACACTCCACTTATCCGGTGGTGCCCGGAGAGCCCATCCAGGTCACGTTCTCTGGTGCACTCCTCACGGGGATGAGCGACGCCACGTTCCTCGTGAACGGATTCTTCAGCGGCGACGGCACCGGCAGCTACGTCGCATTCACCAACGGCGCGCACGGATGGGGAACCGTGGCCCCTGGTCCCTCCGACACGCTCGTGCCCAGCGGGAACGACGCATCCGACAACACCACACCGGGCAACGAGTATTTCGAGCGCTTCGTCGATGGCGGCCTCGAGGTGTCGCAACCTGGAAGCATGCCGTACGGACCCAACGGCGAGGAGTGGCAGATCATCCGCACCTATCACTGGAACGGCGCTGCGTTCGCCGAATCGACCTCGAGCATGTTTACCGCGACGACGGCATCGGCCCCACCATCGAACGCGCCGAATCTTCCATCCTGTCCCTCCACTCCTCCAGACGGGACCTACAGCGCCTTCTACGCGAGTGCCTCGACGACGTTCGCCACCGACGGCCTGCTGAATCAGCCAGCCAGCGTCACCATCGAGTTGGAGGAGGACGGTCCGGAGCCGGCGTGTTCGTTCACGGTCGACCCCTATTTCCCGGTGACCATCGGTGCGACCACCGCGACCGGCCAGACGTGGATCACGGCACCCGCCTGGGCGCTGACCACCGGATCCGGTAGTGGAAACGACATCGGCAACGACCTACCGGGCACCCAATTCCCGGGGGACTACAATTCCGCCGGCATCGAGTTCCAAGACTCCCAGAACTCGCCCTATTTCATCCCGCCGTCGCTCGGCATCACGCAGATCGACCAGTTTGGTGCACCGGTCGCCACGATCAAGAGCGGGAAACTCGTCTCGCTGGCACTGATCACGACTCCCTGAGCCCCGGCTTCGCCCCAGGGGTGATGGTTCGCTATTCCGACTGAGCCCTGTCGGCAACTCCCACGCCCCGCCCCCGAGGATCGGGGGACAGGGTGACGGCCGTACCGTAGGCCGCAATTTCGGTCATGATGCCCCCGATCTCGTTGCAGTCGAATCGCATGCCCACGATTGCGTTGCCCCCCACTTCCAGTGTGGCAACCATGAGTCGGCCCCGTGCCTCGTTGCGGCTCTCCGCCAACAGCTTCGTGTACCCGCCGACTTCGCCACCGGTGAGCGTCCGTAGTCCGGCAACCCTGTTGGAGAAGTAGTTCCTTGCCCGGACCGTCAGCCCGAACACGTCACCGTGGACCTCGACAATCTCATAGCCCGGGACGACATTGGTGGTCACCATGAGCATCGACGCATCCCTGCTGCCTCCGGTGCGATCGGCGGTCCCGTAGGGATCGGGGAGTGACGATGCAGCGGAGATCCCGTCGACTCCGCCCGGATTCCCACGCACTGCGGCCTCCGGAATGGACTTCGACAACTGAGCACGGAATTCGTCGTCGCTCAGCACACCCTTCATCCACAGGTCCGCCCACTTCATTACCTCGTCCGAGCAACTTGCAGTGAGCAGCGTGCGGAGTTGCGTCTGCAGCTCGACATCGCTGAGGACGCCACGCCTCCACAGCCCGGCCCACGTCACCACCTCGTCAGACACTGCCAGCACCATGGTGTCCTCCGCCTCGGACCAAGAGAATCTGGAATTCTCTAGCACAGCCACCGCGGGCGGTGAGCCACCGCACCTGGTCGTTCCCGTCGATCCATCCGACGTCCCGAGAGCGCAAGCGCCACTGGCCACGGGAGCCCGAGGGCCGTCGTACGGGCGGGGATCAGCAGGAACGTTCTGCGTCGCTCGGAAGTCTGATCCTGGGTATCGGTGGTACCTTTGCGCACACTTGGAGCGGGCGAGGGCAGTTGGAGCGAACGTGTGTTGCGGTGGATTCGGTTCGGTCGTAGCTGACGGCACTACCGGTCAGCCATCGTGTGTCCGACCCGTGGCGCCCGATTGCCGCCGGTCACTCCCCATCGTGCCGGTACCCGGGCGCGCCTGCCGGGGAGCGACACGTCGGTCCGTCGGAGTAGTGAGATCCCCGATCGTCGAGACGCCACGATGACGCAGACGTGGTCGTGCGCAGACTGCGGATCGAGCAACCAACCGGTGTCCCTGTTCTGCACCACCTGTGGATCGCGCAACCATCAGGAAGTGGACGATCCCGGTACCGCCGAGGGCGCTCCTGCCAACGCTCTGAACATCGATGCCGTGACACCCGGGCGCCCACCGCCGCTGCAAGGTACGTCGAGGCCGGTTCCGGCCGGAAACCCAGCCGCGCCTCCCCCACGAACGGGTCTGTCCGGGGTGGCGTGGGCCACGATTGGTGCGCTCGGGATTCTGGTGGTTGCCGGAAGTGTGGTTCTCGTGCTCCTTCTGACCCACTCGTCCACGAACGCGGTCGGGACCGATCAGTCGGGGACCGCCACGCGTAGCACCACTCCAGCCAGTGCGGGATCCGGCAGTAGTGGAGCCAGGTCCGGCTCCGTACCGATCGTCACAACTGCACCGGGTAATTCGGGCACCGGTGGATCCGGGCAAGCCCCTCCGAATTCGGCCTCGCCCACCGGCGGCTGGACCCAGTACTCCGATACCTCCACCGGCTTCACCATCTGGTATCCGACCGGTTGGACGGTCGATCCCACCACTGACGGCGTATTCTTCCGGGATCCCGGAGTCAACGCCTATCTCCTCGTCGCCTACATCACGCCGGCCGGCCCCTCTGCCCTGGGCGCATGGCAGCAGCAGGAGCCGACGTTCGCCTCGAACCACTCCGACTACAACCAGGTCTCGATGTCCGGTGATGCGCAACAGGCCACCTGGGAGTACACGTATTCGGATGACGGAACGGAGATGCACGGAGTCGACTGGGGCGCCGTCGTCGACAGCGGCCAGTACGGCTTCGCCCTCAACTGGGTCACGGACGAGGGCGACTGGGCGGATCTTCAGCCCGGCTTCCAGGCGATGAAGCAGTCGTTCGTGGCCCCCGGCGGCTAGTGCCGACGTCCACGCGCCCCCGCTCAGCCGGCCGCAGGGACGGCGCGTCTACCGGTTGGGGCAGGAGCGGAAACGCCGGGACGCCTGCGGTGGTCCGGACGGCCGCCTGGTGCCTGGTCGGCCTCAGCATCGCGGTCGTCGCCGTGGCGGGCGCGGTGGCCGGGTCGGCCAGCAGCGGTGGTCCGGCATCGGCGGCAGCTTCGTCGGGTGCAACGGCCCAGGCGCCGACGACCACGGTCAGCCGCTACGAATCTTCGACGGAACCGTCCGTGCTCGGAGCCCAGGGGACTGCCGACGGCCGTGCCGGGCTCTCCGGGGTCGCAATCCTCGACTTCGGGCGTCCGGCCGAGACCGACGGAGAGCCGGCGACGCTGGACTTCGGGACCGATCTCGATCCGCTGTCGGTTCTTGTCCCCGCCGTCGAGGCGTACGCAGATGCCTACCGACAGTCGGCGCCCCGAGGTGCGTCAATGACTGTGCTGCTCGGGACGAACGACAGTTGCGGAACAGGACAGCCGTGCGGATCCGGAACGTGTGGCTGCGTGAACGAGCCTCTCGACTTTGTCTCCTGGGGGCAGGCATGGGGTCAGGCCGTCGCGCAGATCGGTGCGTACCTCTCGGCCACTGCATCCGGTTTTGCGGGGACGGCAACGGCCGGTGGAGCTGACGACGCGGAACCCGCCTACGACCCGGCCTTCACCAATACCTACGACGTGGTGGCGGGCTACGACGAGGTCACGTCCCTACCCATGGTCGACTTCGGATCGATCGACGGCGGTCCCACCTCCGACGGCTTCTGGACGCCGGAGCAGATGTATCTGCTGGCCAACGGCCTGCGTCCGGATGCAGCGCTCCCCGAGATCTACCATCCGGGAATGGCCGACCAGTGGGCGGCACTGTCGCATTGGGCCGTGTCCAACGCTGGCGGGAGCCTGCCATTTGCCGGTGTGCTGACCGAGGCACCGGCCGGGTTTACCCCCGAGGAGGGTGCAGCAGCCCTCCACAGCGCGCTCAGCGACGACTTCACGGACACCTCTCAGGCATCGTGGTTGTGGTCGTCGAACATGCAGCCGGAGAGCTGAGGTGGTCCGGCAACGGCACCACCTCCTCGCTGCTCTCGCCGCCCTGTGCGTAGCTGGCGTGCTCGCCGGCTGCGCCGGGACCGATGGCAGCGTGACCCGGTCGAGCCGGAGCATGTCGCCGGTCCGAACGACCAGGCCGTCCGCGACTACTTCGACGATCGCAACGTCCACCACGACCACCGATCCACGTTCCACCGTCCCGGGCGCCCCACCCGTGAAGGTTGGAAGCCCGCAGCTGGCTCCTACCGCTGCTGCACACTTGTCACTCGGTATCGACACCGCGTCGACCGGAACGCCCGTCACCGTCACCGTCAGCCAAGCCCTCGGCGACCCTCAGACGTCGGGTTACCGGCATCCGTTCACCCTGACGGGGACGGGGGAGGACGGCGCCACGGGCACCTATGTGGTGAGTGCGGCGGACACGCCGGGCTTCGGGTTGATGGAGGTACCGTGCGGTGCGGCGACCAATGCTGTCGCGGAGTTCACGATCATCGGCTAGGTCCGTGGGTCAACTGGGGTAGATCATCGAGAACCCTCCGACGGCAACGAGCTCGGTGGAGGAGTTCGAAGACGATGCGCCGCCTGAATCGGTGGAACTGACCATTCCGCAACGAGTCCGCTTAGGCGGCCCGGCTGAGGAACGTCCGAAGAAAAGATGTTGGTTGCTGCGCTCGAGTGACGATCACCCGATCCGATTCCCCGGAAGTCGGACTCTGAGCAAAGAGCTGGTCGGACACTTGCGTTACGAACTAGAGTCCCGAGCGGCACCCGGGGACTATGGCGGCCTCGACGAGACGACGAGCGGATCGTGCTCTGGAAAGGACAACGTGGGATGTCGATGATCTGCCCGAACGGTCACGTCCCTGAAGGGGACGAACGTTACTGTCAACAGTGCGGCTCGTTGATCGACCGAGGCGTTGTCCAGGAGGCGGAACACGAGCCCGCACCTATGAGTGCCGACAATATGCCGACGGCTCTCGTTCGCCCTGCACCGTCTGCGCCACCGGCGGGAGGTGCCGTCCCTCCAGGCCATGGTCAGCCGAGCATCGCCCCCACGCTGATCGTGTCCCTGCTGTGCGGTCTCGTCGGCCTCTGGCCGGCCATTCGTCACAGTCACATGGCAAAACAACGTGGGCTTCCGGCCGGCAGATACTGGTGGGCGTTCGGCGTCCCCCTGTTCGCCTCAGTAGTGGTCAGCGTGGCCGTCATCGTCGCGTTGGGGGCCGGTCGGTCCACACCGACAGTTGCCATAGCGCCCGTCCCCGTTTCCGTCCCCGTCATCACAACGACAACAACAGCGCCCACGACAACGACAACGACCACGCTGAGCTCGCCGCCGACGTCATCGATAGCGCAGACGGCCGAGCTACAGACTTGGGCGAATGATCCGCAGAAGTGCGGGCCGGTTCCAACGCCCCAGCCCACACCC
>Ga0302198_10003218_pt1 | contig 16554 bp, 15 predicted proteins | sample II_Bog_N2_2_FD_193521 | JGI IMG/M metagenome (GOLD analysis project Ga0302198, IMG submission 193521) | Peat permafrost microbial communities from Stordalen Mire near Abisko, Sweden - II_Bog_N2_2 | ecosystem: Environmental > Terrestrial > Soil > Wetlands > Peat | place: Sweden: Abisko... | reverse complement strand
CATTCGGCGGACGATGTCGCCCGGCTGACCGACGTGAACAATGTGTCCGTCCGGACGGCGCTCGATGCGATCGGCTATCGCGGCCCCGAGACGGCGACGGCATTCCCGGCCGACGCGTATTTTGAGTTGCACATCGAGCAGGGTCCGATCCTGGAGCGGGAAGGCCGGCAGATCGGCATCGTCACCGGGGCGCAGGCGCAGGTGTGGTACGACGCGGTGGCGACCGGCCAGGACTCCCACGCCGGCACGGCGCCGCCATCCGCGCGCAAGGACGCGCTGGTCTGCGCCGCCCGGATCATCGACCTGGTGGACCGGATGATGCGGGCGCGCGGCGAGAACGGGCGGGGTACCGTGGGGCAGTTGCTGGTCTCGCCCAACAGCCGCAACGTGATCCCCGGCGAGGTGCGCTTCTCGGTCGAGTTCCGCCACCCGGACGGCGCCGAACTGGACCGGCTGGACGCGCAGTTCCCCCGCGAGGCAGGCTTCGTGGCGCGCGACTGCGGGGTGTCGCTGGCGCTGACTCGGGTGTTGAAAATCCCGGCGCAGCCGTTCGATCCGGCCTGCGTCGATCTGGTGCGGCAGGCGGCGGCGGGTCTGGGCTACAGCGCCCGCGAGATCGTCTCCGGCGCCGGCCACGATGCGCTCTACGTCGCGACGAAGGTTCCGACGGCGATGATCTTCGTCCCGTGCAAGGACGGGCTGTCGCACAACGAGGCCGAGAGCATCCTGCCGGAGCAGGCCGAGGCCGGCTGCCAGGTGTTGTTCGCGGCCGTGCTGGCGCGGGCGAACCGGGCGCTGGCGGGGTGACGTGACGGCGGACCGGGGGGCGTTTCGCCAAACGGCTGCTGTCCTGCCTATGATCCGTCGGGAAACCCGGTCGCGCCTCGCTTCCCGTTTTGGAGTCCGCATGCTGCAAGACAACGAACTTCGTCGGCGTCTGCGTGATCTGGAGGCCGATAACGTCGAGCGCACGGAGGGAAAGGCCGATAAGGACAAGTTCGGCGAGGCGATCTGCGCCTTCGGCAACGATCTGCCGGACCGCCGCCAAGTGGGCACCCTGTTTGTCGGCGTCAAGAATGATGGGGCGTGTGCAAACAGCGAGATTGATGAGCGGCTGACCCAGACGCTTCTGGGCTTCCGGACGGACGGGACCATCACCCCGTTCCCCAGCCTGCATGTCTACAGACATACCCTGGACGGCTGCACGATGGCCGTTGTCGAGGTCACGCCGTCGGACAATCCGCCGCTCAAATACAAGGGACGAGTTTGTGTCAGGCTTGGCCCGCGCAGGGGCTTCGCGACCGCGGAGGAAGAGCGCCGGCTGACCGAGAAGCGCCGTTGGGGCAATCTGCCGTTCGACCAGCAACCGGTGTCCGGCGCCACGATCGGCGACCTTGATCTGCTGCGGTTCCGGGAGGAGTATCTTCCGGCCGTCATCCACCCCGACGTGCTTGCCGAGAATGGGCGCAGCATTGAGGAGCAGTTGCGCGCGCTGCGTCTGGTGAGTCGTGACGGCCAGCCAACGGCGGCAGGGCTTCTGATATGCGGGAAGGACCCGCGATCCTGGCTCCCCGGCGCCTATGTCCAATTCGTCCGGTATCCCGGAAACACGATCGGCGACGTGATACAGGATCAAAAAGAAGTAAGCGGGTCGCTGTCGGATCAACTGCGGCGCCTCGACGAAATCATTGCGGCGAACATTGAACAAAGCGCCGATCTGTCGGGTCCGCGGCAGCAGGACCGGGCCAGTTATCCCGTCACCGGGTTGCAGGAGTTCGTGCGCAACGCGGTGATTCACCGGACTTACGAGGGGACCGCTGCGCCCTCTCGGATGACGTGGTTCGATGACCGGGTGGAAATAGCCAGTCCCGGTGGTCCCTACGGTATGGTCAGCATCGACGCCTTCGGAGCCGAGGGGCTGACCGACTACCGAAACCCGGCCCTCGCCGAAGCCGCGAAGGCGATGGGATTCGTACAGCGGTTCGGCTCGGGCATCCCGCGGGCGCGGGCCGCGCTGGCCCGCAATGGCAGCCTGCCGCCGGAATTTCGTGTCGAACCGACTTACGTGCATGTTACGGTTCGGGCAGCACTATGAAAACGATTGGATTTTTCAACAACAAGGGCGGCGTGGGAAAGACCTCACTGGTCTATCATGTGAGTTGGATGCTGTCCGAGATTGGGTTGCGGTGCATTGCGGCCGATCTTGATCCGCAAGCGAACCTGACCAGCATATTTCTTGATGAAGACCGATTGGAAGAGCTTTGGCAGGCCTCTCCCCGGCCCACCATTTATGGTGCGGTCTCGCCGCAATTCCGCGGAACGGGCGATGTTCATCCCCCGGTTATCGAAGTGGTCGGCGACAAGCTCGGCCTGATCGTCGGCGATCTGGAACTCTCCCGTTTCGAGGACGATCTGTCGGGCGCATGGCCGAAATGCAGCGACGGCGACGAGCGGTCGTTTCGTGTCATGAGCGCGTTTGCCCGGGCAGTGGCCATGGCAGGCGACTCGTTCGATGCCCGGGTCGCCTTGGTGGACGTGGGTCCCAACCTGGGCGCCCTGAACCGGGCGGTGTTGCTGGCATGTGATTACGTGGTGGTCCCGCTCGGCGCCGACCTGTTCTCTCTGCAGGGTCTGCGCAACATGGGTCCGGCGTTGCGCGACTGGCGTCGGCTTTGGGCCGAGCGACGCGCCCGCAACCCGGCACCGGACATCGTTCTGCCCGAAGGAAGCATGGAGCCAGCAGGTTACATTGTGATGCGGCACTCGGTGCGGCTGGACCGTCCCGCACGCTCGTTCGGCCGGTGGATTGCGCGCATCCCGGCGCGGTATCGTGACTCGGTGTTGGCGATGCCAGCCGAGCAGCCCAGCGCGATCGCTGACGACCCCAACTGCCTCGCGCAGCTCAAGGACTACGGATCGTTGATGCCGATGGCGCAGGAGGCTCGCAAGCCGATGTTTCTCCTGCGACCGGCCGACGGTGCGTTCGGCGGCCATATGCAGGCGGTGCAGGACTGCTGGATCGACTTCAATGCGCTGACGATACGTATTATGGCGCGGTGCGGCGTCGATCTGGATCCATCAGACTGGCTTTGATCGCCGCCTGCTCAATCACCCACGCCACCGCTCCGCTGTCCCGATCCGGCCAGCAGCTTCGCACGTCAGCCCGCCGACTGGTTGCGGGTGATCCGGTCGCGGGGTTGCCGCAGGCTGTACCGACCAGTATTAGCCCCCGCAACCGAGGAGGCGTAATGGCTGCGCTCGCCGAGCCTGTCGCAGAAAACCCTGCGCTCGCCGAACAGGCCGCCGTCCTGGCGAGGCCGGTCACGCCGGCACGCCGCATGGCCGACGCCATCCGCAGCCTCGCGATCGACGCCGTGGAGAAGGCGAAATCGGGTCATCCCGGCATGCCGATGGGCATGGCCGATGCCGCCACCGTGCTCTGGACCCGGTTCCACAAATACGATGCCGCCGACCCGAACTGGCCGGACCGCGACCGCTTCGTGCTCTCCGCCGGCCACGGCTCGATGCTGCTCTATGCGCTGCTCTACCTCACCGGCCACGATGGCATGGGCATCGAGGAGATCAAAAACTTCCGCCAGCTCCATTCCCCGGCGGCCGGTCATCCCGAATACGGCGAGCATCCGGCGATCGAAACCACCACCGGTCCGCTGGGCCAGGGGATTGCCACCGCGGTCGGCATGGCGCTAGCCGAACGGATGATGGCGGCGCGCTTCGGCCGCTCGCTGGTCGATCACCGGACCTGGGTGTTCGCCTCGGACGGCGACCTGGAGGAGGGGATCAGCCACGAGGCGGGATCGCTCGCCGGCCATCTGCGGCTGGAAAAGCTGACGGTCCTGTACGACGACAACCACGTTTCGATCGACGGCGACACCGCACTGTCCTTCACCGACGACGTGTTGAAACGCTTTGCCGCCTATGGCTGGGCGGCCAAGCGGGTGGACGGGCACGATCCGCAGCAGGTGGCGGCGGCGCTGTCGTTCGCCGTGCGCTCGAAGAAGCCGACATTGATCGCCTGCCGCACCATCATCGGCCTCGGGGCGCCGACCAAGGCCGGCACGGCTGGGGTGCATGGCGCAGCGCTCGGGCCGGAGGAGGCGGCGGGCGCCAAACAGGCGCTCGGCTGGACCGCGCCGCCCTTCGAGGTGCCGGACGACATTCTGGGCCAATGGCGTAACGCCGGCAGTCGCGGTGCCGCCGCTCGCCGCTCCTGGCTCAAGCGTCTCGCCCGGCATTCCCAGCGTCCCGAGTTCGAGCGGGTGATTGCCGGCCGTCTGCCGGAGACCTTCCACGAGACGGTGGCCGCCCTGAAGCAGTCCTTCGCCGAAACCAAACCCAGGCTCGCCACCCGCGCGTCCAGCCAGAAATGCCTGGAGGCCCTGGTCCCGGCAGTCCCGGAGCTGGTCGGCGGCTCGGCCGACCTGACCGGCTCCAACCTGACGCTGGTCAAGGGCATGGGGGTGGTGGCCCCCGGCTCGTATGGCGGCCGCTACATCCATTTCGGGGTTCGCGAGCACGGCATGGCGGCGGCCTGCAACGGCATCGCCCTCCATGGCGGGCTGATCCCCTATGCCGGCACGTTCTTCGTCTTCGCCGACTACAACCGGCCCGCCATCCGGCTCGGCGCGATCATGCGGATCCGGGTGATCTACGTGCTGACGCACGATTCGATCGGCCTGGGCGAGGACGGCCCGACCCACCAGCCGGTGGAGCATCTGGCGTCGCTGCGCGCCATGCCCAACCTGTATGTCCTTCGCCCGGCCGACGCCATGGAGACGGCGGAGTGCTGGGAACTGGCGATCCGCCGCGCCGAGGGGCCGAGCCTGCTGGTGCTCAGCCGCCAGACCCTGCCGGCACTGCGGACCGACGCGGCGGAGAACCGCTGCGCGCGCGGCGGCTATGTGCTCGCCGAGGCCGGGGGGGCGCGTCAGGCGACGCTGATCGCCACCGGCTCCGAGGTGGCGATCGCCATGGCCGCCCGTGAGACGCTGGCCGGGGATGGCGTCCACGTCGCCGTCGTCTCCCTGCCATGTTGGGAGTTGTTCGGGCAACAGGACGAGGCGTATCGTGCCGAGGTATTGGGCGGAGCGCCGCGCATCGGCATCGAGGCTGCCGGCGGTTTCGGCTGGGAACGCTGGCTCGGGGAGGATGGCACGTTTATCGGTATGAGCGGGTTTGGCGCCTCGGGGAATTACGAGGACGTCTACCGCCATTTCGGCATTACGCCGGACGCGGCCGTGGCCGCCGTTCGCAAGCGGCTCGGTTGAGGCAAACGCCAAGACAAGCAAGACAACGAAGGGGAACATCACAATGGCCGTGAAGGTCGCTATCAACGGATTCGGTCGTATCGGGCGCCTGGTGCTGCGGGCGCTGGCGGAAAGCGGGCGCACGGACATCGTGCCGGTCGCCATCAACGACCTCGGCAGCGTCGAGGCCAATGCGCACCTGTTCCGTTACGACAGCGTGCACGGGCGTTTTCCCGGCCAGGTCGAGGTGTCCGGTGACACCATCACCGTCCACCACAACGGACACACCTACGGCCCCATCAAGGTCACGGCCGAGCGCGATCCGACCAAGGTGCCCTACCAGGGCGTCGATGTCGCGCTGGAGTGCACCGGGCTGTTCACCAACAAGGAGAGTGCGTCCGCGCTGATCCGGTCAGGCGCGCGCAAGGTGCTGATCTCGGCGCCGGCGGACGACGTGGACGCAACCATCGTGTTCGGCGTGAACCAGAACGTGCTGACCAAGGACATGACGGTCGTCTCCAACGCCTCCTGCACCACGAACTGCCTGGCGCCGGTCGCGAAGGTGCTGCAGGACAATTTCGGCATCCTGCGCGGCTACATGGTGACCATCCACTCCTATACCGGCGACCAGCGCACCGTGGACACGCTGCACAAGGACCTGCACCGCGCCCGCGCCGCCGCCGTGTCGATGATCCCGACCTCCACCGGCGCCGCGCGCGCCCTGGGCCTGGTAATCCCGGCGCTGAAGGGCAAGCTGGACGGCACCGCGATCCGGGTCCCGACGCCGAACGTCTCGCTGGTGTCGCTGGACGTGAACCTGGAGAAGCACGCCACCAAGGAGCAAATCAACGCGGCGATGCAGGACGCATCGAAGGGCGCGCTGAAGGGCATCCTGGGCTACAGCACCGAGAAGCTGGTCAGCATCGACTTCAACCACGCCTCGGAGTCTTCCACGTTCGACGCGACCCAGACGGCGGTGGTCGATGGCCAGCTTGCCCGGGTGCTGTCCTGGTACGACAACGAGTGGGGTTTCTCGAACCGCATGCTGGACACGGCCGCGCTGTTCGGCAGCCTGTAGGCGGGGGCACGTCGATGGCGGTTCGCACGCTCGATGGCGTGGCGGTCCGGGGCAAGCGCGTGCTGCTCCGTGCCGACCTCAATGTGCCGGTGCGCGACGGCAAGATCTCCGACCTGACGCGTATCGAGCGCCTGTCCCCAACGATCCGGGAACTGGCGGGCAAAGGCGCCAAGGTTATCGTGTGCAGCCATTTCGACCGGCCGAAGGGCAAGCGCGTGCCTGAGATGTCGCTCGGCCCGGTCGCGGTGGCGCTCGGCCAGGTGTTGGGGTCGAAGGTGCGCTTCGCCGAGGACTGCGTCGGCCTGCCGGCGCAGCAGGCGGTCGAGCGGATGCGCGACAGTGACGTGATCGTGTTGGAGAACACGCGCTATTACGACGGGGAGGAGGAGAACGACCCGAAATTCTCCGCCCAACTCGCGGCGCTGGCCGACATCTATGTCAACGACGCGTTCTCCTCGGCGCACCGTGCGCATGCCAGCACGGAGGGGGTGGCGCACCTGCTGCCGTCCTATGCCGGGCGGCTGATGCAGGCGGAGCTGGAGGCGCTGGATGCCGCACTGGGCAATCCGTTGCGGCCGGTGATGGCGATCGTCGGCGGGTCCAAGGTGTCCACCAAGCTGGAACTGCTCGGCAATCTGGTCGGCAAGGTGCAGGTGCTGGTGATCGGCGGAGCGATGGCCAACACGTTCCTGGCCGCGCAGGGCGTCGCCGTTGGCAAGTCGCTGCAGGAAGCGGAGATGCACGACACGGCGCGGCGCATCCTGGAGCAGGCGAAGGCAGCCGGCTGCCAGGTCGTGCTGCCGGTGGATGCGGTGGTGTCGGCCGAGTTCAAGCCGAACCCGCCGACGCAGACGGTGCCGGTGGGCAAGGTGCCGGCCGATACGATGATCCTGGACGTCGGCCCGGCGACGGTCGCCGCGCTGATCGGAACGCTGGCGTCGGTCAAGACGCTGATCTGGAACGGCCCGCTCGGTGCGTTCGAGACCCCGCCGTTCGATGCCAGCACCACGGCGCTGGCCCGGGCGGCGGCCGATGCGACGCAGAAGGGGGCGCTGAAAAGCGTGGCCGGCGGCGGCGATACGGTCTCGGCGCTGCGTCATGCCGGGGTGATCGACAAGTTCAGCTACGTGTCCGCGGCGGGCGGCGCGTTCCTGGAGTGGATGGAAGGCAAGACGCTTCCGGGGGTGGCAGCGCTCGCGGATTAGCTAAACAGGCTGCGGCGAGGGACAGGTGGACGAGCCGGCGCTGCCGCTCGTCCACCTCACCGGGCCGGCGGCGGACGCCGGTGCCGGCGCAGCCCGCGCCTGCCCGAGCGGCAGGCGTGTGGCCGCAGGCCCACGGACAACGCCAGGCCGATGCAGCGGTAACCATCAACGCTTGCATCTCCTAGCGTGCCGGGTCGGTCCAACCCGCAACCGGCAAATAGACCCACGGTGCGCCGATGACCGTCAAGCAAATCGGGGCCGGCAGCTCACGCTGCTGGCCCCTCCTGTTTTGTGATAGAATGCTGCCATGGAACGCGACGCCGCCATTGCCACGCTCAAAGCGCACGAAGCCGAATTGAAGCGGCTCGGCGTCCAACACCTTTACCTGTTCGGCTCCACCGCACGGGGCGAGGCGCGGGACGATTCCGACGTTGATCTGTTCTTCGACTACGAAAAGGGCGAGCTAAGCCTGTTCGGTCTGATGGAAGTGAAAGAACAGGCCGCCCGCATCCTTGGCCGCAAGACCGACATCATGACGCGCGACAGCATCCACAAGGTGCTGCGCGCGCGTCGAAGCCTCCGCGCTGCAAGTGTTTTGATGGCTGAGCGTTCACCGGCCGCCCGCCTTACCGACATGGTTGAAGCTATCGACTTGATCCGCGATGAGATGGCCGGGTAACGCTCGATGCCTTCCAACCCGACATGCGCAAGCGCTGGCTCATCGAGCGCGGCATTGAAATCATCTCCGAGGCCAGCCGCCGCTTGCCGGACGAACTGAAGGCCCGGCACCCGGACATCCCTTGGCGAAAGGTCGCAGGGATCGGCAACGTTCTGCGCCATGCCGCGCCGGTTATGTGGGCGCTGGTGCGTGACGATCTCCCGCCGCTGGAAAAAGTCTGCCGCGAGGAATTGGCAGCAGAGCAGGGCAGGGGCCAGCCATGAGTGATCAGCAGCAGGATGCCGACATCAAGGCGCTTTCGGACGAATGGGCCGCATCGTGCGGAGTGCCCCTCTGGCGTCTGAGGCAGACCAGCGGGACGTGATGACGGGCAACAAGGCGATACGCGCCGCGAGACGTCTCCGGCAATTGGCCGGGCAAGGCCGCCTCCTCTACGCCCGACGAGATAATTTATCCGGCATACAATCCCCAAGCAGGTCGTCTACCAGTACGACGCCGCCGGCAACCGGACCCGGCTGACCTGGCCCGACAGCTTCTACGTCACCTACAGCTACGACGCGCTGAACCGGATCACCGACGTGCTGCAGAGCGGCAGCATTTCGCTGGCGCACTGCACCTACGACGCCACCTGCGCCGCCGCCTCGCGGCGCACCGCGCTGACCTACGGCAACACCGGACCATCCGCGATCCGTCGCGGCGGCCCCTGCGGTGCCGACCGGCTGGCCGCCACCATGAACCCCTCCGCTCATTGTGTTTCGCGTCAGGTTCGCGCGCGCCCGTCAAATCACCCGGTCAGGCCCATGTCGATCGCGCAGGCCCGACATGGCAGGTTTCGCCATGGCCGGCAGGCCTGCGCGCAGCGAGCCGCAACGGGGAGGACCGCGATGGCGCGATACGATGCGATCATCATCGGAACCGGCCAGGCCGGCCCATTCCTCGCACGGCGCCTGGCCGCAACGGGGCTGCACGTCGCGGTCATCGAGCGCGGCCTGATCGGCGGGACCTGCACCAACACCGGCTGCACCCCGACCAAGACGCTGGTGGCCAGCGCCTACGCGGCACATCTGGCACGCCGCGCCAGCGACTATGGCGTCGTCATCGACGGTGCCGTCGGCGTGGACATGCGGCGGGTGAAGGCGCGGAAAGACGCGATCGTCGAGGCCAAGCGCAAGCGGGGCGAAACGTCGCTGCGGACCGCCGAGAATTGCGACCTTATCCTTGGCCACGCCCGGTTTGTTTCGCCCCATGCGGTTCGCGTCGGCGAGGCGGTGCTGGAAGCCGAACGCCTGTTCATCAACGTCGGCGGCCGGCCCGTGGTGCCGCCGATCCCCGGGCTGGCCGCGTCCGGCTACCTCACCAACCACTCGATTCTGGATCTGGAGGAGCTGCCGCGCCGTCTGGTGATCTTCGGTGGCAGCTACATCGGCCTGGAGTTCGCGCAGGTGTTCCGCCGCTTCGGCAGCGAGGTTCTCGTCATCGAAGGCGGCCCGCAACTGGTCCCGCGCGAGGACCCCGAAATTGCGGCCGCGATCCACGGCATCCTTCGCGACGAGGGGATCGAGATCTTGTTGGACGCGAAGATTTTGCGGATGGAACAACGCGGCGACCACGCGATTGCCGCGGAGATCGCCCGGGGCGCTAGCACCATGACGGTGGAGGGGTCGCACCTGCTGGTCGCCACAGGGCGACGGCCGAACACCGACGACCTCGATCTGCCCGCCGCCGGGGTGCAGACGGATGCGAAGGGGTTCATCCAGGTAGACGATCACCTGCGGACCAGCGTGCCCGGCATCTGGGCGCTGGGCGACTGCAACGGCCGCGGCGCCTTCACGCACACGTCGTACAACGACTTCGGAATCGTGGCGGATAATCTGCTGGACGGCGGGACGCGCAGCGTGGCGGACCGGATTCCGGCCTACGCGCTGTACATCGATCCGCCGCTCGGCCGCGTCGGCGTCACCGAGACCGAGGCCCGCCGGCGCGGCAGGCCCTTGCTGGTGGGCAGGCTGCCGATGACCCAGGTCGCGCGCGCGATCGAGAAGGGCGAGACCCAGGGCCTGATCAAAATCGTCGTGGATCGCGAAACGCAGCGCGTTCTGGGCGCGGCGATCCTCGGCACCGGGGGCGACGAGGTGATCCACGTCATCATGACGGCGATGTACGCCAACGCCCCCTTCACGCTGTTGCAGCGGGAGATGGGGATTCATCCGACCGTTTCGGAACTGATTCCGACGCTGCTGGAGCAGCTCGAAGCCGTATGACCCGGGCGCCGATGCAGGGCCGGCCGGCGCCCGCGCCAGCCGCCGGCGGCGGGACGCGGGGCCGGGCAACGACCAATCGCGGCGCACTGCTGTCGCGTCGCGCGCTGCTGGGCGCGTCGCTCGGTGCGGCAGCCTGGACGGTCGGCGCGGCGGGCGCAGGGCCGCTGCGGGTGGGCTCGAAGCTGGACATCGAGAGTGCCCTGCTCGGCCAGATGATGGTGCTGACGCTGGCGGCCAAGGGCGTGCCGACGGCCGATCGGCTGCGTCTCGGCACCACGCGCATCGTGCGCGCCGCACTGCTTGCCGGCGAGATCGACGTGTATCCCGAGTACACCGGCAACGGCGCATTCTTCTTTCACCAGGACGGCGATCCGGTCTGGAAGAATCCCCTGGCCGGCTACCAACGCGTGCGCGATCTCGACAGGCCGAATGGCATCGTCTGGCTGCGCCCGGCCGACGCCACCAATGCCTGGGCGATCGCCGTTCGTGGCTCGGTCGCGGCGGCCAACGGTCTTGCCACGATGGCGGATTTCTCTCGCTGGGTCAGGCAGGGCGGAACCGTGCGCCTCGCGGCCTCGGCGGAGTTCGTCCAGAGCCCGGCGGCGCTGCCCGCGTTCGAAACCACCTACGGTTTCAAACTGAGGGACGAGCAGCTTCTGGTGCTGGCCGGCGGCGAAACGTCGGCCATGCTGCGCGCGGCAGCCGAGGGTATATCGAGCATCAACGCCGCCATGGCCTACACCACCGACGGTGCGATCGACGCACTGAGCCTTGCGGTCATGCAGGACACCGAAGCTGCGCAGATCGCCTTCGAGCCTGCTCCGGTGATCCGGCAAGAAGCGCTGGCCCAATACCCCGACGTTCCGGCGATCCTGGCACCGGTGTTCAGCTCGCTCGATGTCGGCGAGCTGCGGGCGCTGAACGAGAAAATTCAGGTGGAAGGCCAATCGGTTGCGCAGGTCGCACAGGACTATCTGGCGGCCAAGGGTCTTGCGGGTTGACCGGCAGGTCCGGCCGGCGATCGTCACAGCTTTCATGGAATCCGGTGCAGGCGCTGTTGGTCGCCGCGGCGGTCACGGGCGCAGCGTCGCTTGGCTTCGTTGCTCATGCGAAGAACCGGCTGCTCTCCGGTGCACCGGTCGGATTTTGGGCCGCCGCAGACATGTCCGATGCAATCGCGCCGGTTCTGTTGCTTGCAGCCTCGGGCCTCGTGCTCGCCGTCGTCCCGCTGCCGCGGCGCCTGGCGCTGTATTGGCTGGTGCCGCCCGCAGCGGGGGGCGTGATTGCCGGGTTGAGCTGGATCGCCGGCCGGTGCGCCGATGCATTTGCCGCGTCGTCGCCGGCGATGGCGCGCACGTCGCTCGGCGCGGGCTACTGGCTGGTGGTGGCGTGCGCGCTGCTGGCCGTGGCGGACGCGGCCGGCCGGTTGCGCCTTCGAGCGCTGCCGGCGCTGCTTGCCGGTGCAGCTTCGGTGCTGCCGCTCGCCGTTCTGATCGCCGCCGGAGCCACCGACCAGCTTTCGATCATGCGCGAATATTTTGGCCAGCGCGCGGCATTCCTGGCGGCTCTGCTGCGGCACGCCGAGCTGGTCGTGTCCGCCATCATACCCGCCTTGCTGATCGGGATTCCGCTGGGCATCGCGGCGCACCGGCGGGAGCGCATGGCACGGATCGTGTTTCCGGCACTGAACATCGTCCAGACGATTCCGTCGCTGGCCCTGTTCGGACTGTTGCTCGCGCCGTTGTCGCGGCTGGCCGAGGCGGTGCCAACGCTCGGCCGGATCGGCATCGGCGGCGTGGGGGCGGCGCCTGCCGTGATCGCGCTGGTACTGTATGCGCTGCTGCCGATCGTGCGCAACACGGCGGCGGGCCTCGCGAGCGTGCCTGCCGGCGTGCGGGAGGCTGCGCGCGCGATGGGCATGAGCCGGCGGCAGGCGCTATGGCAGGTCGAGGCGCCACTGGCGCTGCCGCTGGTCCTGGCCGGTGTTCGCATCGCCGCGGTGCAGGCGGTCGGCCTGGCGAGCGTCGCCGCGCTGATCGGTGCCGGCGGCCTGGGCGCGATCATGTTCCAGGGATTGTTCGCCGATGCGCTGGACCTGGTGTTGCTCGGCGCCGTGCCGGTCGTTCTGCTCGGCATTGTGGTGGACGGGTTGATGAAGGCGCTTGCCGCTGCGAGTCAACCGGGGCCCGCATGATCACCTTCGACGGCGTATCCAAGCTGTACGGCGGGACGAAGGCGGTGGATGGGCTTTCGCTCGCGGTGCAGCCGGGCGAGATGCTGATGCTGGTCGGATCGTCCGGCAGCGGCAAGTCCACCGCGCTGAAGCTGGCCAACCGGCTTGAAGACTGCTCGATGGGAACGATCCGGCTGGACGGAGACGACATCAGCCGGATGCAAAGGGAGGCGCTGCGCCGCCGCATGGGCTATGCGATCCAGTCCGTCGGCTTGTTCCCGCACTGGACCGTCGCCCGCAATATCGCCACCGTGCCGCGCCTGCTGGGTTGGCCGCGCGCGAAAATCCTCGACCGGATCAGGGAACTTCTGCTGCTGGTGCAGCTCGATCCGGATCGCATCGCCGGGCGGTTCCCGCACCAATTGTCGGGCGGTCAGCAGCAGCGTGTCGGCGTCGCCCGCGCGCTGGCGGCCGATCCGGATGTGTTGCTGATGGACGAGCCGTTCGGCGCGCTGGACCCGATCACCCGTGGTGTTTTGCAAACCGAGCTGCTGCGCATCCATCGGCGCACCGGCAAGACCATCCTGTTCGTCACCCATGACGTGAACGAGGCGCTGACGCTCGGCAACCGGATCGCGCTGCTCGATCACGGCAGGCTGGTACAGGTCGGCACCCCGCTGGAACTGCTCACCGCGCCGGCAACCGCGTTCGTGCGCGCGTTTCTTGGCGGCGACGACTATGGACTCAAGCTGCTGGCGGTCGAGCCGGTGTCGTCTCGCGCGCGTCCCGGCGAGACCGCGCCCGGCACGCCGGTTGCCGGGTCCGCGTCCTTGCGCCACGCGCTGTCGGAGATGGTATCGCGCCGCACCGATTGCCTTGCGGTGGTCGATGACGGGGGCGCTCCGCTCGGGGTGGTGAGGCTGACGGACCTGATCCGGGCATGAAAATCGGCCGCGCCGTTCGCGTCCTGCGCGATCCGCTGCCCTGGCTGGCCGCGGCGCTGGTCGCGCTGGCGGCTGGCATGACATCGCTGCGGCCTCTGTTTGCAATCCTGTTCCCGGACCTGCAGCGGCCTGTCTACGACCAGGACAGCTTCCTGGCGCTGCTGGCCGACCATCTGTGGCTGGTGGCGGTTTCGAGCGGGTTGGCGGTGGCGTTCGGCGTTGCGGCGGGGTTGTTCGTCACGCGGCCCGCCGGGCGCGACTTCCGCTTCCTGTTCGACACGCTGTTCGCAGCGAGCCAGACCATCCCCCCGGTCGCGGTGCTGGCGCTGATGGTGCCGATCCTGGGCTACGACGCGCGGCCCGCGGTGATCGCGCTGATGCTGTACGGGCTGCTGCCCGTTGCGCAAAACACTGTCGCCGGGTTGGAGTCGGTGCCGGCCGCGCTGACACAGGCCGCGCGCGGCATGGGCATGACCGGGTCGCAATCGCTGCTTCACTTGGAACTGCCGCTGGCCGCGGGCGCGATCGTGGCCGGCATCCGGACCTGCGTGATTGTTAACACCGGGACGGCGGCGATCGCCTCGACCGCCGGGGTGAAGACGCTCGGCCTGCCGATCATCGTTGGGCTGGCAGGCGGAAATATTGCGTACGTGGTGCAGGGTGCGGTCCTGGTCGGGCTGCTGGCCGTGGTGTTGGATCTCGGCTTCGACCGCCTGGAGTTGCTGTGTAGGGCGGATCAGCGAAGCGCCATCCGCCAGTGCCGCCAGCCGCACCGCAAGAGGCGGAAGACGCTTCGCTTTTCCGCCCTACGACAGGGGGACGGCTCGGGGCCGTGATCGCGCCCGGCCGCGCGCTCGGGTTCTTCACGCGGCGGCGATTGAGCCTACGAGTGCATCGTCTTCCCATCGAACAGGTTTTTCTTCCTTATAACGTAATTATACTTTTTCATCCGATTGCTCTGGTCGTGGGTCGAAGCTATGTTGTTGTTGCCCGCGATGACGCCAAGGCATCCTGTTCTCTGGATTGGTGAGGTTGACCATGGACCATTGGTCTGAATTGGAAAACGTCGTTACAGATGACGGCGATGTAATGACCTTGCGCGAAAGCGGCGGGGAATTCGAGATGCGGTTCAATGGCTGGGAACTCATGTCGAGTCGAAGCTCGCTGTCGGAGGAAACTTTGGCGCGGGTGGCTTGCGAGCATTTGGCACAAAACGCCCCAAGGATTCTCATCGGTGGGTTGGGAATGGGATACACGCTCCGGGCAGCGCTCGATTCGCTAGGCCCGGACGCACGAATCGTCGTGTCGGAGCTTTTTCCCGAGGTTGTCGATTGGAACCGCGGGACTCTGGCCAGCCTGACCTCTCGCCCGCTCGACGACGATCGCGTTTCGGTGTGCATCGGCAGCGTGGTGGATGTTCTCGCCACCCACCGGCTCAGCTTCGACGCCATTCTATTGGACGTCGATAATGGGCCCGAAGCGCTGCTCTATGAACCGAACCGGGTTCTTTACTCCGTCGCAGGCATGGAACTGATAAGAAGCGCCCTCGTGCCAGACGGCATACTCGGCGTCTGGTCGGCCGATCATTCGCCGGGTTTCGAGGCTGTCCTCGACGCGGCCGGTATGACGTGGCGACGGGTGGATGTAACCTGCGGTACGCCCACGCGGGTCCCCGGGCGTGGCGGAGGCCGAGGAGAAGCCGCTGGACAAGTAACCGTTTGTCAGGATAGCAAAAATCCCGAGCACACGATCTACCTGGCGCGCACCGTTCCCCATCCGCCATGCGCTCGTCCTTGATGGATTGGCTCCCACGGGAGGCTTTCGATAACGCTGCCTCGGTCCCTGGCCCGCCTCCTCGCCTGGCCGGTGTTGAGCGCCAGCCCGGGACTGGAGGCGGTCACCCTCGACGAGATTGAGGCCAGGGTCGCATCGGACCTGGGACGGCGATTCTCCGGCGCCTTGCTGCAAGACGCGGAGCGCGCCTGGGGAAAGTTCGCGGTGCTGCCGGGGGTGCTCGCCGCGCTCTCGGTACCGGAGGCGTTCGATTTGCCGGTGCCAGACGGCGAAGCGCGCTTCGTGCGGTCGTCCCGGCGGCGCACAGAGATCATCACGATCAAGCCCATCATTTCGGCGGCGCAGATTGAAAGCCCGTTCGCCCCGCGCGCGGTGCGTCCGGGGCTGGCCACGACCGAAGGACCGCGCTGGGACCACCTGGCACGCTTGCCGAGCCTGGTCGCGGCGGAAGTCTTCGGCCTGGAGTATTGCGTCGATGGCGCCTCGCCGTTCGCGCACGCCTTCGTGCCGCGATACCTGATCGGCGACATCGTTGGACGCCGGCTGCGCAATGACTGGGATATCGCGATCGAAACGGCATTCGCGCAGAACGCCAAGTTTGTCCGCGACACGCTGACCGACGTTTTCAGCCAGTTTGCCGCGGGCGGGACATGGCAGCAAAGCCTCGCCGACGCGGCGGCGAAGGGCGCAGCGCTCGCCTCGTCCGTCGCCGAGATTGCCGCGTCGCCCGCCGGTTACCGCTGGGAGAGGACGATCGTAACGTCCGGCGGAAGCGTCGTGCTGCTCGCCTTCGCCTGGTCGGTTCTCAAGGGCTTGCTTGACCGTCTGGGATACGAATCCGAGCCGGCCGGTGTTGCGCTTGCCACCGGACTGATTCAACGCGAGGGGCTGAAACCGTGCGTCGGCCGGAGTCGGCCCTCAACCGAGACCGTTCGATCCGAAGAACGATACTGAAGCGCAGGACCCCGGATCTCCCATCCCTGGCCGTCGCAACGCTTCCGCGTCAAACACCCGAGCTGGGAGGCGTATGCGGGAATCCCGCCCGTGCGGTTCCGTGCGGGGGGGGGCGCTCAGCGATGAGCGTCCCTACCGCGATTAAGACGGACCGCTCAAGTCAAAAGCTGCATTGGGCATGCGAGTTTATCACTTTTTGTTG
>Ga0302198_10003175_pt1 | contig 16682 bp, 15 predicted proteins | sample II_Bog_N2_2_FD_193521 | JGI IMG/M metagenome (GOLD analysis project Ga0302198, IMG submission 193521) | Peat permafrost microbial communities from Stordalen Mire near Abisko, Sweden - II_Bog_N2_2 | ecosystem: Environmental > Terrestrial > Soil > Wetlands > Peat | place: Sweden: Abisko... | reverse complement strand
ATGGCTTGATCGGGAGTTTGTTTTGATTTCATGACTGTTGTTTTTTTGATCCCAGTTCCTCGTGAATAGCACGAAGGGTTTGCATCGCCTTGTAGATGGAGTTATCGACCACACCCCTTTTGACCTCCAATTGCTGAGCGACGTTTTCTGGTTCCCCCCCATTGAGTTTCACCAACTCGAATATTGTGTAAACCCGAGGGGCAACCCTCTCCCTGAGAAGGCTCAGCAGTTCACCAAATTTGGCCTTTGCAAACTCTTCATTCACTTTCTCTTTTTCGTGCTCGTCAAATATTTCGATGTTGCGCCCTCTCGTAGCCTCGGCCAGCTCCTCCGGAGCTAATGAATCGAATCGCTCCAGTCGCTTCTGCTGACGCATGAAGTCTGAAACACGACGCTGGCAAATGGTAATTAGGAACTGGCGGAACTTTCCTCTGTCTCCATCAAATTCAAAACCTTTCTGAATCTCATCATTGAAGGACTGGAAGACTTTGAGAACCGTTGCTTCAAGATCCTCATCATTGAAACGAAACCAGCTGAACTTGCTGAAGGAGTACATGACGCTGACTCGAACCGCCTCATGATAGAGGTCGAAAAACTCCTCCCAAGATCGATTCCAACTCGCTGGATGCACCTCGTGCTTCAGGCGAACCAAAATGCTTGGTGGAGTGGTGGGGTAGCTCATGAGTAACCTTCTACAACAGTGATTCGTTGGATCTCTCTAAAATCTCTCGCTGTATCTCAGAAAGATGTAAAAAAGTTTCCCCTGAGAGTTTTTTATAGCCATCGCGGTGCTAGTTTGGGTTCCTTGGATCAATGACCACCCAGCTCGAACCGCAGGAAGGATTAGTGGTGGATGGATACCGTCTGATCCGTCCATTGGGTCAAGGTGGCTTTGGGGTTGTCTGGCTTGCCTTTTCGGAAGCATCACAAAGTTACCATGCCTTGAAATGGGTCGCTGGCTCTCAGGGAACATTGGAAACGGAGCTTTCCGCACTGCGGCATTTTCGCGAAGTCTCCCAGCGACTGCGATCTCCAAATCTCATTCCCGTTGAGCATATCAATCTTCGCCCAGGAGCACTCTACTACACCCTCCCCTTGGCTGATGGGAATCCAGGCAATGATCCAACGAATGCTGACTGGAAGCCTATCACTCTAGCGGACTATATCAATCAGCGGAAAGAAGAGGGCAACGGGATGGGCACTGAGCAAATCATCTCGCTGTTTGAACCTATTGCTCGGGCTGCTGCGCTTCTGAACAAGGAAGGGCTTGTTCATCGAGACATCAAGCCGGCAAACATACTTTTTTTTAACGGATTGCCATGCCTCTCCGATATCGGACTTCTTGGTCGTGACGGCGATTCGATCAGTATGCGCGGGACACCTGGCTACATGCCACCTTCATGGTTTGTGGAATCATCCGGTGAAACCGACATGTGGGGACTAGCAACAACGCTCTATACAATGCTTACGGGACAGAATCCCGATAAAATGGGCAAAGCGCGATTTCGGGTTCCGATTGGAGGATCCGATTTCTTGAGCAACGCTGAACAGAAGGAGTGGAAACGGCTGTATAAAGTCATCGACAAGGCCACGGATGAAAATCCGCTCGAACGGCATTTGAGCCTGGATGCATTCGCAGACGCGCTGACTCTCCCTGACTCTAATTTTAAAGGACGGGCTGAAGCCAATACACCATCAAGCAGTGACTCAAAAACTAAAAAATCATCAAAATCTGCTTGGATAGGGTTAATGATGGGTCTCTTTGGGTTAATTGCGTGGCTGATTCCACTTATCGGTTTTTTCGTGGTTATCGTAGGTGCCATCTCCGCTATCAAGGGACTTTCTACAAAGGCGTGGTTTGTAAGTGCCCTCGCGCTCTCACTGTTAACTGTCTGTTTGATCCTATCCATTGATAACAGCGTAGTGGGTGCATTGAATGGGTTACACGGAGACTATAACGATTTGATCAGCAAAATATTTCATCTCAAGAAGTAGTGTGCAGGTGAATCATAGAAGGAGATTCAGGGTGATTGAATTCGAGAGAAATCGGTGAACCAATCGGTTGGATTGCCCGTGGAACTCGTGTTGATGGATGTTGGCTGGTTCCTTGACAACAGCCGCTAGTCAATCGCCACCGAGCAGCCACCGCCGCACTTGCAGGAACTAGCAACGGGGATGAGGCCAGCAAGGAGTTGCTGACGCGTATGTTCTAGTTCCTCTTCGGTCGGTTCCTTATACAACGGCCAGAGCTCGTACTCGTATTCGTACAGCGGAGGACGGGGAAGGGATTCTAATCCCTCCAGAAGGCCCTGCTCAGCCCATTCAATCCGCTGATTGATGGTCGGAAGATCCTCATCAGGATTGAAGGGAAGCGGGAGGGGCATGGGGCAATCTTACGCGAACAGCAGGAGTCTTACGAGCGGGTCTTGCGGCAGCTTTGGCGGCTTTCGTTTTTTGGGGTTTTTCAGCTGGCTCAATAACCATAAGCTTAGCCATTTCTAGGCTGTGGACGGGACGCACATGGCTGTAAGTGTTCAGGATCAGTTTCCCTCCGTCCTTGTGTCCTTGCCACTGGGCAATCACCTTCACATCGACACCACGCTCAATGGCTATCGTGATGAACATGCGCCGCAAAGAGCGGCATGTGTAATTTGGCAAATCCAGCCGCTTGCATGCAGAGGCGAGAGCAATTCTTGGATTACCGATATTGAAAACTCGAAGGTATTTAGCGGGTGGCTTCCCCTCATTCTGTTGGACCGCCGCTTCGTTCCTACGCCTCAGTAACGGGAGAAGCTGCGGATAGATGGGAATTGCGAAGCCTGATTTGGTTTTGTGCCGAAAGGTTATCAGCAATGATTTTTTAAAATCCACATCACCCCAAGTCAATGACTCCGCCTCTGCCTGTCCAAGACCAGCCAACCCTAAAAACTCAATGAAGTCAGCGCTCTCTTTTGCGGTGTCACTGAATTGCTGGGATCGGACAGATTCTACGAGTTGATAAAACTCACTCAGGGTGGGGGTGTCTCTGATTGGATCGCTTGCCTTGCGTTGCTTCTCCCCATCGACAGGAGAACGGGCGATCATTCTGTCCTTAACAGCAATTGCAAACATAGAGCGGAGCACATTCAGGGCCTGCCGGTGACGGCTCTGTCCTTCATATTCGGCGAGGAATTCCATTGCCTCACTGGGTTTAATCTTCTGAATCAGCCTGTCTGATCCACCTGGCCATTCTGACTTCACTCGTTTGATGACGCCGGCCTTTCCGATCTTTGTGCTGACAGCCTGACTTTTGATCGTACGCAGGTATTTTTCGCAAAGGTCGATTAAGGTGATCTTACCTTGTTCTGGGTCGATGAGCTCAAGTTCCTCACGTTTTAACTTGAGCTTACGACGAGCCTCAACGAGACCTTTGGTCTTAAGACTTGCCTTTATCTGCTTGCCCCGGATTTTGACCAAAGCATAGTATGTGCCGCTTGATGGATTGCGGTAGAGACACTCTCCCGCCTTTTCAAATGATGCACTCGAACTCATGGATTTCAGAATCAGCCCTGCAAGGAACTGTTTCAAATCTATGGGTTACAAAAAGGGGTTACAAGTCATTTTAAGAGGTGGTGGTAGTAGTATCTATCTCTTTTAAAATCAACAGTTTGCGCGGTTAGCTCAGCGGTAGAGCGCTTGCTTCACACGCAAGAAGTCGCAGGTTCGAACCCTGCACCGCGCACCACTCTCCCGAGAAACATATGGGAGCACATTGACTCGTATAAACGAGTTTCGCCTTCGTGAGATCCGCAGCTTCTTGGCTTACCTCACAAGACTGGCGGCAAATCAACGGTGAGATGTCCCTGGCGAAAACTTATCGTGACCTAAGCGACAGGATTTATTCCTTGGTGGTCCTTCTGAATAACTGGGAAATCCAACGGCTCCAGATGATATGGCTCGCTTTTTCCTCATTTTTCACCGTACGCCATTGGATCTGATTAGCGCTCCTCATTCTGATAAAGGGTCGATAATTCATTGTTTAGCGAGGTATTGCTCTTTTGAAGCACCGCTCTCTTCCAGAACCCGTCCGATGGTTTTTAGGCGGACGGGTTCTGGAAGGAAGGAGCAGATCACGGGAGGCATCGGGCTACTCGATCATCGGCCTTTCCATCTCCCGGATGTGCTTCAAAGCTTGTCTGAATAGGCTCAGATATAAACTGGTGTAGCCCGCCACTCGTCGGGAGATCCCGCCCAATGTTCAGTAGAGTCTGGAATAACCGAAGGTGCTTTCTTTTTGGATGAGGTGGGGCGAACGGGTGCGGCGGGAAGGCCGAAGGCTGCATGGGCCTCTTTGAGAAGATTGTCAGCTTCCTCATGATGTCCTGACTGCCTCCATTTCTTGGAATAGTCGAACAGGTATCCGTACGCATCAATGAGATCCAGGAAGTCCTCGGAGAAGAGAGGTGTTCCCTCGCTCTCCACATCGGGTGAGAGGTCATTTTCCCACAGGAAGAGCCTCAGTGCCGCTTCAGTTTTTCCCAAGTAGCGGCTAGCATGTGTTAGGTTGTAGTGGCGCACAATGGTTTGTGGTTTGTCTCCATCGCTGGTTTGAATCACGGCTTCGGCCAGATCATGATCCTTCCAAATGGCAAAGGAGAGTTCCCTGAAGTCCTTGAAGACCGGGGATTTTGTTGTGTTGATATTACCAAGGGATTTTGTGGGAGTTGATAAGTTCATGGGATGCGGAGTTGAAGTGGTGAGTATGTTGATCGGAGTGGTTCCCCCATTCGGGAGGAGGAACCTCAGCGACAACAACACGACAACTTCCATATCGCTGCATGCACACCCGTATGGTCTCGTGCCTCAAGACTCAGAGGGAGATTGGATACGGGTTGGTTTTTCATCAGCTGCTCAAAAACGATAGGAGAACTGGATATACACGACTAAAAAGGTCGTCAATAAAAATTATAAAGTTCTTCGGAATTATTTTTTGCCAAGTTGTCTGATGGGGAGTATCGCAACGAACAGCAGCCTCTTCTTACAGTCCAAGCGGTGCTAAAGAAGAGAGCGTTTCTTTGAGGTCTCCGACTGGTACGCGGTGAGAACACGTTCAGCGACTGCCTTGGCCGTCATTCCATATTTTTCACGAAGGATCGGCACCGACCCATGTTCGATGAATTGATCGGGCCATCCGATGCGTATCAGTGGTGTTGCGATGCCGATATCGGAGAGATGCTCCGCGACCGCCGAGCCGAAGCCTCCTGACACGGAATGATCCTCAAGCGTGCAAAGGACTTTTACCCCCCGGGCAAAGAATTCCAGGGTGCCGGTGTCGAGCGGCTTGATCCATCGGGGATTGATCACCGCAGCCTTGATACCCTTCTTTTCCAGAATCCGTGCGGTCTCCATGGCCACCTCGCAGAAGTTTCCCAAACCGAAGAGGGCGACATCGTTACCATGGCGTAGGACTTCTGACTTGCCGATTTCCAGCAGGCGGGGTGTGGCCTTGGGGACTGCTCCCGTTCCTGTCCCCCGTGGATAGCGAATGGCGATCGGGCCTTCATGATGATGGGTGATCGTCCAGAGCATGTCGGCGAATTCCTCTTCATCACGCGCCTGCATCAGGATCATGCCGGGAATGCTACGCAGGTAGGCGATGTCAAAGAGGCCGTGATGGGTCGGACCGTCGTCTCCTGAGAGTCCGGCACGATCCATACAGAGGGCCACATTAAGGTTTTGCAGGGCGATGTCATGAATGATCATGTCAAAGGCCCGCTGCATGAAGGTGGAGTAGATCGTGAGGAATGGTTTCATTCCCCGGGTAGCCATGCCCGCGGCAAAAAGAGCGGCATGTTCCTCGGCGATGCCAACATCGAAAAAGCGATCGGTATGGCGGGCGGCAAACTGGGTGAGTCCCGTGCCGTTGGGCATCGCCGCCGTGATGGCCACGATTTTGCGGTTATGATCGGCAAAATCAGCAAGTGTTTTGCCAAAGATCTCGGAGTAGGTGAGGGAGGTGGTGACAGCGGTCTCGCCTGTTTCCGGCTGATATTTTCCCAGACCGTGAAATTTGTCCGGTTTGGCGAGTGCGGGAGCATAACCGTTGCCCTTCTTGGTCAGAATATGAAGAAGAACAGGCTCGTTCAACGTTTTGAGAAATTCAAAGGTGCGGATGAGAAGGGGGATGTCATGTCCGTCGATCGGACCGTAATAGCGCAGGCCGAGATCCTCAAAAATGACGCCGGGAAGGAGGATCTGCTTCACTCCGGATTCAATCTTGTGCGCCAGGTGACGGGCTCCCTTTCCGCCAATCCATTCGATGAACTTGGCAGCCTGATCATGCAGGTGAGCGTAGGCGGGGCTGGTCGCGATTCGGTTGAGATGTTCTGCAATGGCACCCGTGTTCTTTGCAATCGACCATTCGTTATCATTGAGCACGACGATGAATTTCTTCGTCGTCTCGGCGACGTTGTTGAGCGCCTCGAAGCTCACACCGCAGGTGAAGGCGGCATCGCCGGCCACAGCCACGACATGCTCCTTGCCTCCGTTCATATCCCGGGCCGCAGCCATGCCCAGCGCGGCAGAGAGCGCCGTGCCCGCGTGTCCGGCACCATAGCAGTCATGCTCGCTCTCGGTGCGGAGTAGGAATCCGTTCAGTCCGCCATGCTGGCGCATGGTTGCAAGTCGGTCCCGGCGTCCGGTCAGGATTTTATGGATGTACCCCTGATGGCTGACATCAAAGAGGATTTTGTCGGCGGGTGTATGGAAGACCCTGTGAAGAGCGATGCTCAACTCCACGACACCAAGATTCGGGCCGAGATGGCCACCTGTTTCCGCAAGTGTGCCGATCAGTTCCGCCCGGATTTCCTCGGCAAGTTGCGGGAGGTCTGACTCCTGCAGTTTTTTCAGGTCGGACGGCCCTTTGATCCGGTCAAGAAAGGGTGAAGCAGGCTTGCTTCCGCCATTGCCACTCATGCTTCCGGAAATGGTTCCAAGGTGATTTCTCCGCGTCCCGTGCGGGTGATGATCTCGATGCGTTTTTCCGCATCGTCGAGTTTTTCCCGGCAGGTTTTCAGCAGTTCCATCCCTTCCTCATAGCGTTCGATGAGGGTCTCGAGCGGTGGGGGAGTTTGCTCGATTTCATTCACGATCGTTTCAAGCCGTGCCAGTGATGACTCAATGGAGTCGGCTTGTGAGGTGGATTTTCGGGAGGCTTCTGACATGGCCTTGTTGTGCTTATTGGGTTGATTTTCTAGCCCAGCGTTCGGAGTCGGCGTACAGGATGCACTCGCCATCAATGGGAAGGGGAGTGAATTTTTTTAGCAGGAAGTCTTCAAGATTCACGGTGCGCATGATCACGGGACCCCAGTCCTTGTAGGGCCCTTTGACGAGATCGACAAAAGGCTGCTGTCCTGAGATGGGCGTGAGATAGAGACCCGTGATGGAAGGGCCGAGGGTTCCGTAATCTGAAATTTCATCGAAGGCATGAATAGTCTCGGGGAGGAGAAGGCATTTGCGATTGGCATACCAGGCCACAGCCCACGGCATATCTGAACTCAGGATTTCATTGGGTTCAAACCATTTGCCCAGAATGGCGATGAAAGGAGGGACATAGGGGGGCCACTGAATTCTGGCCTGTTGTCCCGCTAATAATGTCAGGATCATCGGGGTGCCCGAGATCAGGAAGATCGCGGCAAGAAACAGCATCCGCAAAGCGGCGAGGCTAAAGTTGAGACGATTCCAGAGCACGAGGAGAAATGCTGTTCCGTAGATGACGAAAACCGGAAGGAAGATGATATGGAGCTGATTTCCCGAGATGGCTCCTTTCACGCCGAAGAGCGCCATGCCAATAGTCATTCCAAACCACATCAGCAGGATGATCCACCGCCAAAGCGAGGCAAGCGGGCTGCGGAAGGCGTGCATGATGGAAGGTAGGAAGAAGATGGCGGCCAGATTGAGCCCCAGATATTCCCAAAGGTGTGCGCCCTGATCGATGAAACTGTTCTTGAACTTAGTTGCGATGCCACCTCCGAGAGCCAGTCCTGTATTGGCACCGCGCATCACATCGCTCTCGGTGATTCCGGCACCGGCGAGTGCGACATAACTGGTGAGTCCGAAAGGATTGTGGCAGACGGCGATGTTATGAATGATCCAGGGAGAAACGGTCAGCAGGTAGACGCCGATGGTGAGGAGAAAAGCGCTGATGCGTGCATGGAAACCCAGCAGGATGAAGGCAAGATAACCGGGCATCAGGAAGGCGGCCACGCCGTGGGCCAGTGACATGAGTCCGAGTCCCACGGCCGTGATGCAGAGCCAGAGAAAAGTTGCCAAGCCGTTTTCCTCTTGGTCGTCGGATTCTTTAGCCTTGAGTGCGCAGAGAGTGACCAGTCCAAAAAGCAGGATGAGCAATAACTGAGGAAGTCCCGAGAGGGCATACTGCCACATCAGGTCGGTGATCAGCAGTAGTCCTGCGGCGATGAGAGCAACAGTTTCATCGAAGATTTTCAGGGCCACTCGGTACCAGATAAAGACTCCGGCGAAGAGAAGGATGAGTCCAAGGATGGCAATGGCGCGATCACCCATCCCAAGGGTTTCGGTCGGAGGCATCTGAAGACGGCTTTTGACGGGAAAAAGCGCGATCGCCTCAATGAGCGGGTTGAGGGGTGCATTATAAAATTCGGGGAAATTGAGTTGGTCTGTCGGCTTGCCGATGTCACTCAGCACACGGATTGCCAGCGGACGGATATAGCGGGTGCTGAATCCCTCCTTGGAGATCAGAGCACGGGCAATCTGGGCCTGATCCATGGCGGACTCATTTGCAAGACCCTTGAATTGAACCATGAAGTAGAGCAGTGTCACGCCGGACAGGATCGCGAGGATCATGCCGATCTTGAGAAACTTTGCTGTGGTTCCTGAGTCGATATCGCGGATGGTTTGCTGGAATGCCATAGGTGATCTGGTCTGTTTAGTGGGAGTGCTTTAGAATTCCTAGCTGGGAGAGGTGACGATGCAGTGTGCGGCGGCTGATGCCGAGCTTTTTTGCCGCCAGGGTTCTGTTCTCCCCTGTCTCTGCAAGGGCCTTGCGGATGAGGGTGACCTCGACTTCAGCCAGATTGAGTGAGTCCGGCGGTAGGACGCCAGTACGGGAGGTCTGGAGCGCGGCGGGGAGATCGGTGATGTTCAGTTCCTCCCCGGTTCCCAAAACAACGGCGTGTTCCACGGCGGCCTTGAGTTCCCGGATGTTTCCCGGCCACGGATAAGCTACCAGCGCCGCCATGGCCTCGGCGGAAAAGTGCCGGGAGGGTTTTCCATGTTCCTTCCCCATTTCTTTGAGAAAGGCACTGGTGAGCAGAGGGATGTCCTCCGGGTGCTCCCGGAGCGGAGGCATCTGAAGTGGCACCACATGAAGTCGATAGTAGAGATCCTCCCTGAAAATTCCCTCCGCCACCATGGCGGCCAGATCCCTATTGGTCGCGGCGATGAGACGCACATCGGTGGAGAATGTCTGATTGCCGCCGACCCGCTCGAAGGTCTTTTCGCCCAGTACACGGAGAATCTTCACCTGCACCATGGGATCAATTTCCCCGATTTCATCCAGAAAGAGCGTGCCTCCGAAGGCCTGTTCAAAGCGGCCGATTCTCCGTTCTGTTGCTCCAGTAAAGGCACCTTTCTCATGGCCGAAAAGTTCGCTTTCGAGCAACTGGGGGGAAAGGGCTGCGCAATGCACCGCGATGAAGGGCTTCTCGGAACGAGTACTCAAGACATGGATCGCCTTGGCGGCCACCTCCTTTCCTGTGCCACTTTCTCCCTGAATCAGGACGGTCGCCTTGCTCGGGGCAACTTGACGAATCACCTCGAAGACCCGCTCCATCGCAGGTGAACGTCCTATCATTTTGTCGGGAGCACGTGTCTGGATGACTTCACGGCGGAGTTCAACATTCTCGGCCTGCATGGCCCGTTCCCGCAGGGCGCGGCGCACCAGCATCTCCAGACGGTCGAGATTCACCGGTTTGGTGACGAAATCATACGCGCCACGCCTCATCGCCTCGACGGCCGTGTCCACCGAGCCGTAGGCGGTCATCATGATGCAAATAGGAGGGGTGGGGAGCTTCAGGATCTTTTCCATCAGCGCCATCCCATCCTCGGTCCCAAGTTTCAAATCGGTAATGACGACATCGGCGGGATCAGCATCCAAAACGGACAGAGCTCCTGCACCATCGGGAGCAACGGTGACCTCATACTGATCTTCAAAAGCCGCGCGCAGCCCGTCGCGGGTATGCTTCTCGTCGTCAACAATTAACAGGGTCTTTTTCATTAAAACTGAGCCAGTATGGCTCAAAGTGACACTTTAGAGCAATCTTTACTCACTCTTCGTTACTTTTCAGGATAATTTTCTGAGATTCTCACGCGGAGACGCGGAGTGCACGGAGTGGGAAAAAATAAACCTAGAAACAGAAATTTACCATGAAGGTCATGAAAATAAGATGCCTCACAAGGAGAGGCTGAATGTTCAATCAGGAAATTAGCCTAAGCTTTTTAAACAAAGTTATAGCCACAAGAGGCACAAGCCCGATCACAAGAGGCACAAAAAATCAGAGGGGTCTGAATTCAGATGCTCCCGCGCCGCTCGGCTCACACTCTTCGAGGTCACCTGTGTAACAGTCCGAAGCACGAGGGTGCCGAGGCAAATCTATCCAAGCCGTCCCAACGGTTATGTATGCGCCAATCGAAGATTTCCCCTTGTGTCTTCTTGTGCCTCTTGTGGCTATAAACGCGCTAGAGTGCAGCCAACAATTCTGGAAGCGCCTCCCGATAAGAGGGATAACGAGGAGTCCAACCGAGTAATCGCAGCTTTGCGTTACTGATCCGTTTGGACGTGATGCCACGTTTCCGATACTCCGAGGCCATTCCCTCAGGGGGCAGTGGGTGTTGCAGAAAATCCGCGATCCAACCATACAGTTCCTTCTGTGTCACAGGAGTGTCGTCGGTAACGTTGTAGACCCCGGCGGGTACAGAGGGGTCGGCAAGGCGCAGCAAAGCGCTTGCTCCGTCATCGCGATGAATCTGATTCAGCCAGCGTGTTCCTCCCGCTTCGATGACCGCTTCACCCGAAAGAAATTTCCGCAGAAGCATTGAGCGTCCGGGGCCGTAAATGCCCGTCAGGCGCGCGACGATCCCGCCGTAGTGTAGGGCAAGTTCTTCCGCTTCAAGCAGGACGCGAGCTGTATCCCGCTCGGGAAGCGTGGGGGATTCCTCCGTGATCCAGGAACCATCATTCTGGCCATAGACGGAAGTGCTGCTGACAAAGATCAGCCGCTTAGGCTTCCACGCGGAGAGCACCCGGCTCAGACCGTCACGATAGATCGCGCCGTAGTCGGCGGCAGAGCCTCCTCCGGAACTCACCGCATAGAGGGCGAGCGGTACCCCTTCCAGTCTGGGGCGGAGTGCGGCGACGGAAGCGTCGCTCGTGACATCGCAGAGGGCGGTTTCAAAAGCCCGATCCGAGAGCTTGCTGCGCGATTCAGCGCTCCGCACCAACCCAAGGACATTTTTGCCTTGGGCGGAAAACAAATCGGCTGCAGCTTCCCCTAGGAAACCGCAGCCGATGATGAGAACTTCAGGATTCACTCCGGTGCCCATGCTGAGATGGAGGGAGCGGAAAACAGGAGTTATTGGCTAAGAACGAAACGGATCTTGGCCTTGGCGCGCTTGGCGTTGGCCTTGGCCTTGCGCTTGGTGCGCTGCGTCGGCGTCTCGAAGGCACGCAGCCTCCTGACCTCGTCGAGGATTCCCTCGGTATCGAGTTTGCTCTTGAGGCGCTTGAGAGCGCGATCGATGGGTTCGCCCTTACGGACTATAACTTCCGGCATATTAAATTCACCTGCTTTCTTTTGTGGGAGGTGGAGCCTCTCCCAGATCGGACGATGGGTCAAGCTTTGGTTCGAGGGAGACTCAGTGAAGCAAAAACTCGACTGTGTTTGTGCCTGGCAGGATGAGGAAAGCACCGCTTGTCGGATTGGTTGCCGTTGCTGGTGTCAAGGTGAGGGCGATGCCAGGATTGGTTCCGGTATAATCGGCAAAGGAAATGGTGTCGCTGGTGCCGGGGGAAATCGTGAACGAGTTGCTCGATCCAAAGTTACCAAGGGTGTAATCGCTGCTGCCGGAGTTCGAGATCGTCAGCAAGCCAGTGGTGATGCCAGGAGAGAAGACCAAGTCGTTGATGGGGTTAATCAAGTAAGAACCACCCAAGTCCAGTGTTCCGATATTTAGTGTGATGCTGTTAGTGCCCAACGAGCCCCCATTCCCCAAGACGGTGCCACCATTGATGGTAGTACTGCCGCTATAGGTATTGCTACCGGACAGGGTGACCGTGCCTGAGGCTGAGAGAGTGACTCCAGATGTTCCACCTCCAAAGCTATTGGTGTTTGTGCTTCCAGAAAGGGTGGTCGTTCCTGATCCTCCATTCGTAACTATGATGGCATTGTTGCTGCTCCCCAGAGTAAGCGTTCCTCCATTCACGACTGTGCTGCCGCTGTAGGTATTGCTGGCGCCGGACAGGTTGGTTGTATTCGTTACTGGTGATCCCAATCCGTAGATGATGCTACCAAGGGAGAGAGTGCCTCCATTCACCACCGTGCCACCGCTGTAGGTATTGCTACTCCCCATAACACCACTGTTTCCGTCATTGCTCGCAGGAGGCCTGTATTTGACAAGCGCTTTGGTGCTCGGATGGGGAGGGTAGGCGGCGAGGGTTGTCTGCCAGTAGTTCGTGGTCAGGAAGATGCTCCGAGTGTTCACGACATTGGTCGAGGTCGAGTAGTACATGACGCCATTGGTCTCGAGGAAGTTCCCCGCCGTCACCCCCTCATTATACCCAGCGATGCGACTGTATCCCGTGATACCGACATCGGCTTGGGAGTAGTTCGTCCCATCATAGTAGAAGCCACCATGCACCCGGTTGGTGTCGAGGTAGTTCCCGGCGACGCTTCCTTGGGAATAGCCGGTGATCTCGGTGAATCTTGCAGCACCCGGCACACTGTTGGTCGTGTAGGTCCCCTGGCTGTAGGTGAAGCCGTTGGTGATCCCCTTCGTGGTCACATAGGAGCCATAGATCACTCCTTCGGAAATGCCATGGACATGAGTCCTTCCGATACCTTGGGGTTCATCAATCCGGTTATAGCTTGCATTGGTCGGGGTGTAGCTGAATCCGTGGAGGGCATCTTTATAGTCGAGAAAGGTACCTACCACCGTTCCCTGCGAGATGCCGGTGATCACCGTTGTCTCTGGCCGCGCTCCGGGATAGGAATAGAGACTCAGACTACCGTTGGTCGTGATGATGAAGGCCCTGCTTCCGCTGGACGCGGCATAGTTGCCCACGACGATGCCCTGTGAATAGCCGGTGATCTCGGTGAACCGGCTGTGAACCTTCGGAAGGGAAGGAACATTGGTTGCCGAGGAAAAATCCCCATTGGTTTGGAAGAGGGAGGGGTGGGCACTGTTTTGATTCACAACCGCAAAGATGGTGTCGTTCGTTCCAACCGTGTCGGAGGTGAACCCGAGGCTCTCTCCGGCGTTGTTGACCGTGCTGCCAAACAGAACTCCCTCAGAAATCCCCAGAACCGTCATACGAATCAACACCTTGGTCGAGGGAGCTGGCCCCAACGTGTTCGTATTGGTCGAGGTCGAAGCCGCCCGAACTGAAGTCCCGATGCCGAACAGGCAGAGCCCGAGCAAGATCATGAAGTTGAGCGGGCGCATAGGGAGGGGGAACTTTATCTTTCCAACAGAGTACTGTCTCTGTCAAGACGCCCATGGGTGCTGTATAAACTTGCAATAGCCGGTTGCAGAGGCGCAGGTATTTTGATGTCGGGCAAGAAGGAGATCCGAGCTGTATATCTTATACTGCGAGGGGCGACGACGCAGCCCCACGTCAAAAGGACCAGCCAAAGCTCCGGCTATTTATTCTTCGCCGAAACGGGAGGAAATCAGAGTCTCCAACTCCTGCATCAGCAAAAGCGCATCTTCCCCCTCGGCGGTGATTTTTAAGACAGATCCCTTGCCGGCAGCCAGCATCATCAGTCCCATGATGCTCTTGCCGTTGACCTTCTCTCCGTCTTTCTCCACCCAGACTTCGGCGTGGAATCGGCTGGAGGTCTTCACGAAAAGGGCTGCTGGACGGGCATGAAGCCCGTTGCGATTCTTGATGGTGAGTTCCTTGGAGATCGCTGGATTTTCGCTTTGGGTGGTCATGAAAATTTATTTTGGCTTGTCTGGATTCATGACCCGCAGCAGGCGCTCGTTGAACTCCTGCGCTGTGTCGTGTCCCATGGATTTGAGTTTTTGGTCAAGAGCCGCCACTTCCACAAGCCTGGCAAGGTCTCGTCCTGTTTTCACGGGGATGGTCACATGAGGAATCGGGATGCCGAGGATTTCATAGGTGTCGCGGTCGAGTCCTATTCTATCAATGTCTGGAACTTCCTGCCAGTCCTTTAGCGTGACCACCAGATCGAGTTCTTTTTCGGGCCGGACGGAGCCTGCTCCGAAGATGGCCGCGACATTGATGATGCCGATGCCGCGCACTTCCATGTGAAAGCGGGTCAGTTCCTTGCTGTTGCCGATGAGATCGCGACCCTCCAGATTCCGGAAGCGGGTGATGTCGTCGCTGACCAGACTGTAACCGCGCTCGATCAGGCCGAGGACGCATTCGCTCTTGCCAATGCCGCTTTTACCCCGAATCAGGACGCCGACACCCATGATGTCAACCATGCTGCCGTGCTCGGAGGCAACGGGTGCGAATTCATCCTCCAGGGCGATGGTCGCCGAGTTGATGAATTTCATGGTGATCAGCGGCGATTTAAAGACCGGCGTCCGGGCTTCCTCCGCTAGCTCGAGCAGTCCTGAAGGAAGTATAAGACTCCGCGCCACAACGAGGCAGGGGATGCGTTGTTGGAAGAGTGCTTTGAGCCTGGCTGCACGTTCCTCGACGGAGAGGCTGCGGAGATAGCTCAGTTCGGCATGCCCTGCGACCTGGATGCGCTTGGCGGCAAAATAGCGAAAAAATCCGGCCAGGGCCAGTCCGGGGCGGTTGATCGTCGGTTCGGGGATGGGGCGATCCAGACCCGTGGTGTCCCCAAGGAGTTCCATGCCGAGTCCGGCTCCGTGATCGGCGAAAAATTTCCCGACAGTCAGAGTCTTGCCCTTGAGGCTGGAGGAAGAGGGAGGGCGTGACATGGCGATTACATGGCGAAGGATTCCCCGAGATAGAGTTTCCTGCTGATCGGATCGTGCAGGAGAAAGTCTTTGTCGCCCTGGCTCTCGACGCGTCCCTCATAGATCAGATAGGCACGGTCGGTGATGGCGAGGGTTTCACGGACATTATGATCGGTGATGAGGATGGCGAGGCCGGAGTCGCGCAGATCGGAGATGATCTGCTGGACATCATAGACGGCGATGGGATCGACGCCGCTGAAGGGCTCGTCGAGCATCAGGAGCTTCGGATTGGTAACCAGGGAGCGGGCGATGGTCAGACGGCGCTTTTCCCCGCCGGAGAGTGTCAGGGCCTCATTGTTTGCAAGATGGGCGATGCCAAAACGTTCCAGAAGCTCCTCGCAACGATCCTTGCGCTCCGTTTTGTTGAGCGGGGTGGTTTCCAGAATAGCCATGATGTTTTCCTTCACGGTGAGTTTGCGGAAGATCGATTCCTCCTGCGGAAGGTAGCCCATGCCGAGCCGGGCGCGTTTGTACATCGGCTGTAGGGTGACATCCTCTCCGTGAAAATAGGTGCGGCCGCCGTCCGGTCTGACCAGACCGACAATCATGTAAAAGGTGGTGGTCTTTCCGGCGCCGTTTGGGCCGAGCAATCCGACGATTTCCCCCTTGCCAACATGGATGTCGACACCGTTGACCACCGAGCGGCCATTGTAAATCTTGACCAGTTTATCCGTCCTGAGGATCACCTCCGAATCACCGGAGAAGGTGTCTGCTGAACGCTGGATGGGAGGCTCTGGAATCATGGTGATGAACGTGGCTGAGTCAAAAGGTGGGTCAGGGAGTGACCGGCTTGTCGGTCTGCCCCTGATCGACGATCATGGTGCGGCTGCCGCCGATGGTGCGGGAGTGTCCCTTGGGATTGAGGATCATGACCGTTGTTTGCTGGGTCGCGACCTGATTGTTGATTCCCTGCTGGATCTGGGGCCAGTCTTCCATCGTCACATCGCCGGTGACGGCGTCGTAGGTCGCCTTGCCGCACTTGCCGATCGACTTGATGATCTCCCCCTGATCGTTCTTCTTGGACTGGGTGATCACGACGGAACCGCTCGCGATGACCTTGGAGAGGCCCTTGCGATCCGCGCCGAGGATGACATGGAGCTTGTCGCAGCTCAGGTCGAACTGGGGATCATGAACCACCACGTGTCCTGTGAATTCAGCGGTGCTGGTGGCGTTTTCGAAGGTTGCGCCCGCTTCGCTTTCGATGACAGTGCGTGCATCCTTGGGGCGCGTGTCAGGTGCCAGGGAGGTAGCAAGGGGGTTGGAGGTCGAACCGGCATCTGTTCCCGAGGCTCCCGATGTGCTAGTGGGTGAGGCGACCGGGCCAAAGTCCTGGGCGTTGGCTTGCGTGAGGGAGGCGGCAGCAAGGAGAAACAGTGCAGCAACCCTCGGGCTGAGGGTGATCTGGAATGGATGGGGGTGCTTCATGGTTTTGT
>Ga0302198_10003171_pt1 | contig 16696 bp, 14 predicted proteins | sample II_Bog_N2_2_FD_193521 | JGI IMG/M metagenome (GOLD analysis project Ga0302198, IMG submission 193521) | Peat permafrost microbial communities from Stordalen Mire near Abisko, Sweden - II_Bog_N2_2 | ecosystem: Environmental > Terrestrial > Soil > Wetlands > Peat | place: Sweden: Abisko... | reverse complement strand
AAGTTGCCCCCAAGAGGAGAATCCGCACAAGGTGGATTCTTCAGGGGGAAAGCAGGATTAAAGATGTCAAGCACGTTCGATCGTCGATCGTTCCTTACCCATTCAGCAGCCACCATTGGTGGCGTCGCGATGGCCGGTACCGTCGTTGACGGTTTACTTGAATCGGTGGCGGGGGCTACGGTCGGTATTAACAGGGCCAAACCAAAGCTGGGTGGCTCAATCACGGTGGGACTTATTTCCGACGTGCCGAATTATCACATCTTCAATGGTGCTCAAGGGCAGATGGACGTCTCGGCCTTTTGCGTCGCGAACGCCGTCTTTGACCCGCTGTTTGTTATGGCCGCCAACGGTGAGTCGTGGCTTCCCATGCTGGCACTCTCGGCGACGCCGAACTCTGACTACACGGCTTGGACGATTCCGCTGCGCCAGGGTGTCACGTTCCACAATGGTGACCCTTTCAACGCCCAAGTGGTGGTCGAGAACTATCAGGCCGCCGCGTTGGACCCAACCGTGGGACTGGCGATCCGTCCGATCATCGCTTCGGTGGTGGCGACCAGCGCCTACGAGGTTGTCTACAACATGGTGGTTCCCTACTCGACCTACCCGACCAACCTCGCTGAACAGCAGATTGCCTACATGGCTCACCCGTCCTCGTTCTCACCAACCAATACCGGCAACCCGATTGGCACTGGACCGTTCGAGTTTGTGTCCTGGCAGGTGGGCGTTCAGTCCAAATGGAAGAAGAACGGGAAATACTGGCGCAAGGACGGCGCTGGGCGCAGGTTGCCCTACCTCGAGAACGTCACCTTCAAGACGATTCCCGACCCCTCCACGCGCAACGCCGCGCTGCTCTCGGGCGGGCTCGATTTGATCATCCAACAGGACTCTTCGAGCATCGCCGAACTCGACAAGACGAAGAGTCTCAACATGATCACCGACCTCGACGAGAAGCGCAACCCCTCGGTGAACTGTCTGATCATGAATACGAGTGGCACGCTGAACCAATACTTCCTTTGGGCTGGCGAATTCGCGGCACAACTTGGCGTGCTCGGTGTCCTCGACTTCCTGTATGGTCTCGAGTACTTCGCGGGTGTGCTCAAGACGGGCGCCACGTCGGCTCAGGCGCTCGCGGCGACGAATACGTGGCTGCAGGGTACGACCACCGTGGGCGGAATTACCGCACCCGGCCTTACGTCGGCTCAGGCAACCACCGTGACGTCATACATAGCGACAGGAAACGCCACGGCGGCGAGTCCCGCGCCAAGTGAGATCCAGTTGGCGGACTACGCGGGGACGACGGGCGCGGTCAACCCGTCGACTGGCAAGTGGGACACCACGATGACGCCGGTGGTTAATGACGTCACTATCCGCAAGGCCTGTGCCATGGCGATCAACCGCAACACGTACTTCAAGGCCATCGACTCAAGCGTGGGAGCCGTCGCGGATGGCATTTTCCGCAAGGATTCGCGCTTTTACAGGAATCCGGGCTACCCCGCCTACAACCCGAGTGCCGCCAAGGCCCTCGTGGACGCCTACAAGTCAGCGAACAAGGTCTCTAAGGTCAGCTTCGTCATTGACATTGTCGCCGGCAACGCTTCAGACTTGAAGGAATTCCAATTCCTTCAGTCCCAGCTGGCGGCGGTGGGAATAACGGTGACGGCCCGTGAGGCGGTGCAGAGCGCGGGAATCACCAATGTCATCTACGGTGAGTACGACTGTGCGGTCTGGAATCAGTTCGGTGCCGTCGACCCGGCGCTCAACTATGTATGGTTCCTCTCCCAGCCGGCGGGCACGGCCGCCACGGCGGGCGGTTTGAGCATGCCGGCGTTGCCGACGGGTACGTTCGTGGCGGGCGCAGTCAACTTCGCTCACCTGGGCGACCCGAAGATTGAGGGATCGATGCTCGCCGCCTTGGCGGCACCGGCGAATTCGGCGGCGCAGATCAACAACTGGGCGGCGGTGAACGCACAGTTCGCCAAGGACATCCCCTATTTGTTCCTCGACATCATCGTGACGGCGTACGCCGCGGCGAAGAATGTCCAGAACTTTGCGGTGAGCACCGCGGCCGATGGCGTTACGCGGGCCCTCGCCATTGGCGGGTCGTTCGGTTCGTTGCGATGGGACCAGATCTGGGTTTCCTAGTTTCCTTCTAGAGGCGGTTCGACGAGGGGCGGCACTTAGGTGCCGTCCCTCGTCGCGTCAGGTCGTACCTTCGCTGACGTGACCAGCGACGTGGCGCCACCACCACAGCGTCGTCAAGGCTAAGAGCACCGCCACGATCGCGACGATTGTGAAGGGAAGCGCGGCGTTGATCGAGAAGAGGAAGCCTGAAACGCCCGCCGCCGCGGCGAGCGAGGCGGTGTTAGACGTTGCGTAAAGGCCCTGGCGCCGACTGAGCTCACGGTTGACCGCACCCTGGCTCATCAAGGAAGAGATCGCCGGCAGCGACAACGACGCCCCGACTGATTCGAGGGAACCGAGGAAGAGAATGGCCACGTTGTTGTGGATGTGGGGGTAGAGCGAGAGGAAGATCGCACCATTGATGACGCCGGCGAGGGCGATGTAACGCCGGTTGCCGTGGTCGGCGAGCCAACCGCCGACGCGGCTGAGCGCCACCCAGGGAATCGCGAACATCGTCCAACTCAGTCGAATCTCGAGGCTCGTAGCGTGGTGCGAGTGCATCAACAAGCTCCAGCACGCCTCGTAGACCCCCACGCAGAGTCCACCCGCGCTCGTGGCGAACAAGGCGCCGATGAGTTGCGGGTTCCATTGCAGTTTGGGTAGGGGACTACGGTCGTGGGCGGCGTCACCCACGTTGGTGCGAAAGGCCACGAACGCTGCGGCCAGGCTGACGACCCCGGTGGCGAAGAAGGCCCACCCCAGGTCGTGCACCGACGCGACGACGCCCACGACGGGTCCGAGCGCCATGCCGAATAGCTGCGCGGCGAAGATCCTCGATATCGCGCCTCCGCGCTTCTCTTCGGCGAACAGCGCCGCGACCGCCGACATCGACGCCACCTCGATCGCACCGGCCGATGCGCCCTGGACGACGCGAGTGAGAATGAACCAAGGTGCCGCGACGGGCAGTAAGTAGGTCATCGACGCGAAGCCGTAAGCAATGAGACTGACGATGAGCACCGGTCGACGTCCGAATCTGTCGGCGAGATGCCCGAGGAAGTACTGGGTGACGACACCCGCGACGAAGAACGAGGCCATGATGATTCCGATGACGCTTGGCGTGCCGCCGCGGTGCTCGAGGAAAAGCGGAAGTAGAGGTAGTCCGAGCGTCGAACCCATCCACTGGATGCCCACGATGATGGTGAGGCGGCGAAGTGTCTGGTCGGGGGTCGAAACGGGCACGGCGACCACGCTAGTGGTCGCTTGTTCGCTCCGTTAAAGGGTCCCGCACTCGAAGAGGATCAGTACGCCGAGCCCGAGGTAGACCCAGGGTATGAGATTTCTTCCGAATCTTTCGCCGAAGGCCACGACGCGTGGGTGCCCGGCGATTGCCTGAGCGCCCGCGATGAACAGCACCTCCCACAGCGCGAAGACGACGATGATAAGGACCTCGTGCAACGATCCATTCGCACGTAGCAACGGAATCCAGACCGCAATGTTGTCACCACCGAGAGCGAGACAGAGGGTGAACGTGGTGATCGCACCGCGGCGGAACTGTTCGTTCGCTGGTTGAAGACGCTGGCGCCAGGCGTGCGTCGCGAGCGCGAAGGGCGCAACGCAGAGAAGTCCCACCCAGCGAAGTGGTAGCGCCGTCAACAGGGTCCCCACGCCCGCCGCGATCAGTAACAAGGTGGCGACGCCCCACGCGTGGGCGATGCTCACGCGCTGGAAACGGGTGCGCTCGGTGAGTGAGAGTTGAGCGGCGAAGGCGAAGAAGTTGTCGAACATCGTTCCCACGAACGCCAGCGACCCCACCACCACGACGCCCAGAACAGTGTGCCCTCGCCTGACATTACCTGGCGGTAGGAAATGACGAAATGCGCGCCTAGTAGGCTCGCGTTCGATGATTCGCCACGTCCCTGCTCCGACGTCTGATCAACTCGAAGCCGCTCGCCGAGTTGTCGCCGATCACTTGGTGCCCACTCCTACGGTGACCATCTCGTTGCGAGGTCGTCCTGTTTTGGCGAAGCTCGAATGCCTGCAGGTCACGGGAGCGTTCAAGATCAGAGGAGCGTTGAGCGCCGTCGACGCGGCGCACCGCGAGGATCCTCAGGGTGCGGTGATAACTTCCTCGGCGGGCAATCACGGTCTGGGCATTGCCCACGCGGCTTCGATCCTGGGCGTGCCGGCGACGGTGGTGGTACCCGCGAACGCGTCGCGCGCGAAAGTGAAGAAACTGAGCGGCTATGACATCGAGCTCATCCAATTTGGTTCGTCGTACGACGACGCCCAACGCCACGCCCTCGAACTGGCCGACCAGCGTTCGATCCGCTATATCTCGCCCTTCAATGACACGAACGTCATTGCTGGTCAGGCGACTGTTTTTGACGAGATGCTCCTTCAAGCACCCGAGCTCGAACACGTCGTGGTACCGGTGGGCGGCGGCGGACTCATCTCGGGTGTCCTGTTGTCGCGAGAAGGAAACGGTCGATGCGACGTCAAGGTCACGGGGACTCAGCCAGTGGAGAGTTCGGCGATGTACCACGTGCTGCACGGAAAAAGGATGTCCGAGGTCGTTCACCACCCCACGATCGCCGACGGATTGGCGGGTGGGGGCGACGAAGGCGCGATCACCAACGAGTTGATTGCGCATCACGAGGTGCCCCTCGTGCTCGTCGAAGAGATCGAGATTCGGCGCGCCGTTCGCGAAGCGGCCGAAGTGAACGGGCTCGTGTTCGAAGGTTCCGCGGCGACGCCCTACGCGACGATCACACTGAATTTGATGAACGACACGACCTCACGGATCGGTTTCATCGCCAGTGGGCGCAACATATCGCACGAGCTCTTCATTGAACTGCTCAATGAGCCGCTCGGCTAGGCAGTTTGGGTGCCGCACGCCGGACGGTAGGGTTGATGAATGGCAGCACCGAAAAAAGCGTGGTTCACCCTTCTCGGTGTCGTCGCCACTGCTTTGACCATTCTCGGGCTCGTCCTCGCGGCGACCGACCCAAATCCGTCGGGCATCGCCAAGGACCCGCTCGCGCTCAATGGTTACCCTCCCAAGACCGCGCAATTGGCGCTCACGGTCACGACCGGCGATGGGATCTCGATACACGCGAACGTTGACGTGGACTTCATCACCAACAAGATCGAGGCGACCTTCGTCGTGCCCTTGGTGCTGGCGGGAATTTCCGTCGACGTACGCCTCATCGGTGGCGAGATCTACGCGAGTACGCCCAATTTCACGGCAACCGTGGGTAAGCCCTGGATCGCTCTGAGGGACAGTTTGCCCGAGATCTACAACTACTCGCTAGAAATGGTGAAACCCGACATCGCGCTGATCTCCGGTTTTCCCTCTGACGTGGTCACGAAGAATGGTTACTTCGTGACCCATGACTTTCGACGCGACAATGTTGCCGTAACCCAACTTGGCGCCTCGTCGTCAACCCTGCCCAAGGTCGGATCCCTCGATTGGAGCATCACGACCGGCAAGCAGGGCGAGGTCACCGCGAGCACCCTGAGCGTCGCCGAGCGCCACCAGCACACCACGCTGAGCGTGACCGTGCTTTCGTACAACCAACCCATGCACATCTTCGCGCCATCACCAGCGCAGGTGAAGATCGAAAGTTCGAGTTACCTCACGGGGTTGCTTGGAAAAGGGATGTTCTCGGTGTTGATTCCAGCGAACCTATCCCATCTCGGCAGCACGAATCTCAGCTGACCATGAGCGATACAGTCCAGCCCGAGCCGCGATGGCCCGCGTCGCTCGCTTTGCTCGTGTGCGTTGGTCTCTACATCGCCCTGCCCGATCGATTAGTGGTGGGTCCGCGCTGGCTCGTGCCGGTCCTGGTGGCACTCCCGCTGGTTCCCTTGTCGGCGAGGAAGCACCGTCGTCCAAACGACGCGACATGGGTCCGAATGGTCACGCTCGGTTTGATCGGACTGGTCACACTGGCGAACATCGCTTCAGTGGCGTTACTCGTGCATCATTTGTTGAACGCCAACGTTACCCAAGGTCGCGATCTCATCTACTCCGCCGTTTCGGTGTGGCTCACCAACGTGATTGTCTACGGGCTGTGGTTCTGGGAGATCGACCGCGGAGGACCTCACCGGCGCGCGGGCGTCGAGACGTTACTGCCCGACATCCAGTTTCCGCAGATGGAGAATCCGTCACTTGCGCCCAAGGACTGGCGGCCCCGCTTCTTTGATTATCTCTTCACGTCTTTCGCCAACGGCACGAGTTTCGCCCCCGCCGATGCAATGCCCCTGACGGCAAAGGCGAAGACCTTGTTCGCGACCGAGTCGATCGTGTCGCTGGTCACGATTGACGTGGTGGCGGCGCGCGCCGTCAACATCTTGCGTTGATCACTCGCCTAATAGGCGACGCAACATCTCACTCGCGCGTGACTCGTGACCAGTGTGTTCGACGCGGTCAGCGCGCGCCGCGAACACTCTTCCCGCGTTGATGCCCATCCAGCGGACGGGTTCGAACTCCCACTTGGGCGACACGTGGTGAACGAACGGCAATCTCGTGTGGTCGGTAACGATCTCGGGTGCAGTGACCAGGTCGGCGAGGGCGACTGCGCAGACCCGACTCAGGACCACGCCGTCGCCGGTGTACCCGCCCGCGGATGCAAGTCCCGTCTCGCGATCGAACACGACGGAGGGCTCGCGGTCGCGAGGCAGGGCCAGTGGTCCTCCCCAGCGGTGCGTGATGGACCCGCTGAAAGTGGGGAACAGTTCGCGAAGCGTGTGCTCGAGGGCGTAGAAGGTCTTGGGGTCGTCGTCGAAGTGTTCTTCGACGCTCGAACCGAAGTGGTAGGGCGCCCCGCGACCGCCGAAGGCGATGCGGTCGTCAGCCGTACGCTGACCGTAGATGATGCTGTGTCGGTCGTCGGCGAAGGTCGGGTACTGCCCGAAGCCGGCGCCACGCCAAAACTCGCTCGACTGGGGCTCGGTAGCGATCATGAGTGAATAGAGCGGTGCGATGCTGCGACGTTCACCCGGCAGCGTCGCCGTGAATCCCTCGGTGGCGCGTATGACGACGTCGGCCACGACGGACCCGCCCACGCTCACGACGCGAGGGCGTTGAGTCTTCGAGCCGGGAAGGATCCTCGTCACCGCGGTCTCCTCGTAGATCAATACCCCCAGAGACTCAACCACGTCGCTCAGTCCCCGAGCGAGACGCGCCGGGTTGAGGCGCGCGCAGTGCGGGGTGAAAGTGGCCCCCAACGCGCCCGCGACGTAGCCGTACTCGTAGAGTTCGTGTTCGTCCAACCAACGAAGGTCCGTCTCGTTAAGACCCCGTTCTCGCGCACCGTCGACTTCGTGGCGTAGACGAGCCTCCTGGACCGGGTTTCTCGCGAACGTGAGCGAACCGCCCTTGATGAAGTGAGCGTCAATACGATCAGCGCGAATGCTTTCGCCGAGTTCGCCTACGGCGTGGCGCAACAGCGTGCGTTGGTGCTCGAAAGCTTGGGGCCCGTAGCGGGCGAGGACCGCTTCGTCGCCCAGCGGAAACAGAGCGGACGCCCAACCGCCGTTGCGTCCCGAGGCGCCAAAACCGCACACAGATTTCTCGAGCACCGCGATTCGAAGTTCTGGGTCGCGCCGTTTCAGCTCGCGCGCCGTCCACAATCCCGTATAACCTCCACCGACGACCGCGACGTCAACGTCGAGGTCGCTGGCGAGTGATGCTCGTGCCTCGACGCGCTCGTCGAGAGTTGACCACCACAGCGATTGCGGCGGTCGCATGATCAGACGAACTTGGTAGCTCCGGCGAAGACTTCGCGCAGAATACCGACCATGAGGTCAATGTCCTCGCGCGTCGAGATCAGCGGAGGAGCCAACTGCACGACGGGATCGCCGCGGTCGTCCGAACGGCAGATGAGACCACGCCGGAACATCTCGGGCGAGACGTACCCGCGAAGCAGGCGTTCGGCGTCCTGGCCCGCCCACGTCTCCTTGGTCTCCTGGTCCTTCACGAGCTCCACGCCCCAGAAGTACCCGGTGCCGCGCACGTCGCCCACGATGGGCAAATCCTTCAGGTCGAGCAGTTGGTCGCGGAAGTAGTCCTGGTTCGCCAGTACGTTCTCGAGGACTTTCTCGTCCTCGATGATTTTGATGCTCGCGAGCGCCACGGCGCACGAAACGGGGTGGCCCGACCAGGTGAAGCCGTGCACAAACGAACTGTCATCGTGCTGGAACGGTTCGGCGATGCGGTCCGAGACGATCATGGCGCCCAGCGGGGCGTAGCCCGCGGTGATGCCCTTCGCGCAAGTGATGATGTCGGGCACGAAGTCATACTTTTGAGCACCGAACCAGGTGCCGAGGCGACCGAAGGCGCAGATTACGTCATCGCACACCAACACGACGCCGTAACGATCGCAGATCGAGCGCACCTCTTGCCAGTAACCGGGCGGAGGGGTGAAGCATCCACCCGCGTTCTGCACGGACTCAAGGAAGACCGCCGCGACGGTGTCGGGACCTTCGCGCAATATCGCCTCTTCGATCTGACGGGCCGACCACAGACCAAAGGCTTCGAAGTCGTCGGGATACTTCTCGGCGCGATAGAAGTTCACGGCGGGAACCTTCACCGCACCGGGGACCAGGGGCTCAAATGGCGTGCGATAGCTCTCGAGAGACGTGATCGTCAGAGCGCCCAGCGTGGTGCCGTGGTAGGCGATGTCGCGGCTGATGACCTTGTAGCGATCGGTGTCGCCTCGCATCTTGTGGTACTGGCGGGCTAACTTCCACGCGCTCTCATTCGCCTCGGCTCCACCCGTGGTGAAGAAGACGCGATTGAGATCGCCCGGAGCGAGACTCGCGATCTTTTCGGCGAGGTCGATCGCCTTGGGGTGCGCGTAGGTCCACAGTGGGAAGAACGCCATCGTGCTCATCTGCTCCGCGGCCGCCTCGGCGATTTCACGTCGCCCGTGACCGAGCATGTTGTTGAAGAGCCCTGAGATACCGTCGAAGTATTCGGTCCCGTTGGCGTCGTAGACGCGCGTACCCTTGCCGCGCACGATGATCGGTATCTCATTGTTCTCGGTGTACGCGCCCATGCGTGACATCTGGAGCCACAGATGACGACGGGCCCGTTCCGAGTAACTATGGCTCGCGTTCTCGCCGTGGCTCATCGCGATGCCGTCGGTATAGATTTCGTCAATCGTCACTTGGTCCCCCATGCGTAGGTCTGCTTTGAAAGCTTCAAATACAGAAATGTCTCAACTTCGGTGACCCCCGGGATGCTCCGTATGGAGTCATTCAGAAGATGCACCAAGGCGTTGTCGTCCTCGGCAATCAATTCGGCGATGATGTCGAAGCTTCCGGCGGTCATGACCACGTAGTTGGCCTCTTCTATCGCCGCGACCTTGTCGGCCACGAGCCGGACATCGCCGTGCACGCGGATGCCTATCAACGCTTCGCGGCCGTACCCCAGCTGGAGCGGGTCGGTGATCGCCACAATCTGCATGACGCCCGAGTCGCGCAGACGCTGGACCCGCCGCCGCACACCGGCTTCGGAGAGTCCGACGTCCTCTGCAATGGCACCGTAGGGCTTTCGCCCGTCGCGCTGGAGATGGCCGATTATTTGTCGGTCCAGGGCGTCAATGCCGTTTGGGGCCGAGAGCAACTCAAAGTTCGACCGTTCTGCGCTTCTGCTGCTCTTTGGTTGTGGTTTCGTGCCTGGCATTGGTCGCTCCCGTCCCGGATGCCAAAGGCCTCGGGGCTGCGGATAAAGACAGTATAGGGGCAAAGCACGACTAATAGAGGCGTGAATTGTTAAATCTGCGCTCTTTTTCTTATTATTGGTTTGCGAAACGCATGAAAACTCTGGCAGAGTGGCTGAGAGCGCGTGCGTAAGTTCGCCGTGCTCTGGAGGGTGTGTATGCGTCGATTGTCCAATTTCATCGGCGGCGAGTCGGTTGCTCCCAAGAGTGGCAAGTACGTCGAACTGATCAATCCCGGTACCGGTCAACCGCTGGCCGAGATGCCCATTTCCACCGAGGAGGACGTGGATCATGCGGTGCAAGTCGCCGCTCTGGCGTTCAAATCCTGGCGGCGTACGACCCCTTCGCAGCGGAGTCTGGCGTTGCTCAAGGTCGCCGACATCCTCGAAAGTCACGCCGAGGAACTCGTGGCGGTCGAAGCGGAGAACTGCGGAAAGATCATCTCGGTCACGATGAGCGAGGAGATCCCTCCGATGATCGATCAGATTCGTTTCTTCGCCGGCGCCGCTCGTCTCTTGGAGGGGCGCGGAGCGTCTGAGTACATGGACGGCATGACGAGCTACGTGCGCCGCGAGCCGATCGGCGTATGCGGTGCGGTGACCCCATGGAACTATCCCATGATGATGGCGGTATGGAAGTGGGCTCCCGCGATCGCCGCGGGCAACACGATGGTCTTGAAGCCGGGAGATTCCACACCGTCCTCGACCTTGCTGATGGCTCAACTGATGAGTGAAGTCCTTCCCGCCGGTGTGTTCAACGTCATCTGCGGTGACCGTGACACGGGACGGCTACTGGTCGAGCATCAGGTGCCCGCAATGGTTTCGGTCACGGGTTCAGTACGAGCCGGCATGGAGGTCGCCGCGACGGCGTCAAAGACGCTTAAGCGTGTGCACCTCGAACTCGGCGGCAAGGCGCCGGTCGTGGTGTTCGATGACGTCGACGTCGCCGCCGCCGCCGAGGCGATTGCGATCGCCGGGTACTTCAACGCCGGACAGGACTGTACCGCCGCGACTCGAGTGTTGGCCGGTCCTGGGGTCTACGGTGACTTCGTCGACGCGTTAGCCGAACAAGCGCGTAACACCGTCATCGGGCTGCCGGACAACGACGACGCCCTCTTTGGTCCGGTGAACAACGTGAACCAGTTCGAACGCGTGACCGGAATCCTCGATCGAAAGCCCGGCCACGCCTCAGTGGCGGCGGGAGGAGAGCGGGTGGGCGACACCGGCTACTTCATCGCGCCCACCGTGGTCGCGGACCTGTACCAAGAGGACGAAATGATCCAGAGCGAGATCTTCGGACCGGTGATCACCGTCCAGAAGTTCAGCGACGAAGCCGAGGCGCTCGAATGGGCCAACGGGGTCGAGTACGGGCTGGCGTCATCGGTGTGGACCAACGATCACGGCCGCGCGATGCGTTTCACTCGTGACCTTGATTTTGGCTGCGTGTGGGTGAACACCCATATTCCAATGGTGGCCGAGATGCCTCACGGCGGGTTCAAGCGTTCGGGATACGGTAAGGACCTTTCGGTGTACGGATTCGAGGACTACACGCGCATAAAGCACGTCATGCACAACATCGAGTTTTGAGCGAGTTCGCCGATCGCGGGCCCACGAAGCACTCAAGTTCCAGAACAACCAATTGAAAGGATGATCGTCCATGATCATCGGAGTACCGAAGGAAATTAAGAAGGACGAGAACCGGGTCTCCTTGACCCCGGCGGGCGCGAGAGAGCTCTCGGGCGCGGGGCACAAGGTTTTGGTAGAGCGCGGTGCGGGTGTCGGTTCGTCCATTGGTGACGCTGACTACGTCGCTAACGGAGCAACCATTGTCGAGAACGCCGACGATGTGTGGAGCGACAGTGAGCTCGTCTTGAAGGTGAAAGAACCGGTCGGCGAGGAGTATCACCGCCTTTCGGCTCGAAAGAACCAGGTGCTCTTCACTTACCTGCACCTGGCCGCGTCGCGGGAATGCACCGACGCGTTGGTGAAAGCCAAGAACGTGGCGATCGCGTACGAAACAGTACGCCTGCGCGACAACTCCCTGCCGCTGTTGACGCCAATGAGTGAGGTGGCTGGACGCATGGCCCCGCTGATGGGGGCGCATCACCTGATGCGTCCGGGCGGAGGACGCGGCACCCTGATTGGGGGAGTGCCCGGGGTGATTCCCGCGAACGTGGTCGTGATCGGCGCTGGTGTGGCGGGGCTCGCCGCCGCGTCGATGGCTGTGGGTCTGCACGCGCACGTGAAGGTGCTCGACCGGAACTTAGAACGTCTGCGTCAAGTCGACATCCACTTTGACGGACGCGTCCAGACCATCGCCTCTTCGACCCTCACTCTCGAAGAAGCCTGCCTCGACGCGGACATTGTGATTGGTGCCGTGCTCATCGTCGGCGCTCGGGCGCCCAAATTGGTGTCCAATGAATTGGTCCAGCGCATGCGTCCCGGCTCGGTGCTCGTGGACATCTCGGTGGATCAGGGAGGTTGCTTTGAGGACACGCGTCCGACCACGCACTCAGAGCCCACCTTCAAGGTGCACGAATCAATCTTCTACTGCGTGGCGAACATGCCAGGCGCCGTGCCGCACACGTCGACACACGCCCTGGCGAACGCGACGTTGCCCTACACACTTGAGCTGGCACGGCACGGATGGCGCGAGGCAGTGATAGCCGACGACGCGTTGGCCGAGGGCGTCAACGTCGTCGATGGTTCGGTGACCTACGGACCCGTCGCTGAGTCACTGGGCGTGCCGTACACCGCTCTTCGATCTTTTCTTTAAGTATTGACTTAGTCGAAACGTTCCCGCGGTGCGCGGTGATGTGACAAGAAGCGCTTAACGTCGGTTCGTGGCGCAAGGGGAACAATGTCCAGTGATGCGGTGAATAACGTCGTGCACGCCGAAGTGCCCGACCCGCGTCGCTGGTTCGCGCTCGTGGTGATCGCCATCGCACAGTTGATGGTCGTGCTGGACGCGTCAATCGTCAATATCGCATTGCCCCACGCGTCGCTGCCGCGCGTTCTGGGCGGTCTCGCAATCGCTCCGAAGAACTACCAGTGGGCGATCACCGCGTACACGCTGACCTTCGGCGGATTCTTGTTGCTCGGTGGTCGAGTCGGTGACTACATGGGTCGAAAAAAGGCATTCCTCATTGGTCTGGCTGGTTTCGCGGGTGCTTCGCTCTTGGGTGGGTTCTCGGTCGATCAACAGATGCTCTTTGGCGCGCGTGCGTTACAAGGCGTCTTTGGCGCGTTGCTCGCCCCCGCAGCGCTGTCGTTGATCTCAATCACGTTCACTGATTCCAAAGAACGCGCGAAGGCCTTCGGCGTATACGGAGCACTTTCGGGAGTCGGGGCGGCGATCGGACTCATCGCGGGAGGTTTGTTGACCCAGTACCTCTCGTGGCGCTGGTGTCTTTTCGTCAACACGCCCATGGCGATCCTCGCACTCTCGCTCGCGATTCCCAAGGTGCACGAATCCAAAGTGGAGGGTCACCCGCACTACGACGTGCCAGGCGCACTCAGCGCGACGCTCGGGATGGTGAGCATTGTCTTTGGTGTCTCGCAGGCCTCGACGTACGGCTGGGGATCGCTCAGTGCGTGGCCCTACATCGCCGTTGGCGTCGCATTGCTCTTCGTGTTCTTCCAGATTGAGTCGAAAGTGAAGTCACCGCTGTTGCCGCTGCGACTGCTGACCGAGCGAGTAAGGGCGGGTTCGTATCTCTCTCAGATCTTCGTGGGCCTGGGACTCTTCGGCATGTTCTTGTTCTTGACCTTTTACTTCCAGGATGTGCACCAATACTCGGCAGTGAAGGCGGGTCTGTCCTACATGCCCTTCTCGGTGGGCATCATTCTTGGCGCCATGGTGACGAGCGAGATCCTGCCGAAGTTCGGTCCTCGTCTCATCGCCACGGTGGGAAGTCTCATGGGCGCGCTCGGTCTCTTGCTCTTGTCGTTCCTTGCTCCTTACAGCAACTACGTAACCAGGGTGATGCCCGCGATGATCGTCGGCAGTCTCGGTCTGGGCGCCACCTTCGTCGCGGTTGCTTCGACCGCGCTGTTCAACGTGCGACCAGAGGACGCGGGCGCCGCGTCAGCGGTGCTCAATACCGCCCAGCAGATCGGTGGATCCTTCGGCACTGCGATTCAAAACACTATCTACGTCACCAGTTCAACGTCGTTCGTCATCGCGGCGCTGCGACCTGGACTCACGAGGTCGGCGGTCGCGGCGCTCAAGATTGCGGGCGCGGTGCACGGCTATGACCTCGCATTCCGATTTGGAGCGTTGATGACCTTTCTCGCCGCCGCGAGCTTTTACCTGTTCGTGAACATCGACCGGCATCACCTAGGTAAGCACGACGAAGTCGCCGTCAGTCCCTAACTCTTCAGGTAGGGACAATGTCGACAGCCGCTCTCGCAACAGGTTCCGCGTGCGAGGTGTGTGCCCACGGTCAAAACTGTCAGTCCCGTTGATGGATCACGGTAGGTCGCTTCTCCCGACGCGACAGCATTCTCGTGCGCCGCGATGATGGCGTCGTAGTCCGGCCGCGAAGGATCGCAGCGCGAGACATGCGGACGAGGGACGGTGGACATGGACCGGTGACTACTCGCGGATCGAGACGATGACCTTACCGAACTTGCCCGGTTTGGCGAAGAAGTTGTAAGCACGGTTGATGTCTTCGAAATTGAAGCGTCCTGCGCTCGGCACGTGCAGCCGGCCCTCGCTCCAAAGCGGGACCAGTGTCTCATTGACGCGCGCGATGACCGCGGCCTTCTCTGCTCGCGAACGCGATCGCAATGTCGAACCCGTGAGCACGGTTCTCTTGACCATGACGTTCAACAGATCGATTTCGACCTTGGAACCGCCCCCAACCCCGATGACGACGACGCGCGCGAAGGGGGCGAGGCAGTGTTGCGCTTTTTCGAGGTTCGTCGCACCGAGCAGTTCGAGCACGACGTCCACGGCTTGGAGACTTGCGACGTCCTCGCCCAGGACGGCCTCATCGGCGCCCAGCTCACGCAATTTTTGGTGGTGTTCTTTGGTGCGGGTGACCGCGATGACGTGAGCGCCAAGTACGTGGGCGATCTGGACGGCGGCGGTTCCGACACCTCCGGCGGCGCCACTGATGAGCACACGCTCACCTGGCTTGATGTTGGCTTGGAGGACGAGAGCGTCAAAGGCTGTCGTGAAGGCTTCGGCGAATCCCCCCGCTTGCTCCCAGGTCACGTGGTCGGGAATGAATATGAGGTGCTCGTACGGCACCGCACACAAGGTCGCTTGGGCTCCGCCGCCCACGAGCGCACACACCCTTCTACCGAGGAGCGGTTCGTCCACGTCACGACCGACCGAGCTCACGACACCCGCGAGTTCCATACCGGGCACGTCCTCGGGCCAGCCCGCGGGGGCGGGATAGAGGCCACGTCGTTGCATGAGGTCCGCTGCGTTAATGCCAAACGAATGCACCGTCACGACCACACCGGTGGGTCCCGGTTTGGGATTGGGGCGATCGAACATTTCAAGGTTTTCACCGTTGATCACCACACAGAGCATGTCGCTCAGCCTACGGGTGCCAACGTTGGGGGAATCACCAATAGTCTCGAGCCATGACTATCTATGACATTCCCCTACACACCCTGGGTGGCGAAGAGAGTTCCCTCGCCCCCTTTACCGGTAAGTCCGTCTTGGTCGTGAACGTCGCGTCCAAGTGCGGACTGACCCCTCAGTACGAAGGGCTCGAGAACCTGCAGAAGACCTACGCCGACAAGGGCTTTAGCGTCGTGGGCTTCCCGTGCAATCAATTCATGGGTCAAGAACCCGGCACCGCCGAGGAGATCCAAACGTTCTGCTCGACGACCTATGGCGTGACGTTCCCGTTGTTCGAAAAGATCGACGTGAACGGTGACGAGCGTAGTCCGATCTACGCCGAACTGACCAAGGTCGCTGACGCCGAGGGCTACAGCGGCGACGTGCGCTGGAACTTTGAGAAGTTCCTCGTGAGTCCCGATGGCACGGTGCAACGCTTCGCCCCCCAGGTGACCCCTGAGGACCCAGTGCTGGTCAGCGCCATCGAGTCGTCACTTCCCTAGATCGAGTGCGTGACCGAGTCGTACGTACGTCGGAGCGAGTCCGTAACGCGGCCAGAACGAACTCGCCTGATCATTGGTGACACGCCACTGCGCCTCGACGTATTCGAAGCCTTGACGACGCGCGTTTTCGAGCACCGTGTCGATCATCGCGTGCGCGATGCCTTGGCCCTGGGCGGTCGGGTCGACCACCACTTCACTGAGGTGCAGCGTGTGGTCGAACGAACCTCGTCTCAGCGGCAGGGGAAACGTAATCGTCTGGGCCAGCACCCGACCTTCGCCCTCGACGACGTAGTGATTCACTTCGGGGTCTTCGAGCAAAGCGAGCATCTCGCGTCGCGTCGCGTTACGGTCCTTGCGCGAAGGCGCGCCCGGTTCGCCCTGGGCTAAGTCGATGACGAGATCGAGTTCGAGAATTCGCTCGATGTCCGAGGGCACCGCCGCGCGAAGCACCAGTCCTGGCGCCAGGGCGTGCTGGTCATGCTCAACAAGACGCATGACGCCGCGCACGCTGAGAGGCGTGTAACCGAGTCGCCGCCAGGGTCCGATCCGTTCGTCGTCGTCGAGGGTCCACACGTAATGGCTGATTGCACCCGCGTGGCGCCAACTGGCATCTGCGATCTCAACTAGCTCGGCGAGTACCTCGTCGCCGTCGAAGGATGCGCCGTCGGGACCGGTCCAAGCCGCGAGAGCTTGGGTGACGTCGCCTAATACCGCCGCGTAGAGGTGACCGACGATTCCACTTTCGTCCGTCGCGACCCAGGTCGCGTT
>Ga0302198_10003167_pt1 | contig 16716 bp, 15 predicted proteins | sample II_Bog_N2_2_FD_193521 | JGI IMG/M metagenome (GOLD analysis project Ga0302198, IMG submission 193521) | Peat permafrost microbial communities from Stordalen Mire near Abisko, Sweden - II_Bog_N2_2 | ecosystem: Environmental > Terrestrial > Soil > Wetlands > Peat | place: Sweden: Abisko... | reverse complement strand
GGCGGCCGGCGCGGATGTCGTGCAGGGCTTCCTACTCGGGGTGCCGCTTTCGGCGACGGCCGCCGCGGCGCTGATCGTTCGGCCCTAACCTTGAGGCTCTGACCTGCGAGTCGGCGCGGGCTGGGCGAACGCGAACACCCATGGTCGGTAAATATTCGTCAACGATCAAATCCCGTGCATCTCATTAGACAATCTCGGCAAAGTATGAGATCATTATATATAGGCGATTGGCTCGGCTAACCTTTAGATGGAGTGCCGGAAATTGCGATTGGGGGGACGGGATGGAGCTCAAGACTCCCCTCATTCCGTATTTCAGCCTCCCTGGCCGATACTGTCGCCTACTTCAAGCGTCTAGCAGACGTTGACGTAGGGCTTGGCAGGTTATTACGTGGAATATGGTTGCAGTCGTTACCATATTCCAGGCCCGACTTAGACAGCACAAGCTATCCCGTTACTTGCGCGCATTTCCAGTCCTGGGGATTTCAATGGGTTAGCGAGGGGCGCCCACGTTCCGCGAATTGATGAAGGACCGGAGGAGAGGACCGGAGGAGAGCCTGCGCGAGTGCCGCGGAGGCCAGCACCTCGTTGCCCGGCGCGACCAGATCCGGCATCCGGAGCCGCTCGGAAACTGCCCGAAGGCTGACCCGTGAGCCAATCACCTCTCCGCGGGACGCGTCGAAGCGCCAGACCGGCGACTCCGAGACCGCGCAGCCGGGCAGCGAAGCCGCCAAACGGGGCGCTGGCGGGATGCACTGGTTGGAGATTCGATACGATCGGCCGAAGCCACGGGGTGTGGGCAGCAGGAAGAGCCGCAGCGGTTCCTGCTCGAGAGGCAGGCGGAACATCGCGGCTGACGGAGCCGCGCCGTCGAGCAGGGCGAGCTGTTGCGTGACCAAGGGGAGCGCTTCGCTTCAGCGCCCGCGAGGCCGAGCCGGGCTGTGGCGCCCGTCCAACGGTGCCCTGCGAGCTGGCCGCCCGGGACGCTGGGCAACGCCCGGAATGTGTTGCTGGCCGACGCGTGCTTCTGCTGCGGGCGCGCCCGCTGACGACGCGCCATACTGACCGGAGCGCTGGCGCGGCGGCCCGGCTCGATGCGATGTCACTCGGTTCCGCAGTACCGCCGAAGGATCGCTTGTGCCAAAGTAATGGCGTTGTCCTTGGAAAGGCTGACCCTACGCGGCAACGCCCGGCCGACCGGGTAGGGACACCCCGGCCCAGCCGCACCGAGCGTGGCGCAACGGATGCGGTTATCCTCCGTTGCTGTGGACAACTCAGGGGGAAACATGGCCTCACCATCCCCGCAACCGCGGTTTTCGGGGCTTGCAAAGGACTGCCCAGAAAAAAGGCAGAAAAGCTCAAGCCATTGAATTCACGAGTGCGATTCTTATCGTGTCTAACCCGAATGGTTGGGCCACAGACGCAACCGTCAAGCATCCTAAAGCCTGTGCAACAACCGATGGTGGCGGCGCAATAATTACATGGCCGCCCCTCCCCACCCAGCGCGCCCCGCTCTCCCGCCAACGACGATGCCTATGGGGAAGGCGTAATGGGGGCGTCGGCGGCTGGCGCGGCTCGGGTGCCAACTCCGGCCGTATCTTTCGGCTAGAAGAAGGCGCCGCCAGGCAATGGCCGCACCTGGCGGCGCAGAGCTCCGTGAGCCGCAGTTAGTGCCCGAGCCTGAACAATCGCTTCAACGCGGATGTCCTCAGCGGTCACGGGAGCGGATCCGCTTTTTGCGTGCGATGGAGGATTTCCGGGGCTCGCACGCCTGTTCGATGAGGCCGAAGCGCGGCTCTGCGACGTCGACCGCGATCCTGGCGCCGGGACAGGGCGCACTGGCTGACGATCGGGGCACTTACCGCCGGAGCCGCTTGTTTCCTGACGGGCCGTCAGTGCAAACCGGGCAGGCGCAAGCCACCTACAGCCTCTTTGATCAAATCCGCCAAGCAGTAGTCATTCTCGCCTTCCCAACGCTTAAGCGCAACAAATTGCCGCATTCTCAGTGAGGTCTCTAGATACCCCAACCCTTCCCCGGTCAGGAGAGCGGGCATGCCCGAACCGGACACGCATTGACCGTCCTGCCACTTTAGGCCGATTCTGCCGCGATGGCAGGACGGGAGATAGGCGCCATGGACAGCCACGACCAGCTAACAACCCGAGTGGTAGCCGTTATGGCGGAGGCCATCCGTGCCGCCATGGAGCGCGCTACTGCGGCGATGCTGGAGAGCCTGGACAACCAGTTGACCCCGGAGGCCACTCGCTCCGGCATGGCATTCCTCATGTTGACGGCCGCGCATGACGTGTCTGTCGCCATCGATGGGGAGGAAAAAACCCGGTCCTCTTTGGATATTTTGGCTACGCCTCCGCCGGATGCGCCCTCGAATTTTGGTTTCCCAAAGCGGAGGCCGCACAGCTCCTGACGGCGACTCTCGATGCTGAGATGTCGACGCACCTCAAGCGACTTACGGCATCTTGATCGTCGTGCAGCCTCTCGCCGGACATCCGAAGTGGTCCAGCCAAACCCGGGCCTCTTCCACCGCTTCGTCCAGATCGGCCTTCAACCCCCGCACCTGTTTTCGAACAGCCGGACAGATGACCTCGTAAACCCACCCGCCGTCCTCGGGGTCGTGCATCACGACCGCAGCATGCCGACCACCGGCAGCCTTCGGGCACAGTCCGGCGAGGGGGGATCATCGGGCACAGCGCCGACATTTAGATCAGTCCAAAACTTAATCCAAGAAGCCAATCACGAAGCCGTCAGATTCGTTCGGCGTTTGACTCAGATCAATGCCAAGCGACAGCTAGGGATGCGCAGGCAGCGGCTCTCGACGCTGATCATCATTGTGGCAACGAGGGCTAGTATCGTTGCCACTGTCACGGCTCACGACCCCGCCCGGCCGTCTGAGTATATCACGACCCTGTTCACGACACGCCATGCGTGTAGAAGGGACGCGAACGTCCTCCCCTAATCACATGAGGCCCCGGCTTTACAGGTCGGGGCCTCCTTTTCGGAGGAGATCGGTTCATTCTGAAAAGTGTGTCTGCTATGGAAAAGCCGCCGGAAGCGATCTACCTGCGGGAACAGATTGAGAGGTGCCGTCGGCTGGTCTACTCTATAGATGACCGGCGGGCGAAAGAAGCAATAACGGAACTCATTGCCGATTATGAAAGGCAAGCCGCCACGCTCGACGCTGAGTCCGTCGTGGAGTGACCGAGCGGTCGGGAGATCAAGGCCCCCGCCCTCAGAGGCTGAAAATCTTTCGGCGCGGCTCGTGACGCCTGTCAGTGCTGTTCAAGCCGCGTTCGCCAGCGCAAGCCACAGGGCGACGCGGCCGTCAATCAGCTCGCCGACGGCTGTTCCTGTGCGCGCAACAAAGCCCGATGCAGCGCGGTCATCGTCCCAGATCAACGCGAACAATCCTTCCCGACGTCATGAACACCACCAGCCCCTTTTCAGCCCCCGTGGCGCCGAGATAGGTGCGAACCTGCGCGGCGTAGCCGGCCACCGCCGCTACGTCAGGCGCCACATCGCTCTTCCAGTCGATCACCAGTTCCGGGTTGCCGGCGGGCGACAACGCCACGGCGTCGGCGATGCCGAGAACCACTTGCTCGCTGTCCGCACCCGAAATGGCGGCGCTGGAAAAGGCGGCGTTGACCATGAATTCCGGCACCAGCGAGGCGCGAACGGCTTTGACATCCGGCAAGGCCAGGGTGCGCAGCACGGACGCAGCGAGTTCGGCGGGATCGGCGCCATTCACAGGCTCGGGACAGGTGGCTGTGAGTTCGGCGGCACGCACGCGCAGCGCGGCGTCGGAGTCGTCGGTCTCGCCCGTCAGCACCTCTTCCATCAGCTTGTGCAGAACCAGGCCACGCCCACGGCCGCCCTGGGGCAGTGACGGCGGCTCCGGCTGGTCCGCCGCCACCAGGATTTCGGGCTCCGGTTCCGCCTCGCCGGCTTCCGCCCGGCTCGGCGTCACCCGCACCATGCGGGTTACGCGAGCCGCGATCAGTTCGGCCTCCGTCGTGAAGGTGGCCGCATCCTGGCCGTTCGCTTCGTCCTTGTGCCCTGGGAGGATGGGGGCCGGCAGCCCCGCCGGGTCGAAGGCCAGCAGCGTATGCACCTCCAGCGGCACGGCGGCGCTCCAGGCAGAGTCCGAGAGCTTGCATTCAAACCGCGGCAGCAAAAGCAAGTCGCGTGCCCGGGTCGCCGCCACATACCACAGGCGCTGGCGCTCCAGCGCCGTCTGAGCCGCCTCGCCTGCCAGCGCCCCGGCGCTGCCGGGCGGGTCCACGCGCAGGATACGTGCGTGCAGCAAACCGGTCTCGCGGTCGAGTACCGGCGGGCGCGGGCTGATGGTGCCCCCCGATGTGTTCACTGGGATCACCACCGCCCATTCCAGCCCCTTGGCGGCATGCATGGTGATCAGCGAGACCGCTTCCTGCTCGGCGTCTGGGCGCGCTTCCTGTGCCCGGGTCTCTTCCTGCCATTGTGTGCGGACGGCCAGGGCGAAGGCGCCGAGGCCGCGAGTCTCCCAACCGCGAGCCATTTCCAGGAAGGCATCAACGTTTGCCAGCGCTCGCTCGGCGCCGCGGCCCAAGCGCTGGCGCAGTACCGGGCGCACCCGCAACTCCTCCACCGCCTGTGCCAGCAGGACATAGGGCGTCGTGGCACGTGCGCGGCGGGCCAGGCCCTGAAGAATTCGCATTGTCTCCCGCAACACCGCATCGGCGATGTCGAGGAGGGGCAACCACAGATGAAGCCCGGCCCGCCGTCCATCGGCGGCAGGCGGCAGCGCTTCGAGCACGTCGAGCAGTGCTTCCTCTGTCAGGCCTACCAGCGGCCCGCGCAGCAGCGCGCCGAGCGCCAGCGTGTCGCGCGGGTCGGCGAGCGCCCCGGCCAGCCCGATCAGATCCTGCACTTCCTGGCGATGGAAGAACCCTTTTCCCGCTTGCGTCGCCACCGGCAGGAGGCGGTCCTCAAGAGCGCGCTCATAGCGCCAGAGATCGGTGCCGGTTGGGGCCAGCAGGGCGATGTCGCCGGCCCGGCAGGGGCGCATCGTGCCCTCCGGCCCGCGCACGACAAATGCGCCGATCAGCCGACGGCAGGTTTCCGCTACCTGTTCCGCCTCGGCGTCGCGCAGCCCCGCGGCCGATGTGTCGTCAGCAGCAATGTCCAGCGCACAGACACTGGCGCGTTCGCCGAGCGCCGTCGCAGTGCTGAACAGCGGCGCGAAGCCCGGCTGATCCGGCGCGCCGAGGGGGGCTGCGAAGCGTTTGTTCACCCATTCCAGGATCGGTGCCACCGAGCGGAAGTTGCGCCCGATCTCCAGCACGTTGCCCGGCGAGCCGGCGCGCAGCGCGTCGCGAGCGCGGACGTAGGTCGCCACATCGGCGCCGCGGAAACGATAGATCGCCTGCTTGGGGTCGCCGACCAGAAACAGTGCTCCGTCGCGTAGCTGCCACGCCGCCCAGGGCGCGTCCGTGTCACCCGCAGGCGGATCGCCGCAGAGCCGCCACAGGATCTCGGCCTGCACCGGGTCGGTGTCCTGGAATTCGTCGACCAGCACGTGGCGGAACCGGCTGGCCAGGGCCGCGCGCACGCCGGGATTTCCGGCCAGCAGGCCGCGGGCGCCATGCAGCAGGTCGTCGAAATCAAGCAGCCCGGCCGCGCGCTTGGTTTCCTGGAAGCGGTCCACGATCGCCTGTAGGTCCGGCGCGAGGCGGGCCAGCAGCGTGCCGGCCGCGGCACTACACAAATCGGCATGAGCGATCTTGCAATCGTCGTAGAGGCCGGTGGCCTCGTCGTTCAGACAATCGGCCTCAGCCTTGCTGCCTCGGCCGCGCAGCGCTGCCTTCCACGCGCCTTTCTTTTGATAAGCTTTGAACCCGCCCGCCTTCGTGGCGCACGCCTCGGGGACTGGCAGGCGCAGCAGCGCCAGGAGCTGCGCGATCTCGCCGACAGCGCCGTCCGGCAGCCCGGTCACCAGATCCGCGAGCCCGGCGGCGATGTCTTTGGTGTCAGGCTCGCAGGTTGGCACGCCAACAGCGAAGAGCCGCAGCGCCGTCACTGCCTTTTGCAGCGTCGCAAAGGCGCGCTTCAGGTCCGGCGCCTGCGGCAGCTTCGCACCCCGATGCTGGCGCAGCATCTGCGCGAAGCCGGCAATCAGTTCTTCAGGCTTTCCGTCGTCGAACAGGAAAAGTGCAGCCAGCGCGTCGTCGCCGGCGGTATCGCCTGCCAGCCGTTCGCGCAGCACGTCCTGCAACGTCTCGTCGAACAGCAACGCAGCCTCGCCAGCGTCGGCCACGGTGGCACCGGGATCGGTCCGCGCTTCAACTGGCCAAGGTGTCAGCAGCATGCGGCAGAAGCCGTGAATCGTTGTGCAGGCGAGTGCATCGATTCTCGCCGCGGCCTGCGTCAGCGCCGCATGTTGCGCCGCGCTCAGCCCCTTCGGCAGCGCCGCCGCCAGATCACGCGGCACCTCGTTGCGGCAGAGCGCCGTTACGAAGCGCTCCAACCGCTCCCGCAGCTCGCTTGCCGAGGCTTCGGTGAAGCTGATTGCCGCGATGCTCGCGGGATCCCGTCCGGCAGCCAGCAGCAATGCGATGCGTCCGGCCAGCACCGACGTCTTCCCCGACCCGGCACCAGCCTCGACAAGCAGCGTGGCATCAAGATCGGTGAGCGCCCGCATCCGGCTGGCAGCGTCTGCCCGGGCAAGGGTATCGATGTCCGACATCACGCGGCCTCCCAGATTTCGGCGGCCGGACCGAGCAAGACCGCGGCAGCTTCGCGCTTGCGCTCGAAAACACTGCCCTGCTGGGCAGGCAAAGCGAATGCGAGGTCGTCATAGCTGCCGCCGGTGTCAGGCCCAGGCAACGCCAGCCCGGCCGTCAAGGCGGCCAGGCTGTGGTTCAACGCGCTCACCAGCGTAGTGAGCGCTCCGTCGGGATCGGGGAGCGGAAAGTACGGGGTCTCGGATCGCGGATACAGCAGCGCCGCCTCGACATCCGTCTCCGTACCGAGCAGCGCGCGCACCGCGGCGATATACAGGCATCTCTGCAGCTCCTCGCCGCCAGCCAGCACGCGGTCAGCAATGTCGCGCGGCGCCTTGCCGGTCTTGAAATCAACCACCCTCGCGATGCTCCGGTCGCCCGCGAGATCGAGCCGGTCGATCTGTCCCGTGAGAGCAAGCGACGTACCGGGGATTTGCACCGACTGGGTCGCGTCCCAGGGCATCGCGTCTTCCGGCGGATCGTCGACGTTGAACGCCACCTCCGGCCAGGTGGTCTGGCCGTCGAGGGTGCGCAGCGGATGGAAGAGCGCATCCAAGGCAAGCGCGGCGGCCTGGTCGAGCGTCCGCCGCCAGAGCAGCTGCGGCGGCAGAGGCATGCTCGCCTGCCAGCGCAGGCCGATCCGGCCGGTTTCGGCGGCGACCGCCGCGGCGATCTGTTGCGGCTCATCGCCAGCCACCGCCCCCGATGCGGCCAACCTGCGAAGCGAGGCGGCGATGATCTCGTGGGTGAGCGTGCCAAAGCTCAGGGCATCGAGGCGGAATGGCTCGGCTTCCTCGGCGGGCGCGCGCAGGCCGAGCGCATACTGCCAGACGAACCCGAGCGGATTGCGCAGCAGCTTCTTCAGCGAGGTCGCGGAGTGGTGCCGCGCCAGCACACGCAGCACGGCCGGATGCCCTGAGCGCACCAGCCCGTCATGCGGTGTGATGCCGGGGGAGAGCCAGTCGCGCCATGCCGCGTCGGCCGTCTGCGCCCGCGCCTTGGTGGCGAATTCAGCGGGGCGGGCCGTCAGCCGGTCGGCCTCGCTCATGGCATGCGCCGGGACAGCCCCGCGCCGCAGGAAACGCGTGCCGGCATCGGGCAGCAGCGGCGAGCGGCCGAGCAGGCGGCCGGTGGCATCGCGACGGCTGAACGACAGCGTTAGCTCGCGCACCGTGCCGCCGCAGATGCTGGCGAAGTCGCGCCGGTCGGCCTCGGCGACCGGCAATACGTCGAGCATGGCGGCGGGGATCAGCGTGGTCGGCAGAAGCGGGTCCTCCCGATCCTGGCGCGGCCAGGTCTGTGCGTTCAGGCCAAGCAAACGGGCGAACGGACGCGACGCGGCGGCCACCTCGGCAGCCGGCCCCCAGATGATGCTGCATGCCGGATCGGCCGGATCAGTCACACGCAAGGAAGACAGCGACCGTTCAATCGCCGCTGCGCTCTCGCGGTCGAGGGCGCGGCGCCACAGCGTGCGGGCGAGACCGCACAGCAGCGCCTCACCGGCTTCGGCGGCGGCATCCGGCCCACGATCCAGCAACGCGACAACCGGCATCAGCACGGCGGCCACCGCCGCTCCATCCTCCCCGGCGTCGTCGCAGACCATCTTCCAGCGGACCGGGCTTCCGAGCGGGGCGCCCTCCGGGAGTATGCGCCGCCAGAACTCGGGCAGAGCGTGTAACGCTCCGCCTGCCGGCGCGGCCAGCGCGACAAGACGGCGCAGCCGCGCCTGCGAAAGACCCCGCAGCAGGATGTCGGCAAGCGCGGCCCCGGTCTGGCCCTCGCGCGTGAACAGCGCCGGCCGGCCATGCGCGAAATGCAACGGGAGGTTAGCGTCGGCCATCGCCGCCTCGACGATGTCGTCGAAGGCGGCAGGCGACGCGGCGACAATGGCGATGTCCTCCGCGCGCGCCGCACCGCTGGCAAGCAGCGCGCGTGCCCAACGCAGCGCTTCGATCACCTCGTGTCGGGCGGTCGCGCAACTGACCACGGTCGGTGTTGCCGCAGTGTCGGTCGTCCGGTGGATGGTGACGGCCGTGTCCTCCAGCCAGGCCGGCACCTCGCGCGTCCCGGCGTGCCAGGAGACCGGCACACGCGACGCGAGGTCCAGCAGAAGACCCTGCCAGACCGGCTCCAGCGCCGTCATGCCGTGCACCTCAACGGGTCCGGTGACGGAAGGCGCATGGGCGAGCCGCGCCTGAGCCGCAGCCGCGAGCTCGCTCGGGCGCAGCATGCCGGGTGGGAGGCGCTTCAGCACGTCAGCCTCAAGGATCGCCAGCGTGGCGAAGCGAGGATGCTCCGCCGCGCGTACCCGGAGATCGATGCCAGCACGCCAGGCCTTGCCGAGGGTGGACGCGAGCGCAAGTTGCAGACCCGGCAGATCGCCGATCGGCGCAAGATCCCCGAGGGGTGCCGCAACGGGATCATGCAGCACCTCGCCAAGTGCTGCAGCGAGCTCGTCCGCATCGATTGCACGCAGAAAGCCGCCAGCCAGCCGCGCAGCCAACTTCGGCATGCTCATCACCTGCACGCCGTGCTGGCCGGCACGAGCAGCCTTGAGCCGCGCCACATCAGCAGCGAGCCGGGTATGGGTCACGATCGTACGGCGTATCATTCAGGGTCTCCGAGGTGCGACGGGGAACTCGTCCCTGCCAATTCTGGTCATGTTCTGGCATCGGCACCGCTGCAGGCGGCAGGCATAGTTTCACGTGACCCTGAATCGCTTTCGCTGGACCCAAACGCAGCCGTCACGCGTTGACCGGATGGCGGCGTCGACCGGTGCGCTCACGGTTTCCCTTCGGCGCAGGCGTGTGCCCGAAAGCCGATCAGCCTGACGGGATCTTGCAGGTGTTTTGCTCGGCTTTCTCCACGAGCGCGTTGCGCACGCACCTACGCTAGCGCTGATCTGCGAGCGAGCTGGGCTGCACCGTCGGCCGCCGCGGCGCGCAGACGCGAAGACCAGCAGCAGCCGCATGGTGTCCCGGTATGCAGCGAGCGTATGCGGGTTGGCTCGGCGCTGATCTGATACCATCCCCCGGTTAACAAAAGGTGCTTGACCTCGAGCGCCACCAATCGGCGCTGCACGGCGCGGGCACCTGATGGGCGGTGGCGCGCGACTGCACCGCAACCTCCCCGTCGAACGGCGATGCCGCGCCTACGGGGCGAGTGCCACGCGCGTTCCCCGGCGCTGGCGATCTTTCCGGCGCAGCTGCGGCGGCGAGTGCTGAGTCGGCCGATTCTTCGTCGACATCCCCGCCACCGCCGCCACGGTGCCCGGGGTTTTCTTTTTACTCTTTTCCTTCGCGCCAGCCGCCAACCGGCGATGGAAAAGTACCAATCGCCCATGCAGGCTATTGCGATCCGAGTGATTCCCCAGCTGGGCACAGGCGTTTCCGCCCTCGCGGATCAACCGGCAGTGCACCAGCCGAGCAGCGGATAAACTGACAAAGCCCCGGCAGCATCCATCCGACAGGCCGTAACGTGAGTGAAGCTGGAGCAGGCATCGAAAGTGAAGCTATGGACGCCGACCCGCCCGAATAGCGGGGAAGGCCCGAGTGGAAGGCGTAGCAACCGCAGAACCTTGTCGATGCGCAGACGTTGCTGGCGGCTCAGGGTGAGTCCGAACTGGAACTCGAACAGGCAACGCTTTCCGCCCAGATGGAAGATCTCGATACGCGCACGCGTGAGCTATTCGCCGCCAGCGAGCCGGCGGCCGACCGGATCGCGGCGGTGGGCGGCGACGAGTCGCCGGCCAGGATCGAGGAGCGCCACCAGACGAAGCTGCTGGAGATCGAGGACAAGGCGCGGCACCATCTGGGGCTGCGCGTCGGGATCGCAGCGGCCGACCGGGCACTGCGGGCATACCGCGACCAGCACCGCAGCTCGATGATGACCCAAGCCTCGGACTCGTTCAGGATTATCAGCCGAGGCGCTTATCGTGGGCTCGGCACCCAGCCGGACAGGGACGGCGACCGCCGATGGCAGCTCCAAGCTGGCTGCTGACTTGTCCAAGGGAACGCGCCAAGCTGCGGCCGCCGGTGCCGTTCATCGCCGACGACATTATGGAAACCTTCGACGACTTCCGCGCCGAAGAGACGTTGCGCGTCTTTGAAGATCCTCGATGACACAGCTTACCCGAAGAGGTTGCCATGACCAATGTCCGTGACGCGATGAAGGCCTACTATGAAAGGTTCGGCGAGGCCTTCGAGGTTTTCCTGATGCCGGTGGACAACGAGGCCGCCGCCGCCGAAAGGCTGGAGCAGGCAGTCCGCGACGGCAAGCCGATTGCCGAGGCAGATTTCAACACCGAGTTTGGAATCGAACCCATCCCTGATGGCGCCGACCTGTAGAGTTGGCATTTTAGTCTGTTTGGGACGGCTACGCGGCTATCAGTCAGCGCCTGCAAAACCGCGTGGGACTTCCTCATCACGTACCCGCCGCGGATCCGCTCAATCGGGCCACGATAACGGCCGGTCGCGACGTTGCGTGGCGTCAATCGTCGGCCGCCCTGCGGATCGGCAGGCATCGTCCTAAAAAGATCTACGGGAAACTGGATTGCCCCGTTGCCCTTCGCGCGATTGCCAATGGAGGCTACGTTAAAAACCGGGTTTTCTTCCGAGATGCTGAAACAGCGATTGCATCCTGGTTCCGCCCTTGCTGCGTTTGTATGCGCGATGAGTACAAGCGGTGGATGGCCGCTGCTACTATCGCGGCTTAACAGTAGTTGTGTCCGTTAGGAGCTGCCAGACGGAGGATCGCAGGTGGCAACCAGCCGGCGCAGTATCTCGATCGGCAGCGCCGCCGCCTTCTGCACTACGGCGACCGGTGCGTCTTGCCGGTCGCCGCCAGGTGCCGATGAACCGTGCGCCGTGCAGGGCGACACGACGCTGCAACCTGGCACCCGGACGATTTGTGAACGCGGCCGACGGCAGCGGCCACGCCTCTGCCTGGCGAAGACGAACGCTTCGGCCAAACGAAGAATGGCGCGCGGGATATCCTGACCGTCCGCCCTGCCCTCCCGGTGCAGGATGGACCAGCGCGCTCAGATATCGAACCAGGCCGCGCCGCGCCGAGGGAACGAACACCGATAGCCGTACGATCCGGAAGCCCTAGCTCCGGGTCATGCGCGCGTCGGTAATGCCGGGTACCTGCCGGGCTGGATCTGTGACACCAAGACGCCGGCAGCGGATGACCCCGCAGTGGTTGTCGCTTAGGCGCCCTGCATCAAAGGGTTGCGGGGTTGTTCTAGACGGGTGACGGAGTTTCCGGCAACGTTCCCCGTTGCTCGGGCGGAGTCGCCGCCTGCGCGCCCGTAACCGTTCTGGAGGCTCCATAGCCCAGACATAGCAAAGCCCGCCGGAAGGGCGGGCCGTGCATACCGGCCGAAGCCGGGGACTCTGGTGTCTCGCTAACCCAGAGCTTCCCCGAATTCAGGCCAACCGTCAAGCGAAAGCGCTGCTTTCGCTGAAGGGTAGCTTTGTGCCGGATTCCGGCCAGCCTCTGAGGCGGGCGGGGGGAACCCTTGCCCAAATTCCACCGAAACTCCGGGTTCGGACCCGGCCCGCGCCGGCCGCTGGACCGCAATGAGCGCGCCCGCTTCAAATTCCTGGTCCGCGCCCATGCCCGGGCCGGCACCCTGTCTGCCAAAGGAGAGTGGGTCGCCCTGGCGCTGCTGAAGCGGCTTGGCGAGGACGGCCAGTGCGACCCGTCCCACCAGACCCTGGCCGATGACGTTGGCTGCTGCGAGCGGACGGCGGAGCGCGCCTGCATCCGGCTGGCCGAGTTGGGCCTGCTTCGCTGGGCGCAGCGCCTGGTGCGTGCCGGCTGGCGGGCGGAGCAGACCAGCAACGCCTATGAGCTGATGCCAACGGCCGAATTGCCTGTGCCAGCCTCCGGCCGACAGAAGGTCGGTGTAACCCTCAAGCAAGTCTTTTCTTCCGTCAGGCGGGTGGCCCGGGCGCTTTCCGGACCTGCGGAAGGCAGCGACGAGTGGGGCAGGATGAACGCCCAGAGGCAGCTCGAGTTGCTCGGAGCGGCCTAGAAGGAAGGTAAAGCGCATCGAGGGGGTGTCGGGAACGCCGGGGGAGCACCAAAGCGCGTTGCGCTGCCGCATGGGGGCGCGGGGACGTCTTGAAGTTGCCCGTCCGCCAGGCCGCATGGGAGGCGTCTTCCCGTCACTCGCCAGATGGCCCTGAGGTCAGCGTCTGACGCGCGTGTTGGAGGAAAACACGCCTCTGACCTATATTTTTGGCCTGAGCCAGGAGCCGAGATGAAGCTAACCTTGCCCGCCGATCGCGCCGGCCGCGCACAGGAAGCGCTGGCATCCCGCTTACCGGCTGGCGTCCTTGCCCCCGCACCGAGCCCGGCACCCGCCCTCCATCCCAAGACACTGACCGCGCTGAAACGACTAAAGCCCGCCACTGCCAAGCCACAGGCTGAGGTCACGCCGGTCCCGCCCGAACCCGAGCTGACTGAGGCGGAACGCGCCAAGCGCCGGCATCAGGCGGCCGAGTTGAACGCCCAATACGAAGCCAGGCAGCGCAGAATTCGCGGCATTGCGGAAGTGGAGGCGGCAGCCCGGACGCTCTGGCCGAACGCCTTCACCGACCCGCCGACGCCGTTGGCGCTGGGCGTTGACCGAGCCTTCATGGCAGAGCGGCGCTGGCCAGTGGTCATCTGCAAGACGTTTCTGCACAGATGGCTAAACCGCCCGGCCTATCTGCGGGCGGTGGCGGACGGTGTCTGCCGCGTGAACCTTGCCGGGGAACCGACCGAGCCGCCCGAACCCAGTCACCGAAAGCATGCCGCCGAGAAGCTGGCGGGACGCGGCCCCCCTACCCCGATCAGCCCCCCGCATTAACAGTCCGGCCGGCCGCTATCCGAACCCGCGCCGGCCCTTCACTGGATCCAGAAAGCCGCCTTCCCCCGGGAGGGGCGCCTGCACGGTTCCCCTCCCCCTGCTCCCAATGCCGTCAAGGCCGGCCCACCCCGCCCGAGTCGCGCTTCGCGAGCCGCATGCGGTGGCCTGTGGATAACCGCGGCAGTCACACCGTGGGCTTCCCGGTAGGCCGGGCCGTGGAGGCGGAAGCCACCTCCAGCGCGTCAGGCCGGCGCCGGAACCGCGATGACCGGGTTGGCAGGGGGCGGCGTCGGCAGGACCGCTACAGGCGAGGTCTTGTCGGCTCGGCCGGGGTCTTGGAGATGGAGCGCCGACGGACGGCGCGCATACAGTCCGTGCAGGAGCAGGACATGACAGCGCCGCCGAGGGCTGTGGCTCCGGCGGCGCTTCAGCCTCCTACACCGCCAAGCGGCCGGGGGCAGTGCCAGCTCGCGGGCTGGCTGACGACAGAATGCGCACGGCGCGGTTAACAAAGGGCTGACGGCGGCAGAAGGGTTTGGCGCGTGACGGCCGGCATGGACGAAAACGAGGTGGCCGATCTGCGCGACGCGGAGATCGCCGGACTGCGCGCCGAGCTGGCCGAGGCCACGGCCGAGATCGAGCGGCTGCGTCGCCTGCTGGGGCCGGTGGCGTGGTGCGCGGAGCCGCCGAAGCGCAGTTCTCAAGGATCCCTTGATAACTGACTGCCCCTCGTGGGTTCGAAAAGTTCGAGGCCGAAACCTGTCAGCCCGAGCCGCCCCTTGCGCGTCGGGGGTACAGCGCGCGCCGTTCCTTTTGACTATGCAAATGTCGCGGCCGGGGGGCAAAATTCCTGACCTGCCTCGATCCTGGGTGGCAGGGGTGTGCAGCAGTCCGGGGCTGAGAAACCTTCCGGCAAGCAAGCGCGGTGCGGTGGCCGGCAAGCCTACCTCCTGCCGATTCACAATTCCCGGCAGGAAGTTCCCCGCCGCCGTCACATTGCCGGACAGCCCAGGCACGCCGCCGCGGCCCGCCGAGCGCCATCCCCCCACTGCCGCAGGAACCCCGCCTATCGCAACCTCTCAATGTTCAGACTTGCGCCGTCCGCCAGGCAAGCAAGCGGCTCAGGAGAGGGAGCCGGTCGGTCGGACAGGGCTATCGCCAGCGGGAACAGCAGGGGGTGTTTGGCAGGCGGGAGCGAAGCCTACCGGTCAGGCTTGGCGCTCTCGTCCCGCGCAGGCCGCCAGCGCACGATCATCCTCGTCGCCTCCAGCCCCGCGTTCTCGGACAGGCCCGGGAACCGACGGCGCAGTTCCACCACCGCGGCGGGCTCGCCGTCCCGGTCGAAGGCGGCCAGGATCGCATCGGTATCGGCCTCGGTGATGGCGAACATCCGGGGAGCATAACCCTGCAGCGGCGGCTTCGCGATCCCGCGGACGGGATGCCCGGGAAGCTGTCAAACTCAGCGCGGTCACCCGACGCTGACGCCCCGGACTTTCCGGCCATCGTATGCATGATAATGATGTTTGTCAGAAGTACATGCGGTGTCGTTCGTCAGAATGCCGGCAGGCTCCTTCCAATGGTTCGCAGATATTTCAGGCAGCGCACCATCGAACCGTATAGCCTCCGGGGCCGACCCGAGATTGGCCGGGAGCGTCGCGGCCTGACGCGACTGTCATCTGCGGCGACATCCGATCCACCCGTGAAGCGATAGCAACAAGAGCGGCCGGCACGCGAGCTGCGACGATGATCACCGCGGCCGCGATGGCGAGGCGCGGGATGAGGTGCCCGGTTGTTGTGATTTGCCAGCCGGTTCGGACCTGCACGGCGAACCTCCCCATGTGCCGCCTATACCGCTGATTGTGCTGGTTTTCTAACTCTCCTAGCTCCACCCCGACGATCAATGGGTTGCGGCGCCGTTCTGGACGGGCAACTTTAGTCCCAGCCCCGCATTGCCGCACGCTTCCCTGTTCCCGCCGACAACCTCGTCGCCCAGCTCATCGGCGCCTCCTACCGCGTGGCTGCGGCGATCTGCAGGCTGATCGCGAGCGATCTGCCGATGCTTCTGTCTTATGATGTGCCGCGTATTATCGGGGGTGAAAGACACTGGGCAGGTGGGGGACCGGCCCGCCACCGACCAGCAGGGGCGCTAACGTGGCATGACCGAATCCCAATCCAGCGCGGCGCAAGGCGCGCAAGGCCAGCCCCAAAGCCAGCCAGGTGCGACCGCGGCCGGTGATCCGTCGATGGAAGACATCCTGGCCTCGATCCGGCGCATCCTGAGCGAGGACGAAGCGCAGGAAACTCCCGAGCCCGAGCTGCCGGCGGGGCCAGGCGCTCCGGCGAGCGGGGAGATCGATGGCGATGACGTGCTGGTGTTGGACGAGTCGATGATGGTCCCGGACGAGGCCGCGCCGTTTCCGGAGGCACCGACTCCGTCCCTCGCGGTGTTACCGCAAGCCGCCCCGTCACCGCTCGCGTCTGCTGCACTGCCAGCGGCGCCGCAGGCGGCCGAGCCCGCCGCCGACCCCTCTGCGCTGCTCGCGCCCGAGGCCGCAGACGCGGCAGCTACTTCGATGGGGAAGCTGATCCGCGCGCTCGCCGATCCGCCAACGCCGCAGCAGGAGGGCAGCGGCGGACCGACGATCGAGGACATCGTACGCGAGGAAATCCGGCCGCTGCTCCAGGCTTGGCTGGACGCCAACCTTCCGCCACTGACGGAGCAGGTAGTCCGCGAGGAAATCCAGCGGCTGGCCGACCGAGCCGCGCACTGAACTCGCCCCTGCGCAAGCCGGGCAGCCGGATGGTAGAGCGGAACCCCGGTCCTTACGACCGCGATGGGCCGTAAGCGGAATGGCTGCTTTCGGGCGATAAGAAGCGAAAGCGGACGTTCAGTGGGCACGGGCCGCACGGCATGGTGCGACCTGCAACGGACTGCGAACCGCAGGCGGTCGTTGGGAAGCCGATGAAGTCGGATTTGAGTAATTTCCGAACCTGGACGCGATGATCGCCCGCCAGCTATATGTCACTGCACTGGATCACCGCGATCCTGGTGATCGCACTGTGGAGCATCAGCCAGAACAGACTTCGTG
>Ga0302198_10003157_pt1 | contig 16761 bp, 20 predicted proteins | sample II_Bog_N2_2_FD_193521 | JGI IMG/M metagenome (GOLD analysis project Ga0302198, IMG submission 193521) | Peat permafrost microbial communities from Stordalen Mire near Abisko, Sweden - II_Bog_N2_2 | ecosystem: Environmental > Terrestrial > Soil > Wetlands > Peat | place: Sweden: Abisko... | reverse complement strand
GATGTTGAACAACAGCACATCCCAGAAGCCCATGGTTTTGCGCAACTGCGATTTGGAATCTAGCGAGGCGGGCGTGGGGTGCATATCCGGAAATGATAACGGACGAGGTTGCGGGGTGGTGGTGCTGTTTCCGGTTTGGCAGTCATACGACCACAATCGTTTCTGGTAGTCTTGCAGCCATGAACTGGCGGCGAGGACTTCTGTTGGCTGGGATCAATGTGGCAGTGGCCGTCCCCATGATCTTGATGATGGAGGCCAGAGATCAGAAGGACGCGATCCCCCAAGAAAAAATCATGGCGAAGTCCGCCATGAAAGATGCTCCCAGTCCGCCTGAGCCCCCAACGCCGGAGCCTTCCCAGGCCAGCCCAGAGCAAGACGAGGAAACGGTGAGCTTCGACCCCTGCATGGTGGAGGGGATCCATTACCCTGTACAGGTCGTTGTCGTGCAGGAAGTCGATATGCCTTCCGTCGCGTTGGCAGGATGGGAGGATGTTTGCCCCTCGCATTGGTCGCTTGCGGGGAGACTACGCGGAAAAATGACATGGCCGCCAACACCCTTGTGGATGGAGACACAACGCAAGATCGATGCAGGCCTGTTCCTGTTCATCGCCATGCAGTGGTTTCTCATGGGCGGATTTCCTCTTTTACGAACCCGGAAATGGTGGGCTGAACCTGGGGCTTTCATCACCGCCTGCGGGGTTCTGGCGGGTGCTTTCGCGTTGATTCCCGTCGTCGACGGATTTGCGAGGCTGCCTGCATCGATTGCGATGTTGGCCTGGCTCTGGTGGTTCGGTTTACTCGTTTGGAAGACGCTTCAATTAGGTTGGAAAAAGGCAACTACTTGGCGGGTGCCCCGTTCAAGTTAGTCACTGTGCCCCGTCGATGTTCTAGAATGCAGTGGTTCCGCGTGGATTGTCGTCAGCTCAGAAACTGCACGTGTGCTGGCTGATTGGGTTCCGGGACTTAGGCGGTTGCCTGCCCGTAACCTGATGAGTTGCCCGTTATAGGTAGCTGAAGCCATCTATCTACGTGGTATCGCGAAATTCATTCGTGCCCTCGGGTTGGGCCATGCGTTCCCTTTCGGTTTTTCTATGCACGCAAATTGCTTGACAATTGCTTCAACAGCGCTACGATTCAGTTGTGTTTCTAACAGCTCCTGTGTGCGTAGCGCAGGATCCGACGGCCGCCTCCGGGTGGCCGTCTCTCGTTAGATTGAACAGTTCACAACCGGTACTCGAGCAGCGAATCCCAGGACTAAGTCTATTCTGTACTGGAGCTATGCAGCGTCCCCCACGCCAATTCGATGTAATTGTGCTGGGCGCGGGGGCGGCGGGGCTGATGTGTGCGGCTACGGCTGGGCAGCGTGGGCGGCGCGTGGCGCTGCTGGAGCACAACGGACAGCCGGGGCGCAAGATCCTTATCTCCGGGGGCGGGCGGTGCAATTTTACGAATCTGCACTGCGGGCCGGGAAACTTCCTCTCCGACAATCCTCATTTTTCAAAGTCGGCGCTGGCTTGTTATGGGCCGCAGGATTTTCTTGCGCTGGTGGATCGATATGGAATCCACTGGCACGAGAAGACACTGGGACAGCTGTTCTGCGATGGGTCGGCGCGGGCGATTCTGGATATGCTGCTGGCCGAGTGCGAGCTTGGCGGCGTTGAAATGGTTCTGAATGCGCACAGCATTCAGGTGGTGGGCGCCGCTGGCGGCGGGTTTCGGGTATGTTGCTCGGCCGGGGAGTTTGAGGCTGGAGCACTGGTGGTGGCCACGGGGGGACTGTCGATTGAAAAGATGGGAGCCACAGGGCTTGCGTATGAGCTGGCCGCGCAGTTTGGACTGAGGGTTGTTATGCCACGGCCGGGGCTGGTTCCTCTGGTTCTGGATGGGGAGGAAGCGGGCTGGACGGAGTTGGCGGGCGTTGCGGCAGAGGTTGAGGTTTGGATTGAGGGAGCTGGAAGCCCGGTTCGCGGGCCGGTTCGCTTTAGGGAGAAGATGCTGGTGACGCATCGTGGGGTAAGCGGGCCGGCGGTGCTGCAGGCTTCTTCGTACTGGCAGGCGGGGGACCGGTTGGTGATGGACTTTGCGCCTGGATTGGCGGGCGAAGCTGGATTGCTGCAACCGCTGATGCGTGTGGGCGCGCGGCGGGATTTGGCGGCGATGAAGCAGGCGCTCAGGGAGGTGTTGCCACAGCGGCTGGCGGGTTTTCTGGCGGAGGCAGTTGCTCCGGCGGGCTGGAGGAATGCGGCGCTCAAGGCCGGCGAGCAGAGGCTGCGCCGGTATGCGCTGCATCCGGCGGGTACGGAGGGATTTGCCAAGGCTGAAGTTACCGTGGGCGGAGTGGATACCGATGGGCTACAGGCGCGAACCATGGAGGCGCGGACAACGCCGGGGTTGTTTTTTATTGGAGAAGCAGTGGATGTGACGGGGTGGCTGGGTGGGTTTAATTTCCAGTGGGCATGGGCTTCGGGGGTAGCGGCGGGGATGGCGGTGTGAAGGCAGGGACCAAGGGACTGAAGGACCAGGGACTGGGGGACTAGGGAATAGGGGTTAGGCTTCGGCTTGAGGTTCGGCTTGGGTAGCGGGTTTGGTCTGGTCCAATCTGCTCATAACTTCCGCGAACAACAAGGGGGCAAAGCCGGCGAAGCGATCGCCGGGGCGGCCCTCGGCTTGCATCCAGTTAAACAGGAAAACCAGTGGAATCCAGCCGGGGGTGTTCTCATCCAGCTCGGCCCCGAGGGAGCCGAGGGCACGGCTGAACCGGAGCGGGAGGTTGACCTTGGTGACCGGCATGGCCATATCGGAGCATTGCTCGGGTGGGGAGGTAACAAGGTACTCGCGGCAGGCGAACGGGCGAATGGGGTAAATGGAGCAAGCCTCGTCCTCGAGAAAAGGACAGGGGACCTGCACGGAAAAGTAGTCGAAGACGACTTTCAGGCCGGAATCGGATTGTACCCGCCAGTCTTCGCTGGCGATTCGATCGAGAATGCCTGCCTCGGCCAGCTTGGCGAGCGCGCTTTCGAAGCGTTGAGCGAGTTCCTGCTGTTTGGCCTCAGGCTGGGAGCGGATCCAGTCGGCGAGAGCCCCAGCCTCAAAGAGGCTTATCGGGACCATCATGCGGCAGCAGGCTCCGCAGCCTGCCTTGCAGGAGATGGGCTGGCCGGTCTGGCTCAGTTTGGAAGCGACGCCAGCGAAAACCGAGTCCGACAGCGAATGCAGGACGGGCAGAATCTGGGTGAGGCTTCGATAGCCTGCCGGGATGTTCACGACGGCGGTGATTTGGTCGTCGCCGGAGCCGAAGGTGAACTCGGCAGGCAGCGTGTGCGGCGGTTGCTCAGTCATTGAATCAGCATTCTAGCGGAACTGTGCACTGGCTTGCCTGGCGACGGAAGTATATTTCTGTGTCCGGCAGGCTAGGCGTCTTGCGGCGCTGGAGGTTTGGGAGTGCTCATGCGCTGGAGGAAGCTAAAGAGAACCTCAGGGCCGGTTGCGGAGCCTGTCTGGTTGAAATGCGACCCTGCTTCCATCCAGTTGAGGAGGAAGACGAGTGGAATCCAGCCGCGCGCTGTTTCATCGCCCTCGGCGGAAATTTGCTTCAGCATCGGGAAAAAACTCCGTGGCAATGGAACACCCTTGACCTGGAGGGTGCTGGGATCGAAGCAGTGCTCGGGCGCCGAGGTTACGAGGTATTCTCGGCAGGCGAAGGGGCGGATGGGGTAGATGGAACAGCTTCCGTCTTCAAGGAAGGGACAGGGAATGCGCTGGTAAAGGTAGTCGAGGGCTAGCTTGAGGGCGGCTTCAGTTGGACTGTGCCAATCCTCATGGGCCATGCTTTCCGTGAGACCGGCAGCGGAGAGATTGAGGAGGGTCTCGCGGAATCGCCTGGCAAGTTCCTGCTGTTGGTCTGCGGGAAGGGTGCGAATCCATTCGGCGAGGGCTTCGGCCTCAACGAGACTGATGGGAACCGCCTGGTAACAGCAGTGCGCGCAGCCTTGCTTGCAGGAGATGGGTTGGCCGGAAGCTGCCAGATCAGAGGAAACATCGTCGATGAAGGTGTCGTCGAGGCCCTGTAGCAAAGGAAGGATTTGTACGAGGTTGGAGGGACCGGCAGGGACGAGCGTGGTAACTGATAATTGGCCGCCCGCGAGTGCCAGCGAGAATTTGACCTCGACAAGGTTCTGAGGCGCGGGAGGCTGCTGGTCCATAGACTTTGCATTGTAGCGAAAGTGCCGGCAGGCGCGGAATTGCTACTGCTGGATTGGCTGCGCGGGTGCGGGCGGAGGGGTTGGCGGCGCGCCGGGCCTGGTGGGAGGGGTGAGGACGAATCCGTTGCGGACGAGAGCGAAACCCTGCTCTGGGAGTTCGGCTTGAAGAAGCTGGTTGTCGGGGCCGGAAAAAAGGTGGGTGGAACCGTCCGCGATGTTGGCCACAAGGTGGTGGACGACGATGGACTTGCCATCGAGGGTTCCCTGCTCGTCGGCGTAAGTGACAAGCTGTACCGGTTCGATGGAGCCCGCCAGCTTGGGAACGATGGCCCAGAGTCCGGCATTGTTGCGGGCGACGGCGAGGGCGAGCAGGGTCTCAAGCGCGCCGGGGTCGAAGTCTGGCAGGAAGACGGCGCCGGGATGCGGATCGAGGCGAGTCGTGGTGCTATGTCCGTTGGCCGATGTATTGATCAGGATTTGAGCTGTAGAGGTGAGGGATTCCGGCGCACAGACGACGTTGACGGCCTGGCTGTTTACGATGGCGCTCAACTGGACGTGGCGCAGGTGGTTGGCGGACGAAAGCAGCTCGGTTTTGGACAGCGCGTAATCGAGACCCGGCATGGCAATGCGCACCAGGGAAGACGAATTGTAGCCATGAGGCGTTGCGGTGAAATCGAAGGAGGCGGTGCCCACCGCGTGGCCATGCTGAGAGACGATGAAGCTGCCGGACTGGGCCCTGGCAGGGGATGGATTCAAGGCGAGCAGCGCAGTGAGGCAGAGGAAAGCAAAGTTACGCAAGGGATTTGTGCATCCTTCCTGTTGGGTTAGACACGGGAACGGGGAAAGAGTTGTGGGAAGGCAGGGAACAGGGAATAGGGAATAGGGATTAGGGAATAGGAATCGGTGCCGCGTAGGGGGCGGACGGGGCTGGGAGGCGCGTTACGGTGGGGCTGCAATCGGGACATTTTGCGGTTTACTCCTGAGTTACTGGGTACCCCCACCCCTATCTCTGCGAATAAGTGCATTATTTTCAGTTGGATACGGAGAGAGCTTCGCCGTAGCTATCTGATTCTGCTGGGGTTCGCCGCAGATATGAGTAAACAATAGGGTTACGGCAGATTTCTGCCGGTTGCGCCCAGCTTTCAGCTATCTGTTCTCAGATTTGATTCGGAGTAGATGGGTTGTGATCGACGTTATGAACCTATTGTGCGCCAATGTCGCGTAATTATATGCAACGAAAAGGGTGGTATTGAGGGGAAATAGATTTACGCGCTCCACCCGCCTCTGCCACGGCGTCCGGATGGACGCGAACCGGTTTCATCCGCGCTGCTTGGCGAGAACCCTTGCGTCCATTCTGGCAAGAACGTCTTCGAGCGGAGCCATTTCCACAGTTCCGGAATCGATCGCGTTGAGACGGAGCTGGATCTCGCTGTCCCAGGCTGCCTCGACTCCAGCAGCATCCTCGCTGCTCGTGTCTACACTCTCCCAGAGCGAAATGGCCAGCAGAATACGCTGATCCACGGGCAACTCGCAGGCGATTTGTCGGACTTCCTGGAAGGAGTGCGGCATGGAGAGATTGTAGCGCGGAATGTGATGTAATTCGGCAAAGCTATTTGCTGCCGCGAACAGACTTGCGCGGTTGATGAACCAACTCCGCGACTTTTTCTGCGCACCAAAGCTTTATCAGGGATTGATACGGAACATCGAGCTTGCGTGCGTGGCTGCGAATGGTGTTCAGGACATCTTCAGGCATGCGCAGGGAAATCGTCTCCGTGGATGGGCGTAGTTTGGGAAAGGTCACCAACTTGGCCTTGCTCCAATCTACGTAATCGGTGCTGTCGTTATCCGGCGACTCCCAGAAGGCGCGCTCCTCGGCTTCGCTCGCGAACTCAGGAATGGGTTTTAACTGCTTGCTCATCGACCGCTCTCTCTTTCCGGCTCATAACGCGCGCGGAGATTGGGCGAATCAGCGTCCCATTTCCACGCTCGGTGTAGGTTACGTGCAACCTGCGGTCCAGGTCGGTCCGGCCAAGTGCATGGAATCGACGCTCCTGTAGGCTGTGTTTCGAATCTGCGGCAAGGAGAAGTGGGGAATTCATGAACACTTGCTCCACCTCTGCCTGAGTGACACCGTGCTTCTCGTTCTTCCGTGCATTTCCCTGGTCCCAGTCGAATCCGACATAGGGCATGGAGAACCTCTGTATATGTTTGCAATATACGCCAACTCAATTGGATACTGCAAGACCCTATTGGTAACGCCCTTAATCGTCTCTGCCTGAAGAAGCGAAGGAAATCCGGGGCTTCAAACGAAAGACCTGTGGCCCCTTGCTAAGCCTTGCGTGCTTTCAGGAAATCCAAATTAGTCCCATTCCGCCTAGCCCAGCGAATACTCTCGATCAAATCTCCTTGGTTCGGAACAGTGACTCCCTCACTCGGGAAATACATTGCGAGAACGTTCGGCGACCAATGCTTCGCCACGAAGTGCATTAGAGACTGATACGCAGAGCCCAATTGGCCCTTATCCCGAAGCTCTGCTGTCCGTCTCCCGGGCAGGTCGACTGAAAGCCATGCGCGATGCTGATCCCATGCCTGTTGCTTCGCGAGTCGTAGTTCCGACCCGCTGACGCTGTAGCGCTGTCCAACGGCGTGCAGGGCGAAGGTAAGAGGACTTACCCGAATTGCAAAATTGTGCGGGCCGACGGCGCCGAGAAGTTCAACTGGTCCCGCTGCGCCCCAGGCGCCGCGTGCCATCTCGATTGCCTCGTCCGCAGTCGGCAATTGAGCCTCACACAGCAATAGCACAATGCTCGGCCAATCGTCATTTGCATCTGCCTTGTCCCGCCCACCGAATATCTTTCGCAAAGAACTGAACATTTAATCGCTACTCCGCGTTATCAATCTGCGCCCGTTGCAACTTATCGGACGAGTCGATATACACCGCCTTCCACGTACTGAAGAAGTCGATAGCACCCAAGCCTTCGCGATGCCCGTTTCCGGTGTGCTTCACGCCACCAAACGGTAAGTGAACCTCCGCGCCGATGGTTGGCGCGTTGATGTACGTTATGCCCGCTTCGAGGTCGCGGATGGCAGTAAATGCGCGATTCACATCCTTTGTATAAAGTGAGGTCGAGAGGCCGTAGTCGATGGAGTTGGCAATCTGGATTGCCTGCTCGAATGTATCGAACTCAATGAGGCTCACCACCGGGCCGAATATTTCCTCGCGCGCAACCCTCATGGCAGGAGTAACTCCGCCCAGGATGGTGGGCTCGAAGTAAGTGCCCTTCGCGTACAGGCCGCCTTTCAGGGGATTGCCTCCGGTTAGCAGCTTCGCGCCCTCGGCTACCGCAATGGCCACATACTTCTTCGATGTTTCAATCTGGCTGGAGTTGACCTGCGGGCCCACTTGCACCGACTCGTCGAGCCCATTGCCCACGATGAGCTTTTTGGCACTGGCCACAAACTCGGCGGTGAACTTCTCGGCAATTCCCTTTTGCAAAAGAATGCGGCTGGTGGCCGTGCAGCGCTGGCCGGTGGTTCCAAAGGAGCCCCACAGGGCGCCTTCCAGAGCCAGCTTCAGGTTCGCGTCGTCCATCACAATCTGCGCATTCTTGCCGCCCATTTCCAAAGACACGGGCTTGAATGTGGCTGCCGCGCGCTGGCCTACCTGCGACCCCACTTGGCTTGAGCCGGTAAAGCTGATGGCGCGCACGTCGGGGTGGTCCACCAGCGCCGCGCCGGCGGCCGAGCCGCTGCCGCTTACAATGTTGACCACGCCCGGCGGCAGGCCCGCATCCACCAGCGTTTGCACCAGGTTGTAGACCGAGAGCGGTGTATCCGTGGCCGGCTTGATGACGCAGGTATTTCCGCAAACCAGCGCGGGAAAGAGCTTCCAACTGGGGATGGCCATGGGGAAGTTCCACGGAGTGATGAGACCCACCACACCCAGGGGCATGCGCACGCTCATGGCGAACTTGTTGGTCAGCTCGCTGGGGGTGGTTACTCCGAACAGCCTGCGGCCCTCGCCTGCCACATAAAAGGCCTCGTCGATGGCCTCCTGCACGTCGCCGCGCGTTTCGGCAAGAACCTTGCCCATTTCGCGGGTCATGTCGCGGGCAAACTTTTCCTTGTTGATTGAAAGGAGATAGCCCGCTCGATACAGAATCTCAGCCCGCTTTGGCGCCGGAACCAGCCGCCACGTGGTGAACGCCTTTTTTGCCGCCTCAACCGCCAGTGCCACGTCTTCAGGGCCGGAAGCGGGAAACGCGCCCAGCACGTCGGAGTGATCTGCTGGGTTCAGGTTCAGGTGGGTTTTGCCGCTTTTGGCCGGCAGCCATTGGCCGCCGATGAAGTTGAGAAACTTGGGATAGGGCATGGATTCCTCGAATGTTGGGGTTGAATGAGGTTCAGGAAGTTCAAAGCAACCGCAGATCGTTCCATTCGCTTGCGCAGCATCGTTGCATGCAAAAAGGGGGGTAATCCAGGAAGCCGTCGAGTTATCTGAGTTTAGCGCAACCGGAAGCGCATTTGACAAGTCCTTTTGCGCACATTATGGGCCGACAATACGCCTGCCGCCCGTTGGCCGTACAATAAGCCTTGAGGTAGAATCACTTTCCCAATGTCATCGAACGGCTATCCATCGCGCCCATCGCGCTCGCACGGCCTGCGCTCGCTCTTCAGCATGTTCTCGAGCGATCTGGCCATCGATCTCGGCACCGCCAACACGCTGGTCTTCGCGGCCGGCAAGGGCATTGTCGTCAACGAGCCCTCCATTGTGGCTATCAACAAAAACACCGGCGAGGTGGAAGCGGTGGGCAAAGAGGCCAAGGAGATGCTTGGCCGCACCCCTGGGAACATTGTGGCCATCAAGCCCATGAAGGACGGCGTGATTGCCGACTTCAAAGTCACCGAGAAGATGCTCAATTACTTTATCCAGAAGGCGCACAACCGCAAGATGCTGGTGCATCCGCGCATTGTTATCGGCGTGCCCTCAGAGATTACGCAGGTTGAAAAGCGGGCAGTGGAAGACTCGGCCTACCGCGCCAAGGCCAGCGAAGTTTACCTTGTGGAACAGGCCATGGTGGCGGCCATCGGCGCGGGCCTGCCGATTACCGAGCCGGGCGGCAACATGGTGGTGGACATAGGCGGCGGGACGACCGATATTGCCGTGATCTCGCTTTCCGGCATCGTCTACTCGCGGTCCGTTCGGATGGCCGGCAACCAGATGGACGAGGCCATTACCAACTATTTGAAGCGCAAGTACAACCTGCTGATCGGCGAACGGACGGCCGAGGCCATCAAGATCGAATTGGGGTCAGCTTATCCGCTGGACAAGCCGCTGAGCATGGAGATCAAGGGGCGCAACCTTATTGAAGGCGTGCCCAAATCCATTACCATCGACGACAGCGAGATTCGGGAGTCGCTGGGCGAGTGCATCGCGGTGATCATGAACGCGATCCGCGTGGCGCTGGAGCGTACGCCGCCGGAGTTGTCGGCCGACATCAGCGACCGCGGCATTGTGCTTACCGGCGGTGGCGCGCTGATCAAGAACCTGGACAAGCGCATTCGCGAAGAGACCGGGCTGCCCGTCTCGGTGGCCGACGATCCGCTGGCCTCGGTGGTGCTGGGCACCGGCAAAATGCTCTCCGACTTCCGCCTGCTGCGCAAGATCAAGATCGACTAACGAGTTGTCAGGGGACAGTTTAGCACCACGTAGTTGCGGGTTCTCATCCCTCATTGGAGATTGAAGACCAATCCGCGACCGGCTGCCGCTTTTGTACCATGTGAAGGATGCAGTAACCGGCTGCGGCGGCGGCGAGATGCTTGAGGGTGTGGCCGCTGACCACGCGCAGTGCCGCAAAGATAGGCTTGTCGAAATACTCCAATGCCTTGGCGAGGGCGTAGAAAGCGACGACGAAACCGAGATCGCGGCCTCGCGTATAACGTGGCGGAAAGAGCAGGGACAGCAGGATGACCAACGCCGAATAAACCTGCACCGCGGCATAGAAGCGCAAATCCCCCGCGCCTCTCATCTCGCTCCAATTCCATTGTAAGACGCTTCCCAAACCCACAATCAAAAGGATCGGCAACAGCCAGAGGCCGAGTTTGAGATCGATGCGCTCCATAATGACTGCAGCCACCATCGACATGAAGGTGATTGTCATTGGCAGGCGGTCCCACACCAGAGTCGCGTTGTTGGGATTGAGGTGATAGTAAGAGGAGCCAAAAGCCGTGAGCAGCAAGCCGGCAAAGACGAAGAGATAAGGCCATTGTTCGCGCCGTTCGATAAAGTGCCCGGCCGGATTGGAATTGCATCTCCGCAAGAAGACCAAGCCCCCAATCCCCACGACGGCGAAGGGCAGATTTGAAGCGACATCTCCAAAGTTGGGAATGCCAAAGAGGCCGCGCCGGTCGGCGAACAGATGATACGAGAGCGGCTGCGGAATCCGTGGCAGCATGGAGCAGATTACTGCGACGACGAGCGTGAGAAGGATCAGGAGCCCCAGACTTGCTTTCCGAGAAATCAAGCGCACTCCTAGCAGAGCTTCACTGACCAGGAAGAATACCAGACTCGAAGCCAAACGCCCTGCGGAGTAGAAGAAGCAAGCCGATCTCGTCGTTCGCTTGCTGACTCAGAAGAGACTTTTCAGGTTCCGCCGTCCGTCTACGATTCTTACGATTTCTACGTCGTAGATATCGTTCTTGTCACTGTCGGGGTGCGCTTCGTAGAGGATGAGGTACGGACCTTCAACGAGCATTCGAGTGGAAGGCCGAATATCAGGCCGCTGGACGCCAAGCCGCGGAAAATCGGCGAGTACCTCTGCTTTGGCTTTTATCGAATCGAAGATGCGTTCAGCGGCGGAAGGATTATCGCAACCGATTTAGGCATAGATCTTGATCAGATCTTCCCGTGCTTGCGGGGTCCAGAGAAGATTAACTGGCAAGGGCTTTACCTTCTGCGGTGATCGCTAACCGCTGCCGCGCCTCGTGACGCGCAGCCTCGAAGTCGACTGGCGTGGCCGAGCCACTAGCCTTGCCTTGATCCCATAGTTGGCGCAGGCGTTTCAGGTCTTCCTGGCGCAACTCGCGCTTGAACTGCCAGTCCCGAATCGCCTCGCGCACGATCTCGCTGGTGGTAGCGTATTCACCGGTTTCGATGGCGGCCCTGAGCGCGCCAATCTGCTCCCCTGTTAAGGCAATACTGACTTTTTTAACATCCGGCATAGCGTTTACTCCGCTTCCATGAGGGTAATATTTGCTACTTGATGCTCAAATATAGCAAGAATGTCGCCTATTACTCACTATTTTCGAGTCGGGAACCCGGCTTCGGATTTTCGGATCTGGAGTTCTACTTCGCCGACATCGCCCTGAGCGCTGTCAGCATCTCCCGCCGGAGGATAGCGTTGATACGCGACTGGTAGCCTTTGCCTTGTGACTTCAGCCACGCCAGTACATCCGCATCCACACGCGCCGTGATTTGGCGCTTCACGGGGCGATAGAAGTGGCCGCGTACAGCGGTCTTCCATTGCTCCTCGGTCAGCTCGGGAATATCGCTGAAGTCGATCTCGCTATCGGGACGCGCCGCCAGCGCCTCGAGATTAGCAAGCTGCGCCTCCGTCAGCTCCGGCAATGTCTCCAACGTGTAACTAACCATTTTCGTCTTCATAGGCTCTTCTCTCTTTCGTTGCTGCCTTTCGAGCAGAAATGATGCGGACCACCTCGATGTATCTGCCCGGTTCCATTTCTTCGCGAACGGTGTGCGCAACCAGCAACAAAAGAACCCGTCCCGATGCCCTTCTGACGAGCCCCGATGTCTGCCAGCGTTGCTCAAATTCCACCACGCGATCAGCGACGAGTACGCGCATGGGGTCGCGAAAGACCTGGACAGCTTCCTCAAAGCTCACGCCGTGCTTGCGCTGATTGGAGAGGTTCTTCGCCTCGTCCCATTCGAAACGAATTCCGCTCACTACAGTAATATAATTACATATATGGCATTATGCAACAGGGGTTCGATCGCTGTGAGCTGGATTATGCCCCGCACGCAGGTAGCACCGCTGGATGCGCGGAAAATAAAGAGCTTCGACCGCCGTTAGTATACTGGGGTCACTCTTGCTGTTCTCAAGGTCCTTCTCCCAGCCAGAGCATTGGCCATGGAATCGTTCATCATCCGCTACCGAAATCTTCTGGTTCTGCTGGCCATCCTGTTGGCGCAGATCATCGGGTTGGCCATGCAGGTGCGGCACACAGGCGCGGGGCGCAACACACTCGACCCTAATGATGGGCCTGGGGTGCGGCTGATCCGGCTGTGGGCCGACGCCGTGGTAACGCCGCCGGAGCAGGCGATTCATTCAAGCAAGCTGGGCATCGAGTATATGTGGCAAAGCTACATCGACCTGCGGCACACCCAGAGTGAGAACCAGGAGTTGAAACGCACCGTCGACCGGCTGCGTCTGGAGCAGGCCGAGTTGCTTGAAGACGCGCTGCAGGGCAAGCGTTTGCAGGCGCTGGCGGATTTTCAGCAGAAGTACATCTACAAGACGGTGGCCGCGCAGGCCGTCGGCTCCAGCGGCAGCGATCAGTCGCGGGTCTTCTATCTGGACAAGGGCTCGGCGGAGGGATTGCAGCGCGACATGGCGGTGATAACCGGGGATGGAATCGTAGGCAAGGTTCGCGATGTGTTTCCTCATTCCGCGCAGGTGCTGGCAATCAACGACCAGACCAGCGGCGCAGGGGTTATTCTGGCCACGACCCGGCTGCGGGGCATTCTAAGGGGCAACGCGATTGGCCAGCCGCAAATCGTGGGCATTCTTGCCGACCAGCGCATCCAGCCGGGAGAAAAGGTGCTTACCGCCGGGGGCGACCTGATCTTTCCCCGCGGACTGCCGGTGGGGGTGGTGGACAGGGTGGTGCGCGACCCGGACAGAGACGCGTTCATCGATGTGATTGTGAAGCCGGCGGCGCATCTTGACCAATTGGACGAGGTGCTGGTGATCACTTCCACCGAGCCGCGCTTCAGTGACGAACAGCAGCAGGACCTGGCCACGAGCGAAGCGGTCAAGGGCGCGGAGGCGGCTGCAATCGCGGAACAGAAGAAGGCGTCGGCGATTATGGCCGAGCGGTTGCCTGGGTTGATCGACCCCAACCTTCCGCCGGAGCAGCAGCCTCTGCTTGAGACTACGAACCCGAACCCGGTGGTCCGGCCGCCACAGGCCGTATGCCCGGACCGGTTTACGCCGGGTGGCGCAGCGCAGCCCGTTCCACCCGGATGCAAAAATCCTGTAACCGACGCCGATAAGAAGGCCGCCACGCCGGGTACGACGGCAATGCCAGCCACTCCGGCGGCAACGCAGAATCCGGAAGCGCCCAAGAGGAATCCGCAGCCATGAACACATTCAGCGGAAACCTTCGCCGAGATCTTGAGGTTCGGCGCTACCCGATTCTGGTATATGCCATGACGCCGTTGGCGGCCCTGGTTTTGCAGGCCTGGCTGCCGCGTGTCCTCGGGGGCTTTGCGTGGTTTGACCTGCCGCTGGTGGTGACGGTCTACTTTGCCCTTGTGCAGCGCGTCCCCATTCAGGGAACACTGATGGGCGCGGGCATGGGGCTGTTTGAGGATGCGCTCACCAGTCACGCAATCGGAGTAAACGGCATAGCCAAAACCCTGGTGGGCTTTCTGGCCGCCTCGCTGGGCAAGCGGATCGACGTGGAGAACCACACTATCCGCCTGGGGCTGACGTTTCTGTTCTCCCTGCTTTCGAGCGCGACGTATGTCTTTGTCTACCGGGGCCTGCTGGGGATCAATCAGCAGTGGACCTGGTTTGTGGACCTGTTCAAGGCGGTGGGCAGCACGCTGATTGCGGCGGCGCTGTTTCCGGCGCTGGATCGGCTGCAGGTCAGGGAGTAAGGGATAGCCCGGTTGGCCCGCTTCGTTGATTCGAGGAACGCGATGAAGCTGCGCTTGCTCTGACCATCGGGATCGTCAGAGCAAGCGCCCACATTCTAACCAATGGATTACTTTCTCAAGTCGGACCGTCTTGGCTTTCGCTGCTGGCAAAGCGAGGACCTCCCTGTGGCAATGAAGCTGTGGGGCGACCCGAAGGTGTCCGCTTTAATCGGCGGGCCGTTTACCCCAGAGCTGGTGCGCGCGCGCCTGGAGCGGGAAATTGAGCGGATGCATAACCTTGGCTTTCAATACTGGCCTGTATTCCTCCTGGACGGCGATCTTCATGCAGGTTGCGCCGGGCTACAGCCCTGGGGGAATGAGCCCGGCGTGTACGAGCTGGGGTTCCATCTGCGCCGTGATTTCTGGGGGCTGGGTTTGGCCACGGAAGCGGCGCGGGCCGTTATCGACTATGCCTTTGGTACTCTGGGCGCGGATGCGTTGATCGCCGGACATCACCCTCGCAACCGGGCGTCGCGCAAAGTCTTGCTGAAACTGGGCTTTGTTTACGTGGGGATGCAGCTTTATCCGCCAACCGGAATTGTGGAGCCTATATACCGGCTTGAACCTAATCCGGCTTGGACTGGGGCAGGCCGAGGCACAGTAGCTGTATCCTAAGGCAGAGACCCATGTATTCGAACCGGCCCAATCGCGACGAGAAGCTCTCCACCCTGAAATTGACGGTGGTGCAGTACGCGATTCTCTTCATGATGCTGGCCCTGAGCGCCGGCCTATGGCGGCTGCAGGTGCTGGGCGCGGACAACTTTCGCGTGCTGGCCGAACAGAACCGTATCCGCAAGGTCCCGGTTATGGCGCCACGCGGCAAACTTTTCGACCGCGAAAACCGCATTATTGTCGATAACTACCCGTCTGTCTCTTGCTTTCTGGTTCGCGAGATGAACCATAACGTGGATGCCGACCTTCCGCTGATTGCCAAGGGCCTGAACCTGGACCTGGACCAGTTACGCGCCACGCTTCGCCGCTATCGAGCGTCGCCGGGCTACCAGCCCATCCCCATCAAGCAGGACATTACCGCGGACGAGCAGGCGTTTATCGAGGCGCGGCGCAACGAACTGCCCGAACTGGAAACCATTGACGAGGAGCGGCGCCTCTATCCTCGCGACGGCTTTGCCTCGCACCTGATCGGGTATGTGGGCGAGGTAAGCGAAGAGGATCTGAACAACCCCAACTTTGCCTATAACCAGCCCGGCGACGTGGTGGGAAAGGCCGGCGTTGAAGAGACCTACGACGCGCTGCTGAGGGGCACGGACGGATCGAAAGATGTGATTGTGGATAGCCATGGCCGCGAGGTGGGCCTGCTTGGATTCCAGCACACCATCCCCGGCCAGGATCTAAAGCTGACCATCGATAACGATCTGCAGCGCGCGGCCGAACTGGCGCTTGGGGATCGCAACGGCGCAATTGTGGCCATGGACCCGCGAAACGGCGAGATTCTGGCCATGGTTTCCCGGCCCAGCTTCGATCCGAATGCGTTCGCGGTGCGCATCAACCGATCGGATTGGAACAAGCTGATGACCGATCCAGACCATCCGCTGATGAACAAGGCACTGCAGGCGCAGTTGGCGCCGGGGTCCACGTTCAAGATTCTCATGTCGGTGGCCGGCTTGCAGGAAGGAATCGCGCAGGACTTGAAGGTGACCTGCTCGGGCGGATGGGGTCCATACGGGTTTTTCCACCACTGCGACGAGCACCATGGCGCGGTGGATATTCACAACGCCATTCCTTTTTCATGCGATACCTATTATTACCAACTGGGCGATAAGCTGGGCATCGATCGAATCGCAAAGTACGCCACGGAATTCGGCTACGGGCAGAAGACCGGGATCGACCTGCCGGGCGAGCAGGCCGGGCTGATGCCCTCGGCGCAGTGGAAGCTGAGGAACTACCATGCGCGGTGGTATCCCGACGAAACTCTCGACGTCTCCATCGGCCAAGGGGCGGTTGAAGCGACGCCGATCCAACTGGCGCGGATCATTGGCGGAATCGCATCTGGCGGACACCTGGTGAGGCCTCACGTGGTATCTCCCGACCAGCTACCGTCTGACTTCCGCGCTTCGCTGGCCGAGCGGTTTCCGGGCGCCGGCGAGGCAAGCCTCCCCATCGACCCTGAGAATTGGCAAATCATCACGGACGGCATGTATCAGGTGACGCAGCCCGGTCTCTACCACACCGCTGCCGCGGAGGGCTTGGTGGGTATCGACTTCGGCGGCAAGACCGGGACCGCCCAGGTGATGAGCCACGAAGCTCTGGATAAGACCGACAAGGGCCGCGCCACCAATCCCAATGTCTGGTTTGTCGGTGTCACCCCAACGCACAACCCGGAACTGGTGGTCGCTGTGTTGTTCCAGAATGGAAACAAGAGCTGGTTCGCCGCGCGCATCGGCGCCAGGGTGGTTTCGGCTTATGTGGAGAAGCAGCGCCTGCTGGCTCATAACCTGACGCCGCCCAAGACGGCGCCTCCGGTGGAGATGACCGCTCTGTGGACCCCGTCGAGTCCCGCATCGGGCGTCGCGGCCACTCCATCCGGACAAAGCGGCCAGGCTGGCAAGATTGTTGGCGGCAAGTTTCTGGTGAAAGACGGGGAGATTGTGCCGCCCGCGA
>Ga0302198_10003151_pt1 | contig 16776 bp, 10 predicted proteins | sample II_Bog_N2_2_FD_193521 | JGI IMG/M metagenome (GOLD analysis project Ga0302198, IMG submission 193521) | Peat permafrost microbial communities from Stordalen Mire near Abisko, Sweden - II_Bog_N2_2 | ecosystem: Environmental > Terrestrial > Soil > Wetlands > Peat | place: Sweden: Abisko... | reverse complement strand
CGAAGACTCCGGTGAATCGGATGACGAATACGGCGAAACCGAGCAGCAGGAGCATGAGGGGATTCTGGATGCCGAAGGCCGGCTCACGGTCACGCTGCCCGTGGCTATCGACCCCAAGCGCAGCGACCAGGATTACCGCATCGAGGCGCGGGTGACGGATGCGGCCAATCGCGAGGTAGCCGGCCACTCGACTGTGCTGGCCACCTATGGTTCGTTCCGGGTGAGCGTCGAGCCAACGAGTTATGTCTTTTCGCCGGGGCAGACCCCCAGGGTGAAGGTCACGGCCCAGGACTACGATAACAAGCCGGTACAGACGCAGGTGCATCTCGCGGTCAATCTGGAGAAGTGGGAGTCCGTCACGCAGGATGGCTACGCTACGCACAAGCGGACGGAGACGCCGGTAACCAGCAAGGACGCCGCAACCGGCGCCGACGGCACGGCGCTGGTCGAGTTGCCGATGAACGGCAGCGGCGATTTTGAGATCACGGTGAGCGCGCAGACGCCGGAAAATCGAAGCGTGGAAGGCAAGACATGGGTCTGGATCTGGAACAACGCGGGCGAGTGGTACAACCAGAATACGCAAGCCCAGATTGTGGCCGACAAGAAGAGTTATCAGGTGGGCGATGTGGCCCATCTGCTGCTGGTCACCGGCCTCAAGGAGTCATGGGCGGTGGTGACAGCCGAGGGCAACAGCGTGCAGTCGCGGCAGTTGATTCACGCGACCGGCGAAAGCTTCCCCTTCGACGTGCCGATCACGGCGAAGGCGCAGCCTAACTTGGTAGTTAGCGCGGTGATTGTCCACGAAGACCAACTGCTTACCGCGCAGAAATCTCTCAAAGTCCCGCTGGTGGAGCGGACGCTGACCATCACGGCCACGCCCAGCAAGCCGCGCTTCCTTCCCGGAGAAACGGGCAGCTTTGACGTGCTGGCGGTGGATTACCAGGGCAAGCCGGTGGAGGCCGACCTGAGCTTTGGCGAAGTGGATGAGGCGCTCTATTCGGTGCGGCCCGACGATAGCGGCAATATTGTCAATTCCTTTTATCCGAAACGCGAAGTGGAACTCAGTCCGGAGTCCTCCTTCGCCTATTACTTCTACGGCGAGGCAGGGACCAAGTCTCCGATGCTGGCGCGCTTGAACGATGGGCTCTTCCATCCGCGCATGGCGCAGGTAAAGCCCGGCTCGGACCTGGTGGTTCCCAAGGTGCGCAAGGCCTTCCCGGATACGGCCTACTGGAATCCGAATGTGCATACCGGCCCGGATGGCCACGCGCGAGTTACATTTGCCTTCCCGGATTCGCTGACCACATGGCGGACGACCATCCGCGGTCTGACCGACGATGGCAAGGCCGGCAGCGTGGTGACGCGGGTGCTGGTGCGCAAGAACCTGATCGTGCGGCTGGCCGCGCCGCGCTTCTTCCGCCAGGGCGACGAAGTTATGCTGCGAGTTATCGCTCATAACTACCTTGAAACGGCCAAGGACGTGACCTTTGCGTTGGATGTCGGCGGGTTGGATCTGATCGGCGGCCAAACGCAAAAGGTGAATATTCCCGCCAAGGGCGAGAATTGGGTGGACTGGCGGGTGAAGGCGCGCATCACCGGCAACGCGGTGCTGACCGCCAAAGCGCTGACCAATGAGGAATCCGACGCGCTGGAGGCGACGCTGCCCGTGCTGCCGTTTGGCGTGAAGCAGCGGGCTGCTGGGTCGGGCGTGGTCTTCTCCGGCGACGGACAGAGCCGGTGGAGCTTCAGTTACCCGGCAGGCGCGGATGCGGGGGCGCGCGGAATCACCATCACCGTCGCGCCCAGCGTGGCGGGCACGGTCTTCGATGCGCTCGAGTATTTGACGAGTTATCCCTGGGGATGCACCGAGCAGACCATGTCCAGTTTTCTGCCCGATCTGATCGTGGCCAAGGCGGTGGACAAACTGGGCCTGAAATCGCCCATCGAGAGAGCCACGCTCAACGATATGGTGGACGCGGGGATGGAGCGGCTGCACAGCTTCCAGCATGACGATGGCGGCTGGGGCTGGTGGCAGGACGATCCCAGCCGGGTCTTCATGACTGCCTACGTTGTAAGCGGGCTGGGCCAGGCGAAGGACGCCGGCCACATTCCCCACAATATGGATATGGACCGGGGCCGTGAGTGGCTGCAAGCCGCGCTGGCCGCGCATCCCGACATGGTCCCCGACCTGCGCGCCTATGTGGACTATGCGCTGGCTACCACCGGCGGCGCGCCCAGGGAGGAGCTCGACAAAGCCTGGTCGAGCCGCGACAAGCTGAGCGATGAGGGATTGGCGCTGGTTGGGCTGGCTCTCGATGCCGCTGGAGACAGCCGGGCCAAAGATGCGGCGCTGCTCCTCGAGAAGAAGGCCAAAACCAATGACACCGACGCCTGGTGGACCGGAACCTACGATGGCCTGCTCGAATACTGGGACGATACCTCCAACGAGACCACGGCCTTCGCGCTGAAGTTGCTTGTCCGGCAGGATCGCGCGAGCGGCCTGCTGCCCAAGGCCGCGCAGTGGCTCGCCAAGCATCGCGATGGCAGCTACTGGTACTCGACCAAGCAGACGGCAATGGTGATCGGCGGACTCACCGACTACCTGGCCCTGAGCGGCGAACTGGCCAACTCCTCCGATGTGGAAGTGCTGGTCAACGGCGCGAGCGTCGGCAAGCGCCACTTCGGCCCCGGTGACGGCCCCGGCGGCGATTTCGCCCTGCCGTGGCGGATCAAGGTTCCCGCCGCGCAGGTGGGCAATGGCGGACAGGTGACGGTGCGCAAGAGCGGCAACGGGATCACTTATTGGTCGGTTGAAAACAATTGGTACTCCGCCGACCGCAGGTCCTTCCAGCAGGGCCAGTTGGCGCTCAATATCACGCGCGACTATTACGTGCTCCAGAAGAATCAACCCAAACCAACTGACGCAATCACCTACGACCTGGTTCCGCTCAAGGGTCCGATTCATGTGGGCGATATCATTGCCGTGAAGCTGGCCGTGAACGGATCGAGTTGGAAGTATCTGCTGGCCGAGGACCCGATTCCGGCGGGCACGGAGTTCCTGCCCAACACCGGCCTCTACACGCTGAACAGCAAACCCTCCTGGTGGTACGACTGGTACACACGCAAGGAGTTCCACGACGACCGCGCGGCCTTCTTCAACACCGACTTTGGCGGCCGCCGCGAGTACGTCTACCTGCTCAAAGCCGTCAATCCCGGCAAATTCGTCATCAGCCCGGCGCAGACCGGGCCCATGTATCAATCGAACGTGCAAGCTACTACCGATCCCGCAACGCTGGAGGTGCAGCCGTGACCTATTTCAAAGACATGTTTGGCCGTCTGCGCCAGAGCTGGCGCTGGGTTGCGGCGCAGTTTGTTGTAACTCTTCTGTTGATTCTCGCGGGCCTTGCCTGGACGCGCCTGCCCGAGAGACACGTCTGGCAGGTGCTGCTCTCGCTGCTCGTGCCGCTGCTGCTGGCTATCTCTGTGCTAGAGACGCAAGCCGGGACGGCGCGCAGCTTGGCCGGCGATGATGCAAAGCGCGTCAAGCTGGTGTGGGGCGCGATGACCCTGCTGGTCTGGATTGCTGTGGTGTGGGTTGCCTGGGCGCTGCTGGATTGGTGCGACGACCGCTTCTACCAGTGGGCGGGCTATCTCAACTCGAAGGCTTCTGCAACTGCACGGGCGAAGCTCTTCACCTATGAACACATCTATCTCTGGATGACTTATGTTGAGTGGGTCTTCCGCTGGATCGTCGTGCCGGCCAAGGTTATCCCTTATGCCATGGCTTCGGCGCAGTGGGGCTTTCGCCTGCCCTGGCGCAGAGTGATCCGGCTCCTGTGGAACTGGCGCTGGTGGCTGGGCGTGACCGTTGCGGCGTTGGTTGCTGTGGCGTTGCCGGCCCGCTTCTTTGCCCCTGATCCGTATGGATCGGTCTCCGCGCAGATCTGGCACGTATCGCTGAAGCTGGCCGCGAATTATCTGCTGGCAGTGGGCAGTTGGGTCTTGCTGCTCGCTTGGGAGGCGGTGCTCTTCGGGCGCCAGAAGCCGCGGACCGATGAGACGCTTGCGCTGATCCTCGGGCAAACAGAACCGCATTCAAGCGAAGGGACCGTGGAAAAGCCGCCGCTACCGGAGCGTGAGTAGCGCGCTCTGCGGAACGCCGGTGCGCAGCCACTCCAGCACCTGTGCGCGGCCATAGCGGTCGAGAAGCTGCTGCGCGTACCAGCCGGCGGCCCGGTGCGCGGCCCCCGACTCGGCCTCGCTGGCTGCGTGGGCCAGCTTTCCGTCAATTGAATCCGGAGTCAAATCGCTTCCCACCCTTTCGCCAGAAAAACGGCGAAAGGATGGGGCGCCCAAGCTCTGCCGCGCATCGCCCGGCCGGGCTGAAGACGACCATGCTTCCACCAGTCCTTCGCGCAGCCAGAGCGGCGTGCGGACGGTCGCCGGCTCCTCCACCAGCGCGTGCAAAAACTCGTGCAACAACGTGCTATCGAGCAACTTCCGCGCGGCCAGAATACGCAGCGGCTGCACCGCAATCAGATCCCCTTCCGTAAAGGCCGCCACCCATCCCGGCGCCAGTGTTGCATCGCGAAAGGCCGGCGTGGAGCGGTAAACCCGCACCGCGATCACAGCGCCCGGAGCCAGCCCGCTGCGGCTCTCGGCCTCGGTCAATGCGCGCGCCAGAGCCGGAACGTACATAGCATCCGCCGCTTCGCTCGTCTCCAACGTGAAGTTCTGTCCGGCAAAGCTCTGCCAGGCCGCGCCGGTGGTCTCCTCCGCCAGCGTTGCGCCGGGGAAATACTGAGCGAGAATCTCGCGGTAAGTGCGTCCCTCCCGCGCCATCTCGGCTGCTCCCGTCTGGCACAGGCCCACGCCATGTCCCGAGCCGCGTCCATGGAAAAGAAAACCGTCGCCCTGGGCCGCAATCTCAAACCAATTGCTGCGAATGAGGTTCCATCCCAGCGCGCGGCCCACGGCCAGCCGGAACTCCTCCGCAGGAATCTTTGTCGTGCCCGCCAAGATCGCAGTGGCGCGGCCAGACTCGCCGCGTTGAGCGACCGTCAAACTCGTCCATCCGGGCGCAGCCAGTCCGTCCGCGGCCAGGGCCAGGGTCAACTCCGCGCGGGAGAGCGTAGCCGACCACTCGCTCGATCCAGCGCGCTGGCAATAGGGGTCAACACGCGAAACCAACGCATTCCGCGCCGCATGACCGGATGCGCCGCGCACCGGCCAAACCTCCTCGGCTGCTGCCGTGTGCCCCCCGCAGTTCTGATGAAAGTACGCCTCGGCGCGCTTCCCATTGCGCCACAAACTCGCTCCCGCAGTAGCCAGCGCCGCCGCGTGAGCCTCGGGCGTTGCGCGCCAATGCACCCACTGGCAATGGGTCGAGTCGCAGACATCGAATGCCGTGTGCCCGTGAGCTGGCGCCAGCGCAAAGCTGCGCGCCGCCACAGCCAGGGCCTTGCGCGATTCCGGCGAATCCGCCGCGCCGCTCTCAGCGGCCACGACAAACTCCACGTATCGCTCCACCGGCAGCGTCGCGGCTAGGACTAGCGCGCCCGATTGCGCGGTGATTCTCAGCGGGTAAGCCAGTGTCAGCGACTCGCCATGCGCGGCGATCTTATAACTGCCGGTGAGCAGCAACTCCGCGCAGGAATGTGCCTGCCCGTTCGCATCCGTCCAGGTCAGCCCCGCATCTTTTGCCCGAACCTCAATGCTTCTGAGCGGCAAGGCGCGGCAGGTCTCGCAAAGCCGCAGCGTCGCGCCCGCAATGGGCGTGACGGCCGCTTGCTTATCGCGCCACAGCGTCCACAATCGCACGCGAATCGTGGAACGCGGAGCCGCCTGGCCCAGCGCGGCCGCCCCGCAGAAGGCAACCAGGCATAACCCCCACAGCGCCCGCTTCATGGCTTCCTCAGCGGCGAGCGCGCCAGCACTGTTGCCGCCACTTGCGCCGCATCCGAGCCGCGCCCCGAGGGCAAATAGACAGCCACCACCACCCGCGGGGCCTCCGCTGGCGCAAGGCCAATAAACCAGCCGTGCGTCGCGCCGCCGCTCTCCGCGCTGGCTGTCCCGGTCTTCCCGGCAATGGGCACGCCGCCCAGCGAAGCCGCGCCCGCCATGCCGAAGCTGGCCGAGTCCCTCAGCCCCGCCGTCACGGTTTTTGAGGCCGCCGTCTCCGGATGCGCGGCCAACTCAATGGCCAGCGAGCGGTAAGCCTCAGCCAACTCCGGCAGCGTCACGCGAATCCCTTCCACCCCCAGCGCCGCAAGTTGAATCTGCTCTCGTCTCCGCGGCTCGCGAAAGGCAGCGACCTCTTCCAGCGGAGCCAGCCCCGTGGCCGCCAACAGGCCTCGCTCGCTGAGCGCCTGGCGCAGCTCCGCCGCCGTGAGAGTCCCCGCCAGTTCGGCAAAATAGGAGTTGCAGGACCAGGCAAGCGCCTGCTCCGCGGTCATTGGACCTGAAACTGGATGGGAACAGTCAAGCTCGTGGCTGCCAATATGCATCTGGCGGTTGCAGGCAACCCTGTGCTCCGGGTCCCAGCGGCCGGAGGCAAGAGCAAAGTAGAGAATCAAGGGCTTCAGTGTCGAGCCGGGTGTCGCCAGGGTGCGGCTCGCCTCGGCCAGCCGGGCTCGAGCCAGCAGATGCCCCGTGCCAATCTCCAGCACCAGTACCCTGGCATCGGAACTCTTGTTGACCGCTTCTTCGACCGCTCTCTGCCAATGCACGGCTTGCTGCGCGCGGCCCTGTCTGGCGTTAGTAGTCTGCGCCCAATCGGATGCTCCCGCAACCGTCAGCACCACCAGTGGAATCCAGGCTCGTTGCCACATTGGCCGCATCTCTAAAGTATGAACCATGAGCGGCGGGGAGTTTGCTTCGATCCCCGCCGGAGTCAGGGTCCAGCAAGCTCCAAAACCATGTTGAATCGGGGTTTTGAGCACTCCGGCGGCATCTACGCGCCCGCCGGCAGTGGTCGGATGTGCTCGGCGCGGACTTGCTCAGCTGTGAACAAGCTAAGAAAAGGCGCGCTCTGTGCGGCAGCTTCGACGGCGGGCCGGCCTTTGGCCTCCTCGCGCTCGACGAGGCAGACCACGGCGGCCACGATCATGCCGGCCTCGCGCGCGGCTTCAATGGCGTTGATGGTGGATGCGCCGGTGGTGCAGACGTCGTCCACAATGACCACGCGGGCGCCTTCGCGGCAGAAGCCCTCGATGCGGCGGCCGGTGCCGTGCGCCTTCTCGGCCTTGCGGACCAAGAACCCGTGCAGCAGGGGCGCGTCGGGGCGCGATTGCGCGGGACCTGACAGGGCACGTTGGGCGCTGGCCGTGGCCACGTTCGAGACGATGGGGTCCGCGCCCAAGGTGAGTCCACCAACGGCTTCGGCGTCGATGTGATGTTCATTGAGGAGGTCGAGAATTGCTTCGCCAGTGAGGCGCCCCCCTTCGGCGTGAAGAGTGGTGATGCGGCAGTCGATGTAGTAGTCGCTTGTGCCGCCCGAGGAGAGCTTGAACTGGCCAAGGCGGAAGCTCAGGCGGGCGAGAAGCGAAAGTAGCTGCTGGGCGTGGGTCGAGGTTGTCATCGATTTGATTGTAGCGGGAGCGGGGGAACGAGGGAACAGGGAATAGTCGCCGGTTAGGCAGCGGAAATTGAAAAGGATCGCATCCGCGGTTTCAGGGAGGAGCAGCACGTTAGCCCCGCTTCGCGGGTTTAGCGAGTTAGCAAGTTAGCGGGCTGCCAGCCGGCTGGTCTGCATGATCCCCGTTTTTCTATTCCCTATTCCCTGTTCCCTCGTCGTCACATCTTGTCCAGATGCCGGAATCCGCCGGTGCCAAGCAGCATGAAGAAGAAGATCAGGAAGTTGTAGCAGGCATGGACCAGCGTGCTGGCGGCCAACGAGCGGGTTTTGAGGCGCACCGCGCAGAGAATCAGGCTGACTGTAAACAGCAGGAGAAACGGACCCAGCGAATGGCCGGTCTGCTCGGCGTGCATCAGGGCGAAGGGCAGGCTGGTGGCGATGGAGGCGATGACCATGCCGAAGATCGACCACTGGGGATGGCCGTCGGCGTCCAGGGGCGGGACGGGCTTGCCAACACTCCTTTCCATGGCCCAATCCCAGGCCGTGGCGAGGGACGGAAGCAAAAATCCGCGGAAGAAGATCTCCTCAAAGAAGGGCGCAATGGTGACGCCGAAGGCGAAGAGCAGCCAGGCTGCGCCGGGAGCGCGAAAGATGTCATCGATCGGCGCGTGTTCGGGTCCGGGAATCAACATCTCGTCGAGCGCGGCGAGCAAAAAACAGCCCAGGGCGATGGCGGCTAACGGCCGGTAAAGCCGCCGCGCAACCGCGCCGCGCCAGTGGATTCCGGCGAAGAAGCTCTTCTTCCAGAACAGCGGAAAGACGATGAGGCTCAAGCCAAGCGTGACGAGATAGATGATCGCCTCGCTGCCCAGCATGTAGTGGACCTCGGTGGTGGCCTTGTCCATGGTTGCGATGCCGAAGAGATGAAAGCGCAGGGCCACCATCATCAGCACCGTCGCGCACACAGTTCCAACCGAGAGAAGAACCGCCAGCAGGGCCAGATGGCCGAGGTGCGGAGTGCGTGCGGGCGGAGTGATCTCGAGCCACGGCTCGGAGTAAGTGAGTTCAGCCGGCTCATCGGTGAAATTCCCAATTTGCGCCGGAGTCAGATCGAAGACGGGAAACGAATCCTGCTCCGGCTCGTGCGGCGTGTGCTCAAGGTCGCTCATGGCAGCCCATTCTTCTTTTTGCGGGTGGGGGATTTCCTGGGGGTGGTCTTCTTTTGGGCAGTGCGCTTGCCTTTGGCGGATTTGCCCGGATTTGGCTGTACGGATGCCGGTTCGGGTTCATACTTTCCCAGCGCTTCGCCAGAAGAAGGGCGAAAGGACGGGGCGCGAAGGGCTGGGTCGCTGGCGGAATCATCGTCGTGACTGTCGGGGGCGAGACGGCCGTTGCTGGAGGTGTAATAGCGTTTGAGGAACTGGCCGGTGTAGGAGGCGGAAGCTGCCGCGATCTTTGCGGGCCGGCCCTCGGCAACCACGCGGCCGCCGTCTTCGCCGCCTTCCGGGCCGAGGTCGAGAATCCAGTCGGCGTTGCGGATGACGTCGAGGTTGTGCTCGATGATGATGACCGTATTGCCGAGATCCGCGAGCCGATGGAGAACCTCGAGCAGCTTGCGCACATCGTCGAAGTGCAGGCCGGTGGTCGGCTCGTCGAGCAGATAAAGCGTGCGGCCGGTCTGGCGCTTGCTCAGCTCCCGCGCCAGCTTCATGCGCTGCGCCTCGCCGCCGGAGAGCGTGGTCGCGCTCTGGCCGAGATGGACGTATCCCAGGCCGACATCGACCAGGGTTTGCAGCTTCTGGCGCACCTGCGGCACGTCGGCGAGCACGGTGAGCGCATCTTCGATGGTCAGTTCGAGAATGTCCGCGATGGAGTGGCCATGGAATTTCACGGCCAGCGTCTCCTGGTTATAGCGGCGGCCGTTGCAGATCTCGCACTGCACGTAGACGTCGGGCATGAAGTTCATTTCAATCCGGCGCTGCCCGTCGCCGGTGCAGGCCTCGCAGCGTCCTCCGCCGACGTTAAAGCTGAAGCGGCCGGGCTTGTAGCCGCGTTCGCGCGCCTCGGGAAGCATGGCGAAAAGATCGCGGATAGGCGCGAAGACCTGCGTGTAGGTGGCGGGGTTGGAGCGCGGCGTGCGCCCGATGGGCGACTGGTCGATGCGCACCACCTTGTCGAGCTGCTCGGCGCCGGTGAGCGATTCGTGCGCGCCCGGCTCCTCGCGCGAGCCATAGATCGTCCTGGCCAGGGAGCGATACAAAATGTCATTGATGAGCGTGCTTTTGCCTGAGCCGCTGACGCCTGTCACCACGGTCATTACGCTCAGCGGAATGCGAATCGTCACATCCTGCAGATTGTGTTCGCGCGCGCCGGCGACGGTGAGCCACTTGCCGGTGAGGGCGCGTGGATGGGCGCGTTGCAGCATGGGCGACGCGCCGGAGAGATAGCGCCCGGTGAGCGACTCCGGGCAGGCCATGATCTCTGCCGGAGTGCCCTGGGCGACGACCTGGCCGCCTAGCCGTCCAGCGCCGGGGCCGAGGTCGAGGACGTAGTCGGCGTGGCGGATGGTCTCTTCATCGTGCTCGACGACCAGCACCGTGTTTCCCAGGTCGCGCAACCTCTCCAGCGCCTGAAGCAGCCGGTTGTTGTCGCGCTGGTGCAGGCCGATGGAGGGCTCGTCGAGAACATAGAGCACGCCGCGCAGCCTTGAGCCGATCTGCGTGGCCAGGCGGATGCGCTGGCCCTCGCCGCCGCTGAGCGTGGCCGCGTTGCGGTTCAGGGAAAGATACGTGAGGCCGACGGCGCAAAGAAACTCCAGGCGCTCGGCGATCTCTTTCCTGATCCGCTCGGCCACCAGAGACTCGCGCGCCGTGAAGCTGAGGTTGATGGCCGCCGAGAGCGCGCGGTTGAGGGGCAGGGCTGTGAAGTCGGCGATGGACAGGCCGCCGATCTTCACCGCCAGCGACTCCGGGCGCAGGCGCTTGCCGCGGCAGGAGGGGCAGGGCACGGCGGACATGTAGCTCATCATCTGCTCGCGATAGGAATCGCCGCGCGCCTCCTCGATGCTGTCGCGCAAAAACGCGAGAATGCCGTGAAAGCCGGTGCGCGGGGCCTCGCCTTTGGGAGGGCCATAAACCAGAAGGTGCTGCTGGCGCGGCGGCAGCTCCTCGAAGGGGGTGCTGAGGTCGATCTTGTAGCGGTCGGCGGCGAGATGAATGAGCCGGAGGAGGTACTGCGAAGAGGAGCCGGGACCGAGGCCTCCGTCGAGCAGCGGCTTTGACCAGTCGGTGATGACCTTGGCCGGGTCGAGATCATAGAGCGAGCCCAGGCCATGGCACTCCGGGCAGGCGCCGAAGGCGGAGTTGAAGCTGAAGCTGCGCGGCTCCAGCTTGGGCACGTCGAGGCCGCAGTCGGGGCAGGCCATGGAGGAGGAGAACAATTGCTCTTCGTGGCCGGTTACGGCGATCAGCGCCAGGCCGTTGGCCATTTGCAGCGCCTTGGCTACGGCGGCTTCCAGGCGTTTTTCCATGGAGGGTTTGCCCGAAGATGTCGTGGGCGGTTGAGTTCCCTCCCAGGTCCCCAACGGCGAGGGACCTGGGGCACCCGGAGTTGTGGCGGGCTTGAGCAGGATGCGGTCAATCACCGCATCGATGGTGTGATTCTTCCGCCGGTCGAGGTTAAGCGGCTCGGAGAGGTCTGCCAACTCGCCGTCCACCCGTGCGCGAAAGCCCTGCCGGTCGAGCTGGTCGAGCAGATCCTTGAACTCGCCCTTGCGTCCCCTCACCACAGGAGCCATCACGGTGACGCGCTCTCCTATGCCGAGTTCGAGAATGCGCTGAACGATCTGATCTGAAGTCTGCCGCGAGATGGGCCTTGCGCAGTTGGGGCAGTGCGGCGTGCCCACTGAAGCGTAGAGCAGGCGCAGGTAGTCGTAGATCTCGGTGATCGTGCCCACAGTGGAGCGCGGGCTGCGGCTGGTGGTCTTTTGCTCGATGGAGATGGCCGGCGAAAGCCCCTCGATGGAGTCCACGTCGGGCCGCTCGATCTGGTCGAGAAACTGGCGCGCGTAGGCCGACAGGGTCTCCACGTAGCGCCGCTGCCCTTCGGCATAGATGGTGTCGAAGGCCAGCGAACTCTTGCCCGAGCCGGAGAGGCCGGTGACCACCGTCAGGGTGTTGCGCGGGATGCGCACGCTGATGTCGCGCAGATTGTGCTGGCGCGCCCCGCGCACCGTGATGTGAGTGATGGGCATAATCGAAATCGAAGTGTGTGCCCCATCCTTTGCATTCTCTTGCGAAGGGCGGGATTGTGCGCGCTACAGTTTGGCGTGGCTTCCGTCGCAGAAGACAGGATGGGCGGTGTGCTTGCAGCCGCAGAAGTAGACAGTCTTGGATTCAGTGGCCTCGAATTTTACAGGCGTGAATTCGCTTCCCTTGTGGCTTCCGTCGCAGAAGGGCTGGCCGGCGCTGCGACCGCAGGAACACCAGTAGTAGCTCTTGCCGGCTTCGACTTCGACGGCGTAGGGACCTTTTTGGGCAATAACGGGTTCTGGCATGGAGAACACTCCTTGAAATGTGGTACAGATATTATCGCCGATGGCGGAGGGATTTGTGGCCGATAGAGATGGAAACCGGAGTATTGCCGCGTTTTCAGAGCCGCTCCGGCCGCGTTCGCCTGCCGTTCATCGGATGCGAACGCAGCGGAGGGTATTCTATTTGTCAACAGAAATGAAGGTCAGCGCGGCGATTCTTCTGCGACAATCGCAGAGAGCGATTCCTCTTTGCGGGCGAGTCTTCATGCGAATCAAGAGCGGGAACGCGGCGGGTTTCAGACCACGGGGAAGTGAGCGATGGCGGACTTGTTGAATCTGGTGATGTTGGTTTGCGCGTCGGCTGGCTCGCTGGCCTTTGGCGTCCTTGCGGCTTATGGGATACTGCGCATGGGCTTTGCCCTGATGAAGCCGCGCGAGCGGCAGCCGGTGGCGGAGGCGCAGACCCAGGCCGCGCGCATCGCGTAGCCTGGGCGAAAACGCTAGTTGAACTGGAACCAGTTCACGTTGGCGATGCTGCCGCTGGATCCTCCGCCGGTGAATACCAGATAAACGTCGTGGACACCAGAAGCCCCTGAGGCTGTTGCCGTGACTGTCTGCCACGTCTGCCAGCCTCCGGTTACCGGCAGCGCGACGGTGGCGATGGGCGTTCCGGCAAGGCTGTCGAGATAGAAGGTTGCTGTCCCGCCATTGCCGCCGCTTGCCACCCTTACGCTGACTCCGCTCACCGATGCGCCGAAATTGACATTCTTGTAGACGGCATAGGAGCCGGGAGAGTTGTATCCCAAATCGTATCCGCCGGCCGCGTCCGAGCTCTGCTCGGTTTCGAGTCCCGATTCGCTGGAATAGCTCGAGCCCATGATCTGGGAGGTGGCGGCGACGGCTGGCGTGCCGGTCTGCGTTCCACTCCAGGTGAATGTGGCGGCGGCCTGCGCGGGCAGTGTATAGGAGAGGGATTCGCTGCCCCACTGCGCCTCAAAGCTCTGGCTGGTCGAAGCCTCGTTGAAGACGATCAATGCCTTCGAGCCGTCGGGATTCTCAAAGGCCGCGCTCACCAGGTTTGGCGCATTGCTCGAATAGATGCGCGTCGCTCCTGGCAGGACGAACTTGCTGTAGTGGCCGAGGGTGTAGAACTCGACTGTCTTGGTGATCGCGCCGCCGGGGTTGCTGACCGTAACGATGGGCGTGCAGGTATTGCATCCGCCCAGCGCCGCATCCTGGGTCAGGTTCGGTCCCAGGGTCTGATCGAGCGCCAGGCTCCATTTCACGTAGCCTTTGCCCGCGTTGCGCAGCACCTGCGTGATCTCAAGGAAATCGGAGGAGAACTGGTCGGTCACCCATGTGCCTCCCGAGTGCTCGGTCATCCAGGCTCCCTTGGTTGGAAAGAGGTTCTGGACCGTCTGTTGCGCGCCGGGAGGGCCGCCATAGCCGTGCCATGCCGTGCCCGCCACCTGCGCCGAGGCCAGAACCGTGGGATCGCTCAGGACTGTCTCGGGATAGGAGGCCGTATCCCAGTTGTGGTCATAGACGAAGACCTGCGTGGCAAGTTTGTTCGAGCTCAGTGCGGGCAGAACATAGTCGCGCAGCAACGTGAGTTGATTCGCGGCGCTCATGCCCATGCTCGGATAGCTTGAGGTGACGTAGAGCGGCTCATTTTGCAGGGAGATGTAATCGATGGGAACGCCCGCGGCCTGGTAAGCCTGGATGTAGTCCACGAAGTAGTTGGCAAAGGCGGTCTCGTTGGCCGGGGTCATCAGCAGGCTTCCGCCCAGCATCGAGACGGGATTCATCGAGGCGGGGTCTTTCATCCAGCCCGGCGGGCTCCAGGGGCTGGCCATCAGCTTCATCTGCGGATTGAGGGTCCTGGCCTGGAGAATGATGGGCAGAATGTCGGTCTGATCGTGGGCAATGGAGAAATCGGCCAGCGGAAGATCGGTCTGGCCGGCCGGCCTGTCGTCGAAGGAGTAGACCGAGCGGGCGATGTCAGAGGCTCCCATGGGAATGCGCATGAAGCTGAGGCCGATGCCGTTGCCGCTGCGTGTAAAGAGGTCGCTCATGGCTCCGGGCAGGTTGGCAGGCTTGGCCACCTCATTGAGCAGGTAGGCCGCTGAGTCGGTAAATGCCGCGCCAAAACCGTCCATCGTTTGATACTTGAGGTTTTCATCGATGATGAGTCTGTTCGCGCCCGCGGTGGTGGCCGTAAAGGGGACCGAGGGTTGCGCGGCCATCAGGGAGCTTTGATCGTGCGTGCTGAGAACCACGGAGACCGTGGGTCCGGAGATCAGATAAGCTCCTGTTGCTGCCGCGCTCTGGGAGTATCCCGGCGCAATCGCAATCGCCTCGATCGTCGTGTCCACCGGCACGCTGATGGGAGCGGCATATTTCGTGGACGAGGCGGTCGGTGTCGACCCGTCGGTGGTGTAGTAGATTGCCGCTCCCGCCGTGCTGTCGGACAAGGCAATGGACTGCGCTGAGGCATAGGTTCCCGGCGCTGGCGAGAAGGTGGGTGCGGCCGCCGGGGGCAAGGTGATGATGTACACGCCCGTGGCGAAGGCGCTCGCTGCGTATCCGTTGGCTTCGGCGATGGCTTCGATCGTGGTGGTGGATGAAACCGTAATGGGAGCCGAGTAGAGGTTGGGGCTAGTCGTCGGCGTCGTGCCATCGGTCGTGTAATAAATTGCCGCTCCGGCGGTGCTGTCGGCCAGAGAGACGGTCTGCGTCGAGGAAAAGGTTCTCGGCGCGGGCGAGAAGGTGGGAGTGGCGGTGGTTGGAGGCGGCGGGGTGGGCTGAGTGCCGCCTCCGCCTCCGCCGCAACCGGCAAGGCAAAGCGGAGCCAGGATGATTGCCAATAGAAATCTGCTCATGACGTCGACTCTTTCTTGTTCTAACTTTACGTCAAATCGCCGGGGCTGCGCCTTTTTCATGAGACCAGGCGGAAAGGCGCGGACGCGGCTCTTCAGAGTCAACGAGGCTTCTGGCGATAGAGGATTTGCCGATACATTCCGCTATTGCGGCTGCGGATTCTCGGGCGGCTGGCCGGGCCGCTGGTGCTGCTCGCGCTGCCACTCCATCATCTGCTGCGGAGTGCGCTGCGGACCGCCGGGTCCGAAGTTGGGCCGGACGGGCGGGTGAGCCACCGGCTGGTCGTCCGAGTCGGCTTCCTCGTCAGCGGCGGGGGTGGGGTTGGTGGTTGCCGGAACGGCGGCGGTGCTTCGGGAACTGAGCACGATCTCGCGCGGTGTTCCCTGGCCCTGGTCCCCGATCATCAGGATGTTATAACCGGAGCCTTGCAAAAGCTGGGAAAGCACATCGCGGGCCGGGCCGGGGCCAAAGGCGCCGAAGATCCGCTCGTCCGTGTCAAAGCCCTCCACCTTGGCGCCGGTGACGGTGGACACCTCCTTCAGAATCTCTTGCAGGCTGGAGTTGGCAGCTTCAATGTGCAGCCCCTGGCTGTCCCAGGTGATCGCGGCCGGGGCGGGTTTCTCGTTGGCTGGCCAGAGCGGAGCTTCGGGCTCAGGAGGCTTTGCCGGAAGAGCTTGAACCTGAGCCGGGAGCGATTCTGCCGGAGTCGTTGCGGGGTGCTTGCGCGGATGGGCTCTCCTGTGCGCCGTGGCGGATGGGACAGCGGGCGCCTGCGCTTGCGCGGCCAGCAGCCGCGCGCCGCCCGGCGCCAGGGCCAAAGCCGCGACAAGAGCGAAGACACGCAGGCTTGGCCTCCCGAAGGATACAAGCGGATTCAGCGGGACGATCGCGCGCATGGGAATCGGTCCTTTGGTTCCGGCAGTGAGTCATGGGGCGGAGATCCGGCAGTGCGAATCCTGCCGGGGTCGCCGGGCGCGAAGTGCCGGCCGGACGCGGCCTCCCCGCTACCGCTCTACTGTACTAGACTAACAGTGGCCCGCGGACGCTCACACAAAGAGATTTCGCCAGAGAAGGAAGCTCCGGGGCCGGAAACCTGGAAAGGATTGAGGATGATGCGTCTCTGCTTGAAGGGTTGGGCTGCGCCGGCTCTCCTGTTGACGTTGCTGGCTACGCCGCCGGAGCGGGCGGGCGCAGCCAGTTGTACCTCGCAGGCCGAGTTGCAGCCGCAGGATCGCGATGCGCTGACTGCCGCCGGGGGGCGCCTGGCCATGGCCGTGGCCGGCCAGGATTTTGCCGCGCTGAAGAGCGCGCTGCTGCCTGCCGTGGCCCAGGACTGGGAGGGAATCCAGGAGACGGCGCAGGCCGGCGCGGCGCTGATGAAGGGCGGACAGGTGCAGTTGCGAAGCATTTACCTGCTGGACGCGACCAACCAGCCCGCACCCGCCGACACGCAGTTCTTCTGCTCGAACGCGAGCGGCACCCTGACCGTAACCCTGACCATGCGGGCGCTTCCGCCGGGCCGGTACGCCGTGGTGCTGGCCGATGCGGCCGGGGCGCCCAACGCCGGCCAATTGGGCTTCATCCTCGTCTGGGATGGTCCCGCCGCCGGATGGAAGCTTGGCGGCCTGACCGCGCGGCCGGGCGCCCTGGATGGGCAGGACGGGGTTTGGTGGTGGACGAGAGCCCGCGACCTGGCCAAAGCCGATCAACCCCAATCCGAGTCCTGGGCCGCATGGTACGCCTACGAGGTCGCCCGCGGGCTGCTTGTGCCGATGGATTTTCTCTCCTA
>Ga0302198_10003136_pt1 | contig 16828 bp, 14 predicted proteins | sample II_Bog_N2_2_FD_193521 | JGI IMG/M metagenome (GOLD analysis project Ga0302198, IMG submission 193521) | Peat permafrost microbial communities from Stordalen Mire near Abisko, Sweden - II_Bog_N2_2 | ecosystem: Environmental > Terrestrial > Soil > Wetlands > Peat | place: Sweden: Abisko... | reverse complement strand
GGCAAGGAATTCCCGATCTTCAACGTGTCGCTGCCGATGATCTGGGGAAACAAGAAGGATGCCGGCTACCTGCGCGGCTCGGAGTGGGAGAAGACCCCGCTCTACGTCGAAGAACAGCTGAAGAAGCTCATCGAATTTATCGAATACCAGACCAAGAGGCCGTTCGACTGGGACGCCCTGAGCGAGAACATGTTCTACATCAAGCGCGCGTCGGAGTTGCGCCTCGAGGCTATGGCGCTGTGCGCCGCGGCCCCGACCCCGGCGACCTACTGGGACTGGGTGGCGAGCATTGCGCCGATCAACTTCATGCCGGCGAACCAGGCCCTCGTGGACTACTTCCAGGGTGTCAAGGATGAAATCCAGTACCGGCTCGACAACACGATCTCCGCGGTGCAGAACGAGAAGTACCGGGTGTATTTTGACGGCATCATGAACTGGAACAAGCTGGGCTGGCTCACCCGCAAATTCGCGGAATACGACGTCGCCGTGGTCGCCGGCCGGTACACCCACGACTCGTTCTGGCAGGAGCCGCAGCTCATCGACCTCGATCGTCCGCTGCTCGGGATGGCCCAGCACTACCTGATCTGCCCCATCAACCACGGGTTGAAGATCATGGAGGAGCTGCTCATCAAGCGCTGCGACGAGTACGGCATAGACGGGATCGCGTTCCACTCGACGCGCACCTGCCGCGCCATGACCAACCCGCAGCACATCCTCGCTCGAACTGCGGAGACCGAGCGCGGTATCAAGTCGTTCTTCTTCGAGGGCGATGTCGCCGACGCGGCGTTCTATAAGGATGAGTCGCTCGAGAGCGGCCTCGTGGCGATGCTCGAGTCGATCGACATGCAGCGTTCCCGGGCACTGGTGTAGCCATGGCTGAGTCAGGGGCTGCGAACTGGTTCGTGATGGGAGTCGACCTCGGGTCGACCACGGCCAAGGTCGCAATCGTCGACGCTGCGGGCGCGATGGTCGGTTCGAAGATCGTGCAGATGGGTGCCGTGAGCCGCGAGGCCGTGCGCGTTGCCATGGAGTCCGCGCTCGAGGATGCCGGCATCACCCAGGACGACATCGTGCGCACCATCAGCACCGGCTACGGCCGAAAGCTGGTGCCGTCGGACAAGACCTTCACCGAGATCACCTGCCACGCGCGAGGCGCGGCGGCGCTGTTCCCGGGAGTGCGGCTGGTCATCGACATCGGAGGCCAGGACAGCAAGGCCATTGCCGTCGACAGCGACGGCCTGGTCGACCGCTTCGCGATGAACGACCGCTGCGCCAGCGGCACTGGGCGATTCTTCGATGTGCTGAGCCGCGCGCTTGAGGTCCCCATCGGTGAAGTCGGTGACCTCGCGATGGCCGGCAGCAATGAACTCGAGGTCAGCAGCATGTGCGCGACCTTCGCTGAGACGGAGGTCATCTCGCTACTCGCCCAGGGAGCAGAAACGGCGGACATCGCGGCGTCTGTGCACAAGGCTGTCGCGGCCCGCACGCTGGGGCTCGTGGCCCAGGTCGGCAAGGCATCCCCGGTCGTCATGACCGGCGGTGTCGCCAAGAACCGCGCCCTGGTGCATTTTCTTTCTGAGGCGCTGCGGCTCCCGATCGAAATGCTCGACGAGCCACAGATCGCGGGTGCGTATGGTGCCGCGATCATCGCGCGCGAGGAGCACCTGGGAAACGTCGCACTCGCCGCAGCGGACGACGCTACGGCAACCCAGTTCGCGGCGGGCCTCGCCGACGCCGTACCCCACTGTGCCGACTGCGATGGCCAGCTCGGGTTGCATGCGAATCACGGCCCGGTGCCCGTCACCATCGCGACTCGGCCCATGGTCGGCGCGCGATCGGGCGGTCGCGAACTCTGAACCGCCGGACACTGAGCGTCCTGGCTGGCGACAGACAGCATCCTAGGATGGTGCCCATGGTGAGCACAGGGGGATCCACGAGTGCTCTGGATGCGGGCCGACGGGAACGAAAAGGTGGCCACGCCGATCTCGCCCCTGGCAGCGCTCGCTCACTGCTTCTGACCATCCTCGGCGAGCTGGTGTGGCCGACGAATGCACCGGCCTGGACCTCGTCGTTGCTGTATGTGATGAACGGCCTCGGAATCGAGGAACGCACGGCACGGCAGGCAATCGTCAGGGGTGCCGATTCGGGGTGGATCGAACCGGTGCGTTCCGGCCGGGAGGTGGCCTGGTCGATGTCGACGCAGCTCGCCGAGGTGTTCGAGATCGGGTCCCGCCGCGTCGAGTCGCTGAGCGACCCCTTTCTCGACTGGGACGGAAACTGGCTGATCCTGCTCGTGACCATTCCGCAGCATTTGAAGACGAGTCGCAAGAAGCTTTACAGCGGGCTCGAGTGGGCCGGTTTCGGCAACCCGACGGCAGGAGTCTGGCTGACCCCGCACAGTGAGCGCCGGCCGCAGGTCGACGACCTGGTGACGAGCCTGGGACTGGCGGACTCGACCATGTCGTTCCTGGGCAGGACGGATTCGATCGGGCTGTCTGAGGGCGAGATCGTGCGCGATGGCTGGGACCTGGATGCGCTGTCCGAGCGGTACTCGGAGGTGGAGGCTCGATACCGTGACTCGAAGCCGGCCGCTGGCGATGACACCCTGTTCACGCACATCCGCGCGGTCGCGGAACTTCAGCGACTGCCCTTCTCCGATCCGCAACTTCCGGAGGCGCTACTGCCGGACTGGATCGGGCGGCGCGTGACCGCGCACCTGCAGCAGCTTCGGCGCGCGTGGGCACCCGCGGTGCACGCCCGCTGGGCCGAACTCAACGCCGTGTCCGGGTAACTGCCCTGCCCTGCTCTGCCCTGCTTTGCTCTGCTTTGCTTTGCTCTGCTTTGCTCTGCTTTGCCCTGCTCTGCTTTGCCCTGCTCTGCTTTGCCCTGCTCTGCTCTGCCCTGCTCTGCTTTGCCCTGCCCTGCCCTGCCCTGCCCTGCCCTGCTTTGCTTTGCTTTGCTCTGCTTTGCCCTGCCCTGCTTTGCTCTGCTTTGCTCTGCTTTGCTCTGCTTTGCTCCGGCGGGAGAAACTGCATGGGCTGTTGACACTTGTTGTCGTGTAGGCCGTGGCGGGGCGACAACGAGTGTCAACTCAGGGCCGACCGAACTCCAACGAGCAAGGAGTTTCTCCCGCCACGCCCCAGTTTCTCCCGCCGCTATCCAGTTTCTTCGCCCGCCCTACTGGTCCGGGATCAGGCGCTTGCCCAGGAGAACGGTCTGCTCGGTGTTGTATCCGAGCCTCTCGTACAGGCCGATGACCGCTGCGTTTTCGGCACGCACCATCAGCATGACCTTGGGGCAGCCGAGTTCGACCAGCAACCGTTCACCCTCGGCCATGAGCGCTGCGGCGTACCCCTGCCCGCGATGGGCGGCATCCACAGCGAGGTAGGACACCCAGCCGCGGTGACCGTCGAACCCGAACATTGCGCTCGCGACGACCACGCCGCCATCTTCACCCACAAGGAACAACCCGGGCTGCACCGTGAGCTTGCGCTCGATGTCCTTACGCGGGTCGTTCCAGGGTCGGGTGAGCTCGCAGGCCTCCCAAAGCCGGACGACGTGATCGGTATCGCTCGTGGCAAACGGTCGGATAAGCATCCCGCAGTCTAGATCGGCGACGCCGCCTCGACCGACGAGACGGGCGTGAGTTCACCATTCTCGATCTGCTCCCGCAGCACGAACTTCTGGATCTTGCCCGACGGGGTCATCGGGTAGGACTCCACGAAGAACCAGTGGGTCGGGGTCTTGTGCGCCGAGATGCGCTCGCGGCACCAGGCACGCAACTCCGCGGGGTCGGGTCGATCCACCCCTTCGCGCAGCCGAACAACCGCGCCGACCTGTTCGCCCCACTTCTCGTCCGGGATTCCCACGATGGCCGCCTCGGCGATGGCCGGGTGATCGAACAGCAGGTCCTCGATCTCACGCGGGTACAGGTTGAGGCCGCCGCGGATGATCATGTCTTTGACCCTGCCGGTGACCCGGAGAAAGCCGCGGTCATCCATCGTGCCGATGTCGCCCATGTGCAGCCATCCGTCGCTGTCGATGGTGTCCGCGGTCGCCTCAGGCATCTCGTAGTAGCCGAGCATGTTCTGGTAGCCGCGACAGCAGATCTCCCCCTGCTCGCCGATGCCGACTATCTCGCCGGTATCGGGATTCACGATCTTGACCTCGAGTTCGGGCAGCGGCTGGCCGACGGTCGCGGCCTGGTCTTCGGGACTGTCGTTCACCCGGGTCTGGCTGATCACCCCGTGCATCTCGGTCTGGCCGAACAGGATGCTGAACTGGCAGCCGATCTGTTCGGTCACCCGCCGCACCAGCTGCTCGGCGACGGCGGCAGCCCCGGACATGACCGTCTTGAAGGACGACTTGTCGCGGGTCTGGAAATCGGGATGATCGAGCACGGCGATGAGCATCGTCGGCACCATGAGCGCGTGGGTGCCCCGGTAGGTCTCGAACAGCTCGAGGGTGAGGCCGGGGTCGAAATTGGGCATGACAACGTAGGTGCCGTGCCAGGAGATGGTGGCCAGCTCCGTGACCGCTCCCCCGCCGATGTGGTACATCGGCATCGCGTTGATACAGACGTCGCCGTCCGCCATTCCCGCCCGTTCGCCGACGAATGCGGCCTCGTTCACAATGCCTTTGTGGTGCAGCAGTGCACCCTTCGGGAAGCCGGTGGTGCCGGAGGTGTACTGGATCTGCACGGGGTCGGTGGGGGCGATGTGCGGGAACCCCGCGGCCGGGTCGCCGGACTCGAGAAATTCTGTCCAGTCCTCGAAGGCGATGATCTCGCGAAGCGCGGGAGTGGAGGGTCGCACCGACGCGACGATCTCGTGCAGGTCCGCACCGCGGTAGGACCCGATGAGAAACAGGCCGACGGCGCCGGACTGGCGCAGAACGTACTCGAGTTCGTGGGCGCGATACGCCGGATTGATGGCGACCACGATCATCCCCGCCATGGCGATCGCCTGCTGCAGGATGACCCACTCCGCGCTGTTCGGAGCCCAGATCGCGATCCGATCGCCGGGCTCGAACCGCGCGAGCAAGCCGCGCGCCGCCGCCTCGGTTTCGGTGAGGAACTGGCGATAAGTCCAGTGCCGGCGCAGAGCCGGATTCGCCAGACCGTCGACGAGCGCCAGTCGGTCGGGCGCGGCATCGGCCGCGCCACGAAGAAGTTCGGGGAGAGTGATCTCCCTAACCCCCGAGCTGGCTTCCTTGGGCCAGTAGGACGAGGTGAGGTGTGCCACAGATGCGTTCATCGACGCTCCTTCTTCGCAGGTCGAGCAAGTTCGACATCTCAAGGGACGAAATCTTGCTATCCGTCACATTAGGACCAATTGTTCGATAGTTCAACCATTTAGCCCGGATGCTCCCCCAGTCGGCCTTGACAGCCGATAAACCTCCGATATTTACCGTACAACGCAGCGTCGACGCGCGAGGGCTACGCTGAAACTGAGAACTTTCAGAGAGCACAAGACACTCCCGGACCCTGAGGAACATCGTGCCTGTCACCATCCGAAGCGCACAAGCGACCGGTTTTTCGCGCATCCTGTCAATCGGGGGCGTACGCGGCGAGAACATCGTCGCGAACGACGATCTGGTCGGCCCCCTCGACAGCAGCGACGAGTGGATCCGTCGCCGTACCGGGATCGTGACCCGGCGGCGAGCACCGCAAAACGTACTCGTACAGGACCTTGCCGAGCAGGCCGGACGCGCCGCCATCGCCGCGGCCGGGATTGACCCGTCGTTGATCGACGTCGTGATCGTGTCCAGTGTCAGCTGGATGCAGCCGACCCCTGGAATGGCCCCCATCGTCGCCCATCGGATCGGCGCCTCCCCGTCGGCAGCCGCCTACGACGTCAACGCCGGATGCGCGGGCTACTGCTACGGCATCGGGCAGGCGGACGCCATGGTGAGGTCGGGCCTCGCGCGGTACGTGCTGGTCATCGGTGCGGAGAAGCTGTCCGATTATGCTGACCCGACCGACCGCAGCATCTCGTTCATCATCGGTGATGGTGCCGGGGCCGCGCTGGTTGGCCCTTCGGATAGCCCCGGGGTCGGCCCGACCGTCTGGGGGTCGGATGGTTCGCACTCCGACGCGATCACGATGACGCACTCGTGGCTCGACTACAAGCATGCGTCCCTCGGCGAGGCTGTCGAGTGGCCGACCGCTCGCCAGGAGGGTCCGTCTGTTTACCGCTGGGCGATCTCGGTGATCCCGGAGGCCGCGCTGCGAGCCATTGCGGCGGCCGGCCTGCAGCCCCGCGACATCGACGTGTTCATTCCTCACCAGGCGAACCTGCGCATTATCGAGGGGATGCACGACAAGCTCGGCTTGCGTGACGACGTGGTTGTCGCACACGACATAGTCGACACCGGCAACACCTCGGGGGCATCCGTTCCGCTTGCTGCGGAGCGGCTGCTGCGCGAGGGCAAGGCCAAAGGTGGTGACATCGCGCTGCAGTTCGGCTTCGGCGCCGGTCTCGCCTATGCCGCGCAGGTTGTGGTGCTGCCTTCGGCGGTCGCGCCAGCCTAGGGCAACTCGACGACGACCTTGCCGAGGGCACCACGATTTTCGATGAGTTCAAGCGCCTCCACGGCACGCTCGAACGGAAAACGCGCGCCGATGTGGGGTGTGATGCGCCCCGCGTCGACGAGTCGCTGCACCTGGTCCCGCACGTGCACGAGGGTGCCCGGGTATTCCACATCCATGGTGTCCATGGAGATGCCGGTCACGGTCAGGTTGCGCAGCAGCAGTCGGTTGGCCGGGATCGCCGGGATGCTGCCGCCGGCGAAGCCGATGACGACGAGGGTGCCCCCGACCCGGAGCGCACGCAGCGAGTCGGTGATGCGATCCCCACCCACCGGGTCGAGCACAACATCCACGCCGCGCGCGCCCGTCAGCTGCTTCACCTCATCGAGCCACGCACCGTCCGAGCGCACCACGTGCGTCGCACCGCGGTCGAGCGCGAGCTGAGCCTTCTCGTCGGTCGACACCACGGCGATCGCCGATATCCCAAACTCCGCCGCGAGGTCGAGCACGGCGGTGCCGACTCCCCCCGCGGCACCATGCACGAGTACCGTGCCGCCGGGCTTTACGCCGCTGCGGAAGTAGGCGTACCAGGCGGTCGAATAGTTGAGGTAGATTGCCGCCCCCTCGGTGTAGCCAATGGCATCCGGCAGGTGGATGCTGTACTCCGGCGCGATCAGGGCCTGCTCCGCCAGCCCGCCCCAGAAGACGATGCCGGCCACGCGGTCGCCGACCACGTATCCCGACTCCGGGTCCGCGTCGACGACAACACCCGCCACCTCACTGCCGCTGACGTAGGGAGCCGGAACGCCGTACTGGTAGCGTCCGTAACTCTGCAGCACATCGATGACCGAAAGCCCGACCGCGCGAACGTCGATGAGAACGCGTCGACCGGCCGCACGGTGATGGGCGTGCCCGGGAGGGTCGACCTCGGCGAGGCGTGCAGCGCCGGGGCCAACGAGGTTTTCGATCACAACCGCCCGCACGATCGGCCAGCCTACCCGAAAGCGGGACGGGTGGAATAATGAGGAAAATGTCGCAAGCTACTCGAGTCGCGATCACCGGACGCGGTGCGCTGACACCGGTCGGGCAGGATGCGGTGTCGACCTGGAACGCCCTGGTCGCCGGCGTTTCCGGTGTCGCCGTCGTCGATGAAGCGTGGGCCGGGGATCTCCCGGTGCGCATCGCGGCCCAGGTTGTGCCGGGGTTCGAGCAGCTCCTCAGTGTTCGGGAATTGCGCCGCATGGACCGGGCCGAACAGTTCGCCCTTGTGGCGGGCCGAGAGGCGTGGTCGGATGCTGGAGCACCAGAGGCTGACCCCGACCGGACTGCGGTGGTCGTCGGCACAGCGATCGGCGGCCTGAACACCACGATCGACCAGCAACACCTGCTCGAGGCGAGCGGGGCCCGGCGAGTGTCTCCCCACACAGTGACGATGATGATGGCGAACGGCGCAGCCGCCTGGCTCTCGATCGACATCGCGGCTCGAGGCGGCGCGCGCACCCCCGTCAGCGCCTGCGCGTCGGGGTCGGAGGCGCTGCTCATGGCACGCGAGATGATCCTTTCCGGCAGCGCCGATGTCGTGCTGGCCGGAGGCACTGAGGCGTGCATCACCGGTCTCACTCTTGCTTCGCTCGCCCAGACGCGAGCCCTCTCGCGACGAGAGGATGACCCCGCCGCAGCGTCGCGCCCCTTCGATAGCGCAAGGGATGGCTTCGTTCTGGGCGAGGGAGCTGCGCTGCTTGTGCTCGAGCGCGAGGATCACGCCAGGGCTCGCGGCGCCGTCATCCACGGATTCCTCGACGGCGGGTCACTGACTTCGGACGCCTTCGACATTGTGGCGGCGGACCCCGCCAACCAGCAACGGACGATCGAGCGTGCCCTCAGTTCTGCGGGCGTTTCGGCGGCCGACATCGGATTCGTGCACGCGCACGCGACCTCAACCCCGCTTGGCGACCTCAACGAGAGCCGGGCTATCGCTGGCGCGCTCGGCCATGAGGTGCTGGTGACATCAACCAAGTCCATGACAGGACACCTGCTCGGTGCGTCTGGCGCCCTGGGCGCGCTGGTCGCGGTCTTCGCGCTGAACGAGGGTCGGGTGCCTCCGACGATCAACCTGAGCGAGCTCGATCCGGGCGTGCGCGTCGATGTGGTAGCCAACACCGCGCGAGCAACCCCCGCGGGCGCGGCACTGGTGAACGCGTTCGGATTCGGTGGCCACAACGCATCGCTCGTGCTGACGCGCGACTAGCCGCCGCTCACCGTCGTCGCAGGCCATCCGCTTTCTTGCAGGGCATCCGCTTTCCTGCAGGGCATCCGCTCGTGTGCAGCGCATCCCGCTAGCGGGACGCGACCTCGGCCGTGGCGGTGACGACCACGCGGTCCCCCGCGCGTGCGGCGAGGGAGAGCTGCGCGAAGTCGCGCTCGACCGCGGTTACCTCTGCAGTCACCTCGATGACGTCGCCGGCGAACACGGGTGACATGAATCTCACCTCGAATTCGCGCAGGTTCTCGATTCCGACCCAGTCGCTCAGGAGTGCGGCGAGCAGCCCGGCAGTGTACTGGCCCATCGCGATGACTCCCGGGAATCCGGCCGCCTGCGCGGCGGCGGGGTCGTGATGCAGGGGATTGAAGTCGCCGCCCGCGCCGGCGAAGCGCACGATGTCGGTCGCGGTGACCGGGCCGATTCGCCGTGATTCCGGCGTATCGCCCGCACGCAACAGCGGCGCGGCCCTCACGACGCTCCCCGCTCGATGAGAACTTCCCGCTGCACCAGTGCCGTATTACCGTGCTGGTCGACGAACGTCGTCGACAGCGTCACGATGCGCATCGGTCCGGACCTGCCGACCCGCTGCTCATCGCTGTCCACCACGCGAGTCGCCGTGAGTACGTCCCCCGCTACGGGCACGCTGAGGTAGCGCCACGACACCGAGCCGACGACGATTCGCGAAATCGACATCCCGAGCTGTTCGACGAACGCCGCCTGGTCCCGGTAATGCCCCGCCGCGACGGAATACGTCGCCGTCGCCGGCAGACCGAAGAATCCTGCCGCGAGCGCAGCACCCTCGTCGGTGTGCACGGGATCCTGGATGCCCGTTGCACGAGCGAACTCGCGGATCTTGCCACGTTCGACGGGCAGCTCGACCTCGTCGACAAGCTGGCCGGGAATGATCGTCATCGGTGCTCCCATTTTGGTCTGACCAATAGTACCATTGGACCCGTATCTTCGAAGAGCGACCCGTATCTTCGAAGAGCACAGTCCCGAAAGGAGCGGCCGGATGGACCTGTCAGATTCCCCAGAAGAAGCGCAATTCCGCGCCGCCGCGCGAGCGTGGCTGGAGCAGGCACTTTCGCTGCTGCCCTGGCCGGAACCGGCCGACCTGGTCGACAAGGTCCCGTTCTGGAAGCAATGGCAGCGCGCCCTGTACGACGGCGGATATGCCGGACTCTCCTGGCCGCGCGAATACGGCGGCGGCGGGGCAGGGCCGAACCTTCGCGCCATCTTCGCCGAAGAACTCGACCGCGCCGGCGCGCCCGAACGCCTCAACACCATCGGCGAGGACTTCGCCGGACCGACGATCGCCGATTTCGGCACAGACGAGCAGAAGGAACGCTACCTGCGGCCCATCCTGACCGGCGATGAGATCTGGTGCCAGCTGTTCTCCGAGCCCGAGGCGGGCTCAGACCTGGCATCACTGCGCACGAAAGCGACGCGCGTCGAGGGTGGGTGGAGAATCAACGGCCAGAAAATCTGGACGAGCCGCGCGCACGTTGCGGCTCACGCCATCCTGCTGGCCAGGACCGGAACGGATGCCGAACCGCGCCACAAGGGGATCACCTACTTTCTGCTCCCCCTCGATACGCCGGGAGTCACAATCCGGCCGCTCGCGCACATGCTGGGCGAAGCCGAGTTCAACGAGGTCTTCCTCGACGACGTGTTTCTGCCCGACGCCGCTGTCGTGGGAACGGTCAATGGCGGTTGGCCCATCGCCATGGCGACGCTCGGCTACGAACGCGTCGCCATCGCAACCGGGCGCGTCAACACACAGCGCGCGGTGCGCGACATCGTTGCGGATGTGCGGGACGCGAAGGATCGCGCGGGGGCACCGCTCGGTGCCGACCCGCGCGTGCGCGAAACCGTGGCCGACCTGTGGGGACGGGCACTCACGCACTACCTGATCGGCCAGCGCGTTGTGGCCTCCGCTTCTGACAGCGGCGCGCCTGGGCCAGTCACGTCGATCGGCAAACTCTACTTCTGCCCACTGGTCGAAGACCTCGCCGACTTCCGGCTCTCGTTGATGCCGCTCGGGGGACAGCTCGCCCTTGACGATGAGGATGCGGCTCACTCCCGATGGTTGCGGCTTGCGTACCAGTCGCGAGGCACCGCCATCGCGGGCGGTTCGACCTTCATCCAGCGCAACATCATCGCCGAGCGCATGCTCGCAATGCCGAGGAGTGCGTCGTGAGCGATGACACCCTGGCACCGGACGACCCATATTCCTGGACGCCGACGGATCAATATACCTGGACACCGACGGATGAATATATAAGGAACGCCAATGTGACGCGGCTGCGCCAGCGGTCCGGTTTCGGCAGCCTCGACGCGCTGCGCCGGGCATCCGTCGCCGATATCGGATGGTACTGGGACACCGTGGTGAAGGATCTCGGGCTCCCCTTCCGCACTCCCTACCGGGCTGTCGTCGACCTTTCGCGCGGGATCGAGCATCCCGACTGGTTCGTGGGGTCGACACTCAACATCGTCGACGCCTGCATCACCCGGTGGCAGCAGGACCACGGGGATGCGAAGGCCGTCGTGCACGTGGCCGAAAGCGGCGCGATCACCTCACTGACCTATCGCCAGCTCGACGAGCAGGTTCGGCACGTCGCCGCCGGTCTCCGGCAGCTCGGGGTGCAGCGCGGGGATGCGGTCGCGCTGTTCCTGCCGATGATCCCCGAGGCGGTGGTCTCCTGTTACGCGATCGCCTCACTCGGAGCCGTCATCGTTCCGCTCTTCTCGGGCTTTGCTCCCGCCGCGATCGCGGCTCGAATCCAGGACGCCGGTGCCGTCGCCGTCATCGTCGCCGACGGCACGACCCGGCGCCGGCGGACGATCGAAATGAAATCGCTGCTGACCGAAGCGCTCGAGAGTTGCCCGAGCGTTCGGCAGGTTATCGTGGTCGACAACGTGGGCAGCGGGATACTCGCGCCCCGTGAGACGGCCTGGAACCAGCTTCTCGCGTCCGAGGGGGACGGCGATCCCGTGGCCGTCGAGGCAACCGACATGCTGCTGCTCGCCTATACCTCCGGCACCACCGGTCGCCCGAAGGGCGCGGTGCACACTCACGCGGGGTTCCTGGTCAAGACGGCGAGCGAGGTCGCGTATTCGTTCGATGTGGATGACCACGGAGTCTTCTGCTGGATCACCGACATGGGCTGGATCATGGGCCCGCTGTCGATTATCGGAACCCATGCCAATGGCGCAACCCTGCTGCTCTACGAGGGGTCGCCGGATGTGCCCGATCTCGATCGACTGTGGGACCTGGTCGAGCGCCACCGGGTCACCATGCTGGGAGTCTCGCCCACCCTCATCCGCACCCTGCGCGCCAGCAACTCCGTCGCCTACCGCGATTACGACCTCTCGTCGGTGCACGTGCTCGGTTCAACGGGCGAGCCGTGGGATCCCAGCGCCTACGAATGGCTGGCCCGCGATGTCTTCGGCGGTCGGGTGCCGATCATTAATTTCTCCGGCGGAACTGAGGTGGGGGGTTCGTTCCTGGCCCCGTACCCGGTGGAGGTCATCAGGAGCTGCTCGCTGGGAGCCCCCTCGCTCGGGATGGATGTCGACGTCGTCGATTCAGAGGGCAACTCGGTGCGCGGTGCCGTGGGCGAGCTGGTCTGCCGTCAGCCGTGGCCGTCGATGACCCGCGGGGTCTGGAAAGACGAGGCCCGCTACCTCGAGGCGTACTGGACGACCTATCCGGGAGTGTGGCACCACGGCGACTTCGCCCTGGTCGAGGACGACCAGTGGTTCATTCTCGGGCGCTCCGACGACGTGATGAATGTCGCGGGCAAGCGCCTGGCTCCCGCCGAAGTCGAGTCGGTACTCATCACCCACCCCGCCGTCGCCGAGGCCGCCGCGGTCGGGGTGCCCGACTCGACCAAGGGTGAGACGGTCTGGGCGTTCTGGGTGCCTCGCCCGGGCGTGGACGAGGATGTGTCTGCCGAGCTTCGCGACCTTGTCGCATCCCAGTTGGGTAAACCGTTCGCGCCGTCCCTGGTGCGCCGGGTGGCCCAGCTGCCGAAGACCCGCTCGCAGAAGATCATGCGTCGCGCCGTTCGGGCTGCCGCGCTGGGGTCGGCGCAGGCGGACCTGTCCGGGGCGGAGAACCCGGATGCTGTCGACGACATCCGCCGCGCGGTCGGCGAAACCGTGCCGAAATAGCAGCGCCCTTTCGAAGCGCAGCGCAACCGCGACTAGGGAAGGTTGATCTCCTGGCGGTCTCCCTTGAGTACTTCTTCGGCGTAGGAGTGCACGTGCCGCTTCATTCGACGCACGGCCGCGTCGGCATCCTGTGCACGAATCGCATCGGTGATGGTGGTGTGCGCATGCACGGTCGCGTGGCGTACCTCGGCGTCGACGAACTTCTCGTCTTCGGTGGCGGCGTAGATGGCCCTCGATAGCGCGGCCATCAGTCCGGACAGCAGTTCGTTGTGGCTTGCCCGGGCGACACCCACATGCCAGTCGACATTGGCCTGAAGAAACTGCGGCAGGTCGGCGTTGTCGTCGGAGATCAGCCGGTTGGCCTCCTCGAGCACCTCGAGTTCCTCTTCGGTGCGATGGGTTGCGGCGAGCTGCGCACAGTACGGCTCGATGGCCTCCCGGGTCTCCAGGAGGGCGGCGAGACGGATTTGACGGCCGCGGATCAGCAGGTTGACGGTGCTGGCCATCGCCTCTTCGCCGGGTTGCTGCACGAATGCTCCCCCGGTTCGGCCGGCCTTAATCCGAATCAGGCCCTGCACCTCGAGGATGCGCAGTGCTTCGCGCACTGTCGTGCGGCTCATGCGGGTTTGTGTCACCAGGTCGCGCTCGGCGGGGAGCCCTGTTCCTTCGGCGAACTCGCCGGTGAGGATGCGCTCACGGAGCTCATTCGCGAGCACGTCGGATGCCTTGGGCACCTTCATCGGCGAGAGCTGGATCGACGAACGATCGGGCCGACTTCCGTTCTCCACAACTGACATTGTCACCTCGATTATTGGCCTAATGGTTAGACCTAAGTTACCATTGGCGTATCGATTAAATTCGGTTCTCGATTAATACGTGTCGCCAACAGTTGGTACGTTTCGTCAACAGTACCGGGGCGTCCTGACGCAAAGGAGCGGGCATGCGGTGGGCCCTCGATTCCGAGCAGGAGATGTTCGCTGACGCGTTCGGCGACCTGCTCGACCGGGCTGCCTCCGCCGACAAGGTGCGGCGCTGGCTCGACGACGGCGATCCCAGCCCGTTCGAGCGGCTGCTCGCCGACGACGGCTGGCTTGCCGTCGGAGTAGGCGAAGACGCTGGCGGCCAGGGAGGCGGCCTGCTCGAGCTCGCCCTCACGGCTGAACAGCTGGCCCGGCGCGCGGCCCCGTCATCAGCCTGGACCTCCACGGTGCTCGCGCTCCCCGCGCTTGACCCCGAGCGATCCGAAGCGGCCATTTCGAACGGCACGTTCGCCGCGATAGTGGCGAGCGCGAATGATCCCTTCGATGACCCGGCAGGCGCTCTGGCTGTCAGCGAGGTCGGCGGCGCACTCACCGGCAGCGTTCGCCTGGTACTCGGTGGCGACCGGGCACAGCTTCTCCTCGTTCCCGTGGGCTCGCGGCTATTCCTCATCGAATCGTCCGCGCCCGGCGTATCCATCCGACCCCGCGCGCTCCTCGATCGCAGTCGCTCCGCGGCCGACATCGAGTTCGACGGTGCCCGTGCGACCCGGCTCGAGGGCGACGCGCCCGCAATCCTTGCGGACGCGGCCCTGCGCGCGGCGGTGCTCGTCGCCGCGGATTCGCTCGGTGCGGCCACACGCCTGCGCGAGCTCGCCGTCGAGTACAGCAAGCAGCGCACCCAGTTCGGGGCCCCGATCGGATCCTTCCAGGCGATGAAGCACGCCGCAGCAACCATGCTCGTCGACGAGGAAGCCTCGCGTTCGCTGGTCTACTACGCCGCGGAATCGGTCGACAGGAATCTGGCTGAGGCACCGCTGCACGCTGCGGCAGCGAAGGCGCAGGTCACTGCGGCGGGGTCGCGGGCAGCGGAATCCTCGCTGACCATGCACGGCGCGATCGGCTACACCTGGGAACACGACCTCCAGCTCCTCTATAAGCGGGCGAAGCTCGATGTCGCGCTGTTCGGTGACCCGTCCCGGTGGAACGAGCGCATCGCGACCGCGCTCGAGCTCGTCCCTGCAGACTGAAGTCAGAATCGCCCGCACCGATCGCTCTCAACGTCATAGGCGCTAAATGGTCAGTCCTTTGATATGGTAGGTCCAAGATTGGGAAAGTGAGTTACCGTGGAATTCGAACTGTCTGAAGACCAGGCGCTCATACGCGATGCCGTCACGGATGTCGCCACCCGCTTCGATGACGACTACTGGATGCACCACGATCTCGAAAAGACGTTCCCCACCGAGTTCTACAACGCCATGGCCGACGGTGGCTGGCTCGGAATAACCACCCCCGAGGAGTATGGCGGGCACGGCTTCGGCATCACCGAAGCGTCCATCCTGATCCAGGCGGTCGCCGAATCCGGCGGCGGGATGAATGCCGCGAGCGCGATTCACCTCAGCATCTTCGGCATGCATCCGGTCATTGTTCACGGCTCCGACGCGATGAAGCAACGCGACCTGCCTCGCATCGTCAACGGCGACCTGCACGTCTGCTTCGGGGTCACCGAGCCGGAGGCCGGGCTCGACACCACACGAATCACCACTTTCGCCACGCTCGACGGCGACCACTACGTCGTCAACGGCAAGAAGGTCTGGATCTCCAAGGCCATGGAGTCCGAGAAGATCCTGCTGCTGACCCGCACGGCGAAGTTCGAGGACTCCCCGAAGAAGACGGATGGCCTCACGCTCTTCTTCACGAATCTCGACCGCGAGCACATCGACGTACGGCCGATCAAAAAGATGGGACGCAATGCGGTCTCGTCCAATGAGCTATTCATCGACGACCTGCGAATCCCCGTCGAGGACCGCATCGGCGACGAGGGCAAAGGCTTCAAATACATCCTCGACGGGCTGAACCCCGAACGCATGCTCGTCGCCGCAGAAGCCCTGGGCCTTGGCCGGGCGGCGCTTCGCCGAGCCGTGCAGTACGGGAAAGACCGGCACGTCTTTGGGCGCCCGATCGGCATGAACCAGGGCATCCAGTTTCCGCTTGCGGAATCCCTTGCCCGGCTTGACGCCGCGGAGCTGATGCTTCGCAAGGCCACCTGGTTGTACGACAACGGCAAGCCCTGCGCACGCGAGGCGAATATGGCGAAGTACCTGTGCGCGGATGCCGGCTTCGAGGCCGCGGACCGGGCGCTGCAGGTGCACGGCGGGATGGGTTACTCGGAGGAGTATCACGTCGCCCGGTACTTCCGGGAGTCCCGGCTGCTGCGTATCGCCCCGCTCAGCCAGGAGATGGTGCTGAACTACATCGGCGAGCACGTCCTGGGTTTGCCGAGGAGCTACTGATGCTGTCTCGGCTTGCGGGGGGCTACTGATGCCCGGCCTCTCGGGCCGGTCCGCCCTGGTGACGGGTGCCGGCGGCGGCATCGGCGCCGCAGTCTCGCGAGCGCTCGCGGAGGCGGGCGCTTCGGTGCTGGTGACCGACGTCAATGCGGACGCCGCAGCCGTCACGGCAGCAGCAATCACGGATGCCGGGCTCATCGCCGACTCGTACGGCTTCGACGTGCGGGATGCCGTCGGCGCCGCCGAGGCGGCGAAGCGGGCGGCGGGCCTCACCGGCGGCACCCTCAACATCCTCGTCAATAACGCCGGAGCGATCGCCCCGGCCATGTTCCCGAAAATGGAGGAGGAGCAGTTCCGGCGAATCGTGGACATCCACCTCGTCGGTAGCTTCATCTGCAGCCAGGCCGCGAACCCCTACCTCCCCGATGACGGCACCGGGCGCATCATCAATGTGACGTCTGCCGCGGGAATCGATGGCACCATCGGCCAGGTCAACTACGGAGCCGCGAAGGCGGGCATCATCGGGCTGACCAAATCCCTGGCCCGTGAACTCGCCCGGCGCGCGATCACGGTCAACGCCATCGCGCCCCTC
>Ga0302198_10003130_pt1 | contig 16839 bp, 17 predicted proteins | sample II_Bog_N2_2_FD_193521 | JGI IMG/M metagenome (GOLD analysis project Ga0302198, IMG submission 193521) | Peat permafrost microbial communities from Stordalen Mire near Abisko, Sweden - II_Bog_N2_2 | ecosystem: Environmental > Terrestrial > Soil > Wetlands > Peat | place: Sweden: Abisko... | reverse complement strand
ACCCCTGTCGGCATTGACAAAACCCGGCAGCAGATCCTTCAGCGTCACATTCTGCGATTTCATGGTGTTGCCGCAGGCGGCCAGTTCAATTCCCGCCCCGGAAAACTGTCCGACGCGCCGGGTGAGATCCGGGTTCGCCTGGGCGGCGTGAAACGCTCGCAATGCCGGGCCGTGCACCACCAGCGCGAGGGTGACATGGTCGGGGCCGCCAACGCCGTCGATATGGTTCTGGATGTTGCCGAGCACGAAGCTGACCTTGTCGAGGTCGCTGAGGTGGTAGACTACCTTGAGCTTGCCTTGCGGCGCGGCTTCGGTGGCGTTGGCGCGCGAGGCGGCGAACGCGGCGCCGAGCGCCGAAAGCGCGCCCCACAACAGGTTGCGTCGATGCATGGAATCCTCCTCCGCGCCGCGACGTCGCGCGGTCCGGCGGCGTATCGCTGATTTTATCACTTGTGACGGAGCGCGGCGAGTTCCTTGCGGTCGCTCACCAGTTCGGCGCATTCGCCGGCATCGGCGCGGTCGAGCCGGAACATCTTGTCGTCGGCGCCGGCATTGAGTGCGTCCGTCCCGTCGTCGTCGGGCTTGTGGCGCTGCCAGACCGTGATCCGCTCCAGCCGGATGATCGCCAATTTGTCGTCCTTCGACAGTGCGACGTCGATGCCGCCGCCGTCGCAATCGACGCCGCAGCCGAGCCGGATTTCTTTGCCGGTGTCTTCGGCGACGACGTGGCCGCAGTCGCCGCTGGAGTCGAAATCGCCGGGCCGATGCCGGTATTTGAAGCCGAGCCGGAACGAATAGTTGGTGGTCTCCTGGTCCGGCGGGATTTCCGCCGACACCAGAAGCTTTATCGCGCTGACCTTTTGCCTGGGATGCTGCGCCAGATGGCCGGTATCGTAGCGGCGCACGAAACAGGCATAGGCTTTGTTGCCGGGCGGACCCGCGAACATCCGGGCGTCGAATGCATCGGCGCTGGCCTTGTCGATGCCGTCATCCCGGCATGGCCGGCGCCGGCCGATGCGGCCACGACAATGGCGGTCAGGGGTGCAATCCAGAGGCTTTTCATGAAATTCCAGGCGCTGGCGGATGCTTCGACGTTTAGTCGCGGCCAGCGCGCTGGGCGTTCAATCACCCTCCGGTCCGCCTGGCGCGGGCGGCCGATCGAACCGGCTTTCCGGAGGGCGACACCAAGGCTCAGTGCAACGGAAAACCAGGGAGCCTGCCATGATGAACCCATTATTGCGCGTCGCCGGCCTTGCCTTGCTCGTCGGCCTGGTCGCTGCCGATGCTTCGGCGGCCCAAGCCGGAAGCTTCGGCGCCAATCTGAACATCCGCACCGGCTCGCAGACCTTTCCGCAGACGGTCTATGCCGGCGGCGGGCGTCCGCAGACCGCCGGTCCAAGCACCACGCCGCCGCCCTATAATTATGGCGGGCCGCACGGTCCGCGAGGGCATGTGTACGACCGGGACACGCAGTTCGACGGCGTGACCGATGCCTCGACCCACGGACTGGTCAAGTAGATCAGGCTGGCAACCGTTTCGAGCAGATCGAAACGGAGAGGGCTAGAGCCTTTTCCGTTTCGATTGAATCGAAACGGGGCTCCAGATTCTTGATTTGACGCGTTTTCTTAACGCGAACCGGTTTCCACTTCGCTGGAAAACGCTTTAGCGCAGGCTGGCGTTGATCTTGTCCAGCGCGGCGGTGCCGGGGCAGAGCGTATCGGCTACGATCCCATTGAGCGGCGCATCCACCGTATTGAGGTGGGTGTGCAGGTCGTCCGCGTCGGGATCGATATAGAGCAGGCCGGTGACGATCTGGCCCTTGGCGGCGTGCTTCTGCAGGAACGTCATCGCCGCGAGGCGATCGTGCGGGTCGTAGTCCGCATCGATCTTGCGCAGCACCAGCCGCGATCCGTCGTGTTGTTCGACGATCTGCTCGGTGCCCGGCGCGTAATCGACCGTGATCGGGTCGCGGCCGGTGAGCACGTCGAGCCGGTTCACCGCGTCATTGTGCTCGCGGACATAATCGAAGCTCTTGGTCGAGCCGGCGTGGTTATTGAAAGCGATGCAGGGGCTGATGACATCGATGAAGGCGGCGCCCTTGTGTTCGATGGCGGCGGAGATCAGCGGCACCAGCTGCGACTTGTCGCCGGAGAAGCTGCGCGCCACGAAGGTGGCGCCGAGCTGCAGCGCGATCGCGACGAGGTCGATGGCGTTGTCGGTGTTGGTGACGCCCTTCTTGGACTTCGAGCCGCGGTCGGCGGTGGCCGAGAACTGGCCCTTGGTCAGGCCGTAGACGCCGTTGTTCTCGACGATATAGGTCATGTTGACGGCGCGCCGGATCGAATGCGCGAACTGGCCGAAGCCGATCGAGGCCGAGTCGCCGTCGCCGGAAACGCCGAGATAGATCAGATCGCGGTTGGCGAGATTGGCGCCGGTCAGCACCGACGGCATGCGGCCGTGCACCGAGTTGAAGCCGTGCGAATTGCCGAGGAAGTAATCGGGCGTCTTCGACGAGCAGCCGATGCCGGAAATCTTGGCGACGCGGTGCGGCTCGATCGAAAGCTCGTAGCAGGCCTCGATGATCGAGGCCGTGATCGAGTCATGGCCGCAGCCGGCGCACAGTGTCGAGACCTTGCCCTCGTAATCGCGGTGGGTATAGCCGAGATCGTTCCTGGGCAGGCCGGGATGCTGGAATTTCGGCTTGGCGATGTAGGTCATGACTTCACCTTGCGGAGCGGGGTCAGTTTGAGCTGATCCTGGTGGTCGCCGATGGCGCCCGCAATGAAGCGCGCGGTGATCGGCGTGCCGTCGTAATGCAGGATCGGAAACAGCCGGATCGGATCGATGCCGTTCTCGTTGACGATCAGCGAGCGAAGCTGCCCGTCGCGGTTCTGCTCGACCACATAGACGAAGTCGTGGTCGGCGATGAAGCTGGCGACGCTGGAATGGAACGGGAAGGCGCGGATCCGCAGGCGATCGAGCTGATGCCCGCGCGCCTCCAGCAGTCCGATCGCCTCGTCCATCGCCGGCGAGGTCGAGCCGAAATAGATCACGCCGTATTTGGTGGGCTTGGCGGCGTTGGCCTGCAGTGGCCGCGGCACCATGTCCTGGGCGGTCTCGAACTTGCGCACCAGCCTTTGCATGTTGTCGGCGTAGACCGAACCTTCCTCGGAATAGCGCGCGTAGCGGTCGCGCGAGGTGCCGCGGGTGAAATAGGAGCCTTTGGTCGGGTGGGTGCCGGGATAGGTGCGGTAGGGGATGCCGTCGCCGTCGACGTCGAGATAGCGGCCGAAGTCGCGGCCTTCCTCCAGCATCTCCGCCGTCATCACCTTGCCGCGGTCATATTGCCGGGCGTCATCCCAGCGCAGCGGGCGGCACAGCCGGTGGTTCATGCCGATATCGAGGTCGAGCATCAGGAAAATCGTGGTCTGCAGCCGTTCGGCGAGATCGAACGCGGTGGCGGCGAATTCGAAGGCTTCCGCCGGATCCTCCGGGAACAGCAGCACGTGCTTGGTGTCGCCGTGCGAGGCATAGGCGCAGATGAAGATGTCGCATTGCTGGGTGCGCGTCGGCATGCCGGTCGAGGGACCGGCGCGCTGCACGTTCATGATCACGGCCGGGATCTCGGCGAAGTAGGACAGGCCGATGAATTCCTGCATCAGCGAGATGCCGGGGCCGGAGGTCGCGGTGAAGGCGCGGGCGCCGTTCCACGACGCGCCGATCACGATGCCGATCGAGGCCAGTTCGTCCTCGCCCTGCACGATGGCGTATTTGGCCTTGCCGGTCTCGGTATCGTGCCGCAGCTTCTTGCAATGGTTGGTAAAGGCCTCGGCGACCGATGAAGACGGCGTGATCGGGTACCAGGCGCAGACGGTGGCGCCGCCATACACCGCGCCGAGCGCAGCCGCGCTGTTGCCCTCGATGAAGATGCGGTCGCCGACCTTGTCGGCCTTCTGGACGCGCAGGCCGATCGGGCATTTGAGATTTTGCAACGCCCAGTCGCGGCCGAGATGCAGCGCGTGGACGTTCGAGGACAGCAGCTTCTCCTTGCCCTTGTACTGTTCGCCGATCAGTTGCTCGATCAGCTTGGCGTCCATCTCGAGCAGCGCGCTCAGCGCGCCGAGATAGATGATGTTCTTGAACAGCTGGCGCTGCCGCGGGTCGTTGTAGGTCGAATTGGCGATCGCGGTCAGCGGCACGCCGATCACGGTGATGTCGGCGCGGAATTTCGACGACGGCATCGGCTTCGTCGAATCGTAGAACAGATAGCCGCCGGGCTCGATCGAGGCGATGTCCTTGTCCCAGGTCTGCGGGTTCATCGCCACCATCATGTCGACGCCGCCGCCGCGGGCACCGAGATGGCCGGCTTCCGTCACCCGCACCTCGTACCAGGTCGGAAGGCCCTGGATGTTGGAGGGGAAGATGTTGCGTGGGCTGACCGGCACGCCGTGGCGCAGCACCACGCGGGCGAACATTTCGTTGGCGCTCGCCGAACCCGAGCCGTTGACGTTGGCGAAGCGGACGACGAAGTCGTTTACGCTGCTGATCGGCTTTTGGACGGGCATGATGTACCTGCGTGGGTCATATCGATGAGGTATTTCTGCATGTCCCAGGCGCCGGTGGGACAACGCTCGGCGCACAGGCCGCAGTGCAGACAGACGTCTTCGTCCTTGATCATCACCCGTCCGGTCTTGAGGCCGTCGGCGAGATAGAGCGCCTGCTCCGGATGCGGCGAGGGCGCTTTCAGCCGCGTCCGCAAGTCGGCTTCCTCGCCGTTCTCCGTGAAGGTGATGCAGTCCATCGGGCAGATGTCGACGCAGGCGTCGCACTCGATGCAGAGCGGCGCGCTGAACACGGTCTGAACGTCGCAGTTCAGGCAGCGATGCGCCTCGCCGAGCGCCAGCTTGACGTCGTAACCGAGTTCGACCTCGGCGCGGATGTCCTTCAGCGCGATCACCTTGTCGCGATGCGGCACCTTGAAGCGCTTGTCGGCGGAGATGTCGTTGTCGTAGCTCCACTCGTGGATGCCCATCTTCTGCGACGAGACATGCACCTCGGGAAGCGGCCTCTCGGTGATGTCCTCGCCCGACAACAGCCTGTGGATCGACAGCGCGGCGTCATGACCGTGCGCCACGGCCCAGATGATGTTTTTCGGCCCGAACGCGGCGTCGCCGCCGAAGAATACCTTCGGGTTGGTCGAGCCCATGGTCGTGGTATCGACCTTCGGCATGTTCCATTTGTCGAATTCGACGCCGCAGTCGCGTTCGATCCAGGGGAAGGCGTTCTCCTGGCCGACCGCCACCAGCACGTCGTCGCAAGGTATCGTCTGGTCGGGTTCGCCCGCGGGCTTGAGGCTGCGCCGGCCCTTTTCGTCGTACTCGGCCTTCACCTTCTGGAAGGTGACGCCGGTGAGCTTGCCGTTGTCGTGCACGAACGCCACGGGCACCATGAAATTGAGGATCGGAATGTCCTCGTGGAGGGCGTCCTCTTTTTCCCAGGGGCTCGCCTTCATCTCCTCGAAGCCGGAGCGCACGATCACCTTGACGTCCTCGCCGCCGAGGCGGCGCGCGGTGCGGCAGCAGTCCATCGCCGTGTTGCCGCCGCCGAGCACGATCACGCGCTTGCCGATCTTTTCGGTATGGCCGAACGATACGCTGGCGAGCCAGTCGATGCCGATGTGGATGTTGGCGGCGGCTTCCTTGCGGCCGGGGACGTCGAGTTCGCGGCCGCGCGGCGCGCCGGAACCGACGAACACCGCATCGTAGTTTTCCGACAGCAGCTTCTTCAGGCTGTCGATGCGCTGGCCGCCCCTGAACTCGATGCCGAGGTTGAGAATGTAATCGGTTTCCTCGTCGATCACCGAATCCGGCAGCCGGAACTTTGGAATCTGCGAGCGCATCATGCCGCCGGCCCTGGCGTCGGAATCGAACACGGTGCAGTGATAACCGAGCGGCGCGAGGTCGCGCGCCACGGTGAGCGAGGCGGGGCCGGCACCGACGATGGCGATGCGCTTGCCGTTCTTCGCCGATGGCCGCGGCATGCGGCCCTTGACGTCGTCCTTGAAGTCGGCGGCGACGCGCTTCAGCCGGCAGATCGCCACCGGCGTCTCCTCGACGCGGCCGCGGCGACACGCGGGCTCGCATGGACGATCGCAGGTGCGTCCGAGAATTCCCGGGAACACGTTCGACTTCCAATTGATCATGTAGGCGTCGCTGTAGCGACCCTCGGCGATCAAGCGGATGTATTCCGGAACGGGCGTGTGCGCTGGACAGGCCCACTGGCAGTCGACGACTTTATGAAAGTAATCGGGTGCCGCGATATCAGTCGGTTTCATTCCTACCTTGTCCGCACGTCGACGAGGAGCGCGGCCTTTAACTTCTGTGGTGAACGCTCATCACGGCGTTCTTGTGGTTCGCCTGCCATGTCATGGGCTTACTTAATCGTGCCATTCAATATGATCGGGGCTGCACTGAAAAGCCATTTTTGCTCAACTGCTATTCCCTATTGGTCTGGCCCCCCAGCTTTAATGCGGCTCCAATGCATGCGGCACTGCAGCATATGTTGTCATCGGGGCGTGTTGCATTGATTTAGGACAATCCCATGTCGGATCGCGCCAGATCCCACATCAGGCTATAACTGCCGGCCGATATCTTTATTCCGCCATCGAATGCATTTGGTGCGGTGAAGCGCGCCGCGATCGCCTCGGAAACCGCGTTCACGTTCGTGGCATCGATCAGGACGAACCAGTCGCCGGCGCCGGGATCGGAAACCGGGGGATCGTCGGCGAGCGGCCTCGACAGCGCGGGATCGCTCTCGATCAGGTGCATCGAGATGACGCCGTCGAGCGCGTCGGGATCGAGCTTCTCGCCGAGTGCCGAGCGCAGCCGGTGTTCGCTGCCGGCCGAGGGACGAAGGCGGATGATGCCGAGTGCCGCGCCGCGTCCGTCGCCGCGGCTGATGGTGACGCGCGCGATGGTGCGGATCATGTTCCTGAACCGCGCGAGATTTTTCTTCGACCACTCGGTCGGATTCACCAGTGCGGTGCGGTAGGTCGGGCTGTCGAGCACCTCAAAGGTCCGGGTCGAATACAGGCAAAGATATTTCGGGCTGCCCTGGTGGGCGATGTAGCGCCTGGCTTCGAGGAAGCCCTCGATCGCGACGCGTTCTCTCAGATGCTCGCGGTCGTACCAGCGGTTGAAGTCGACTTCGTCGGACGCGTCGATGTCCATCGAGGTCAGCAGCATTCCTTTTCCGGCGATCGGCATTTCAGGCAGTCCTTATGGGTTAGCGCACGATCCGGGACGCCAGGTCCGCGATCGCCTTCATCACCGCGTCGCGGACGCCGGGATCGTACAGCGAATGGCCGGCGCCCTCGACCATGCGAACTTCCGAGCCGGGCCACATCGCCTGCAGCGCATGCGAGGTGGCCGGCGGACACAGCAGATCGTAGCGGCCCTGCACGATGAGGCCGGGAATGCCAGCGAGCTTTCCCGCGTCGGCCAGAAGCTGCCCCGGTTTCATGAAGCAGTCGTTGTGAAAATAATACGCTTCCATGAACGGCGTGGCGGGGAGCGCACGCGAGCCGCTCAGCGAAGCGGGATCGAGCCGGACCCGTCCCGGCGCTTGCTGGGAAAGGATTTGCTCGGTGTCATGCCAGGCGCGCGCGGCCGGACCATGCACCAGGGGATCGGGATCGAGAATGCGGCGGTAGTAGGCAGGAAGCGGTTGCGCGCGCTCGTGCGGCGGCAACAGGTCGTGAAAATCCGCGCTGAGGTCCGGATAAAAGTGCGGCATCACCTTGAGAAAGGCGCCTTCCAGCTCCTGCCTTGTGCCGAGGAAGGTCGCGCGCAACACGATACCCGAGACCCGGGACGGATGCGCCTGCGCATAGGCCAGCGCCAGCGTCGCGCCCCAGGAGCCGCCGACCACCATCCAGCGTGAAATGCCGAACTTTTCGCGGATCGTCTCCATGTCCGCGATCAGATGCGGCAGCGTGTTGTCTTCGCGGCGGCCCTTGGGGCGGCTGCGGCCGGCGCCGCGCTGATCGAACAGCATGGCATGGAAGCGTTCGGGATCGAACAGCCGCCGGTGGTCGGGTTGGCAGCCGCTGCCGGGTCCGCCATGCAGATAGATCGCGGGGATGCCGTCGGCGCGGCCGACGCTCTCGACGTAGATCTCGTGGCCCTGGCCGACCGGCAGCAATTGCGAGGTCAGCGGCGCGAACGGATCGGAGCGATGGGCGGAGGCATTTCCGGCGTCGGCGTCAGGCGCCATGGTCTTCGCCCGTCTCCAGCGTACCGCCGGCAAAATTGCGATAGAGGAAACGGTTGTGCTCGCCGGCGGCTTCCTGTTCCGCCAGTTTGAAGATCCGCTCGTGCATCGGCGACAGCGTGCAGGCCGGATCGGTATTGCCGGCATCGCCGGTCAGCGCGAAGGCCTGGCAGCGGCAGCCGCCGAAATCGATTTCCCTGAACTCGCAGCTCTTGCACGGCTCCTTCATCCAGCCGGTGCCGCGATAGCGGTTGAAGGCCTCGGAATTGCGCCAGATCCAGGCGATCGAATGATTGGAGCGCACCGACAGGAACTCGAGCCCGGTGATGCTTTCGGCGGCATGACAGGGCAGGATCTTGCCGGCCGGCGAGATGTTGAAGAACTGCCGGCCCCAGCCGCCCATGCATTTCTTCGGCCGCAGCGCGTAATAATCCGGCACCACATAGTCGATGGCCAGCACGCCCTTCAGCCGCAACTGCGCGTCCTCGACGATGCGGCTGGTCTCCTCGATCTGCGCCAGCGTCGGCATCAGCGCCGCGCGGTTCTTCAGCGCCCAGCCGTAATACTGTACATTGGCCACTTCCAGCCGGTCGGCATCGAGATCGACCGCCATCTGGATGATGTCGGGCAGCTGGAACAGGTTCTGCCGGTGCATCACGGCGTTCACCGTCAGCGGCAGGTCCAGCTCGCGCGTCCATTTTGCCACTTCGATCTTTTTGCCGTGCGCCCCCTTGAAGCCGGCGACGCGGTCGGCGACGACAGGCTCGTTGCCCTGGAAGCTGATCTGCACATGGCACAGTCCGGCTTCCGCGAGTGCCGCGAGTTTTTCGCGGGTCACCAGCACGGCGGAGGTAATGAGATTGGAGTACAGCCCGACATCGCTGGCGTGCCGGACCAGTTCGACCAGGTCCTTGCGCGCGGTCGGCTCGCCGCCGGAGAAATGGATTTGCAGCACGCCGATTTCGGCCAACTCAGAAAGGACCTTCTTCCATTCCTCGGTCGTGAGCTCGCTGCCGCCGCGGTCGAGCTCGACAGGGTTGGAGCAATAGGGGCATTGCAGCGGACAGCGATGCGTCAGTTCGGCGAGCACCGCCAGCGGTATTCCGAACGTCTCCGCGACCGAGCCGCGACTCTCCAGCACCGCGAGTCCGTCGGCGGGATCGCTGGCCGCGACATGGGCATCGGTCAGCGTCGGGCTCATGACGTCTTCTCGCGCGCTTCGGTGAGGAATCCCTTGTCGGCGAGATCCTGCAGCATGGCGATCACGTCGGCCGAAATCGCGCCGCGGTCGGCGGCGTATTTGGCGGCGAGCTGGTCGATCATCGCCTCGACACTGCGGACGCCGTCGCACAGCTGCAGCACTTCGACCGCGATCTCGTCCGGCGCCAGCACCCGCTCCGGCGCCAGAATGACCCAGACCTGCCGGGTCTCGTCGAATTTCAGCCGGGCATGCCGCGGCAGCACCGGGCGGCTCGCCTCGCTGACACTGATGTTGCGGCCGCGGCCCGTCATCGCTTCGCCTCTTGATCTATCCCTACGATTGCCTCACGATTCCTGGGGCACGAAGGCGCCCGGCGGAATGTGACCGTTGACATAGGCATGATACAGCGCGTCGAGCTGAACCCATAGCACATTGGTCTTGAAAAGCAGCGCGTTGCAGACCGCCTCGCGTTCCCCGGGCGTGCGGGCGTGGACCTTGACGTAGTCGAGCGCGAAGCCGGCATCGCGCGGCGCCTGGGTCAGGCGGCGGCTGAAATAGCTCATGATGTCGGGATTGACGAAGTCGTAATGCGCCAGCATCCCGGCGATGCGCTCCTCGTGCAGGTTCGGCGCGAACAGTTCCGTCAGCGAGGAGGCGATGGCCTCGAGCGGGCTGCGGTCACGGACGAAATGCACATAGGCTTCCACCGCGAAGCGCGTCGCCGGCAGGATGCCCTCGGTGGATTCCACATAGGCGCTGTCGAGCCCGAGACCTTCGGTCAGCTTGAGCCAGCGCTCGATGCCGCCTTCGGTGCCGATGTCGCCGTCATGATCCTCGATGCGGTGGCGCCATTCCAGCCGGGTCGCGCGGTCGCGGAAGCGCGAGATCACCACCGCGTCCTTGATCGGGATCGTGCTCTGGTAATAATAGCGGTTGAGGGCCCAGGCCTGCACCTGTCCCTTGTTCAGCTTGCCGCCGTGCAGCAGCCGGTGAAACGGGTGCAGATTGTGATAGCGCACCGCGCCGATGTGGCGCAGTGCGGCTTCCAGTTCCTCGGCGCTGTGCAGCGGCGCGCTGGCGCCGCGCGAAACGCCGGTCATCCCGTCGGGGGGCAGGGCATTCGGGGTCATGACGTTCAAAGCGTGATCTCCGTTCCATCGGCGGGAATTTGCCAGCCCGCGCGCTCGGCCACCTTGCGCTCCGCGGAGTCGTGCAGCAGCGCCGGATTGGAATTGTTGATATGCAGAAATATCTTGCGGCCGATATCGAGGCCGGAAAGGCTTCCGATCGCCCCATTATCGCCCGACATCGCGATATGTCCCATGCTCTGGCCGGTCTTGCTGCCGAGCCCGGCGGTGATCAACTCGTCGTCGCGCCACACTGTACCATCGAAGAACACCAGGGGAGCGCCGGTGAGGCGTGACCTGAGATCGTCGGTGACTTCGGCGCAGGCGGCGAGAAAGTAGAAATACCTGCCGGTCGCCTTGTCGCTGATCTGAAGCCCGAGCGTATCGCCGGCCCCATTGCGTATGGCGGGGTGAGCCTCGCCTTCCAGATACCAGGCGCTCTTGCCGGGCACCTCGAACGGCACGATCTCGATGCCGGAAGGCGCGCCATCGGGCAGCGCCGGCTCGAAGGTGCGGTCCACTTCGATGGCCTGGCGCCGCACGTTCTTCTCGCTCAGCACGTTGAAGATGCTGTTGTCCGCCAGGATCGCGAGCACCTTCTGGTGGGCATAGATCGTGAAGGGCCACCCTTCGCGCATCGACAATAGTCCGGCGACCGCGTCGATCTCGCCGTTGGTCAGGATCACCCCGGAAACCGGACTGTGGCGAAGTTCGCCGGCCCGGGGGTGAAGCTGCGGCGTCGCGGTGAGTTGCTGGCGCAGATCGGGCGAGGCATTGATCAGGAACCAGTGCTCGCCGTCGCCGCTGATCGCGATCGACGCCTGCGTGCTCTGGAGGCCGGGATTGGTTCGCGCCTTCAGGCAAACCGCGCATCCGCAATTCCATTGCGGAACGCCGCCACCTGCGGCGGCGCCCAGGACGACGACGTGAAGCATGATCCGTCTCCTGGAGATTCCAACGCTCGAAACGCAAAGGCTGGATTGCGCAAGCGCTGGATACGCAAAGGGTGATACGCGAAAGCTTCGAAGGTGGACCCGGGCAAAGGCAACGTTCCCTGCTCGGGAGACGCGCCCGCCCGTGGTCCACCTTACCTATGCGAAGCTTTCGAAAGCCGCTTACTTGCGGGCGGCGCACGCATACATGTTGATTTCCATGCCAACCGGCACTTCGACGATCTTCGGGGTTTTCCAGGCCATTTTGGCTCTCCTTGCTCGACCGGACGAAATCCGCCCTCACCGATAAGGTAATGCGGAATGAAAACTTCGCCAGCGAAATTTTCTGCCATGAAACCCTAGGTTTTCATGCTGCGACGCAAAAGAAAGTCACGCTATTGTGCGCCGCGTTGTCAAACCAAAGGCGGATCAACGGGTTCATAGTCGCGGCGTCAACACGGACGCCGACCCCGGCTCGGCGTCAGGGGCGGGTTTTTCGGATAAAGAACTTGTGAGAACAGCCGGTTCCCTTCCGGGAGCCCTCCAACGAAGCGGATTTGGTTCATGCCACGGTATTTCTTCAACACGCGGATTGCGGACCCCGAAGGCGAAGAGCTGCGCAATGCCGACCGCGCCTGGGAAATTGCCCGCGCCATGATCCGGGAGTTGCTGAAGACCGAAGGCGCCGATGGCGGCCTGCTGAACGCGGTCCTCGAAGTGACTGACGATTCCGGCGAGATCGTGCTGGAATTTCCCTTTACCGAGGCGCTGCTCGACTTCTCCGATATCCCTGTCACCAAGCACTGACGCCGGGCGAACGCCGTCCGATGTTTTCCGGTTGCGTATCGGCTGAGAAATATCGGAGAGTGCGCCCCAGAAAGCCACCGGCGCCGGCAGCGTGCTGCCCGCGCGAAGATAACGGCTTTCGCCAAAGGGGAGAATACCATGATGATCTGTTCGTCGCCGCGCAGCCTGCTGCTTGCCGGCGTCTTTATCGGCGCGTTCGCCTGTGCCGCTGCCGCGCAGCAGCCGGCCAATCCGCCCGCCGCCGCGCCGGCGGCCGCCACGCCGCTACCGCCGGGTTCGCCGCTGATCGGGCGGCCCGAAGGCGAAGCCGCCGCCAAGCTCGCGCCGGTCGTGGCGCCACCGCTTCCGACCGCGCCGGACAAGATTCCGCTGGCCAAGCTCAAGGTGCCGTCCGGCTTCAACATCGAGGTGTACGCGGCCGGCATGGCCAACGCCCGCTCGCTGGCGCTGGGCGACAAGGGTACCGTGTTCGTCGGCAGCCGCCTCGTCGACAAGGTCTATGCCATCGTCAACAAGGACGGCAAGCGGACGGTCAAGGTGCTGGCGTCGGGGCTGTACCGGCCGAACGGCGTCGCCTTCAAGGACGGCACGCTCTACATCGCCGAACTCTCCAAGATTTCCAAGATCGACAAGGTGGAAGACGTTCTCGACAATCCACCGAAGCCGACGGTGATCTACGACAACCTGCCCAAGGACGAGGCCCATGGCTGGAAGTTCATCGCCATCGGGCCGGACAACAAGCTCTATATTCCGGTCGGACAGCCCGGCAACAACGTGCTGCATGACGACGCGCATGGCCAGATCAGGCGGATCAATCTCGACGGGTCGGGCGCCGAAGTGGTGGCGCTCGGCGTCCGCAATTCCGTCGGCTTCGACTGGAATCCGGAAAACAAGCAGCTCTACTTCACCGACAACGGCCGCGACTGGATGTCGGAAGACGTGCCGCAGGACAAGCTCAACCGCGTCAGCAAGCTCGGCGAGGATTTCGGCGTGCCCTACTGCTACCAGGGCAATATTCCGGATCCCGAATTCGGCTGGGGCCATTCCTGCAGCGACTACACCGCGCCGGTCGGCCTGATGGGTCCGCACGTCGCCGCGCTCGGCATGCGGTTCTACACCGGCAGCATGTTCCCGAAGAGCTACAAGAACGCCATCATCGTGGCGCGGCACGGCTCGTGGAACAAGTCGAAGAAGGCCGGCGGCGACGTCGTCATCGTCAAGCTGAACAAGGACGGCACCGTGAAGTCGATCGAGCCGTTCATCACCGGCTTCCTGGAAAACAACAACTATGTCGGCCGCCCGGTCGACGTCATGCAAATGAAGGACGGTTCGCTGCTGGTCTCCGACGACTGGAACGGCGCGGTCTACCGCATCACCTACGGCAAGCCGAAGATGGCCTCGCAGTAGATCCTCGTCGTCGAAGTTCGAGGCGACTGCAGCCAACAGCGTCATGCCCGGCCTTGTGCCGGGCATCCACGTCTTGACAGCATCGCAACAGGAAAGACGTGGATGGCCGGGACAAGCCCGGCCATGACGAAGGGAACGGATCGTCCACATCAGGATCGGCCGATGAGAAGAACAGTAGCGGCGTTGGCGTTCGCCCTGATCGCATCGGCGGCGCACGCGGAGACGATCGAACAGCGCGCCGTGACCTGCTTCGGCTGTCATGGTGAACACGGCCAGTCCGAGACCGAAAACACGCCCTCGCTTGGCGGCCAGCAGCCGGCCTATGCGTTGATCCAGCTGTTCATGTTCCGTGAAAAGCTCAGGCTGTTCGAGCCGATGAACGAGATGGCGAAGGCGTTCACCGACGACGACCTGCGCGCCTTCTCCGATTTCATCGCAACATTGCCGAAGCCCGTTCCGCCGGCCGACGCCGGCGACCCGGTTCGGATGGGGCGAGGCCAGACGCTGGCGCAGCAGTTTCATTGTAACGCATGCCACAACACCGACTTCTCCGGCAAAGAGAACGTCCCGCGCATCGCCAACCAGCGCGAGGACTACCTCGCCAGCACCCTGCGCCAATACAAGGACAACAGCCGGCACGGCTACGACGGCACCATGGCCGAGGCGCTGCAGCCGGTGACGGCGGACCAGATCGCCGATCTCGCCTATTATCTCGCCCGGTGGCGCTGAGCCTGGAGCCTTTTCCGTTTCGATTGAATCGAAGCGGGGCGCTGTTTTGGCGGCGCGGCCGCCGCCGTTTCCGGATGGCGCTCGACCGTGCCCGGCGCTACAAGGCGGGCGTTGATACGGAGTTTTCCATGCAAGACCTCTGGCGTTTGCCGGCCACCGAACTCGCTGCCCTGATCCGGTCGAAACAGGTTTCGGCGAAAGAGGCGGCCTTGGCCGCGCTGGCCCGGCTCGACGCGGTCAATCCCGTCATCAATGCCGTGGTCGATCACCGCCCCGAGGACGTGCTGGCGCAGGCCGCGGCGATCGATGCCGCGATCGGGCGCAACGAGGACTTGGGCGCGCTTTCGGGCGTGCCGGTCACCGTCAAGGCCAATATCGACCAGGCGGGGTTCGCCACCACCAACGGCCTCAAGCAGCAGCGCGAGGTCATCGCCACGGCCAATAGCCCGGTGGTGGACAATCTGCGCAAGGCGGGTGCGGTGATCCTGGGCCGCACCAACTGCCCGGCGTTTTCCTACCGCTGGTTCACCACCAATCTGGTCCACGGCGACACCAAGAATCCGCGCGACCCCGGCATTACCCCCGGCGGCTCGTCCGGCGGGGCAGGGGCGGCGGTCGCCGCCGGCATCGGGCATATCGGCCACGGCACCGACATCGCCGGATCGATCCGCTATCCGGCCTATGCCTGCGGCGTGCACGGCCTGCGGCCGACGGTGGGACGCATCGCGGCGTTCAATGCCTCGCTGCCCGAGCGCCCGATAGGGCCGCAGATATCGGCGGTTTCGGGACCGCTGGCGCGCACCATCGGCGACCTCAGGGTTGCGCTGGCGGCGATGTCCGGCAAGGACGCGCGCGACCCCTGGTGGGTGCCGGCGCCGCTCGAAGGGCCGGTCATGCCGAAGCGCGCGGCGCTGTGCCTGCAGCCGGATGGTCTTCAGGCATCGGCGGAAGTGAAAGCGGCGGTCGCGGATGCGGGCAAGCGCCTGGAGCGCGCCGGCTGGACGGTCGAGGAAGTCGAGCCGCCGCCGCTGCGGGAAGCCGCCGACCTGCAGACCAAGTTGTGGCTCGGAGATGGCTATGAAGCCCAGCTCGCCGCCGCCGAGCGCGAAGGCGATCCCGGCGCATTGGCCTGCCTGCGCGGTAACAGGGCAAAAGTCTTTCCGTTCGATGTGACGGCTTTTTCCAGGGCGCTGACGCGGCGGGCGACCCTGACGCGCGAATGGCTTTTGTTCTTCGAGACCTATTCGGTGCTGTTGATGCCGGTATCGGGCGAATTGCCGTTCCCCGACGGGCTCGACCTGCGCGACGAGGCTTCGTTTGCCCGGGTATGGCAGGCGCAGCTCACGCAGATTGCCATTCCCTTCATGGGGCTGCCTGGGCTAACCGTCTCCACGGGGCTGGTGGGCCGGGTTCCCGTCGGCGTCCAGGTCGTCTCCGGCCGCTACCGCGAGGACCTCTGCCTGCTGGCCGGCGAGGCGATCGAGGCCGGCGGAACGCCGCCGTCGCCGATCGATCCGGTCAGGTGAAGAAATTGCCGAGCGCTGAAGGAAGCACGATGGCTGGCATCTACGACTTTACGGCAACGTCGCTGGCCGGCGACGAGGTTCCGCTGCGGCGATTCGACGGCCAGGTGCTGCTGATCGTCAACACCGCGAGCGCCTGCGGGTTCACCCCGCAATACAAGGGCCTCGAGGCGCTGCAGAAGGAGTTCGGCCCGCGCGGCTTTTCGGTGCTCGGGTTTCCCTGCAACCAGTTCGGAAGCCAGGAACCCGGCGACGCCAGGCAGATCGAGCAGTTCTGCACCAGCAACTATGCGATCAGCTTTCCCTTGTTCGCCAAGATCGATGTCAATGGCGCCAAAGCGCATCCGCTATACCAATATCTGAGGAGCGAGAAATCCGGGCTGCTCGGCGCGTCGATCAAGTGGAATTTTACCAAATTCCTGGTCGATCGTTCGGGCAAGGTGGTGGCGCGGCATGCGCCGAGCACGACCCCGCGAGCACTGAAGAAAGAAATCGAGGCCCTGCTGTGAACGAAAAGAATGACGCCAAGAGTGAGCAAATGACTGATCAAACGCCCGATCAACTGCCCGACCGCCTGTCGAGCGACCCGAAGAGCCCTTACTACAATGAAGCGGTGCTGGCGCGCGACGTCGGCATCCGCTTCAAGGGCGTGGAGAAGACCAACGTCGAGGAATATTGCGTCAGCGAGGGCTGGGTGCGCGTCACCGCCGGCAACGCCAAGGACCGCTACGGCAACCCGCTCACCATCAAGGTGCACGGCCCGGTGGAACCGTATTTTAGAGATAAGGCGGCGTCGTAAGACTGTCGCGGCAACGTGGCCAATAGAAAAATCGTCATGCCCG
>Ga0302198_10003121_pt1 | contig 16875 bp, 10 predicted proteins | sample II_Bog_N2_2_FD_193521 | JGI IMG/M metagenome (GOLD analysis project Ga0302198, IMG submission 193521) | Peat permafrost microbial communities from Stordalen Mire near Abisko, Sweden - II_Bog_N2_2 | ecosystem: Environmental > Terrestrial > Soil > Wetlands > Peat | place: Sweden: Abisko... | reverse complement strand
TGGGGAACCAGCGGCCGGGGTAGAGCAGGATGCTGACCGGGTCGGCGATCTGCGCGAAGCGGATGCCGTCGACGGGGCTGGTGTCCACGGTGGGCGCGCCGGCGTAGGTGAAGGTCCAGGTGGAGGTGCTGCCCTTGGGCAGGATGGCCGCGGGCGTGACGCGGATGGTGGAGTCGGTGACGTTGCGCTCGGAGACCAGCGAGGCTTTGTTGGGGTCGAGGACGCTGGTGACCTGCAGGCCGTTGTTCAGGCCGAAGATGACGGCGTTGAGGTCTTCGAGGGCCTTGAAGGTGACCTCGGCGGTTGCGGTCATGTGGCCGGTCGCGGGGTCCAGGTCGGTGTGGATGTCGTAGTCCGTGATGTTAATCTGCGGGCGAATGGGGATCGCGGCGTGGGCAGCGGCCGCGGTGGCCAACAGAGCGAGGACGGTGAGACGCTTCAACATTCGTTGCAACCTCGGAGAGCGGCCGGCAGTTGGGGCCCGGCTCCCTCTCTTTGACGTGTATTTTACGGCTTTGGACTTACTTCGGTTCGGCCAGCAGGGACAGGACGGTCTGGGCGACGCGGTCTATAGGGGAGGCGGGGGCGGAGGCCGTGCGGGGGGCCAGCAGGCGGGTGCGGACGTCGGCGAGGGCGGCGATCTGGGCGGCGCGCTGGGGGGAGTCGGCCAGCAGGGGAGCCAGCTCGGAGGCGACGTTGGCGGCGGTGAACGCCCCCTGCAGCAGCTCGGGGACGATGCGGCGGCCCGCGATGAGGTTGACCATCGCGACGGGAGGGTTGCCCTCCAGGTCGCGCGGCGCGGCCAGCTCTTCGGGGTACTGGACAAGCTTCTTCGCCAGCGCGAAGGTCAGCGCGGAGACCCGATAGACCACAACGAAGGCGTTTCCGGCGATGGCCGCCAGCACGGTCGCGGTGCCGCTGGCGACGACCGAGGCGCGGGCGTGGTGCAGGGCTTCGCGGGCGTCGGGAACCAGGGTGAGGCGGGGCAGAGAAGCGTGCGCATCAAGCAAGGGCCAGCGAATGGGGCGATGGGCTACCGAAGCGATGAATAGCGGCTCACCTTCTTCATCTTCAACAAAGTAACGCAGCGATTCGGCATCAAGAGTGCTAAGGAACTCTTCCAGGCGGCCCCGATCGATGGTGGAGGCGACGGGGAGCAGGAATTCGTAGCGAGTATGCGTGGCGGGGTCCTGAGGCTGCGTGGTCGTGGAGCCATCGAAGGTGGTGTGCGCTGCGGAACTGGCGAAGAGGTCGCGCACCGCGAGCTCGTGCAGCGCCGGCAGGTTGGCGCGCAGCTCCTTCCAGCGGCTGCCGGGGAGCAAGGCGATCCAGGTCTTGGCGGGGTCGAGGTGGTGTGTTGCGGCGTAGTCCTCGCGCGATGTGTGCGGCTGTGGTTGTGCGGCGAGCGGGTGGCCGACGAACTCGGCGTCCACGCCGCGCTCGCGGTAGAAGCTCTCCTCGAACGGGAAGATAACCAGCATCTTGTCCACGCGCTGCTGCACCCAGCGCAGGCGGCGGCGCTTCCACGCCCAGAGCTGCGGGCTGACGAACCATACTACGGGGACTCCGAGGCGGCGTAGGTGTTTGGCGAGCCGGAAGTTCACGTCGGGGAAGTCGATGAGGACGGCGATATCGGGCCGCTGTTTTTTTAGGCTGGTGACCAGCTTGCGGTACTGGCGGAAGATGAACGGCGCGTGCAGCAGCACCTCGGTGATGCCCATGTGCGCGACGTCCTCGGCGCGGACGGTCTGGAGCTGGCCGGCGGCGGCCATCTGCGAGCCGCCCAGTCCGGTGAAGGTAGCCGAGGGGAGTTGTGCGCGGAGGGCGGCGATGAGGGCTGCGCCGTAGGCGTCGCCGGAGGCCTCGCCGGCGGAGAGGAAGAGGCGCGGGTTGGGTGGCGTGGCGATACCCTTCAGTTTAGCTGCTGTGGTTTACGATGGGTGCGCGGAGGGGCGGATGGCGGCCAAACCAGCGAAGACAGGCAGCAAGCCGCAGAGCTTTCGCGCAGCGCTGGAGTATCTGGGCCCAGCAACGGGGCCAGGCCTGGGCTGGACGATCGCGCGGGTGCCCTTTGCGCCGAAGGAGGTGTGGCCGAAGATGCTTCGGCTGCGAGTGCGCGGCGAGATCAACGGCTTTGCCTTCCGCACGTCGCTGTTTCCGCATGCGGATAGCACCAAGGCGTTCGCCGAGAGCAAGAGGACCGTCAAGGTACCCAAAGCCGGCGGGTACTTTCTGCTGGTGAACAAGGCTATGCAAAAGGGTGCGGGTGTGGGGCAGGGCGAGATGGCGCAGTTCACGCTGGAGCCGGACCTCGAACCACGCGAGGCCGTGCTGCCCGATGAGATGGCGGTGCTGCTGGATGAGGAGCCCGGGCTGCGGACGTGGTATGACTCTCTGAGCGAGAACACGCGGCGTCAGATGGGGACCTATCTCAATGAGCCACAGAGCGAGACAGCGCGGCGAAAGCGCGCCGAGCAGATGGCTGAGCGCATGCTTGGCACGATGGAGGCCGAGCGCGAACTGCCTCCGATGATCGTGGCAGCGTTCCGGCGGAGGCCGAAGGCCAAGGCGGGCTGGCAGAAGATGACGCCGACGCAACGGCGCATGGAGCTGTTTACCATTCACGCCTATAAGACGCCGGAGTCGGTGCAACGGCGAATTGAAAAGCTGTGCGATGCGGCGGAGAAGAAGGCGTAAGGTTCTGCCCTGGGGCGTATTGTGTTTGGCATGAAGATAATCCGGGTTGCATTGTTGGTGTGCGCAGGGCTGGCGCTGTCTCAAGCAGGCCATGCGCAGAGTGGGGGCGTGGATGCATCAAAGGCTGCGCCGCAGAGCGTCGTGATAACAGAGGAGCAGAACGGCCAGACTTTCAACGTGCGCGTGGGTGATGAGGTAGTGGTGACGTTTGTGGCAGCGCAGGGAACCGGCTACTCGTGGCAACTGGAGACGATGATCCCCGGGGTAGCGACGCTGGGCAACGTGGAGACGGTGCCGATTCCGCCGTCGATGCCGGGAAGCCCGGCGAAGCAGGTCTTTCACCTGAAGATTGCGGCGGCTGGCAAGGTCACGCTGCACTTCGACTTTTTGCGGCCATGGGAGTCGGCTGCAAGTCCGGCAAAGACCTTTATGGTGAAGCTGCGGGCGGAGTGATCTCCCATCGGGGTGGGGCCAAAAAAATAATTCTGGTTCGATGATACGAAGTCCGCCTCTGGAGCACTATCCCATCGAGGAACATGCGGCGGCGCCGCCAGGTTGTGCTTTCAGCCTGCGGCGGAGCCGGCCGTAGTTCCGATGCAGGTAGTAACGGAATCGCGTGCGCAGCAGTTTGCGCCGCCGAGAGCTCCTCACGGAGGCAGGCCAGCAGAGCACAACGGGGGCCGCCAGGCAAAGATGCCGGCGGCCCATACTGCATATAGGTGCCGAGGGGGAGACGATCAGGCGGAGAGCGGTTCGCCGAGCTCCTGGTCCTTGTACTGGAGCTGGTAGAGCTTAAAGTAGAGACCGCGGATGGCTAGCAGCTGCTGGTGGGTGCCTTGTTCGCGGAGTTTGCCCTTGTGCATCACGAGAATCGTATCGGCCCGCTGGATGGTGGAGAGGCGGTGCGCGATCAGGACGCTGGTGCGGCCGGTGATCATGCGTTCGAGGGCGAGGCGGACGCGGAACTCGGTTTCGGTGTCGACCGAGCTGGTGGCCTCGTCGAGGATGAGAATGCCGGGGCGGTGAGCGAGGGCACGCGCGAAGGAGATGAGCTGCTTCTGACCGGTGGAGAGCGTGGAGCCGCGCTCGAGGACGGGCGATTGGAAGCCGTCAGGGAGGGTGTGGATGAAGTCGGCGACGTTGACCTCCTCGGCGGCGCGTTCGACCTGGTCATCTGTTATCCATGCGGAGCCGAGGCGGATGTTTTGCGCGATGGTGCCGGAGAAGAGGAACGGGTCCTGTAGCACCACGCCGAAGCGCTTGCGCAGGGCGTTGAGGTCCTGGTCGCGGACATCGACGCCGTCGATGAGGACGCTGCCGCGCTGCACGTCATAGAAGCGCATCATCAGCGCGGTGAGGGTGGTCTTGCCGGCGCCGGTGTGGCCGACGATGGCCGCGGTGGCGTTGGGTTCGATGATGAAGCTGACGCCGCGCAGGACCCAGTCGATAGAGTCGAGGAGAGGATTGGGTGTCTCGGTGGAAAAGGGGTTGGCGGTCGCGGTAAGACGAGTTGTATCGGGGTCCTTCGACTCCGCGATTCGCGAAGTGCGCGAATCGCTGCGCTCAGGATGACAGAGTTGTTGCAATGCGGACTGTTGTTCTTCTGTCAGGCGCTGGTAGGTGAACCAGACGTCGCGGAACTCGATGCTGCCGGTACATCGGCCGGGCGTGGGCGCGACGATCTGCGCGGGCGAGTGGATCTCGGGTTCGGTATCCAGCAGTTTGAAGACGCGCTCGGATGCGGCCATGGCGGCCTGCAGGATGTTGAACTTGTCCGAGAGGTCCATGATCGGCCGGAAGAACCGCTGGGCATACTGGATAAACGCGATCAGCGTACCCAGCGTGACGGCGCCGAAGAGTCCCGGTGCGTGCGCGGGGAGCGCGCCTGTCAGGTGCGAGAAGAAGGCCGTGTTGCGCAGAACGGCGAGACCGCCGTACCAGATGACCAGCGCGATGGCGGCGGAGCTGAGCAGCTCGACGACCGGATAGTAGAGCGCGTAGGCGAAGATGGCGTCGGTCCAGGCGAGCTTGTTCTCGTGGTTCACAGCGGAGAAGTCGCGGAAGGCACGGGGTTCGCGATTGAAGAGCTGCACCACGGACATGCCGGAGACGTACTCCTGCGTGAAGGCATTGATCTTCGCGGTCGCCGCGCGCTGGCGGCGGTAGCTCTGGCGGACGTGCCTGCGGAAGAGGTGCGTCGCGTACAGGATGCCTGGAATCGCGGAGAGCGTGAGCAGCGCCAGCGGCCAGCTCATGGTGAGCATGATGGCCACGATGAAGGCGAGCGCGAAGACATCTTCAAAGATAGCGAGCACGCCGGAGGTGAACATCTCATTGAGCGCATCCACGTCCGAGGTGACGCGGGTGACGAGCCGGCCCACGGGTGTGCGGTCAAAGAAGGCGACCGACATGGACTGGATGTGACGGAAGATCTGGCTGCGCAGATCGAACATGATCTTCTGCCCGGTCCACTGCATCAGGTAGGTCTGCACGAACTCCAGCGCGAAGGTGAGCGAGAGCGCGGCGAGGTAGAGCAGCGCGATCTCGGTGACGCCGGTGATGGGCGAGGGGCTGAGGTGGTGCGAGAGCCAGGAGCGCTTCTCGGCCGACGGCGCGAAGTAGGTATCGACCGCGACCTTCACAAGGTATGGCCCGGCGACGTCGCTCGCGGCCTTGAGGATGATGCAGACGCCCGAGATGGCGACCTGCAGCTTGTAAGGCGCGAGGTAGCGGACGAGCCGGCGCATCAGGCGGCTGTCGTAGGCCTTGCCAACCACATCGTCGTCGATGACGGCGGGTTTGGGGTCTTCGGGTTGAGACGGCTTGGGATCGGGCTGCTTGGCGGGCATCGATTCTATTTTACGGGGTACGGGCAAAAGACAAGCGCAAAGGCCGCAAAGGACGCCAAGGTACGCAAAGGAGTGAACAGCGCATGAAAGAATGGAGTTGTGAGTATGAGCGAGAGCCTCGGAGTGTATGTTTCGGCGCCGTTCTGCCGGGCGAAGTGCAGCTTCTGCAACTTTGCGTCGGGAGTGGGTAAGGCTGGGGAGATCGAGGCTTACGTTGCGCGGCTGTGTGCGGAGATCGATGCGGCAAGCGCGACGGCAGCGCGGCTGGGCGCGAAGCTGCCGCGAGCGGTGGATACGGTCTACTTCGGCGGCGGAACGCCGAGTTTACTGACACCAGCGCAGCTAGAGCATGTGTTTGCTGCGCTGCACAGAAATTTTGATGTGGCGGTGGATGCCGAGATCACGCTGGAGGCCGCGCCGGGGCAGATTGCGGACGATGTGCTGAACGCCGCGATATCGCTGGGCGTGAACCGTGTGAGCCTCGGCGCGCAGAGCTTTGTGGACCGCGAGTGCGCCGCGGTGGGGCGGCTGCATACCGGCGAGGAGTGCCTGCGCGAGATCGCGCGGCTGCGCGCAGCGGGCACTGCGGAGGTTGGCGTGGACCTGATCGCCGGGTTGCCCTATCAGACCGCGGCGAGCTGGGAGCAGTCGCTAGATTCGGCGATAGGCTGCGGGCTCACGCACCTGAGCGTCTACCTACTGGAGATCGACGAGGATTCGCGGCTGGGGCTGGAGGTCATCGCCGGCGGGCAGCGGTTTCACGCGCATGGGATTCCGCAAGAGGAGTTGGCCGTCGAGCTGTATGAGCGGGCGTGCGAGCGGTTGCCGCAGGCAGGCTTCGCGCAGTATGAGATTTCGAACTTTGCTCGCGAGGGCTCGCGGTCGCGGCACAATGTGAAGTACTGGCAACGCGCGCCGTACATCGGCTTCGGGCTGGACGCTCACTCGATGCTGTTGACGGAGACGGGTGCGGTGCGGTTTGCCAACGTCGACAAGTTGCAGAGCTATGGCCTTGCCGGCAGTCGTGGCGACCTGACTACGATAAGCGAACGCGAGGCGTTCGAGGAGACGATCTTTCTCGGGCTGCGGATGTGTGATGGAGTTTCATTGCAGTCGCTGCGCACGCAGTTTGCGCGGGAGCTGATGGAACCTTGCGAGGAAGCAGCACGGGAGTTGATTGCCGATGGTCTGATGACTAAGGAAGATGGCTTCTGGAGGCTCACGCTGCGCGGGCGGCTGGTATCGAATGAGGTGTTCGGGCATCTGCTGGAGTCGGTGGCCGCTTAACGCAAGGGTCGCAGAGGACGCGAAGGAACGCAAAGGAGTAGCTAAACAAGATGGAGACGAAGGTGATCGATTTGCGCAGCGATACCGTGACGAAGCCGACAGCCGCGATGCGCGCGGCGATGGCGGCGGCCGACGTGGGCGATGACGTCTACGGGGAAGACCCGACCGTGAACAAGTTGGAGCGGCGCGCGGCGGAGATCTTCGAGCGCGAGGCGGCGGTCTTTGTCCCCACCGGGACGATGGGCAACCAGATTGCGATCCGGCTGCACACGCACCACGGGCAGGAGGTGATCTGCGAGGCGCGGGCGCACATCCTGGAGTGGGAGATGGCGATGATGGCGGCGTTCGCCGGATGCGTGGCGCGCACGGTGCCTGGGGAGCGAGGGGTGCTGACGTGGTCAAAGATCCAGCCGGCGATTGCGCCGAAGATCTACAACCACGCGCCGACCGGGCTGATTGAGATTGAAAACACCCACAACATGGCGGGCGGAACGGTGACGCCGCTGCCGGTGCTGGCGGAGATATGGGCCGGCGCGAAGGCGGCGGGGCTGCCGACGCATCTGGATGGAGCGCGGATCTTCAACGCCTCGACGTACCTCGGTGTGAGTGTTGTGGACCTGACTCGCGGCTTCGATACGGTGATGTTCTGTCTGTCGAAGGGGCTCGGCGCGCCGGTGGGTTCGATGTTGCTGGGGTCAGCGGAGATGATTCAGCGGGCGAGGGCGTTTCGCAAGGGGCTGGGCGGCGGGATGCGGCAGGCAGGTGTGCTGGCGGCGGCGGGATTGATTGCGCTGGAGCAGATGCCGTCGCGGCTGCACGAAGACCACGCCAACGCCCGGCTGCTGGGCGAGGCCGTAGCCGGCTGCGACGGCGTGGAGATCGACATGGGCGCGGTGCAGACCAACATGGTGTTCTTTTCGGTGCTCGGCAAGGCAGCGCAGGTGGTGGTGAAGGCGCTGAAGGCGGAGGGCGTGTTGTGCAACGCGATTGGACCGGACACGATCAGGCTGGTGACGCACTATGACGTGACTCTCGCGGACTGCGAGCGCGCCGCGGAGATGCTGGTGCGAGCGTTGCGCGCCCCGCGCTAGGCGGCCACGGTGGGCTCCGACACTGTATTCGCAGCGGGCTCGGGAACCGGCGTCTCCAAGGCTTCGCCACGGGGGAGGAAGATGGTGAAGGTGGTGCCGTGGTCGGTGGGCCCGGTCTTGGACTCCACTTCGATGGTGCCTCCGTGCTTCTCGACGATGCCTTTGCTGATCCACAGGCCGAGTCCGGTGCCGCGCTCGCCCTTGGTGGTGAAGAAGGGATGAAAGAGGTCGGAGAGCACGTGAGGAGGGATGCCGTGGCCCTGGTCGGTGATGGCGATGACGACCCCGGCGGGGCTGGCGGGAGCGCTCCCGCGCGCGGCGCGGGCGGGGCGGTTGCGAACAGCCACCTCAATGCGGGTACCCGGCTCGGACGCCTGCGCGGCGTTGGTGAGGATGTTGGTAAATACCTGACGGAGCTCGGCGGGATAGCCGGTAGCCAGGGCGTTGGCGGCGAGGCGGGTGCGGACGGTGACGCCGGCCTCGGTCATGGAGCGCTCCAGCAGCACCATGACGCTGCGGGTGATGGCGGAGATGTCGATGGCGACCGGCGTGCGGGACTCGCGGTGCATGCCGAGCATGGCGCGGCTGATCTGGGTGACGCGGGCGAGTTCGCCCTGGGCCATGTCGATGAACTCGGCGCGCTCCTCGGGTGAGGGGTCCTGCTTGAGCAGGAAGAGGAGATTGACGACCGAGTCGAGCGGGTTGTGAATCTCATGCGCGATGGAGGCTGCCAAGCGGCCGGCGACGGCCAGCTTCTCGGAGGTGAGCAATGCGGCCTGGGTGCGGCGCTGCTCGGTGACATCGCGGAAGACGATGACGCTGCCGGTGAGTTCGCCGGAGTGGTCAAAGATGGGAGCGCCGCTGTACTCAACGAAGGTTTCGACGCCCTTGCGAACCAGCATCGCGCTGCTGGAGGCGCCGGCGCTCTGCTGTATGTGGCTGGCAGAGGCGAAGGGCGCAACCAGCGGCAGATGTGTGACCTCGTCGTCGAGCGGAAAGACCTGGCGGAGCTCCTGGTGGAAGGCCTCGGTCTGGGTCCAGCCGGAGAGTTGCTGCGCAGCGGTATTCAGCAGCTCGATGCTGCCTTCTACGTCGCACACCACGACGCTCTCTCCAATGGAGGTAAGGGTAGCGCGCAGGCGTTGCTCGGACTCGTAAGTGGAGTGGGCGTTGCGACGCAGCGCTTCCATGGTGTCCTCAAAGGCGTTGGAGACCATGCGCAGGCGGCTATAGGTGAAGATGCCGATGAACAGGCCGGTGATGACCGTAAGGCCCACGACGACTTCCAGCGTGTACAGCAATTGCTGCTGCCAGTGGTTGGCGAGCGAGCTGCGCGCAACCTGCTGGGAGGTGAGGATGCCGCTCTCCAGGCGGCGAATGGTGTCCATGGTGGCTTCGTCGCCGCGGTTGATGAGGGGTGCTTCCAGCGCGCGGTGTTGCCGCGCGGCGTCGATGGCGGGGATCGCGACGGTGGAGACCCATACGTGGTGCGCCATCATCAGCAGATCGACGGTGTGGACGTCGCCGCCCTGGCTGGCGACACCGTCGTGGAGCTTCTGCATGTTCTCCTTGAGCGGTTCGATGGCAGTCTCATAGGGCTGCAGAAAGGCCTGCCGGGAGGTGGTCTGGAAGTCGCTGACGCCTGCCTGCTCATTGGCGATCAGAGCGGAGATGAGATTGATGGTGGCGATGTTCTGGTCGACGGTTTCGATGCGGTTGACGGTCGTCCAGGCGCTGAAGATCTGCCAGATGAGGACGCCGGAGAGCAGCAGCAGGGCAATGACCGGCAGGAAGAGAGCTTGCGAGAGAATCCGGTTGAGACGATTTAAGTTCACGAGCGACCTCAAAAAGTTGAGTCTAGTTCGGGAGTAAGTTATGCAGTCGTTCAAGGAGGGTTGCGGCGTCATCGGCCTTGGTGAGATAGCCGTTGACCAGCCCGTCGATCTCCGCGGGCAGGCCAACGTAGGCTGAGAGCAACAGGATGGGAACCTCGGGTTTGCTGCGGCGCATCTGTGCGGCGACCTCACCGCCATCCATGCCGGGCATGGAGTAGTCCAGCAAGACAACCTCGATTGGGTTGTTCTCAAAGCTGTTCAGGCCGGAGGGGCCGTCGGGCGCGGTCAGCACCTCATACCCGGCGCGTTCGAGCAGCAGCTTGCGCACACGTAGGCCGATGCGCTCATCGTCGATGCACAGTACGAGGTGTTTTCCCGGCGTTGTCAACCACGGCTCTCTTTCGGAAGTTGCACCAGCAACTTAGCGCGAGGATACCACCCTGAAAGGCGGCATTTGGCAGGGCGGGACCTAGGGGTTATCCGAATCTGCAATAGCTGGAGCCTAACTGGGCCAGTGCAGGAGCCGGGGAGCGAGCGGATAAAACAGGCCGAGATGGATAGGAAGGTGGCCGTCCGGCAGGGTGCGGCGGATGGCGGCATAGGCCTCCAACTGGGCGCTGTACTTCTCCCGCTCGGCGGCTGCAAAGGCCTCCGGGGAATGCGAGCCGGGGTCAGTGGTCTTGAAGTCGATGATCCAGATGCAGTCTTCGCCGGTGGAGAGGGGCGCTGGACCGGCGAGGAAGGTGCGGTCGACGCGCAGGCTCAGCGTGCGGGTTGAGAGGTCTCGTTCGCTGGCGGCGGCGAGGTGTGGGGAGAGAATCCAGCAGCCGGTTGGGTCGTCGAGGGTGAGGGTGAGGGCGCGCAGGGCGCGGGTGGTTTCACTGGCAGCGAGCTTTGGGGGAAGGCCCTCCCCGCGCAAGCTGGCGGTGAGGCGCGGGCTCCAGCCGCGGAGTTCGGCGAGCAGCGCGGCAGGAGACTTGTCTTCGGCAAGCCTAACGGAGAGGACTTGCAGATAGCGATGCACGACGTTGCCGAAGGCGCGCACTGCGAAGGAGCCCTCCGGCCGGTCGAAGGCGGGGCGATGCGCCAGCGCGGATGCCGGAGTGTAGTTGAGGCGCTGGACTGCGGCGGCGGTGAAGCGCGTCGAGGGATCAAAGCTGAGGGGCAGGCGCTGGACGGTGGGTAGTAGTGGTGGTGGCTCCGGTGGAGGAGGTTCGAGTTCTGCGGCAGCAGCGAGATCGAACTCGTCCTCTTCGTCCACAGCGATGGCAGGTATTTCTGCGAAGTGCGGTTGCGCGGCCTCCCAGCAGGCGTTGAGCAGGGATTTGGCGGCGCCGGTAGCGAGGCTTTGGTCCTTCTTGCGCGTGGCCGCAGCGAACAGATGCAACTCTTCCTTGGCGCGCGTGCAGGCGACGTAGAAGAGGCGGCGGCGCTCGGCCTCGTCGCGACGGCAGCGCAGCCGGGTCAGCCATCGGCCGAGTTTGCCGGTCTCTTCGCCGGCTGCATCGATGGGCGCGAGTACGATGGCGGCGTCGGCGGTGCCGGAGCTCTGTGTGAGGCCGTCGAGTTCAAGCCAGTTGAGGAGGACTTTGTCGTCGCCGCCGCTGCCGCGCTCCATTCCGGGGACCAGCACCAGGTCCCACTCCAGGCCCTTGGCCTTGTGGATGGTGAGCAGCTCGACGGCGATTTTGCCTGCGGCGGGCTCGGCGTAGAGGTTGGCGAGGCGAGCGTCGATGGCGTCCACGGTCGGCACGATGCTCGCGGCTTCGATCTCGCGCAGCACACGGAAGAAGTTCATCACGTTGGCCAAGCGCTCCGGGGCGAGCATGGCGTCGCCGCCAAGGGAACGCCAGGTGCGCTCAACGTGCACGGAGAAGGCATCCCGGCCGAGCGTGCTGGACGCGATGGCGAGGATGGGCCAGATGCGATCGAGGAGTTGCTGCCCGGTGCCGCTGAGTAGTTCGCGGCGAGTCGAGACGAGCTGTGCGACGGTGGACTCCGCGTCGTCTCCCGTGAGCGCAAGCAGATCGGCGCGGCCGAGTCCGCACCACGGCGCATGCAGCACGGCAAGCCACGCAGTGCGGTCCGCAGGGTGCAATAGGGCGCGGGTGAGCGCGAAGGCGTCGCTGACCTCCTGAAGTTCGCGCAGCGGATCGAGTTCGACGGCGCGGAAGGGAAGCGGGCCGCTGCCGCGGTCCTGCTTGAACTCGGTGACGATGGCGGAGAGATGGCTGCGGTTGCGACCCAGCACGGCGATGCGCCAGGGCTCTTTGTCTCCGGCCGGGAGCGGCAGTTCCAGACGCTGCTCGATGATCCGCCGGATGGTGAGGGCCTCCTGGGCGCGGTGAGCGAGGTTGACATTGTCGAGGTGCTTGAACTCAGGAGCGATTTCTTCCTCACCGAGGACGGAGGTGTGCCAGACCACGCCTGCGGACGGGCTCTCAGGACGCGCGGCGGTGGCTGCGACGAAGGGCACATCCACGGCCTCGCCCCCCAGCAGCGCAGGATCATCCGGCGGCGGAAAGATGCGGCGGAAGTCGCGGTTGAAGCAGGAGACGAGCTTGGGCTGCGAGCGAAAGTTCGCGGTGAGCCGCAGCGGTTGTAGCACGATATCCCCGAGGCGCCCCTCTTCCATGGTGCGGAGGAATCGTTCCACGCGTGCCTCGCGGAAGAGGTAGATGGACTGCTTGGGGTCGCCGACGAGGAAGAGCGTCTGGGTGGCGCCGTCCCAGGAGCGGGTGAGCAGCTCGATGAGCTCGTACTGGCCGGAGTTGGTGTCCTGCATCTCGTCCACCAGCAGATGGCGCAGGTGGCTCCCGGCGGCGAGCGCGAGGTCCAGTGCCTCGGGCGCGGATTCGGCGGCCCCGCGCAGGACCTCGCGTGCGGCCAGCGCCAGCTCGGTGAAGTCGCACTCTCCGCGTTCGGCGAAGAGCAGCTTGAGCTCGATGAGCGCGTGACGAAGGATGTGAAAGAGTGCCTTCGCGACCTTCCATTGATCGTCGGGATAGCGCGCGGGCGGGAGATCGAGCACGGTGTGCAACGCCCCGCGAAGTTCATTGCCAGCGTACTCTGCGATCAGGCCCTTGAGATGCGCAACGTCGGCCTTGTCTATTTCGAAGCCGACGTGGTTCTTGTTGAAGCCGGCACGCCAGCCGCCGTCGCCGGGCTTGAGGACGAGTCCGATCAGCGCGGTCCAGTGGTCAAGATGCTCTGCCTCGGCCGCCGGCGGTTCGTCCTTGTTCGCGCACAAAGCGATGGGCGATGTCCCGCCGTTGTAGCCGGGCACATGCGCGTTGCGCGCGGCGAAGGCGGTGAGCTCGGCGAGCAGAGACGGCGGGGTCGCTTCGAGGGCGCGCGAGAGGCCGCTGCATACGATCTGTTCCAGCGCGCGTTCGAGGCGCGGGCGAACGACGGAGTCGAGGGTCGTGTCGTCGAGCTCGACGGCATCGAGTGGGATGAGCTCGCCCCACTGATCGCGCGCTCCGAGCATGCCCGCTAGCAGCGACTCGCAGTTGGAGAGGTTGCCGTTGCGGTGCTCCAGCAAGGTGCGGAGAGCGCGATCGAGCGCGGAGTTGCTGCCGCCGAGCTGCAGTAAGGTGCTGCGCGCGGCGCTGCGATAGAGTGTGCCGGCCTGGGTCGTGGGCTTGCGGTCCCCTCCACTGCCCGAGAGTAGTGGCAGTGAGTTGGCGATGAGCCCGCAGACCGAATCGATGGAGCGGATGTTGAGCCGCTGCGGGACGGCGAGCAGGTTCCAGCCGAGCTCGGCGCTGCGCTGGAGCGCCGCCAGCGCTAGCTCGCGGGTCTGCAGATCAAAGGGCTTTGCGTCTGCTGGAAGCGGAAGATTCTGCTGCGCGGCCTGCAAGTGGCCCAGCACGCGCTGCTGTAACTCGGCGGTGGCCTTGTTGGTGAAGGTGATAGCCAGCACCTCTTCCGGCTGGGCGACGTCCGGCTCTGCGAGCAGTTTCAGGTAGCGCTGCACCAGCAGGCCGGTCTTGCCGGAGCCGGCGGGCGCTTCCACGATCACCGAGCGGCGCGTGTCGAGCACGAGCTCGCGTTCGGCGGCGTCGGATGCGCCATGCGCGGCGGGGAAGGCGACAACTCTAGCCATCGCTCTCCTCCTCTTCGCCTTCTTGCTGGTGCAGCGTCGCGGGATCGAGGCGGCAGAGTAGACGCTGGTCGCAGTGCTCGCATGTTTTCGGATAGTCCTTGGGCGCGACGAAAGCCTTGCCGTCAGCGAAGTCCTGCGCGAGCTGCGTGAGCGTAGCGCGCCACTCTTCAATCAACAGATTCAGGTCACGCCTGTTGTCTCGGGCTTTGGGAAGGATGCCGTCCTCCGCCTGGTAGCCCGACCACTTCATATCCTTGCCGGCGCGGACGTTGGCGAAGGTGACGGCCTTGACGGTCCCGCGCGATGGGTAGAGCGCATAGAGCGGGAGCTGCGGCTCGTCGGGGCGAAGGCCCTCCCACTTCTTCGGACTGGCCGAGCCGGTCTTGTAGTCCACCAGTACGATGTCCGCTCCAGCTTCATCGCCGACGCGATCCATGCGGTCCAGCCGCAAGTCGAGAACGAGCGGACCAACGGGCATCTTCGTCTTGCGTTCTGCGTCGATGACCTCAAAGGGCCCGCGCTCCAGCTCCAGCTCCAGCCATTGCTGGAGTAGCTTGTGCAGTCGTCGGCGCTGCAGGTCGAGGTAGGCGGTGTCCCACGGACCGCGTGGTGTGAAGTGGCGCTCGAGGGCTGTGTCGATGCAGTTGCGAAGAATACTTTCGATCCGTTCCGGGGTAGTGTTGCGGAGTTGCTTCTGCGATTTGACCTGCTTCCAGAAGGCTTCGAGCGCGAGGTGAACGTGGTTGCCGCTGTCCCGCGCATCGAGGCCGAGATCGCGAGTCTCCGGGCTGGAGGAGTGCAGCCTGAACTCTGCAAAAGCGCGAAAGCCGCAGGCGGCTTGCGCCTGCAGGACCGCAGCGCCGCCTCTCACTTCACTGTTCATGAGCGGCGGCAGTGGAGCGTTATCGGCGATGAGTTCAGGTTCGATGTGCGGCACCTGCGCCGGGCTGGGGCAGAGTTGTTCCGCAGAAAGTTGAGTGAGTGCGAACTCCGCGAGCAGTGGCGAGGGGCGGAGCTTGCCGTCGTTGTCCTCGGCGGCGGAGGTGAAGAGTGCAGCGCCGGTGCGCGCGAGCAGCGCGGCGGTAAAGGTGCGGGCGCGATCGGTGGTCCGCGCGGCGTCGGTGCCGGGCATGGCGAGGGAACTCTGCAGCGGCCACGGCAGCAGCGGGTTGGCTCGCTCCGGGGCGGGCCAGTTGGCGTCAGTGACGTGGAGGAAGACGACGGCGTCGAAGAGGCAGCCCTCGGCTTCGGCGACGCTTATGACTTGCACCGGCGCGTGCGTGGCGGGCGGAGCGAAGAGCGTGCTCTGTGCCTGCAACTCGAGCGCGTCGAGCGCGGCTTCGAAGGGAACGCGGCGGCCGGCGAAGTCGAGCGTAGAGACGAGGTCGAGTACGGCGTCCCAGGCGCGCGTGGCTTCGAACCGCGCGGCGGTAAGTTTCTCCGGCTTGGTGATGGGCCATTGGGCCGCGACGAGGAGCGCGCGGATGTGTTCCATCCACTCGGCGTAGGTTGCGGTGCGGATGGAGGCGGCGCGCTGCGCGAGCGCGTGGACCTCTCGCAGCCAGGCGGCGAGTTGTGGAGCATCTGGGTCGCGCGATAAGAGCAGCCGCAGCAACTCGGCGATGTCGATCTCCGGGCGCAGCAGCTTGCGGCGGCGGAGGGTGTTCGCATCGAAGCGTGCGAGGGCGTCGCGCTCGGTGGCGTGGCCGAGGAAGGGTGAGAGCAGCAGCGACCCGACGCGTTCGATGGAGAGCGGCCGCCGCGTCCACTGGGCAAGCTCAAGCGCGGCGGAGATCATCGCCAGCGAGGCAAGCGGCGCGCCGGCGGAGATCTCCCACGGCGCCGAGGACAGGTCAGTGGCGATGGATTGCAGTTCGGGGGCAAGGATCTCGCGCAGAACGCTGTCGAGCTCGGCGCGTTCTTCGGCGAGATGGGGGACAAGGATAGCGACGCGCGGAGGCGCGTCGCGATGTTCTTCCAGATAGTTGCGTATCCAGCGTGCGGCGAGTTCGATCTCCGCGCGGGGCGTTTCGGCGATGACCGAGGCGCGCAGCGGCGCGGCGGTTGGCTCGGCAGCGAGATTGTGGAACTCGACCGCGCAGCCACGCTCGCGGAGAGCAGCCAGCAGCGACTGCTGCGCTGGTGTTAGGTCGCCGAAGCCGGCCAGTTGCAACTTTTCGGGAGTAGCGACGGTCTCCGTGGCGATGTGCTGCCGGAGAGCATCGTCTAGCAGCGCGGGCGAGAGGTAGCCCTCCTTAGCGCAGCGCTTGTTGAAGGCATCGGCCCACTCACTGAAGATCCGGCAGTCGTAGTTCAGCGCGGTGCCGCGCAGCCGCGAGGTCGCGTGATAGGCGGCGGCGAGCGCCCAGGCAGAGCGCGCGAGGTCGGCGAGGGAGTCGGGTGAGCCGAGGGTGCTGTGCGTGTTGTCCTCGGCGATGATCTCGCGCCAGAGGCTGTGCTCCTGCGCGGGGTTCAGCAGCAGGCGCGTGTCCGCGCCCGTGACGATCAGCTCGCTCCACAGCGATCCGGTCCACTGCTGCCAAGAGAGCGCCGGGGCGGGCTCCCAGACAGCGAGGCCCAGCATGCGCTGGTGCGCGTCAAACGCGGCGCGCAGCTCGCGGGCAGCGCGCGCGCTGGGCAGCAGCAGACGCTCGCCGCGAGCGAGCCGGTCCAGCAGGTTTGCGAGCGTGAGTGCGGAGGGCATCGTCCCTACCGTTATAGACGATGTTCACCTAAACTTCGCTTGTGCGAAACCGCCCGGCAGAGAAGGTGCTGAGGGACAACAGGGCTAATGCCAAAGTGAATGGAACGGCCATGGCGATGCGCAGCGAGCCGCTGTGCGTAGAGACGACGCCCATCATCCACGGAAACAGCGCCGCGCCCAAACCGGAGACGGCGAGAACAAAACCGGCCTGGCGTGCCGTGGGCCGGTGCGCGATCAGAATCGCGAAGGTCGAAGGGAAGAACGGCGCCAGCGCCAGTCCGAGCAGAAGGCAGTCGAGCGAGAG
>Ga0302198_10003107_pt1 | contig 16929 bp, 8 predicted proteins | sample II_Bog_N2_2_FD_193521 | JGI IMG/M metagenome (GOLD analysis project Ga0302198, IMG submission 193521) | Peat permafrost microbial communities from Stordalen Mire near Abisko, Sweden - II_Bog_N2_2 | ecosystem: Environmental > Terrestrial > Soil > Wetlands > Peat | place: Sweden: Abisko, Stordalen... | reverse complement strand
GACGGCCGTGACCGATGGCCTCCTCGAAACCAACCCCTGCCAGGTCCGAGGCGCCGCCGTAGAGCGGGCACCGGAACGCCCGACCGCCACCATGGCCGAAGTGGAGGAATCGGCGAAGTTGATGCCACCGGGACTTGAGACTGCCGTTGTGCTGGCGGCCTGGTGCCAGTTGCGATGAGGGGAAGTGCGGGGCCTGCGCAGAAGGGACATCGACCTTGCCCTCGGACCGCTTACGGTCGAGGTAACCCGGACGACTGCCATGTGCGGCCGGACGATCATCAAGGAGCCGAAGACGTGGGCGGGTCGGCGCCCGGTCGCCATTCCCGCACCTGCCGTAGAAGCACTGGCCGCACACCTCGACGCTTAGGTCGAAGCAGACGTTGATGCGCTCATCGTCGGCGGCACCAATCGATCCTTGAGCGTGGCGTGGACCGCCGCCCGAGCGGAAATTGGCAGGGAAGATCTCCGATTCCACGACCTTCGACGTCCGGGTCTCACCTGGTCAGCAGCCACTGGTGCCAGCGTCGCCGAGCTGATGCGCCGTGCCGGTCACGCGTCCCAGGCTGCAGCCATCCACTACCAACACGCGACCGACGAGCGCGATCGGGCACTCGCTCAGGCGCTGGCTGCTCTGGCCGAGCGGTCGTGATTCGGTAGCGAGGTACCTCTCAAGCTACGGAGATCCTTGGCCAGTAGGGACCGGATGGCCTCGTGGAGCACGACACCATGACCAGGAACATCACGGTCCGCCTCCCGGATGACCTCGCGGCAGCTGCCGAGGCGTTGACCCGGGTCGAGGGCAGACGCCTCAACGAGACGGTCAGGCAGCCTCTGACCGATCGCACGATCCGGATATCGACGAGGCGGGGCAGGCAGTTCCTGCCGTGGCAAGCTGCGCGCCTGACTGGGGCCGGTCCTCCTCCGGACCGATGGCGTTGGAGATTCGACTGGTCGGGGATGGGAAGGGTAGCTACAGACAAGCATGCGCCCAACAAGATCCCTGGGGGGTCACTTTCATGGACATCGTACGAAATGCCGACGGCACCCTCCTCGTGCCTGTGGTTCCTGAACGCAAGCACGCGGCCGACGACGTGGGGAGTGACGCACCTGTCAGCACCGAGGCGGAGGCTGCTCAAGGGACGACCGATCCGGGCACTCGGCTTCTCCATCCGGGCGAAGGCGGCTATGACGAGGCGCTGGGCGAGTGGGACCACCAACAGAATCCTGACCGCGAGCCGGCTGTCTCGACGGCCGATGGTCGCCAGGAGGCGATGACGCTCATTCACGCCGTCGCTGCCTCGCCGGACCACGCGGTCGCCCCTGCGGTCGAGGCGCTCGATGATCCGGAAGCGAGCGGAGAGGCTCTTCGCCACGTCCTGGTCGGGGGAGTGCATTCGGTCGAGGACTTTTCTGCGGAGGTCGCAGCGGCCGAAGGTGGCGAGCCCCTCCCCGCTCACGAAACCACGAGGATCATCGGCGAGGTACTCAAAGAGCTCGATTGACGCATCGCCGAGAACGGTGAAGCGTCCCACCCGGGAGTGCGGTATCGGCGCGGTCGGACGGGTAGTGAGCGTCGCACGTGGTCCCGATCCAGCACGATCCCGCCAGCGTCCTGAGGTGTCCAAGCTGAGGAGATGGACCCGTGAGACATTGCTCCAGATGCCCATTCGAACGAGTCTCCGAGAAGCTCGGGTTGATTGACCTGATCTCGTGCGGACCCACGACGTCCCGGACCGGCGGCTCCTCCAGGTCGCCAGGCGGGTCTGCCTCTGCAACGAACAGATCTGTCTGAGCATCCACGGCAACCTCCCGCATCGATCCGACGACCACGGCTCGCAGTCGAGACCGCCGAAGATCTCGATTCATTCTCATGGGACATGGTCGGATACCCCGACTGCAGCATCCGGTCGGGGTACGGTCGGGCGGGATGCCGACCGGTGCGACGATGAGCGCTCTCCGACGTGACCGCGCCCACCCCCGTGCCGTGTTCGTCGACGTCGGACGGGTAGCCCTTCTGGCCGTGGACGCGGACGTGGAAGCGACGTGACCTCGGAATCGGTCATCGACGGGGAACCCGCCACGATCCGGGCACGAGTCCCCGATCACACGTCCTTGCTCGCCCAACGGTTCCATGAGCGGGTCAGTACGTCCCTCTGGTTCGTTCCCGGGCTGTTCGTCGTGGGGGCCTTCCTTGCCTCTCGAGGACTGACCTGGCTCGACCAGACGCACCCCATTCAGCGGCACTCGGGACTTCTCCTGGGGATCGATCCGGCGGACAGCGCGGTGGTGACATCCACGGTGGCCACGGCGATGCTGACGTTCATCGCCGTGGTGTTCTCCACGACATTGGTAGCGGTCCAGGTGGCGGCGAGCCAGTACTCCCCGCGGATCGTCCGGCTGTTCGTCCGCTCGCGCGTCGTCCACCTGTCCCTCGGGGTGTTCCTGGCCACCTTCGTGTTCTCGCTCAATGCCCTCGTGGTGAGTCACTCCAGCGGAAGGGGCTACGTCCCGGTCCGGACGCTCGCCGTCACGTACCTGCTGGTGGCGGCCACGTTGTTGACGTTCGTCCTCTTCGTGCACTCGATGGTCCGCCTGCTCCGCGTGCAGTATCTGCTGGCCACGGTGACCGCACTCACCCGGCCGGTGCTCCGGCTGGAGTTTCCTGGGGACGATGCCTACCGCTCGGTTCCCACGCCCTCGAGTGCCCCCCAGTCACTGCTCCGGTGCCCCGCCGGAACGGCCGGGGTGGTCCAGGCGATGGATCTGACCGCCCTGGCATCGCTCGCCGCAGCCCAGGGGTGCTGGATCGACGTCCAGGTCAGAGTCGGTCAGTACCTGGGTGGGGGATCACCTCTGGCGGAAGTCCACGGTCCCGGCGCCTCGTCGATCGACGCGGCGCAAATTCTGCGCCACATCCTGGTCGGCGGCGAGCGCACGTTCCTCCAGGACGCCGGATTCGGCATCCGGCAACTGACCGACACCGCCAACCGGGCGCTGTCTCCCGCGATCAACGATCCGACGACCGCCTGCCAGGCCATCGACCGGATCACCGACCTGCTGGCGTCGATCGCCGGGTCGCCGGACCCGTCCGGCTGGTACCTGGACGGGAACGGAGCCGCCCGGGTCCGGCGGGACGACCCGACAGTCACTGACCTGTGCCAGCTCGGCTTCACCGAGATCATCCACTACGGGGCGGATGCACCCCAGGTCATCCGCAGGCTGCTGGCCAGCTTGGACCTCCTCGAGGATCTGGCGTCGGTGCAGCATGTGGGAGAGATCCGGTCCCTTCGCCTCACGCTGACCGAGGTGGCGTCGCTGGCCATCCCGACGCCGCTGCAGGACACCGCATCCCGACCGGACGGCCTCGGTCTCGGGTGACCCTGATCCCCGGCGACGTGACCGGGATCGAACAGGTGGCGAGGGCCCGAACTGATGCAGCTGATCGGCCGGTCAACGCGAGTGCTGATCACGTGACCCCACCCGCCCGGAGCCGGCGTTAGCGCTCTGTTAGCGCCCACCACGTTTACTGCGAGGTAGGTGGATCGGCAACGGCGTCATGGACGAGGGGCAGCACACATGAGCAGGTACTCGCGCACGGGCAGGACGGGGACGTCGGCGCGGCCGAACGGCCGGCGGATGTGGCGCCAGCTCGGCGTCGTGGTCCTCCTGGTGTCGTGCATCGTGGGGGGACTGGTTGCCGCGCCCGCCGGTGCCGACACCGTCACCGTTCCCGGTGAGCAGTCCGGCGACGTCGTGGTCACCACCAGTGACGGACTGCCGGACGGCACCCCCGTCACACCCGGGATCGTGTGGAACCTTCGGTCGATCGCCGTGGCCTGCCAGTGCGATCCGGCGACCGGCTATCCCTCCACCGGGCTGAGCGTCGGTGCGATCAGCTACTCAGCCGACGGGACCACGGCCAACGTGACGGTCACCAACACCGGCGCCCTGGGGGACCTCCAGATCTACGGATGGATCCCCTCGACCCCGGGCACGTACGTGACCGTGTCCGGACACGTGGTGATCAATGGGACCCCCGGGTACCTCTTCAATGCCTGGCCGACGAGCATCACCACCACGTTCCCTACCACCAATGGGAACAACCCGGGCGGCTATGCGGGATTCCAGACCTGTGCCTCCGGTCAGACCTGCGTGGTCACCATCCGCATCCTGCCGTGGATGGTAGGACGTGCCTTCTCCGAGCCTCTGGAGTACAGCCCCGCCTCTGGGTACAACCCCTCGACGGGTACCAACTCGGACTACGAGTTCGGGCTGATCCCCTTGAACGTCCCGGCCGTGGCGACGACTCCACCCACGGCGGTGTTCAGCGCCACCTCCGATCCTTCGACGGCCGGCACGGTCGACTTCGACGCGACGGCGTCCACGCCGTCGACCGGCGCGACCATCCAGACCTATGCGTGGAGTTTCGGTGACGGCACGCCGACCGCCACCACGACCACGCCCACCACCACCCACGCCTACGCCACCGGAGGGTCCCACACGGTGAGCCTGATGGTGACCGACTCGGCCGGTCAGCGTGCGTCGGTCACCAACACGCTGCACTTCCCGACCGCGGCGTTCTCGTATACGCCTGCACCCTCGGATCCGAAGACCATCAACTTCGACGGCTCGGCGTCATCAGCTTCGGGGGGAGCCACCGTGTCGACGTATGTCTGGGACTTCGGCGACGGCAGCGCTCCGGTGAGCACCCATGCGCCCACGGTCAGCCATACCTATGCCCGGGGCGGGGTACAGACCGTCACGCTCACCGTCACCGACTCGAACAACCAGACCAGTCCGCCCCTGGCCAACCCGGTGGTGGTGGCCGCCTTCGAGGTCAACTCGAACGGCGACAGCGGCTCGGTCGATCCCACCAAAGCCAACTGCGACACCGGCCAGACCGTGGTGGTGGCCGGTCAGACCGTGCCCGAGTGCACGTTGCGGGCGGCCATCCAAGCGGCCGATGTGGCCGGGAGCGGCAACATCACCTTCGATCTGAACGCCAGCGTCGGCAACGGCGGGACCATCCAGCCGCTGACCGCCCTGCCCGCCCTCACGGCTCCCGGGGTGACCATCGACGGCACCACCGGTCCGAACGGAATCGTCCAGCTCAACGGGTTCAGCCTCGACCAGAATGTGCCGGATCTCCACATCTCGGGGAAGAACGACGTCCTGCAGGGATTCACCGCCGAGAACAGCTACACCGTCGTGCTCATCGACTCGGTCGGCGGTGGCGACGTGGTGCGGGACTGCATGTTCGGGCTGACCGGTACCTTCACAGCTTCGGACAACGTCGGAGTGGACATCGAGAACTCGCCGGACAACGTGGTCGGCGGCGTGGGAACGGGTGACCGCGACGTGCTGTCGGAACTGTCGATCGGGGTACTCGTCCATGGGGCGGCAGCCACCGGCAACCGCATCCTGGGCGACTATCTGGGTACCGACGCGTCCGGAACCGTCGACCTCGGCGACTACGAGGGGGTCGACGTGGCCGATGCCTCCGGCACGGTGATCGGCGGACCCACCTCCACGCCGGGCCGTGGGCCGGGCAATGTCATCGACGGACGGTCGACGGTCGGCGGGGCCACCTACTCCGGATCGTTTGGCATCACCGTGGCCGGTTTCGGCCTCAACGCCACCGGTACCGTGATCCAGGGCAACACCTTGGGGCTGATGGCCGACGGGATGACCCCAGCTTCCGACACGTTCGCCGGAGGGGTCAATGTGACGGGCAGGGCCAGCGGCACCCTCGTCGGAGGCTCCGCGGCAGGAGATGCCAACGTGATCAGCGGTGCCACCGGGCCCGAGGTACTGGCCGACGGCACCTTCGTGGTGGGCACCCAGGTGCTGGGCAACCTGATCGGTACCGACACGACCGGTGAGAACGCCGTACCGCACTCCGGCTTCGGGGTGCTGGTGACCGGGGCGCGCACCACCACCATCGGCACGGCGGGATCCGGTCACAACCTGATCACCGGACAGACCACGGGGGTCCAGGTGGTCACCAACCCCCTGGCCCAGAACAGCCCGCTGTACAGTCAGCCCTTCCCGGGAACGGCGACTGCGGTACCCGGTGTGCTCTCCACCCTGATCAGCGGCAACGTCATCGGGTCGTTGGCCGACGGCATCTCGGTGCCGACCTCGTCCGTCGAGACCGACGGAGTGGTCCTGTCGGGAAGCGGCGACACCCTCGGCCCGAACAATGAGATCTCCTACAACGCCACCGGGGTGGTCGTCACCACCGTGGGCGAGACGGTGGTCGGGAACTCCGTAGGCACTGATGCGACCGGACTGGCCAGCCTGCCCAACGGCACCGGGGTGGAGATCGGCGCCCAGGGCCTCAGCGGCTTCACACTCGGTGTCGCAGGGGCCAAGCCCAACACCATCTCCGGCAACCTCGACAACGTCGTGCTGGTGTCACCGACCACCATGCAGAACAACTACGTCGGCACCACCACGCTGGGCAATGCGTCGGTCTCGGCCTACTCCGGGTCGGTTCCCGACGCCATCCAGGGTGGACTCCTCCTGGCCAACGCCCCGGGTGTGTTCACTACCGCTGCCGGGACGGTGATCGGCGGCACCCGTCCCGGGATGGGCAACGTGATCTCGGGCAACGGCAACGGGGGACTCACCATGACCGGGACGGCCGTCGTCGAGGGCAACAAGATCGGCGTCGGGGCTGACGGTGTCACGCCGGTGCCCAACCAGGGCATGGGCGTCGTGGTCGACGCCCCCTCGCAGATCGGTGGCAGCGCCACTACGGGGGGACCGCCCATCGGCCCGTGGGCTGTCGCCGGCCCCGCCGGTGGCAATGTCATTGCCGATAACACCGGCTCCGGGGTCGACGTGGCCACGACGGCGGCTCCATCGACCATCGAGTCGGACTCGATCTACGCCAACGGAGGTTCCGGCATCCTCCACGCCAGCGGCCCGGTGGCGGGACCCGGCCTCTTCACGCCTCCGACCCAGGATGGCGAGGGGAAGACCGTGGTCGGGTACTCGACGGCCACGGCCACGGCCGGCACCATCGTGCAGGTCTACGCCGGGGACAGCTGCACCCAGGGCGGGGCCCAGGGCAGGACCCTCCTCCAGACGGACACCATCAACGCTCCCGGTGTGGTGCTCGCGGTACTACCCCTGCAGCCTGTGGGCACACCGCTCACCGCCACCGTGACCGTCCCGGGTGTCGGTACCTCGGACTTCGCCGCGTGCTCCACGGTGTCACCCAAGAGCGCGACGATCACGCCGATGACCGTCCGGCCCGGCCAGACCTCCACCGCCACGGGCACCGGGTTCACGCCCGGCGAGCAGGTGGACGCGACCCTGCACTCCGATCCGATCGATCTAGGTGACTCCACCGCGAACGGCGCTGGCGACGTGACGGTCACCTTCACCGTTCCAGCAGCTCTCCCCCAGGGCCAACACGAACTGGTGCTGACCGGCCTCACGTCCGGCCACGCTGGCGTGGCCGGGTTCACCGTCGCCGGTCCGACCAGGAGCGGCCACGGCTACCGGGAGGTCACGTCCGGCGGAGGGGTCGTCACGTTCGGCGACGCTGCGTCGTACGGCTCGGCAGGGAGCACCCTGCTCAACGGGCTGATCGTCGGTACGGCCTCCACCCCGGACGGCAAGGGCTACTGGCTGGTCGCCTCCGACGGCGGGGTCTTCGCGTATGGGGACGCCGCCTTCTACGGCTCGATGGGCGGTAGGCCCCTCAGCCGACCCATCGTGGGGATGGCCGCCACCCCGGACGGCACGGGCTACTGGCTGGTCGCCTCCGACGGCGGGGTCTTCGCGTATGGGGACGCCGCCTTCTACGGCTCGATGGGCGGTAGGCCCCTCAGCCGACCCATCGTGGGGATGGCCGCCACCCCGGACGGCAAGGGCTACTGGCTGGTCGCCTCCGACGGCGGAGTCTTCGCCTATGGGGACGCCGCCTTCTACGGGTCCGAGGGCGGCGCCCACCTCGGTGCCCCGGTCGTGGGGATGTCCGCCGATACCGACGGCAAGGGCTACTGGCTGGTCGCCTCCGACGGCGGGGTCTTCTCCTTCGGCGATGCGATGTTCCACGGGTCCGAAGGCGGCGCCCACCTCAGCGCCCCGGTCGTGGGAGAGGCCGCCACGCCGGACGGCAAGGGCTACTGGCTGGTCGCCGCCGACGGCGGGGTCTTCTCCTTCGGGGACGCTGCGTTCTACGGGTCCGAAGGTGGCGCTCAGCTCCGTGGCCCCGTCGTGGGTCTGGCGTCGAGCTGAAGGACGAAGCTCGTCCGGAGAGGGCCCCGCTGACCGGTTCCCCATGAATCGAGCCTCGTGGGCTGGCGCAGAACCGGCCGTCCAGGCAGGTGGCTCGTTGCCCGGTGATCGGCGCGTCGGCAGTGCCGTTGGCGGATGCGTTGTCGACGGTTGCGGTCAGCGAACTTTTGACCCCCACGGAGGTAGAGGTGCCCGCTCGTCTCCGGCGACGGGCTCCGGGGACGCCCAGCTCATCCCCGGGATACCTCAAGTTGAACAGCTGAGGCGTCGATGGCGCGCGGTGGGAGATGACACCGACGGCGTCAGCCGGGGGTGGACGCTCCGGCGGGAGAGGAGGGCCCCATGGCCTTCGAGGCGGATCTGGTGCGCACGGCGGCTGATGTGAGCCGCCCAACGGCAGTGCACGCCCCATGGCGGACGTACCCGTGACCACCTCCGTCGACCCCACGACCGAGGTGGCCGGGCCGACCCCGACGCACACGGTTACCCAGGTCTCCAAGTTGGTCGTCCCGTTCCTCGGGCTCCTCGGCGCCGTGCAGGGTTCCTGCCCGAACATCGCCTCGACGGCGTTGGTGGGCGCCAGCCGGTCGCTCCACATGGCCGGGAGCACCCAGGCGCTGGCGGCCAGTGTCCAGACCATGGCCATCGCCGCCACCGTGATCTCGACGGGCCTACTCGCCGACCGCCTGGGCCGCCGCAACGTCCTGATGGTGGCGCTGATCGTCGGGGTGATCGGCAACCTGGTGGTGGTGGCCGCACCGTCGCCGGTCATCTACATGTTGGGAATGGCGATCACCGGCATCGGGCTCGGCGCCGTCTACTGCGCCGCGTTCGGCTACATGGCCGCAGTCGTGCCCAAGGAGCGGATGGCGGGCGCGATGGGCGTGTTCACCGCCGTCGTCATGGCGGGCACCGTGGTGCTCACGTTCGTCGGCGGCACGCTGGCCAGCACCCACTGGCGGATGGCGTTCCTGCTGATTCCGGCCATGTGTCTGGCGTGCCTGGCCGTCACCCCGGTACTCCTGCCTCGGGTCGACCGGATCACGGGCAACAAGCTGGATCTGCCGGGCCAGGGCTTCCTCATAGCGGGCATCATCCTCGTCCTGTACTCGGCCAGTCAGTTCGCCCACAGCCTGACCAGCCCCCGGACCCTCGTGCCACTGGTGCTCGGCGCCCTGCTGCTCGGGACGTTCTTCGTCTGGGAGTCGCGGTACGACGGCCACTTCTTCCCGGTGGGCCTCTTCCGCTCGCCGGTCTTCCTTGCCGCCCTGTGTGCCGGGTTCATCTACACCTTCGGAACCGCCGTGGCGTTCCTGCAGGTGACCAACCTGTGGCAGTACGTCAACGGGTTGGCGACCGCCAAGGTCGCTGTCTGGCAGCTGCCGCTGCTGTTCGCCGGCATCGTGTCGGGTCTGGTGACCGGCCGGCTCATGACCAAGGGGCTGACCAGCCGGACCGCCATCCTGGTCGGCGGTGTCGTGTCCGCTGCGGGGTTCGTCCTGTTGGCGACGGCCCACGGCTCCACCAGCCTCCTGGGCTTCCTTCCCGGCCTGGTCCTGACCGGGGCGGGCGTGATCATCGCCGCCGTGCCGTTCGGCAGCCTCATCCTGGCCGAGGCACCCGCCCGGTACCTCGGCCCGGTGTCGAGCTCACGGACCACGTTCGGCCAGTTCTTCTACACGATCGGCTTCTCGTTCTCGGCCGTGGTGATCGACCGACTCACCACCGGGGGCGTCGTCCACCGGTTGGAGCACGCCGGCGTGCCCGCAACCCAGCTGTCGACCGGTCTCGACGCCGTCAACGTGTACGCGTCGAACGGCACGTCGCCGACGACCTCGGCGGGTAGGGCCGCCCTCCAGGACGCCGTCGTCTCCTACGGGCACGCCTTCGCCACGATGTTCTTCATCGCCGGCGGACTGACCCTCGTCGTCGGGATCGTCGCCTTCGTGCTGCTTTCCGGGAGCGAGGGCTCGTCGCCTGCCGACGCCGGGTCGACCGATGTCACCACGGAGAGCTGACGGCGGACACCAGCCAGGACCGAACCAGGGGGCCGGGATCACCGACCCGGACGCCGACGAACAGAGAGTGCAGGGAGAGATACATGTGCATGACTTTCAAACTTCCGATCGCCGAGGACGGCACCGTCGTGGCGGCCCGGAGCATGGAGTTCCCGATGGGTATGCCGACCCAGTTGGCGGTCCTGCCCGCCGACCACGCCGGGACCGGCTCGGTCGGTGACGGCGGGCACCCGAAGACGTGGACGGCGTCCCACGGGGTCGTCGGCATGGGAGTCTTCGGCCACGCGGACTGGCTGGTCGACGGCATCAACACGGCAGGTGTCAGCGCCCACCTGCTCTACATGCCGGGCGGCTACTGCTCGTTCCGGAAGCCCAAGGCCGACGGCTCCGACCTGTCCCAACTCGACCTGGCGGCTTACCTGCTCGGCACCTGCGGAAGCATCGACGAGGTGAAGGTGGCGATGGCCGCTGTCAACATCATCGGGAGGGACCCCGGGATGGGCTTCGAGCCACCGGTCCACTGCCTCGTCCACGACCCCACGGGCTCCATCGCCATCGAGTTCCACGCCCGAGGCACGCGGGTCGTGGACAATCCCGTCGGCATCGCCACCAACGCGCCCTACCTCGATTGGCACCTGACCAACCTCGGCAACTATCTGGGTGTCTCGGCGGAAAACCCGCCGGACGCCGTGATCGGGGGCCTCACCTTGTCGGCACCCGGCCAGGGAGAGGGGCTGCGGGGCATTCCGGCCGACTACACCCCGACGGCGCGGTTCGTGCGGCTCTTCAGCGTCCTCGGGCTCGTCGACCAGGCCGTCGACGCACACGAGGCCGAGCTGTTGGCGCTCCACGTGTGCAACGCCTTCGACATCCCTGCGGGAGCCATCAAGGAGTCCATGGGCAAGGACCTGGTGCCCGAGGTGACCGTCTGGGACGCCGTGTTGAACCTGAGCACCCCCCGCTACGCCTACCGGTTGATCGGCAACCCCGAGACCTACGTGGTCGACCTGGCCTCGGTGGACTTCACCACGCCGGCCCGCCTGCAGGACCTGCAGTGGACGGGCGACTTCACGCCCGTGGCCGTCTGACGGCGGAGAGCGGACCGGGCCGGCAGCACCCCGGGGCGACCGACCCGTCGTGACGTCGGGTCAGCCGCCGGTATCCACCATCGGAGCAACAGGCACGGTGCACCACACGGTCTTCCCGTTGGGCCCGTGCGAAACGCCTGACCGACGGGCGAGCATCTTCAGGATGCGCAGGCCCCGCCCGTTCTCCTCGCCCGGTTCCGGGCGTCGTCGGCGCAGGTTGCCCGCGGAGCCGTCATCGACCTCGGCCAGGACCTCGTCGCCGAGATGGGTGAGCCGCAGACAGATGGGCGGGCTGCCATGGACGATGGCATTGGTCACGATCTCGCTCACCAGCAATTCGAGTTCGCCGGGCGAAGTGGTGGCCGACCATCGGGCGAGGGTCTCCGTCGTGAACTTCCGTGCGGTGGCTGCCCCGTCCGAGGTCTGCTCGATGTCGACCACCTCGGATCGGAGCGGAACGACGGGTCGTACCCGGGCGACGAGGATGGCGACGTCGTCGGATGACCCTGCCGGACAGAGGTCCGCTACCAACGCCGCCGGTAGTCCGTCGACCCCGCCGGTCCAACCTCGGGCGATGGCGGAGACCCGGTCGATGCGTTGATCGATGCCCCCGGCACGGGTCTCGACCAGGCCGTCGGTGTAGATGACCAGCGTCGATCCGGGTTCGAGCTCCGCGGTCCCCAGGCGGAAGGCCATCGGACCGGCGCCCAGGGGCGGTTCGAGCGGGGACTCGAGTCTGTGGACCGAGGCACCGTCAGCGCCGATCAGCAGGGGCGGCAGATGCCCGGCGTTCGCAAACTCCAGGGACAGTGCACGCGAATCGACGACCGCGTAGAAGCAGGAGGCGATCTGTCCGGTGCCGAGTTCACGCACGCGGCCGTCGAGTGCCTCCATCAGGTCCGGTGGCGACAGGCCGAGTCCCGCATAGGCGCGGATGGCGGAGCGGAGCTGTCCCATCGTCGCCGCGGCGCGGATGCCCTTACCCATGACGTCGCCCACGACGAGCGCCGTCTGGGCCCGACCGAGATCGATGGCCTCGAACCAGTCGCCACCCACCTGGGTTCCCTGGACGCCTGGCTGGTAGTACGTGGCGATCTCGAGGCGTGGTGACTGGGGCGAATGGTTCGGGACGAGCGCCTCCTGGAGCTCGATGGCTATTTCGTGTTCACGTCTGGCCGCCGCACGTCGGTGCCGCTCGAGCTCCAGGTTCGACCGCACCCTCGCGATCAGCTCGACGGCCGAGAACGGCTTGACCAGGTAGTCGTCGGCACCCGCCCCGAGTCCCTCGACGGCCGAATCCTCTCCTGCCCGGGCAGACAACAGGATGACGGGGGTCCCGGAGGTCGCGGCGTCCGAGCGGAGTGCCCGGAGGAGTCCGAAGCCGTCGAGATTCGGCATCATCACGTCGGAGAGGACGAGGTCGGGGTGGACCCGACGCGCCGCCTCCAGGGCCACGGCGCCGTCCTCCGCCGTCACCACGTCGTACGAGTCCGCCAGCAGGTCGGCGATGTACCGGCGCATGTCGGGGTTGTCATCGGCGACCAGCACGGTCGGACGCCCGTCGGTCGCGGACCCACCGGTGGGGCCCCGTGGGTCGGCCACGTCCTCCTCGGACGGGGTCAGCCACCGTATGGCCTCGGCGACGTAGGTCGACGCGACGTGGCGAACGGACTCCTCATCGACGACCGGAGGTCGCACCTCCGACGTCCCGATCGGGAGGCGGATGGTGAACGTGCTGCCTTCCCCGGGGGCACTCGTCGCACTGATCGATCCGCCGTGGAGGCCGACGAGCTCGGACACGAGTGCGAGCCCGATGCCCGACCCTTCGAACGTGCGGGATCGCGCACCTTCGATCCGGTGGAAGCGCTCGAAGAGATTCACCTGGTCACCGGCCTCGATGCCGATGCCCGTGTCGTGCACGGCAAGTTCGGCGAATTCGTCCACCTGGGCCAGGTGGACGGAGATCGCTCCCTCGAAGGTGAACTTCAGCGCGTTCGACAGGAGGTTCGAGACGATCTTCGCCCACATCTCCCGGTCGACGCCCACGGGCGTGCCGAAGGGTTCGCACTCGACGTTGTAGGCGAGCCCCGCCCGTTCGACCGCGGAGCGGAACATCTCCGCGATGTGCGCAGTCTCCTCGGCGAGATCGATCGCCTCGATCCGGGCCTCGCTCCGTCCCGACTCCAGACGCGAGAAATCGAGCAACGTGTTGACGAGCTTCAGGAGCCGTTCACTCGACTGGTGGATCGTCTCGACACGTGCACGCTGACGCGCGCTCAGCGGATCCTGCCGGTCGTTCAACGCATCGGAGGTGGGACCCAGGATGAGCGTGAGCGGGGTCCGGAATTCATGGCTCACATTGGTGAAGAACGCCGTCTTGGCCCGGTCGAGCGACGCCAGGTCCTCGGCGCGTTGGCGTTCGGCCTCGTAGGCACGGGCATTCGACAGGGCGGCCGAGAGTTGACTGGCCAGGAGATCGAGGAATCCGCGATAGTCCTCGTCCAGTGGCCGGTAGCGATTGAGCCCGGCCACCAGGGCACCGGCTGGAGGCGCACCGGGCGCTCCATCGACGCGGATGAGCATCGCCGAGGTCGCCGGCTCGCTCCAGCCCCCGAGGGGAACGTCCGGGAATCGCGCCGTGAGGTCGTCGATGAGCACGTGGGAGGCGGTGCCCAACGACCCGATCGACCAGGGTTGCCCCTGGCCGGACAACCGCAGTGGCGCGACGGGGTCGCCAGGAGTCGCACCGGCGCAGATCGCGAGGCGGTCGGCCCCGTCGTCCGGCTCGTACAGCAGGGCGAACGGGAGCACCGTCGGGTCGGAGGTGAGGGCCACTGACGCGGCCTCGAACACCTCCTCCCTGGTCTGTGCGCTCGTCAATGCGGTCCCGAGACGTCGGAGCACGTTCATCCGCCGGTCACCGACGACCCGCTTGGTGTCCTCGCTCACCACGCAGAGGAGCCCCGCCACGTCGCCCTCTTCGTCGGAAAGGGGTGAATAAGAAAAGGTGTGATAGGTCTCCTCCGGATACCCGTTGCGCTCGAGGAGAAGGAGGAGCGACTCGTCCCAGGTGGCGACCCCGGTATCGAGGACCATCCCGATGCGGGGGCCGATATCGCTCCAGATCTCCTCCCAGACGGCGGCAGCCGGTCGTCCGAGCGCCCACGGGTACTTGGCGCCGAGCGTGTCGTGGCGGTATTTCTCATTGCAGAAGAACGTCAGCTCGGGGCCCCACGCCATCCACATCGAGAACCTGGAGGTAAGGACCACGTGCACGATCGATCGGAGGCTCTGCGGCCACGTGGTCGGGGGTCCGAGCGGTGTCCGCTCCCAGTCCACCTGCATCATGTCGCGGCCGAGTTCGCCGGACGTGCGGAACAGGCGCTCCATGTCGAGCGCGCCGGAGTACGGTCGAGTGGTCATCAGCCCGTCCGGCCCGGCATCATTCGACCTGGAACGAATCCTTGACGCCCGCGAGCTCGAAGAACCGCGTGACCGCCGGGCTCAGCCGCACGAGTACGAGGGTCGCGCCGAACTCGCGGGACGTGTTCCGGAGAGCGATCAGGGCGCCGAGCCCGCTGGAGTCGATGAAGGTGACGTCACCGAGGTCGACGTCGAGCCGACCGGGCGCAAGCGATCTCGCCAGCTCTGCGCCCGAGTCACGGAGGTCCGTCGCGATCGAGAAGTCGATCTCGCCCGACAGGATCAGATGAGGTGGCGTCTGACTGGTGGCGAGGCGCACGGGGGCATCGTACCGGTACGGCAGAGGGGCACGTATCGCGTGGCGACCCGCCTCTCGGGTGGTCCCTGCCCGGCGGACCGCTCGTTCGTGGAGGTGGACGCCACCGTCGGGCGTCAGGCGTTCATCTGGGCGGACACCGTCTCGATCGCCGTGATGAACTCGTCGACCATCTCGTAGACCACGGTCGCCGCCGGCCTGGTCTCGTTCATGACGCCGACGATCTGGCCCACGAAGTAGTTGGCCAGCTTCTCGGCTCCGGAGCCGGGCCGGACCGAGCCACGGTCGATGCGCTCGATGGCCGCAGCCGTGAGGATCGGCTGGAGCGGCATGCCCAGGGGTGCCGGATGGGTGGGGTCGTCCCACTCCTCGGTCCACGCGGATGTGAGCATGCGGGCCGGCTTGCCGGTCCGCGACCGCGAACGGATGGTGTCGGCACTGGTGGCAGCCAGCATCTTGGCCTTGACCGCCGGATGGGTCTCGGCCTCGTCCGTGGTCAGCCAGACCGAACCGCACCAGACGCCCTGGGCCCCGAGCGCCATGGCCGCGGCCATCTGACGTCCCCGGCCGATGCCGCCGGCGCCGAGCACCGGCACCGGGGCCACCGCGTCGACCACTTCGGGGATGAGCACCATCGACCCGATCTCACCGGTGTGCCCGCCGGCCTCGCCGCCCTGGGCGATGATGATGTCGACCCCGGCCCGGACGTGGCGCTCGGCGTGGACGGCCTTGCCGGCCAACGCGCCCACCAGTCGGCCCTCCTCCTTGCACCGTTCGATCATGTGCTCGGGAGGGGACCCGAGCGCATTGGCCACGAACGCGGTCCGGTGGCTCAGGGCGATGTCGAGCTGCGGTCCTGCGGACCGTGCCGAAAAGGGCGCCGGCGTGTCCTCCTCGACGCGGAACACCCCGCCCCGGGAGTCCTCGGGCAGCTCGGGTACGTCGTACCGCCGGAGGATGTCGTTCACGAACTCCCAGTGCCCGGCCGGGATCAGTGCGGCGATGTCGGCCGCCGAGTAGCCGCCACCCTCGTCACCGGCGTACCTGGCCGGGATGATCAGGTCGACCCCGTACGGCTTGTCACCCACCTCGGCCTCGATCCAGTCCAGGTCGATCTCGAGCCGCCTGGGGCTGTGGGCCACCGCCCCGAGCACGCCGAGCCCGCCCGCCCTCGTCACGGCTGCGACCACGTCCCGGCAGTGGCTGAACGCCAGGATCGGTACGTCGATACCGAGCATGTCGGTGATGTCGTTCTTCATGGCCGCACCGCCTTTTCTTCGTGTGTCCGAGCCTTGCATCCATCCTGCTCGTCCCACCAGTCAGCGTCAGGTCCCGGCGCCGGCCGCCCGGTCGTTAATTCCGGGCACGAACCGGTACTCTCAGCTGGGTCACCGATGTTCCAGCAGGCCGGTGCCACATCGCGGCGTAACCATGCGCCCACGGACATGGCACGGTCAGTCCCACGACCGGAAAGGTGTACCCGATGGTCATGAGGACCCGGCGCAAGCTCATCTGGTGGATCGGTGGTCTGGTGGCGCTCGTGGTCGTCGTGGCGGTGGCGGGCCCGTTCATCTACATCCACTTCATCGAGGGCCCGGCCCCGACCAAGCTCACCCTGCCGGCCACGCACACCTCGAACCCGGCGTCCGCCGCCACCGGCTCGACCGCATCGTCGTCCGCGGTCACCGGCACGTGGAACGTCGGTCCCGGCTCGGTGGCCGGTTACCGGGTCCAGGAGGTGCTGGTGGGCCAGAACGCCACGGCCGTCGGTCGGACCAGCGCGGTCTGGGGCTCACTGACCATCAGTGGCACCTCCGTGACCAAGGCTCGT
>Ga0302198_10003102_pt1 | contig 16937 bp, 5 predicted proteins | sample II_Bog_N2_2_FD_193521 | JGI IMG/M metagenome (GOLD analysis project Ga0302198, IMG submission 193521) | Peat permafrost microbial communities from Stordalen Mire near Abisko, Sweden - II_Bog_N2_2 | ecosystem: Environmental > Terrestrial > Soil > Wetlands > Peat | place: Sweden: Abisko, Stordalen... | reverse complement strand
AGAAAGAAAAATCTGGGCTAAAGGTTGTAAGCTGTTCGTATCAATGGCGAAGCCTTCCTCCCTTCTCGACACGCGGGTCGTCTACTGTGGCGACAATCTGGAGCAGCTTAAAAAGCTGCCCAATGCCTCCATCGACCTCATTTATATCGACCCTCCGTTCAATTCCAACCGGACCTATGAGGTCTTCTGGGGTGAGACCAAAGAGAAGCGATCCTTTGATGACCGTCATGAGTCAACAAGGGCTTACATTGAATTCATGCGCCCCCGATGCGTTGAATTGGCGCGCATTCTTAAAATGACTGGCAGCTTCTACTGTCATTGCGATTGGCACGCCAGCCACTATGTCAAGGTAATGCTCGATCAGATTTTCGGCGAGAACAACTTTATCACCGAGATCATCTGGCACCGTGCACTTGCAAAAGGTCTGGCCTTCAAAAGCTTCCCGAACAATCACGACACGCTATTTCTCTATGGCGGGGGTGGAGAAACCGTCTTCAACCGTCCCTACAATCCGTATGATCTGGATAATCTCGATGCGAAAACTGCTGGCAAATACTCGCATCGCGACCCGGATGGACGGCTTTATCAGTTGTGCGATCTGACAAATCCCAATCCAGACCGGCCTAACCTGACTTATGAGTTTCTGGGCCACAAGAAAGTTTGGCGATGGACGAGACAGCGGATGCAGGAGGGGTACGAGACCGGCATTGTGGTCCAGCCGAGCCCCGGTGCGGTGCCACGTATGAAGCGCTACCTCGACGAACAAGAGGGACGCCCCATCGACACGGTGTGGACAGACATTCCCCCGATTAACTCACAAGCCAAAGAGCGCCTCGGCTATCCAACGCAGAAGCCCTTGAGATTGCTGGAACGCATACTCGAAATCTCATCCAAGCCAAACGACATTGTTCTCGATGCCTTTTGCGGTTGCGGAACCACGCTGGTTGCCGCACAGAACCTTGATCGTCAGTGGGTTGGAATTGACATATCCCCGACAGCTTGCCGCGTGATGGCAAAACGCCTGAGGGATGTTTGCAAGCTTCGTGAAGACGAAAACTTTTGGCTTCACGGAAAGGGCTTTATCGTTCGCGACCTGCCATGGACGGAGAAGCAGCTCCGCGCCATCCCGCCGTTCGAGTTCGAGAACTGGGCCGTCATCGCCCTGGGCGGCATACCCAACAAGACGCAGGTAGGCGACATGGGCATCGATGGGCGCATCTACCCCGTTGGCTCCGAGCCTGCTGCCTCTGGGAAGGAAGCCGGGCAGCTTGACTTCATGGATGACTGGTATCCAATCCAGGTGAAGCAGATGGACAAGGTAGGCCGCCCCGACATCGACAAGTTCGAAGCCGCCATGATTCGGACCAAGCGGAAGAAGGGGTTCTTTGTAGGCTTCGACTTCAGCAGCGATGCTCTCACGGAGATCAATCGATTCTTCAGAACCGAGCACATTGTGATTGTCCCGCTCACCGTGCTCGAGATTCTGGACGAGACCATCGGACATAAACTCGCCTGAAGTCCTCCGTACAAACCGCTACAACTGAATCTTCACCGGCCAGGTCCTCCAGATGTCTGCGCAATAGTCCCGAATGGAGCGGTCCGAGGAAAACTTGCCGATGCGGGCTACGTTGAGGATAGACATGCGGGTCCATTCTGTCGGGTTCTTGTAGGCCAGGCTGACGCGGTCCTGGCAGTCAATGTAGGACTGGTAATCGGCCAGCAGCATATAGTCGTCGCCGTTGAGCAGGGAATTGACCAATGGCTCGAATAAAGACCTGTCGCCCCGCGAGAACTCACCGCTTGACAGGGCGTCGAGAATCTCGCGCAAATCGGTGTTCGAGTTATAGAGCGCGCGCGGATTGTAGCCTTCGCGCTTTTTGGCCTCGACTTCGGGCGTTGTGAGTCCAAAGAGGAAGAAGTTCTCCGCGCCCACCTCTTCCCGAATCTCGATGTTGGCTCCGTCGAGAGTGCCGATGGTGAGCGCGCCGTTCATGGCGAACTTCATGTTTCCGGTTCCCGAAGCTTCTTTGCCGGCCAGGGAGATCTGCTCAGACAAGTCGGCGGCTGGGTATACCCTCTGCCCGAGCTTCACGCTGAAATCGGGGAGGAAGACGACCTTGAGCCTTTCGCGCACCAGCGGGTCGGCGTTGACTGTTTCAGCAACAGAATGGATGAGCTTGATGATTAGTTTTGCCATCCGGTAGCCGGGAGCCGCCTTGCCGCCAAAGAGGAAGGTGCGCGGAACAATCTCCGCGTCCGGGTCTTGCTGGATGCGCTTGTAAAGCGCGAGGATATGCAGAAGCTGTAGGTGCTGGCGCTTGTACTCGTGCATTCGCTTCGCAAGCACATCGAACATGGAGGCTGGATCGGCCTTGATGCCGAGACGCTCCTGAATGTAGCTGGCGAGGCGCACCTTGTTCTGGAACTTGATTGCTCTCCACTCCTCATGCAGTTCCGGGTCAGATGCTAGCGGCTCAAGGCGGCGCAGCTTGTCGAGGTCGTGAATCCAGCCCGCCCCGATGCGCGCGGTCAGCAGCCGGGTGAGGCCTGGGTTGCTGAGAACCATCCAGCGCCGGGGCGTAACGCCGTTCGTCTTGTTGGAGAATTTCTCCGGCGTCAGTTCGTAGAAATCACGCAGAACGCTGGTCTTGAGCAACTCGGTATGCAGCGCGGCTACGCCGTTGATGGCATGGCTGCCCAGGGCGGCGAGATGCGCCATGCGCACATATCTTTCCCCGCCCTCATTGATCAGCGACAGCCTGGCAACGCGATCGGCGTCGGCGGGGTACTTCTTTCGCACTTGATCCAGATGCCTGCGATTGATCTCGTCCACAATTTCAAGATGCCGCGGCAGCAGGGAACCAAACAGGCCCCTCGGCCACTGCTCCAGAGCCTCGGGCAGCAATGTGTGGTTGGTATAAGAGAGCGCATGCTGTGTCACGCTCCATGCGGCTTCCCACTCCATGGAGTGTTCATCCACCAGCAGGCGCATCAATTCGGCCACCGCGATGGCCGGATGCGTGTCGTTCATCTGAATGGCGAAGTTGCGGTGCAGGTCGGCCAGCGGGCGCTTCTCGTGCACTTGAATCTTCAGAATATGCTGCAAGCTGCAGGAGACAAAGAAGAACTGCTGCTCCAAGCGCAACTGCTTTCCTTGAAAGCCTTCGTCGTTGGGATAGAGAATCTTGGATATGTTCTCGGATGCCACTTTGTCGCCAACTGCGCCGAAGAAATCCCCAGTGTTGAAGGTGCCGAAGTCGAAACTCTCGACAGCCTCTGCCGCCCAGAGGCGCATGGTGTTGGCGGTGTTGGTTTTGTAGCCGAGGATTGGGGTGTCATGGGGAACGCCGCGCACGACTCGCTGCGGAATCCAATGCACGTTCAGGTGGCCGTTGGAGTCGGTGTGCCGCGCGGTGTATCCGCCCATCTTCACTTCAAAGGCATCCTCGGGGCGTTCCAGCGCCCATGGGTTGCCCAGCCGCAGCCATTTGTCGGTGGTCTCGATCTGCCAGCCGTCGCGAATCTGCTGGTCGAAGATGCCAAATTCGTAGCGGATGCCGTAGCCGATGGCGGGTACGTCGAGCGTGGCCAGCGAGTCCATGAAGCAGGAAGCCAGGCGGCCCAGGCCGCCGTTGCCAAGTCCCGGCTCTTCTTCCTGCTCGATCAGCACGTTCAGATCAAGGCCGAGCTGGCACATCGCCTGCTCGGTTTCGTCGTAGATGCCCAGGTTGATGAGGTTGTTCGCCAAATGCGGTCCAGTCAGGAACTCCGCTGAGAGGTAGCAGACCACGCGGACGTCCTGCGCTCGGTAGTTCCTCACTGTGGAGATCCAGCGCTGGACGAGGCGATCGCGCACGGTGTGAGCCAGAGCCATGTAGAGATCGTTGACAGTGGCCCGTTCCAGACTTCTGCCCTGCACAAAGAACAGGTTGTCGAGGAAGGAGCGCGCCAGAGCCTCGATGCTCATCTCGGTTTTCTGGTCTTTCAGTGTTCCCAACTTGGGCAATAGGCCAACTGGAACTTCAGGCATGGCGCACCTCACTGTTCCGCACAGGCGGGGATTTCCCTTTGCTGGGCGGTGTCCTCAAGATAACCTTGAATGCGTTGTGCCAGGATGAAAAAATCGCCAGAATTCAACCGTAAACGTCCGAATTGCCCATTCCGGGCTAGGCAAGGCCCTTTTTGGGCTAGGCGCTTATCGGGTCTCTGCCACCCTCGCGAAGTCCATGGGCTAATGAAGCAGACGCTTCTTGCGTTCGGAATGTGGCGGTTTCCAGAATGGCAGGCGGAGTCAGGCTCATAACTCCCGCAGCCGGCTTGACGCCGCGCTGACGCTGAGCAGCGTTGTTAGCTACTCTTGGCATTGCAACCGGCATACCTTTGCCAGTAGGCTAGTGAGTGTGAATGGTGACATCCGCACAGTAGCGGAACAGACAGGACACAGCACAATATCTTGGGTGATGCTGTAGGCCCATCTGAGATCCCCGCACAGCCGGGGCGCGGCTGACCGGCTGGTGTCTGCAGCTTCGGCTGAGGTCACCAAAACGGTTTCCGGGCGAAAGAGAAGTGGCGACTCGATAGGTGACCGATAAGACTTCAATCCTTGCGTCCGATTAAACATTCAGATAAAGTGTTGAAAAACAATAGGTTGCAAAACGTGGCCCCGTAGCTCAGGTGGATAGAGCAGCAGTTTCCTAAACTGCGTGTCGGAAGTTCGAGTCTTCCCGGGGTCACCACTTCTTGCTTTCCACGCTTAACCCATCGGGCAGCAGCGACAGCGCAACCCGCGCCGGTTTCACCAGCTTAGGCTTCGACTCTTTTCGCGGGTGAGGTTTTGACTTCCCACCCTGGCTCGGCTATAAATGTTGATGTCATGGAAAACCGTTCCATGTCGTCACGGCTGCCCTCTAAGGGAGCAGCGCAGTTCACCACGGCAATCGCCAGGATGCTCGGGAAGGCGGTGAAACTCCGCCACTGCCCCGCAACTGTGAGCGCCTCTGCTTTCCAACCCGTCTTATTGGAGTTACGAAGGCAGGATTTCAGCCGGGGGCTCTTCGCTCAATGCGGAAATCCCCTGGAAACCACTGGAGACGAGGCCCTCGGGCCTGCTTCTGGGAAGGTGGCTGAAGAAGGCGCAAGTCAGGAGACCGGTCCAAGGCGCTTTCAACCCGCTTGCGTTCCGAGGGGAACGAAGGAGCCATCATGCCTGTTTTCAAAGTCTTGCGCGCGCACCTGCGCCGCGCACTGCATCGCATCTTCCTTTCCATTCTTTTCGTGGGGTTCTCCGCGCTTTGCCCGGCTGCGTCCATTCGCGGAGTGGTGAGCGACGCCACGGGCTCCAAAGTGAGGGGCGCGAATGTGACTTTGCTCAGTAATGGCAAAGTAGTCGCCACCGCTGTCTCGACCGCCGATGGCGGCTTCGAGATTCTTACCGGGGTCGAAGGGCGGTTCTTCCTCGTGGTTTCGGCCAAGAGCTTTCGGCAGTTGGAGACGCCGGGCTTCTATGCTGGACGGCTGGATAACATCGAGCGGAATGTGGTGCTTGAGCCGGAGTGGGTTCGCGAGTCGATTGTGGTAACCGCAACTGGAACGCCAATGCCGCAGGCGCAGACCAGCGCCGCCACCAGCGTGCTGGGGCCGCTGGACTTGGCTTTGCGCGACGACCTGGTGAGCGCGCTGCGTTTGATGCCGGGGACATTTGTTGTGCAGGAGGGCCAGCACGGGGCGCAGACATCGCTGTTTGTTCGCGGCGGGAACTCGGATGCAAACATGATTCTGCTGGACGGAGTGAGCGCGGGCGATATGGGCAATCAATTCGATTTTGGGTCGCTCTCCACGACGGCAGTTGAGACTGCCGAGGTGTATCGAGGACCGGATTCGAACCTTTACGGGCCCGGAGCGGCGAGCGGCGTTGTGAGCCTGACCACCCCGCATGGGACAACGAGTTTTCCTTCGCTTCTGTTCCACGGCGATGCAGGTAACTTGAATAGCTCGCGGGAGGAGTTGGAGATTGCCGGCGCGCACAACAAGCTGGATTACCTTGGCGCCTTCAGTTGGCTGCAAACCGCCAACGATCTGCCGAACGATGAGTATCACGTGGCAACAACGGCGGCCAATCTTGGCTGGCAGCCCAATGGGGCAACGCAGATTCGCGCAACGCTGCACTATGGGGTGGATGCGACGGGGGTTCCGAATGCCTGGGATTTCTATCATGTCGCGGACGATGTTACGGAGAAGGATCAAGACATTTTCATAAGTGCGTCGGTGGACAACCAAACCACTGCGGATTTCCACAACTCCCTGCGCTACGGAGCTACTCGCAAGCGGGAACAAAACAAAGCATGGAAACCTTCAGGCGAATTGCAAGCATTTAGTTACTATTGCTACGGCCCAGCTTACCTTGGAAACACGGTCACCATCACTGGTTCGAATGGATACTCTGCCACAGGGCAGGCCGTGCTAGACTGCGCCGGCGCTTTCCCGGGCGGGGACCAGCTTGTTAACGATCGCGACCAGCTTGTCTACCAGGGAGATTACCGTTTTACTCCGCATGTGACCGCTCTGATCGGTTTTCATTACGAAAACGAGCGCGGCTCGGAGCCCGGCAGCAGCTATTACGCGCCGGTGGCTCCCACCAACTACGATTACCTGGCTGCTGTGCATGGAGATTTCAAGAATCGCTTCTATTACACGCTTGGGGGCAGCGTAGCGAAATACTCCTTGTTTGGCACGCAGACTTCGCCGCGTGCGGGGATCTCCTATTATGCTCTTCGCCCGCGCGCGGGCATCTTCAGCGGTACCCGTGTTCTCTTTAATTTTGGGGATGCGGTGCGCGAACCCAAGCTGACCGACGAGGACGAATCGCTCTACAACTTTCTCGAAGCCAACGGGGGGCAGTCCACGATTCAGCAACTGCATCTCTCACGCCTGGCCGCACCCTCCACGCGCACCTACGAAGGCGGCGTTGAGCAAGCGCTCTTCAGCGAGCGGCTGATCTTCCGCGCCAGTTACTTTCACAATGAGTACGGCAGAGAGATCGAATACGTGGGGCTGGACCTGGTTCCAGAACTGCTGCCGAATCTCAGCTTTGCGCAACAGCAGCAACTGGAGACCATCCTTCAAGACAACTATGCCTATGAGCTTGCGCTGAACTCCGAGGCCTTTCGGGCGCAAGGCGCCGAGGCGACAGTCGAGAGCGGCATCGGGCGCAATCTCTTCCTGCGCGGCGGCTATACCTACCTGGATGCGGTGGTGCAGCGGTCTTTTACCAACGACGATGAGGCTCTGCTGGGGCCCATCCCGACGTTCGCCAACGGTATTCCCATCGGGCCCTATTCGCCGCTTCAAGGAGCGCGTCCTTTCCGCAGGGCGCCGCATAGCGGATTTTTCACGGCGACTTATGCGGACCGGAAATTCAGCGCGATTCTTACTTCAGCCTTTGCCAGCCGCAGCGACGACTCTACCTATCTTGAGGGCGCCGATGCCAGTGGCGGAAACAGCCTGCTTTTGCCTAACCGCAATCTCGATCACGGCTACGCGAAACTCGACCTTGGTGGAAGTTACAATCTGCTGTCATGGCTGGGGATCTACGGGCAGGCGGAAAACCTAATCGGCGATCGACACATTGCGCCTATCGGTTATCCCAGCCTGCCCGTGAACGTCCGCGCCGGCCTTCGCATCCAGTGGGGACTGGGCAAGGGTCGTTGAGCCTTGATCCAACTTGGGAACTGGCTGATGGAACCGCGGTTGCACGGCATCGCCAGCCGGGGGCGGATCAATGAAGTCCCGGATAGGTTCTGTAGGCGACGAGCTCGGCATTGAAAGACGTGCCGCTGAGACGGGAGGTTTTGAGAAGCACTTCGAAGTAGGGGAATCGAACCACATGAAGGGAGTTGCGGAACTTCTCCAGTTGCTCTTCCGATGTAAGGAAGTCAGCTGCCGCGTCGGTAGCATCTGAATCCGTGCCCGCAAGGATGATTACGTTTCCTGTCCGGCTCGGATTTGGAAGATAGGCGATGACACTGTAGCCGAGCAGGCTATCCGCTTCGTGAGACCCGCGGTATGCTGCCTGTTCTCCCGCTTTTGGATGGAGGTTATTGACGAACGGTTGCGAATGCTCGTCGTCGTAGTCCGTAACGAAATTCACCTGGTCGTCGAACAGGTGATCCCACGGGTTCGCCTTCTTGCCGCCGATAAAAACGACATTGTTCCGCTTGATTGCATCCGCGTTATAGTGGCGGGCGAGCGTCAGGTAGCTTGTGTGCGGCGCGGAAATCTCCGATAAAATCTGCTGTGCAGCGCGAACACCGCCGAATGTAACCAGGTTGTGATTGAGAATTTGGTCCAAATCCGCTTTTCGATCGGCGCTCATGCTAGAAGATTGAATCTGCCGCATATAGTCGCGGCTTAGATATTCCCCCAACGAGATGGGACGATGAGTAATGTCTTGAATCACACTGACTGAATCGTCTGGAAGAACGATGTCGGTCTGCTGGTTATATTGGAGGAAACCCTCCCAGAAAGCGGCGACAGCAGGCTTCCCATTCCAGGCTGATGCCGCATTTCGTATGGCGCGGTCGTGTTGAAGCAGCGTCAGGCTGGCGATAGCAAGCAGCAGGCTCAGGATCCCCCAAATCAGGTGCAAACGAACGTTCGACCCATGAGCAGCTTGTTTCGTCGACCCGGCGGGGAGGTTTGGCGGCTGAGCCGGAGGCGCCTGAAGTGCTTCTTGCATGGGTTCCGGTTGTTTCTCGCTCTCAGGTAGTCGGCGATGAAAAACCGGCATGTAGCCGCCGCGAGGAATTTCAAGAATGAGAGACTCGCGGGCGCCATCCGACGCAAAGTACAGCTCGATGCGCTTCCTCAGCTCAGTGGCATTCACTCGGACAATATTGTCCTGGCTTCGGTCGTAAGCTGCGGATCGCCCAAAAACCTTAGCGCCAATCTCTTGTTCGTGGATCTCCGGGGAGCCGTCCTTGAGGGATTGTTTTCCGACGTATAACAAAAAATCCCGCAATCGCGCGGAGCGGCTGAATTGCTCACTGGCGGCTACTCGTTGGATCAGAGCGCGCCGCTCCTCCAAGGTCGGTCGATCCTCCAAGGCATCGGGCATCGGTTTGTTTGAAATGGAGGCCACTGGCAATGCACCTACCCCGGGCAAACGCTTCCCAGTCTAGCGCGGGCGATCTATTCGAGGCAAGACAAGACTTCTAGCCACTAAACAATCGCCTGCGGCCAGTGTCTCGCAGTGTCCGATCAGTTCGAGGCATGAGGCGCTATCACATAGATACAGTGCTAGTTATAGCAGTTATTACGGTTAAGAGCAGCGGCCCCTTCCGGTAAACTCGGCGATTTCTTCCGGTAAATTAACTTGCTCGGGCGCAACTCAATCTCGACAATCTGCCATTAGTTCGCACTTTGCTCCCTCCCTGAATGGAACATGCCAAACTCCAAGGCTTTATCAAAAGCCGGATTTGAACAGGCTCGGAGAGCCGGGTAGAGTCGGCACACCCCGTGGGCAGAGATTTGTGAGGACTTTCAATGCGCCGGTTTGGCGTCTCACTTCTTGAGCTGGCAGGCGGCTTTGTACACGATTGGTGAAAAGGCTTGACAATGTCGGAAATTCTCAATGGAACGCCGGCTCGAGGACGGTTGCCGGTGGATACGATTTCCCATGCGGGGGCTGCCATGCGAATGAACGCACGCCCTCGGAATCTCTCAGGAGGCTGTATGCGGTTCAGTAAGTCAATCGGCTTTGTGTCAATCGGACAAAAGGCAACGGCGAAATGCCGCCTTTTTCTTTTGGCATTCGTGGTGGCAGCCTTGGTGGCGTCGTCACCGATCCGGGCTCAGCAGTACCTCGGCACATTGAGCGGCAGCGTGTCCGACGCTACTGGCGCAAAGATCGTTGCCGCTAACGTGACCGCAACGGATGTGACAACGGGATTTGAGACGAAGGCCGCCACGAACGGCGCAGGCGAATACACGGTCCCTTTCCTCACGCCCGACACCTATACGGTGACTGTCGCAGCGCCGGGTTTTGGCGCCCAGTCGCGCACCGGCATCGTGCTGACCGCGGGCGGAATTGAGCACACCGATTTTGTTCTGAAGGCGGGAGCTGCCACAGATCAGGTGACGGTTACAGCCGACAACGAGCAACTGAACACGGCTTCGGCCGATCTGGATACAACGCTTTCGTCCATGGACGTCACCGACATGCCAAATGTTGGCCGCAACCCTTTTGTCCTGGCCACCTTGGCGGCGAATGTTTACTCCAGCAACTACATGCAGGGCAAGGCCAGCGGTTTTACCAACCCCTTCAGCGGCACTGCGGTGCAAATCCTGGTGAACGGCAGCAGCGGTCACAACCGGCTGACGCTCGACGGCATTCCCGACGACCCAGCGGAGCGCCTCTCCGGAGCCAGCTACACAGGCTTTGTGCCGTCGCCTGAGGCAGTGCAAGAGGTGAAGGTTCAGACCGCAACCTACGATGCCGAGTATGGACATGGAAACGGCGTAGTGACCAACACGGTGTTGAGAACAGGATCGGAAAAGTATCATGGATCGGCTTACTTTACCTTCCGCGACACCTACCTCGATGCGAATACCTACGAGCGCGTTCCCAACCAGAATTCGATTGTCACCGGCACTGCTCTTACTCCTCGCGTGAACGATACGTGGACGCAGCCGGGTTTTGTCTTCAGCGGCCCGGTGAAGATCCCTCGCGTTCTGAAAGGCGATGGCAAGACCTTCTTCATGGTGGCGTACGAGCGCATTCAACTGCATCAGCCGCTTCCGTACCAGGGGTTGGTTCCGACCACCGCGATGGTGAATGGCGATTTCTCTAGCCTCTGCACGATCGGCAATGGAGTTTGCACGGCAGGCGTTCAGATTTATGACCCAACATCGGTCGTGAGCGGAAACGGCAACCGGACAGCCTTCGCGGGCAACATCATTCCTTCGGGAAGGTGGAGCCCTGCTGGCGAGGCGCTTTTGAAGTACTTTCCAGCGCCGAATAGCACTTTCAGCCCCACGGTCAACTATATTTCGTCCAACACGTCCGAGCCGAACAAGTACTTTTCAGTTGTAACACGGGTAGATCACTCGTTTTCAGACCGTCAAAAGATCAATGCCACATTTTTCAAAGACATTCTGAATCAGTTGGAGCCGAACGAGGGATTCCCCGGAATCATCGGTCCGTCAACGGGCACGTCAGGGGGCGACGGCTATACGGTCTACCGCAACAACGAGGGCGGAAGCGTGGATGACGTGTTCGCCGTATCTCCCACGCTCGTGGTGGATGCGCGCTTCGGCGTGATCTATCATCCTTTTGGCCTGGTTTATCCGGGGAGTGTTTTCAATCTGTCTACCATCGGCATTAACGCGACCGGCCTTCCCTATCAATCCTTCCCGAACACGACGGCGTCAGACAGCTACGCGGGCTTGGCTGGCGGCGCGGACGGTCAAATCAGCGAGGACACTCTCGGTTCAACCTCTCTGTTGATCGCCAAGACCATTGAAAAGCACTCTCTGCGCGTGGGATTCGATGGCAACATGAGCCGCTATAACGTACAAAACCCGGGAAGCGGTTTCGGGAACTTCGTCTTCAATCGTCAATTCACGCAGGAGAATTCCAGCGGCCAGACCGGCGCCAACTGCCCAGCCCCAAACTGCACCGTCGGCAACGACACAGCCTCGGGAAACGCGATCGCGGCCATGCTGCTGGGTTATCCTTCCAGCGGAAACTACACCAACCAGATTGCTTATGCGCTGGAGCAGAAGTATTTCGCATTCTATCTGCAAGACGATTGGCGCGTCACCGGCAAGCTGACCGTGAATGCCGGTATTCGCTGGGACTATGAGTCCCCGTTTACAGATCGCTACAACCGGCTGAATGCGCCCTTCTGCGCCGCCTGCACAAACCCGCTGCAAAGCTCCGCACCCGCGCTGAACTTGAATGGCGGCTTGACCTTTGTGGGTACGACGGCGTCGCCAAGCCGCTTTGCCGTCGGACAGAAGTTTACGCACTACCAGCCGCGTTTTGGCGCAGCTTATCAAGTGACTCCGAAGATCGTCTTGCGAGGCGGATTCGGACTCATCTACTACAACACGCTGGAAAGCCCTTTGGGTCAGGGATTCAGCCAATCGACTTCCTACGTCGCCCAGACCAACAATGTGTTTCCAGCCAACAGCATCGCCGCCCCATATCCCAGCGGCGTTCAACTGCCCACGGGAAGCTCGCTCGGACTTTCGACGCAGCTCGGCCAGTCTGTGACCGCACCCGATGCAAACCATGTGCAGCCGAAAATGTGGCAGTACTCAACCAGCTTGCAGATTCAATTGCCTTACAGGCTGGCTGTGCAAATTGCCTACGCTGGAAACAAAGTAACCGATCTTGAGATAAACAAGAGCGTTAACAACCTGCCTGCTTCGTTCATGGGCACCAGTGCCCAGGTTCTCACCTCTGCCCAGATCGCCGCCCTAAACGCCCAGGTGGCTAACCCGATGGCCGGCAAGCTCCCTGGATCGTCGCTGAACGCCGCTACGGTGCCTGCGTATTGGCTGGATGTGCCGTTCCCGGAGTTCACTGGTGTTACGGACGACTACATCTCAGCCGGAAGCGCGAATTACAACTCGGTGGCAATCACAGTAAACAAGCAGTTGTCGCACGGATTTGAAGTGCAGGGCAACTTCACCCTGGCCAAGATCATGGATGAGAATGTGTTTCTCAATCCTCAGGCTACTACCCCATTCCGCTATCAGGATCCCAATCCGAACCTGACCTCCAATGTTTTTGGAACCTATCACTTCTCGAAACTCGACAGCAAGCCGGCGGCCGAACGGCTTGCGCTCGGCGGATGGCAGGTGCAGGGTGTGCTCCGGGCCTACGTCGGACCCCTTGTGCCAGCTCCCGGAAACTCGACGGGAACTGCCTACAATGCAGGCTCCAACTCCGGCACCACCTACACCGAACTGTTAAATCCAAAGCTGGCTCATCCAACCTATGCGGAGTATTTCAATACATCCGCATTCCAGGCCAACCCATCGTTTACGCTGGCCACAACCGGTCCATATCTGAATATCCGCGAACTGGTTCACCCGCTGACGGACGTTTCGGTATTCAAGCGGTTCATCCTTCATGAATCCACCAGCTTTGAACTTCGCGGCGAGTTCTTCAACGTCTTGAATACGCCCAACTTTGGAGCACCGGGCACCACGCCGGGAACCTCCGCCTATGGTGTCGTGACCAAGACCCAGGTAAACGATCCGCGGCTCACGCAGTTGACCGCGCGTATCAACTTCTAGAGCGTTTTTAACTCAAATGTTAACAAAACTCTGGGTGCCCCATCCTTTCCGCGTTCTTTGCGGAAAGGGTGGGATAGCACAACGGTTCATTTAGACCGTAGAAACCAGGACCGAAAATGCTCTAGCTTGGCGCCTCCAGCCATGGACTTCCGAAGAGGCGCAAGACTTTCGGAAGTCCAATTTTTCGATGACATCGGCAGTCTCGTGTCACCGCCTCTAAAATGGTTGCACCGCTGCAATGGGTCTGGGGATCAAAGTGCAAATCAGCAAGTCTTTCCGATGGAAGAGAGTGATCGCTCTAATAGCGATCACAGCTCTTTGCATGGGCACTTTACACGGGCAAACTCACACGCGTCCAGCGGATGCACTTCGCCGGGGCTTTGAACAGCCGCCGAATGTAGCCAAGTTGCGCTGCTATTGGTGGTGGCTGAACGGCAACACCACGGAAGCGGCCATCACGCGCGACCTGACCGAGATGAGCCGGAAGGGGATCGGTGGCGTGCTGCTGGTGGATGCCAACGGCTCCGATCAAGGCGGAAACGATAGTGTTCCTCCTGGACCCACATTCGGCAGCCCACAGTGGGTGCGGCTTTACGTTCATGCATTGAAGACCGCAGCTGCGCTGCACATCGAAGTTACACTCAACGCCGTGAGCGGATGGAATCTGGGCGGCCCAGATGTAACTCCTGCCGATGCTTCCAAGTTGCTTACTTGGTCGCGAACGGAAGTCGGCGAGAGTGGATTCGGCGGCGCGCTGCCTATGCCGCCAGTCAAGAATGGCTTTTACCGGCAGATTGCGGTCCTGGCTTACCCACTGGCTCACGGAGCTGCTTTGCCTGGCGAGCCGGGTTCTCAGCGCGCCTCGATCGAGGCGCTGGCATACAAGGCCGCCGCCCAAGAAACCGGCATTTCAATGGAGGCATCCGAGCCTCTGCTCGAAGATGTTCCGTCCTCGCCAGGAGAGGCAGATACCGGTCTCGGGGATGTTATCGATCTAAGCGCGGAGACCAGCGAAGACGGAACACTCAAATGGCGTCCAAAAACGAAGGGCGCTTGGGAGATATTGCGGATAGGATACACAGACTCCGGCGCACGAGTCTCTACTTCGAGTGGCGCGTGGCAGGGACTGGCAATCGACTATCTCGATCGCGGCGCTTTCGATGCATACTGGGCGCACACCGTCGCGCCATTGCTTGAAGCAAGCCGTCCGTATCTAGGGACCACCCTGCGATACCTTGCTACGGATAGCTGGGAGGTTGGGGGAACAAATTGGACGGGGAGGTTTGCGGAAGAGTTTCGTCGGCGCCGCGGTTACGACCCAACGCGCTACCTGCCGGTTGTTGCCGGCCGCATCGTTCAGGATCGCGCCTCCAGTAACCGCTTTCTGAACGATCTGCGGCGGACGGTCGGTGACTTGCTGACCGATCATTACGACCATTTCGCTGAGCGCGCCAAAAAGTTTGGTCTTGGGACTCAGTGCGAATCCGGCGGGCCACATGGCGCGCCCGTCGACGCACTTGAGACGTTTCGCTCGGGAGCTATTCCGCAGACGGAGTTCTGGGCGCAATCCGCCGAACACCGATCGAGCGATGAGGATCGGTTCTTTACAAAAGAGGTTGCGAGCGCGGCGGACATTTATGGAAAGAAGATTGCAGCCGATGAGGGCATGACCAGCATCGGTCCCGAGTGGAGCGAGTCTCTTGCGACCGACTTGAAGCCAACGTTCGACAGGGCTCTGACCGAAGGCATGAACCGCCTGGTATGGCACGAGTTTACTTCGATTCCAGAGAGCGCTGGCCTGCCAGGTAACGAGTATTTTGCCGGCACGCATCTGAACCCGAACATTACCTGGTGGAATCAGTCGGATGCGTTCTTTCTCTATCTGAACCGTTCACAGTTCCTGCTGCAACAGGGCCATGCTGTCGACGATGTGCTCTATTTCTATGGCGATCAGGTGCCGAATTTCGTCCGGCTCAAAAGCGACGATCCCGCGCAAGTTCTGCCTGGGTACGACTACGATGTTACCGATCAAGATGCGCTGCTTCGCACGCTGTCGTTCAAGTCGGGAAGAGTTGCAACGCCCGCCGGCAACCGGTATATGCTTCTGGCGATGCCGATATGTCACAGGCTAAGTCTTCCGGCGCTTGAGAGAATCGCGAGTTATGTAAGAGACGGCGGCAGCGTTGTCGGCCAGCCGCCCATTGGCCCCACGGGGAATGTGGACGAGAGTACATTGCGGCGCTATGCGGCGCTGACGCGCGATGTGTGGGGCAATTGTTCACAGGCGGCGCATTCTTACGGCGCGGGACTTGTCTTTTGCAATACAGATACTCGCGCCGCGCTGCATCAGTTGAAGGTCATGCCGGACTTCGATGACGCCTCTGGAATCCTCGACTATGTACACCGCCGCGACGGGTCGATCGATATCTACTTTGTACGCAACGGCAGTTCCCATGCCGTGGAGACGATGGCTGGATTTCGCGTGACGGAGCGCCAACCCGAACTGTGGAATGCAATCGATGGTAGCATCGAGCCGCAGGTAAATTACCGGGTTGAAGAGGGAACGACTCGCATTCCGCTTAATCTCGCGCCATATGGTTCGGTCTTTGTTGTGTTTTCTGGCCCGGCAAAATCGCACGCCAGCGAGTTAGAAAAAAAGGCGCCTGAAGTAACTTCTCTCGAGCTTTCCGCGGATCGGTGGACTATATCCTTCCAAGCGAATCGCGGCGCGCCGGCGGGCGTTCAAAAAGTGCCGGGTTTTACGTCATGGACGGAATGGCCGGATGCCGGTGAGCGCTATTTCTCAGGCACTGCGACTTATCGAACGGAATTTGACGGGAAACACGCCGCCGGCGATCGCGTCGTCCTGGCTTTGACGGACATTCGCGAGATCTGCACTGTGCGGATCAATGGCGAGCCGGCCGGAACCATCTGGGCGATGCCGTACCGGCTCGACGTGACAGGCAAACTCAAGGATGGCATCAATTCCCTGGAACTCGATGTGACGAATCTCTGGCCCAATCGCATCGTTGGCGACGCACAGCCTTCGACTACGCACACCAATACCAGGACGAACATACGCAAATACACGGCCACCTCTCCTCTGCTGCCTTCCGGATTGATTGGGCCAGTCCTGATCCAGACGGTACACTCAGCGCGAGAGTGATCCGTCGGCGCGGTAACACTCCGCATAAGGACTGTTAAGTGAACGACACAGTATTTGGATTTGCAGCAGTGCATCAGTCTTATGGTCATTCAGCACGCCCTTCCGCTGTGCCGGCCTTCCCGCATCATGCTCAGTGAGCCGCCATTGGATCCGTCATGCCGCCAGTCCGAATCGCTCATGCAGAACGCACATGCTCATCAGCAGCATCAGCACCTGGTCGTTGGCGGTGCGCGCGCCAACATCCATTCCCGGCAGTTTGTCCAGCAATTCAACCACCTGCTTCTGATCGAAAAACGGCATCGACCGCAGCACCGGCCCGCGCAGTGTGTCCTGCACGTAGGTGCTGAAGGTCTCGTCGGGGCTCAGCGTGGCCGGCGGACTCAGGAACGGGTGCTTCTGCCTCCGGTAAACGGTGTCGATGATTACGTCCTTCACAGCTTCCCGCAGTACGTACTTTTCCGTCATC
>Ga0302198_10003100_pt1 | contig 16942 bp, 18 predicted proteins | sample II_Bog_N2_2_FD_193521 | JGI IMG/M metagenome (GOLD analysis project Ga0302198, IMG submission 193521) | Peat permafrost microbial communities from Stordalen Mire near Abisko, Sweden - II_Bog_N2_2 | ecosystem: Environmental > Terrestrial > Soil > Wetlands > Peat | place: Sweden: Abisko... | reverse complement strand
CAAGTGCTGGTCGGGATGGTGCAGAAAACTGTCGGGGTCCGCGAGCAACAGGTCAAGCTCTGCCCACACTCGCGCGTCGACAGTGTCGAGCGACTCGCCATCGAGCAGGGGACGATGGTGGTCGCCCTCGAACTCACGCCATTGGTCGTCGGTGACCGACGCGAGGCTCTGACCTTCGAGCGAGCCGTAATCCACTTCGATGAAGGACTCCTTGACGATCGGCTCGAGAGTCGGCAGGGCCAGTTTCGCCGTCGTCAAGGCACGATCAAGTGGTGACGCCCACACCTCTCGCACGTCGATCAGGTGAGGGATGAGGCGTCGAGCCTGATCACGACCTTGTTCAGTGAGTGGCGGATTCGAACGACCCACCAAGAGTCCGAGTTCGTTCGTCGTCGACTGTCCGTGGCGGATCAGGATGATCACGGCAGGAGGAGTCGCCCGCACTCGGGGCAGTCCATCACCACACCGGGTTCTAGGCGTCGGAATCGGTCGAAGTCGAGTGGCGAGAGCGCGATCCGACAACCGTCGCAGTGCCCCGCGTCGACGTTCGCCGCGCCGGAGGTGCCGACGCGGGCCAGGGCCGCGTCATAGCGCTGGCGCCATGACGCGTCGAGGGAATGCGCCAGCTCCGCGCGAGATTCGCGCAGCGCGGCGATCTCCTCATCGAGCGTCGCGCGTAGTTGCGCCACACTCACCTGCAACTCGGCCCTGCGAGTCACGCCCGGTTGGGCGCGCGCCTTGATCGAGGCGATGGTCTCATCGAGTGGCTCGAGTTCGAGCAGAAAATTGAGTTCTTCGTCCTCCGCCGTGGCAATGCGTTCACGTACCTGTTCGAGTTCGTGCTGCATGGCGCCGAGCTCGCGCGCGGACCCGGTCGAGCTCGCCAGTGCCTTCTCCAGGTCCGACGCGCGCGTCAAATGCTTCTGGGCCGTCTCCTGGGAACTGCGGTATCCGGCCCGCACCGGCTCGGCGGTGGACTGCGCTTCCTGTAGGGCGCTCAGCAACGAGCGCAACTCTCCTTCGACGGTCGCCAATTCCTCGAGCTCGGGCAAGTGCTCACGCTGCGCGATGACGCGTTCGATCCAGCGGTCGGCCTCGTTGAGGGCGCGCAGAGTGTCAATCGGTTCCACTCGCTTAGTCTCGCATCCGCCACTGCGTCGAGGCCAACTCGAGCTTTCTCAGGGCGCTGACCATCGTCGCTTCACCTTGGAGCATGGCGGCGTCAAAGTCGAACCAGTGCACCTCGGGGCTCTCACCGGGCGGCGGCGTCGGGTCGAGCGGCCGCGCGAGTAGCACGTAACGCAGGTCGTAATGGGTATGTCCGCGCGGTCCAGGGTGCACGTCGACGTGAAAGAGCGTGGGTGGCTCGGTATGGATGGCCTCGAGGCCCGTCTCCTCGAGAGTTTCGCGAACCGCGGCGTCCTCCGGACCTTCGCCGTCGTCGATGTGGCCGCCAGGTTGGACCCAGATGTGCAGACGCCGATGCAGGTGCAGAATCACGCCGCGCGAGGAGAGCACGAACGCCGATGCCGTCAGGTGGTGATCGTTGAGGGACTCGTCGAAGGGATCACCCGGCCAACGCAGACGCTCCAGCGTGGCGTCAATCGACGTGGCCTCACGAGAATCCACTGGCTCGATCGCGCGGATCTGCGTCGCCAGGTCCGGTACTTCGCTCAAGAGCTCTCCAAAAGTCGTCGCACCGACGCTGGCACCGCGACGTCGCCGCCTGCCATGGCCCCATCGGTGCTCGCGATGGGCTCGCCGTAGACGACACGTGCCGGTACTGTTCCGGACCAGATGGGTAACAAGACGTCCTCGGGGTCGTCGCTGGTCGGTCCGGCCGAGACCTTCGCCGACGCTTCGTCGATATCGAGTGCCACCACCAAGGTGAGGCTCACTTCGCGCGGCGTCATCTTTCGTACCTCGTCAGCTCGTCCCGGCACGACGACGTCCACAAAATTGTTGAGGATCCTGGCCTTCTCGTCGGCGTCGGTAACTTCGCGAGTGGTGCCCACCACCACGACGCCGCGGTAGGCGATCGAGGACTCGAACCCGCTGCGCGCCAAGCGCACACCGTCGAAGAGGGTCACGCTCGCACTGGCCACGCCGGCGTCGAGAATCGCCCGCAAGAGGGCGTTGGACTTTGAGCCGTGCACGTAGAGAGTGCGCCCTACTCGCTGGTGCAACGTCGCAAGCGCCATGGCGAGGCCGTCGACGACGCCCGCCACGTGACAGATCACACCGGCATCGAGAATCGCGAAGATCGTCGACTCGTCATATGCCGCCTTCTCGGGGAGACGGCGTAGCCGCGTATGGGGCCCGGGTCCCAGTGACTCGCTCACGCCCGCAAATCACCACCGAAGAAGGTTCGCGTCACTCCCGCCACTTCGACGTTCTTCTCGAAGAGCCGCGAATACATGACGCCACCGCGCGCGGACGCTTGGCGCACCGACAACGTCGGCGCACCGGTCCGATCGGCCCACCAGGGTGCCAAAGCGCACATGGCGCTGCCGGTCACCGGATCCTCGGCCAGACCGATACGCGGGGCGAAGACGCGCACTGAGATATCGACGCCCGGTCCTCCCTCGCATACCGCGATGACGAGTGAGGCGGGGATCAAAAAGAGCGACAGGGTGTCGACGCTCAGCCCACACAGGGCGTCGTAGTCCTCGACCACGGCGAGCACGCTCGAGGCACCGGCTTGGAAGGCCTCCTTGAGGGGTCCGAGCGTGTCGGCCAACACCGAGGTGTCCACTGGTTCGACGTACGCTCTGGGCAGGTCGATGCCCAACAAACCATCGCTCAATCGCCGTCCCGACAGGACACCCGAACGGGTCTGGAAGTAGATCTCCCCGCCCGGTACGCCTAACTCATTGAGCAAGACGTGCAGGGCCGCCAACGTGGCGTGGCCGCACAAGTCGACCTCGACCGTCGGAGTGAACCACCGCAGTGACCACTGGTCGCCCACCCGGCGCAGGAACGCCGTCTCCGAGACACCGAGTTCAAAGGCGATCTGTTGGAGATCGGCATCATCCATGGGGCGCTCCAGCAATACCACCACCGCGGGATTGCCGCGCTCGGCCTCGCCGATGAAGGCGTCGACCCACCACAATCGATGGCCGAAGGCCACATTGAGAGATTCCACCCCTAGACCTTGCCACACGCGAAAGGGTGAAGGGCGTAAAGTCGCTGGGGTGCGTGTCGTCACCTTCAACCTTCACGCCGGCGTCGACGGCTGGGGGCGGCCCACCGGCGCACTTGAACACCTCATCGGTCTGGCCCCCGATATTGCCATCTGCCCCGAACTCTGGCGTGGCGACGACGGCGAGGATTTCGTCGCCACGGTGTGCGAACGCCTGGGCATGCGCGGTGAATTCGTGGGGCTCGCGCGGGCCGAACGCGTGACCAGTGGTCGCGGACCACGCAGTTGGCAACCGTTGCTGGCTCACTTCACGGGCGAACGCGGCCTGTACTTTCGCGAACATCGCGAGCTCACGCCGCAGCAAGTGACCCATCGACGAGCCCGGCCCCAGGTCGAGACGGGCGAATGGGGGCTCGGACTCTTCACGACGTTACCCATTGAATCAATCGCCGTTCGCTCGCTCGGGCGTCTGCCGCGTGAGAAGGTGCGCCGGGCGCTGATTGTGGCTCGCCTCGTACTCGACGGGCAGCCCATCCACGTGCTCGCGGTGCACGGCGCGCACCTCAGCCACGGCTCGCCGCTGCTGTACTGGCGCGTCACGCGAATCGTCAACGAACTCGACCCGCGGGTACCGATCATCCTCGGCGGCGACTTCAATTGTTGGCGTCCGCTGCTTCGGCTCCTGCTGCCGGGCTGGACCAGCCTGGCTCGCGCACGTACCTGGCCCGCGCACCGACCGCACTCGCAGATCGACCACTTGCTCGGCCGCGGTCCGTGGCATCGTCTCGCGGCCGCGGCCACCGACGGCGGCAGCGACCATCGCGCACTTCGTGCCGATGTCACCATTCAATAGTCGGACCGACCTCGCGGCCTTCAGTCGATTCGCACCGTGCGACGCGCCATTAGTCGGGTTCTGGTGAACAGTGATGCAATGATTGCTTGATGAGAACGAAAAGGGACCATCTCCTCGTTCTGATTCCGGTGATCATCGTCTTCCTCGGCGGTTGGCGATACCGGTGGGTCTCGGACGACGCCAATATCGACTTTCGAGTCATTCAGAATATTTTGCACGGATACGGTCCAGTGTTCAACCCGGGTGAGCGCGTTGAGGTCTACACCGACCCGCTCTGGATCGCACTCCTCACCGCCGTCTCGGGCGTCTTCACGTTCTTGTCCGTGCAATGGTGGTCCGTCGTGCTGGGCCTGGTCCTCACCGTTGAGGGGTTCTGGCTCGCCGGGCTCGCCACGATCTCCTTCGCCAAGAGAAACGATGACAACGGCGTCATCCCTATCGGGCTCATCTGCATTTCCGTCGTCGGTGGCGTGTGGATGTTCGCCACGTCAGGTCTAGAGACCGGAATGATATTTGGCTGGTTGGGACTGAGTTGGTGGCTACTCGTACGGGCGCTATGCCAGGAGAACCGCGGCCTGTACCTGACGGCGGTCGTTCTCTCACTGGGCTTCACCATCAGGCCCGACATGGTCCTGTTCACCATGAGCGAGGGAGTCGTCCTCGGACTGTTGCTCTTTCACAACGCTGCGCGTGGCACCTCCGTGAAGCGACGCAAAGTGATCCTCTTGGTGTTCTCACTGGTGGCCATCCCGATCATCAGTGAGCTGTTTCGCGTCGCATATTTCGGACTCCTCGTGTCGAATACGTCGCTGGCGAAGTCCGCCGCCAGTTCTTACTGGTCCCAGGGTTTCAAGTACGCGTGGAACTTCATACGACCGTATTACCTCTTCATCCCGACCTTGTTCCTCGGAGCAATCAGCGTCGCACGACTGCACCGGTGGTGGCAACGGGGAATTCGCCTGGACCTGGCGGTCATCCTTGCGCCGGTGGTGGGTGGCACCTTGGACATTCTCTACGTCGTGCGCCTGGGCGGAGACTTCATGCATGCGCGCATGCTGCTACCTGGATTCTTCTCACTCTTCGCGGTCGGTTGGATCAGTTGGCCGTTGACGCGAAAAACGATCTACCCGGCGTTCGGCGTAGGAGTTGTCGTTTGGGCGGCCATCTGTCTGGTGTCGCTTCGTTACACCGTGCCGGGTGTCGGGAACGACATGATCGCCAATGAACGTGCGTATTACATCTACGCCAGCGGGAGTGCGTACCCGATCCAACCAAGTGACTACCCCAACTGGCAGTGGTACCTAGCAGGTCGTCAACTGCAGCAAGCGGCGTCGAGGGTCCCCCAGGGTAAGAAGGAAATGACCTTGGACCAAATCGGCGTCGAGGGTCCGTACTATCCCGTCACGAGCGACTTGCCCGAGTCGCTCTACGTCGATTTGGGCAACATCGGTGTCAAGGGTCTCGCCGCCGGCGACAAGGTCTACGTGTTTGACGAATTGTCACTCGCCAATCCAGTGGGGTCGCACATCACCCTGGCGCGGCGCGGCCGTCCAGGACATGAGAAGTATCTCGCCATCTCCTGGATGATCGCACGATTCTCTGGTCCTCAGACGTGGCAATCGCAGCCTGGTGCCCTTCGTCAGAACATCATGGACGCCCACGCGGCGATGCAGTGCCAACCACTGGCGGGCTATCTGTCGGCGATCACCGGCCCCCTCACGTGGACCAGCGTGCTCCACGACTTCGAGCACTCCTTCACCTGGACCACGATGTCATTCAGCGCCGATCCGTCCCTCGCACGTGAACAACTCTGCGGCAACGTCGCAGTCCAGGGTTGACGCACGTCCGCGACGGACCTGATCACTCATAGTCCCCTAAACCAACTCGACGCCCGCGCTCTCGGGAAGGGCGCGTAAGAGTCCTGCCGTCCACAACATCGGGATGAAGGTGATGATGGCCGGCCACCGCAAGGCATCGCTCCCCGAGGAGTGCACGGCGTCACCCACCCACCCGAAGAGTCCCAGGCCCGCCGTCGCGCCCACCACACCAGCGACGACCAGCCATCCGGCAGCGGTCGCACGTACGTGGTGGGGGAAGATCTCCGTGCCGAGCGCGGTGATCACCGGCGTCACCAAGCCCCCGGCGGCCACCCCAAGAAGATAACCCGCGACGAAGGCCACTTTGCCTCCCCCGTAGGCGAGGGTCGCGGTAAGTCCCGAAGCCACGAGGCCGAGGGCCACCGTACTGCGACGACCCCAGCGCTGGGCCAGCCATCGGCTGAGTAGCAGTCCCCCGAGACCGGTCACCGCGGCCGTGGCGACCATGAGCGCCACCTTCGAGGGCGAGATGTGCAAGACGCTCTCGCCGTAGACGAAGACGAAACCATTGGCCGGACCACCGATCATGCCCAGCACGGCGACGACCGTGGCCACCCGCCACAGCTGTCCGCGATATATCTGAGGTACTGCCCCGACCCGCGCCAGCAGCGTGGTGTCGTGGCTGCGCGGCTCGGGCACCACTCGAAGGAGTGCGCCCACGCCCACGACCGGCAGGATCGCGAGAGCGAACAGCCACCGAAAGGAGCCCTCGGAGCGGATCGCCCCGTGCAGAATTGCTGACAGTCCCGCACCCGCGCCGGCGCCGGCCGCGACGAGCGCCAGTCGTCCCACGCGATGAGCCGTGGACGAGAGTTCCACGGTCATCACCTGCAGCAGTGTCGACGCCGTCGACAGCAGGGGTCGACCCAGCGCGAAGCACGCCACGAAGAACCAGTAGGTGGGACTCAGCGCCGCCGCCGCGGTGATCGCCAGTCCCAGCCAGAGGGTCTGGCGCACCAGGCGCGTCCGGCCCCAGCGGTCAGCCAGTGATGCCAGGGGTAAGGCACCGAGCGACGCGACGCGCAACGCCGCGAGCCCTAGACCCAAGACGGATCCGGAGAGACCCACTTGACTGGCCAATGACGTTGAATCCGTCACGTGGCCGAAGTGTTTGGCGACGTCAGCCAATGACGCGACGGCCCCAAACTGGGCGAAACCGGCGAACAAGGCGAGTACCGCCAGGGCCCAGGTGGCCCGATCGATCGTCCCCGCGTTCTGGCTCTGCGCGACGTCGCGACGTGTCATGGATCCCCCGTTAGACAAAGATTAGGTCCTCGCCATTGCACGACGTGCGCTGCGTGAGCCACACTGGAGGAGTCGTTCTCATACCGCGCAAGGGAGAAATCGTGGCTCGCTCTCGTAGTCTGCGCTCGCAGCTCTATCGCGAAGCGCGCATCCTCGGTAACGCGCAGGCCGCGTCGAAAGGTCCCCTCGCCTACGGCAGGCGCTACGCCCGGCGAAAGGTCTACACGAAATCGAATTCGCTCACTCGCACCCTGCTGCGCTCGCTCGGCCTCTCGCACTAATCCCTAGAGGAGCGCGCTGTTGGTGAGCCACCGATCGAGCAGTTCACGACTGCCCTCAAAGGTGCACGTCGACTCGTCGAGGCGCCGACGTCGATAGAGAACCAGGAGCAGATCAGTCGCCGGACCGCGCAGCGTCGCCGCACTCGGACCCGCATCGGCGACGAGCTCGAAACCCTCCGGCGTCAATCGCAGTGCCCATTCACGGCCCTCGTGAGTGCGAAAAGTGATGATCTCACCGGCTCCCACCAGGTTCTTCACCTCAGGTGAGAAGACACCGGCGCGTTCGAGGTTCTCCAAGAACTCATCAATTGCGTCCGCGGCGACGACCGGGTCGATCTCGCTGGGCGCGCCGAGCGCGCCCTCGAGATCCACACGATGAACAAGTGTCTCGTGCAATTGGCGACGCGCCCAGAACCTCACGTGTTGATCGGCGCCCCAGGCCCACATCGCGTCGTCGGGATCGCTCGCACGTAGCGTCGCCAGCAACGTCGCGAGTCCATCACCGAGCCATTCGGGAGTGACGGGACCGCGCGATAAGCCCATGTCACGAACCGACAATCGCTCCGGCGCCCGGTGGCGTACCACATACTCCGACCATCGGTGCACGAAGCCCACGTGCGCTAGGAGATCCGCGACCCGCCACTGCGGACAACTCGGGACCGCCACGTCCTCAGCGTGGCGCGCCACGTCGATGAAGTGCGCACCTTCATTCTCGAGATGGTCGCAGTACCAGTCGTAGTCCATGGCGCCGAGACTAGACGCCGACCGGAACCCGCTCGGTGGGGGGCACGAACGATCGCACCAATGCGCACAGGACGTGGCTGATCGGCGCCACCACGATCGCCCGCGCGAGCGGCGTCGACGCCACGCCCAGCTGTCGCCGGGCCCACTCGGGCATGAGACCGTAGGAACTCTGCACGAAGAGACGGTGCGCGATCTTCTGGGTGGTGCCCTTGACGAAGCCGTCGGCGACGAAGGTGCGGGCCTCCTCTCCGTCAGCGCTGAGGCGCAGTTCGGGGCGAAACGCGTCGATCTGAGCCCAGAGGTCCTCGACGGTACTGGGGGGATCCTCCGAGCCGAGGTCGCGGGCGAGTTGCGACATCTCAGCGACGTAGGCGTCGGCGTCGGCCGCAGTGAGTCGCACGCGGCCGTAGCGTCGGTAGGCCGCCAGGAACATCGACGTTTCGCACGCGTGCACCCAGGCCAAGAGGTGTGGGTCGTTGGCGTAGTACTCTACGCCGTCGTCGGCCACTCCACGAACCGCTTCGTGCACGGCCAGCACGCGTTCGATATCGAGATAGGCCTGCGTCTTGGAACCGTAGGTCGTATGTCCGATGAAGTTGGCCGTCTGCAACAGACGTCCGAGGGCGTCGTTCTGGTAGCGCGAGTGCTGGGCGACACCTGCCATCGCGTGGGGGTGCAACATCTGCAAGAACAGCGAACCGAGTCCGCCAATGATCATGGTCGAGAGGTCACCGTGCACCAGTCGCGCCACGCCATCGACGGGCATGTACGACAGCGCCGGGTCGTCACACATCGGCGGGGGATCTTGGGTCAGCCCCACCGAGTGGCGAATGCGCAGATTAAGACGCTTCTTCAAGGTCGAGGACGCGACGTCGGGTCGCGACACGGGGCTCATTGGTGACTCTCCGGTGAACGCACGCCCTCAACTGTAAGGGTGTGAATTCGTCTACCGTTCGCGTCGGGTCGCGACCTCAGCGCGCCACCAGTCGGTATCCCGCTCCGCGTACCGTCAAGATCAACGGCTCAGTATCGGCGAGGTTGATCTTCTTACGTAGGTAGCTCACGTAGACATCAACGATGTTGTTGCCGGGATCGAAACCGTACTCCCACACCTCATTGAGTATCCGGGTCCGCGAGAGGACGTGGGTGGGGTGACGCATGAACAGCTCGAGGAGCGCCCACTCGCGTGGCGCAAGGTCGATCCGTCGCTCGCCGCGCCACGCGACTTTGGAGAAGAGATCGAGTCGCAAGTCCGCGACCACCAACTCGTTGGTGGTCGGCTGGCTGTTGCTACGCAAGGTGGCGCGGATACGCGCCAGCAGTTCCGCGAAGGAGAAGGGTTTGGTGACGTAGTCGTTGGCGCCCATTTCCAGGCCACGCACCTTGTCGGGGGTCTCGGCCCGCGCCGTCAGGACGATCACCGGCAGCGACGCGTCGCGCTGGCGCAAGGCCGTTAGCACGTCCAGACCCGACACGACCGGCAACCCCAGGTCGAGCAGCACCAGGTCGAAGGTCTCGAAGCTAGAAGTGAGGTAGTGGTTCGCCTCTTGTCCGCTGGACGCGACCACGGTCGCGTAGCCCTCGGCTTTCAGCCCCTTGACTAAGAACGAGACGATCGCCGGGTCATCTTCAGCTATCAGAATTCTCATCTCTCAACCTCAACCTCAAAGTTAAACCTCATGATGGGCAACACGATGGTTACCTGCGCTCCCCCGTATGTCGAGGTCGCAATCTCAATCCAACCGCCGTGCCCCTCGGCAACCGCCTTGACGATGGCGAGACCCAGTCCCGATCCGTCTCGATCACGCGCTCCGGGTCGTTGGAAACGCTCCAGCACCGCCTCACGTTCGCTGCGAGGGATCCCGGGGCCCGAATCCTCGACACTGAGACGTAATACTTCGCCTTCGTAGTCCGCGCTCGCGACGATGGCCACCGTGTCACCATCGTGTGTGGCGCGGATTGCGTTGTCCACCAGATTCATCAGCGCCCCACGTAGTTTCTCGACGTCCACGTCGATGATGAGGTCGGGCGCCACCGGTTCGAGGAACTCGCGCGCGGCGAGCACCTTCACCGCGCCGTACACCTCTCCCACTAACCGGCGCACTTCGGTCGGTCGGGTCTCCAAGAAGTCCGGCTCCATGGCGCGGCCCAACATCAAAAGGCGTTCGACCACCGATCGGGTGTGATCGAGTTGGTCGATGACCACGTCGAGGGTCTCTCGCACCTCGCCAACATCCGCGAGGTCGCCGCGACCCATCACCTCGAGATGGCCGCGAGCTGCGGTGAGGGGAGTGCGGAGCTGGTGCGACACATCTGAGAGCAACCGGCGCTGGGCGACCATCACTGCCTGGAGGCGATCGAGCATCGAATCGAAGGTGGAAGCCAGTTCGCCGACCTCGTCGTTGCTGCCCTGGTCGCCGAGTCGCTGGTCGAGATTGCCACTGCCAATCTCGTCAGCGGTCGTGGTGATCCGTCCCACCTTGCGCAGTAGTCGGCGCAGGAGAAAGAAGGTGCTCAACACCGCGGCCAATAACGCGATCAGTCCTTCGGCTACCGAAAGTCGGATCTCGCGGGAACGCTCCGTGGCAAAACCACTCAAATCGCTGGTGGCGATGAAAGTACCCACCACGCTGTGACCGGCGAAGATCGGCGCAGCCACCACTTCGGTGGGCCTCGACCCGATGACGGTCGACAGCACCACGGTGCGAGCGGGGGGCACGGCGATCCATCTGCGCACCAGCGAGCTGTCGAGCACTTGCGACGAACCCGGGGTCGACAACAGTCCTGCGCTGGAGAAGTCGATCACGACCACCTCTCCGGGTGCGAGCGCGTAATTGACGAGAAAACTCCTGGAGAACTGCTCCAGGTTGCTCGGTTGTTGTTTCAACGCTTGCTGCTGGAATTCTCGCAACTCAATGCCGATGCTCGACGCGGCGACAGCCTGGTAACTCGAGGTGAAATTGCGAATGAACACCGCGACCACCGCACCCAGAATCACGGCGAGGATCAGCGAATTGAACACGGCGAGTCGACCGGCGCTGCCGACGCGTCGATAGAAGTTACGGGAGTTCATGAACGTAGCGCTGGTGGGACCACCCACTCAGTATTGACCGCTGGGCGATGTCGCGCTACGAGGTACATAAGTACGCCTCTCAGCGAATGTGGACCGGCGGGTCGTCCCCGCTGCGATCTAATTGTCGACGCCCTGGGCCGAAGAGTCGTCGTGCCGACCCGAATCATCACTCTTGCCCGAATCACCTTCGCTGACCTTTGATTTAGGCACCACGATGGAGATCTGGGTCGGAGTCGTGGTTGTCGTCGTCGGAGCAATCGTGGTCGAGGGCATGGTGGTCGGTGCAGTGGTGGTGGGAGCAACAATGGTCGTGGGCGTCGTGGTCGTCGCCACCGTGCGGTGAGCAGTGGTGGTGCGCACCGTCGTGGTGGAATGGTCGGGCCAGGTCGACGTGGTCGCCGCTTGCGCACCTACCTGCAGCGACATCGGTACGTCAGCCGTTGCTCCACCCGTACCGGTGAGGATGATGAGCGCGACGACAGCCGCCACGCCCGATATCGAGGCGGCCCCGATTCCCCAACGTGCCCGTCGGGCCTTGGCTGGCGCGTAGTGCGTGGGAATGCGGTAGTTGCCCACCTGATCATCGCGTCCGTTGGGACTCTTCATGCTTATATTCTCCCTCATTTGTGCTCGTGGGGCGACACCGTGATGCAGCGAAGCTGTCGGCCAGTCTCCTCGACGTCGAGCTCGCCCGGCGATGATCGGGGATCGCCCAGTACCGTCAAGGCCTGGGCGGGACACGAATGGACGGCCCGACGCGCTCGGGCGAGGGTGAGCGGATCGCTCAACGGTTCTGGATCGACCGTGGCGTAGCCCCACCTATCGAGCGCGATGCGTTCGGGCATCACTAAAGCGCACATACCGTGGCCGTCACATCGCGAACCGTCGACGACGAGCCGAGTCTCGGGATGAGTCGAGGTCATCGACGCCCCTCCTCCTGGGGAAGGGGAAAGTCCCGCCCGTCGTGGGTCACGTGACAGACCTCGCCGCGCAGATGGCTCCGCAACTCGGGTGTGAAGGTATCGAGCGCCGACTCGACCAGCGACGCGACCCCGGTCGGGTGTCCGCAGGCGCCGCGTCCGCGCACCGACGAGGTCAGTTCGCGCAATCGTCGCACGTCACCCCTTCGCGATCGTCCCGCCACCAATCGTTGGAGTTCCTCGCTCAACGTCGGCAATCCGAAGATGCAAGGTCCGCACTGACCGGCGGATTGGCTGGCTAACCACGTGACGAGGCGCGCGGTCTGGGAGAGACCGCACTTGTCCTCATCGAGCACCGCTACCACCCCGCAGCCAAGTGACATGCCCAACTTCGATAGGAGATGACGATCGATCGGGGTGTGCCAGGCCGCTTCGCCCGGCATCCACGTCCCTTCGTAACCACCCAGGAGTACCGCGCGCGGTGGGCCTGTCAGGCCGCCATACGATCTCAGGACTTCGCCGAATGTGGCGCGACCGACGACTTCGACCACCCGGCCGGGTTCACTGACCGCACCGGCCAAGGTGAGCAGGGTCGAACCCGGGACGTCGACGGTTCCCGCCTGGCAAAACCATTCAGCTCCGTGACGGGCTATCAGCGCCAAGTGCGACAGTGTTTCGATGTTGTTGACGATGGTGGGTCGTCGAGCGATACCCGAGCGGGCCGCGGGAATCACCCCACGGCTCGGTAGCGCACCGCGACCATCGAGGTAGGACACCACGGCGCTGGTCTCTCCCGCGATGTAGGTCGCAGGAGCGTTGACCACTCGCATGGCGACCGGCAGATCACCTCGCTCAGCTAAGGCCGCGCGAAGTGACTCGTTCGCCGCCGCGTGTGCCAGGTGTGTGTAGACAATGATGTCGTTGGCCCCGACCGCGGCGGCAGCCAACTGCGCGCCATCGATCACCAGGTGGGGTCGAAGTTCGAGGAGCGTCTGATCTTTACGACTCGCTGGCTCTCCCTCACTGGCGTTGACCACCACGATGGGGGATCCGGGAGACTCCGCCGCGACGTCGAACTTCGTGGCGGTCGGGAAACCTGCGCCGCCACGACCGAGCAAGCCACTCGCGCGCACCATGCGGCGAAGGTCGCGCTGCTCGAACGTGCTCAGGTCGAGTTCCCCGAGTCGCGTCACGTGACTCGTGAGCGATTCGAATCCCACGGATGACGTGGGTCCCGCGAGAAGTCGAGATCCGCGCTCACCAGCCACCATGAAACACGGCGCCTCGACAAGGGTCAACGACGCAAGGCGCCCACGGTGCGCGTCGACGCTATCCGCAATTGTCATCGCGCCACCCTTTCCTGGACGACGTCGGCCACGGGTGCTGTCAACTCATCGCCGTCGATCGCGAATTCATCGATTGTCGAGAGGACTCGCGGGGTGGGGCCCCGTCCTGGCACCGTGGCCGGGGCCATCGCAGCCACCACGTGCACCGCGTGCACCGCGTCCACCGCGTCCACCGCGTCCACCGCGTCCACCGTAGCCACTGCGTCGATCTCCGTGCTGGCCTGGCGAGGGCGTCGAATAAGGGCGTAACGCGTCATCGCCAAGAACACCACCGTTCCGCCCGAGATCACGTAGAGGGCCCGCAATGCCGACGTATCGGTGCCGGCGGTGACACCATGGAACCAGACCAAGGCGAAGTTGATGATCGCCAGGCGGTGATAGTTGAGCCAGTGACGTGCACCGCGCCGACCCGCCGACCGAGCAGTCGCAAAGAGCAGCACCATGGACAACATTCCCATCACACCTAGCGCCACCGCCGTTGGCCGATAGGTCGCCGCGAAGGGGACGACGGCACCGATCCAACCGACCCCCGCGTACTTGTCCGACGCCAGGGCCACGAGGTGACCGGCGACCAAGGTGATCGTCGCGGTCGCGAGCGTCGCGTGGACCCTCAGTCGTGTCTCGGCGTGCACCACGGGGCGACGAAGGCGCCACGGATGGCGCATCCACACGCCCAGGAGCACCAGGGCCGTGAGAGCGATGTAGGCCGCAATTCCCAGTGCGCGCCCGGTTAGCCAGGGAAAGTAGCGACTCTGCAACGTGGGCGCGAAGAGTCGAGCGAATACGAAGCCGGCCACCAGGGGCAACGCCACTGTCGCCACGCCGATGAGCAGCCACGCCGCCACGCCGCGAGTTCGCTCACGCCACGATACGGTCACGACCGCTCCCATCTCACGAGGGGCCTCATGGCGTCGCTGATGCCGACGCGGCCTTCGTCGTCGCACCACAGTGACGCGAGACCGCGATCGGCAGCGGCCCGAGCGACCCCGTTCTTGCCGGCCAAGAAAAGCACCTTGGCATCGACCTCCGCCGCGGCGGGGTCAGGACCGACCACGGTCGTGGCCACCAAGCCGTCACCACCACTACGGCCCGTGCGCGGATCGATCAAGTGATGTACGTCCTCGCCCGCGATGCGCCAGTGCCGCAGTCGGGTGGAGGAAGTGGCCACGGCTTGGTCGCTCAGGGCGATGACCGCGATCGGGGTCGCCGCGCCGAAGGGATCCTCGACGCCGACGCGCCATGAGTCACCATCGGGCGCCCGGCCCGCGACGTAACAATCGCCCCCCGCCTCTACGAGGAAATCGCGCAGTTGCGTGTTGAGGACGTCACTGGCCCAGCGCACCGCGAGGCCCTTGCCAATACCACCGAGTTCAATGGCCTCGCCCAGCCACACTCCACTCACGCGTGCGCGAAAACGCGGCTGCCACAGGGTCGCCCGAGGTGACACGTCCCCTCGAGATTCGAGTTGAATATCGTCTCGGTCGAACCTCATCGACGAGTCGTATCCGAGGGCGACGAGATCGCCCACGACGCGCGGGTCGAAGATTCCACCTGTTCGCAGGTAGGCCGCGTGGGCCTCGCGTAGCGCGTCGAACAACCGAGGCGGGACCCGACGCCAACGAGTGGGCGTCGCGTTGGCTCTCATCAACGGGCTTGACGGATTGAAGCGAGTGCACGCCACGTCGACCTCCCCAAAGACATCCAGCGCGCGACCCATCAGTTCTTCGGTGGAGGCGCCGACAGATACCTTGCACGGCACCTTGATGGTGATCGCACTAGCCATTGCCCGCGTCGAGGCGACCAGGGTGTCGGACAACTGTTCAACCGGCACCGGACGCCCCCGTGGTGGCCTGGGTGGGCGGGGCCGCCACCGGTGGCGCGACCGCCACCGGGGCCGCCGTCGTGGTGGTCACCGGCGGCGGGGCGAGTGAGGTCGCCGCGGGAGGCGTCGTGGTCCGCGTTGTCCCCGTCGACGACGTGCCGACGCTGGAGGTCGATGTCGGCGAGTTGGCGGACGCAGGCGTCGTCGCGGGCGCTCCGCTCGCGACATTCGTCGCCGTAGCGCGCGACACGGCGGCCGCTGCGGCGGCCAGAGACGCGTTGATCGACGCGGTGATGGACGACGCCGTCGCACTCGCCTGCGACGCCGTCGATGTCAGGGATGAGACGATGCGTCGGTCCTTGGCCAGCGTCGCGCTCAACTTCGCCAGGGTCACGGCGTTGAGGTAGTTCTGACGTGACACGTACGCCGGGACGGTGGTGGTGGTCGGTGCGGTCGCTGCGGGAACGGTGGCACCGACGAAGGCGTTGGCCAGTCCGGTGCCGATGAGGGCCACCGACGTGACTACCACCGTGGGCAGGACCCGGCGACGGACCCTGGATCGGTCCAACGTGCGTGAGGTACGCGCACGACTGGCCGCGCGTCGATGACTCGCCGCCAACAGTTCGTCGGGAGCAAGTGCGAGTTGGTCTTGGCGAGAACTCGGATGCGCGGAGTGATGCTCGTCAGTTGTCATCGTTGCCCCTCGCACAGGTGGAATTTGGTGGCGACCCGTCATTGCCTTGATTTCGGTCACAGTGCCTCGACCTCGTGGTCGGCGAGGCCGTCGTCGTGGTGCTCGTGGAAGTGGTGCTGGGACTCACCGTCGTGGGGATGGTCTTACGCGGTTGCGTCGCGACGTTGGTCGTGGTCGCTGGTGGATGCGAGATCACTGGCACCGACAGGTGGAAGTGGCTGAGTGACGCCTCGTAGGCCACCTGCTCTTGGAGGTGCGACAGTTGCGCCTGAGCGTTCGCGATCTCTGAACCCAGTGATTGTGCCTGGGCAGCCAGGTATTGCACCTCTGGAGTGACGACGTCACGCGCCACGGTGGTCGTCGCCACGTGCGACGCGGCCGACGATGACGGCACCGGTGTCGTGACGATCGCGGCAGCCCCGCCCGCGATCGCACACGTCGCCATCACGGCGCTCACCCCACGAAGGCCTCCTCGCCTCACGACGCCTCGTTCCGCGCGTCAGTCCCGCCATCGACGCACGATCGCGCGTCGATCTCGTCACCCGAGCGTCGACGCAACGGCGACGATCTCGAGAATCGAGACCAGTGGCAATATGGAATCGTCGAACGTGGTCGCTTCATGGGAATAGTCTGCAAACCGTTCCTTGCCCATGGATGTGACCGAGATGAGAGATTTTTCATCTTCTCTGGTCGTGGCGGGATTGTTCACAACGTGCGCACAATTCCTCGTCAACGTGAGGACTTCTGTCTAGGCGACGACGAGTTGTGACGTGGTGACATCGCGAGGAGTGCCGTCGAGTGCACCAGTGGACGTGCCACCCTCCGGCGTCGATCGACTAGTGAGGTACCGCGAATGTGAGTTTTGCCTCGGTGGCGTCGCTCAGCGATGAATTGGCGACGCTGATCTCACACGCTCCCGCGTCGTCGGCACCGGTGCCGCACGTT